>Ga0335078_10001227_pt1 | contig 38987 bp, 40 predicted proteins | sample Lox_Sample_32_FD_206711 | JGI IMG/M metagenome (GOLD analysis project Ga0335078, IMG submission 206711) | Soil microbial communities from Loxahatchee National Wildlife Refuge, Florida, United States - Lox_Sample_3.2 | ecosystem: Environmental > Terrestrial > Soil > Wetlands | place: USA... | reverse complement strand
CCGAGAGCACGAAGCCGATGCCGAAACCTTGGCGCACGCGGCGCGAGCCCCAAAAACGTGCGGGCCCGGTGCGCGCTTCGTCCGGCGTCGTCGCGGGCGTCGCGTGCGGCGCGGTCGGCGCGCTCGCCGCCGCGCCGAGGCTCACGTCGCGCATGCGTGTGCGCTCACCCACGCATGCCTCGACCGTGGGCCACACGAAGCGCGCGCCCGCGCATGAAAATCGGCCTGAAATTGCGGCGGTTTCTCGACGGCACGAAAGGCGCAATCCAAAGCGCGCAGGTCATCATGCGACGAAAGAACCTTGCCACAAAGTGGATCGACACGCGCGCGGGGCGGTACTAGTGAAGTCGAGCCGTTCCATGAAGCGCGTTTTGTTTGCAGCGCCCATCGCATGCGCCGCGGCGTACGTCGCGACCGTCACGTGCTCGGCTTGCAGCGAGTCGAAGGGAGCCGTGTCGGGAGGACCCGCGGCTTCGGCGGCGAGCGCGGCGGCTTCGGCGAACGCGGGCGACGCGTCGCTCTCCGCGATCGCGGACGCGGGGCCGTCGTATCCGCTCATTGGCGCGCTCTTCATGGTCACGCCCATCATGAGCGAGATGGACGTTCCGACCAAAGAACAGCTCATCGCGCGCGACCACGGCAAAGAAGACAAAGGTCCGCACCGCATCGGCTACCTCCGGCGCGGCGCGAAGGTCCCCGTGTTTCCGACGGCGCACCCGAACGACGCGTGCCGCGAGGGTTGGTACGAGCTCGTCTCGGGTGGGTTCATCTGTGGAAAATACGCGACGCTCGATCTGAATCATCCTCGCATCAAGACCGCACCGCACTCGCCTTACTTGGATCAACCTCTGCCGTATCAGTACGCGTTCAACGTCGCGAACGGCACGCCGCTCTACCGCACCGTGCCCGCGCAGCGCGACCGCGCGCAGTACGAGCCGTGGCTCGTGCACAAACCGAAGCCGAAGCTCGAAGACGGCAACCCGTACGACAACTACGACGCGGGACCGAACGACAACGCGAACACCTCGCTCGGCGTCTCGTTCGGCGCGGACGAAGACGCGGGCACGCCGTGGTACTTGCGCGATTGGGACGGCGGCAAACCGCAAGTCACGCTCGACGATCTCCGCGAGGACGGAAACGGCGGCCCGATTTATCGGCGCATGGTGAAGGGTTTTTACGTCGCGATCGATCAGGACATCGAGGTCAAGCACGTCAAGTGGTGGAAGACGACGGGCGGGTATCTCGCGCCCTACGACCGGATGGTCATCGCGAAGCAGCCGACGGATTTTCACGGCGTGTGGCTCAACACGCCGAGCGCGCCGGAGTTTCCCGCGGCCGTCGCGCAACCCGACGGCGGAGCGCCGCCGTACTGGGTCGACAAACCGCCGACGCATTTGCCGATGGCGTTCGTCGTGTGGTCGCACTCGAAGAAGTACGCGCTCTCGGACGATCACAAGCGCGCGACCGCGACGCAGGATCAATACTCGCGCTTCACGCCGCTCCAGCTCACGGGCACGAAAGAAAATGTCGGCGGCGCGAATTATCTCGAGATTGAGGGCGGCGGATGGATTCGATCCGAGAACGTGATCGAAATGGCGCCGGGACCTGCGCCCGCCGATCTCAAGCCGGGCGAAAAGTGGATCGACGTGAACCTCGATAACCAATCGCTCGTCGCGTACGAGGGTGACAAAGCGGTGTACGCGACGCTCGTCTCGACGGGCCGCATCGACGACACCGACAAGGAAAAAGATCACCGCACGCCGCCCGGATCGTTTCGCATTCGCGAGAAGCACATCGCGGCGACGATGGACGGCGACGTCGCGACCGACGGCCCGTACTCGATCGAAGACGTGCCGTGGATCATGTACTTCAACCAGAGCTACGCGCTCCACGGTGCGTTCTGGCACGCGAACTTCGGTCACGTGCAGAGCCACGGGTGCGTGAACCTTTCACCCGACGACGCGCGCGCGCTCTTCGGTTGGACCGATCCGCAGTTGCCGGAGGGATGGCACGCGGTGTGGGCGACGCCGGAGCATCCGGGGACGCGCGTCGTCGTGCACACGATCAAACCGAAGCCGAGCTGGGCGACCGACAATTGAATCAAAACGCGGCGCGCAGCGTGAGGCTGCCGCCGCGCGTCGAGAAGCTCGGCGCGATCGTCCATCGCACGGGCGCGCGGCTCGACGCGCGCGATGTGTCGTCGTCGTCCCACGCGAACGCGAACGCGTCGACGAGCGCGCCCAAACCCGCGGTCGTCGCGAAGCCAATCGCCGCGCCGAGCGCCGTGGGCGACATCGCCGGCGGCGCCGGACACTCGAGAATGCAGATCGTCGAGAGCGCGCCGAGGAGCGCGCCGGAGGCCGTGCCGACGGCGGGCAGAAGGATGTGAAGCGCGACCGACATCGCGCCGCCGCTCCCGTGCACGGCGTGAATCGCGGGCGAAGCGATCGCGAACGCGAAGCCTCCGCCGACGATCGCGGGCGTCGTGTTCACGTTCGCGGGCCACGCGGGCGTCGACGCGACGAACGCGATCAGCGGCACGTCCGCGAGCAGGACTTGCCAACCGAACCACCGCCCGCGGAAGGCGCGCGCGCCGGACTTCGCGTCTGATATCGCATCTGACTTCGATGCGTCGTCGTCGTGGTGCTCGACGATGAAGTCATCGCGCGGATCGTCCTCCGCGTCCGCGCGCGCGACGCGCGACATCGCGAGCACGCATCCGAAAATCCAACGCCTCATGCGCTCATGGTGCGCCGCGCGGCGCGAGCGGCCATGGTCAAATGGGCGTGTTAAGATCGCCGCATGCTGAGCGAGATCCTCTCGAGCGAAGTCGTGATTCACCGGGGACCTGCGAGCGTGTGGCGCAGCGTCGAGCCGACGACGGGCACGTTGATCCTCACGCGCGACAGGCTCGTGTTCAAGCCCGACGCGTTCTTGATTCGCGGCGGCGAGATTTCGATCCCGCTCGGCGCGATCGCGAAGGTCGAGGCGTCGAACACGATGCTCGTCTTTCCGAACCGCGTGGACGTCGTTCGGCGCGACGGGCGCGTCGTGAAATTCGTCGTGAAGGATCGCGACGAGTGGATCGCGCGCACACGAAATGCGATGAAGTCATAACGGCCTTGACGCCGCGCGCGCCGTGCGGAAGAACGGCGCTTCGGGATGGACCAGCTCAGCGCAACACTCGACCGGGGATGGGACCTCGCGCAGCGCGGCGACGCGGTGGGCGCGCAGGCGTGCGCCAAGCGAGCGCTCGAGCTCGATCCGAAATCGCCCGAGGTGCACAACCTCCTCGGTTACTCCGCGGCGATGGGCGGAAATCCCGAGGACGCGCTCGAGCACTACAAGCAAGCCATCGCGCTCGACGAGACGTACTTCGAGGCGATGCTCAACGCGGCGGAAGTGCTGATGCACCCGCTCGGCGAGTGGGACGACGCGGTGACGATGTGCGACGACGCGTACGCCCTCGCGGAGACGGACGAAGAAATCGCGGACTGCCTGCTCCTGAAGGTGGACGCGCTCATGAGCAAGGGAGAGATGGATGCGGCGATGCGCGTGATGAGACTCATCCCCGAAGGTCCGTTCGAGAGCGCGAGCTACACGTTCCTCATCGGGCGCGCGTACTACGAGCTCGGCGACTTCGAGCGCGCGTCGCCCCTCATCGAAGAAGCCGCGCGCAAAGATCCGACGCACGCGGACGCGCAATATTACTTGGGTCTCGTGCGCGACGAGCGCGGCGACTCGCGCGGCGCGACCGTCGCCTTCCTCCGCACGCGCGCGCTCGACACGACGCGCGAGCCGCCGTCGTGGGCGCCGTCGCCCGACGCGTTCGGCGCGCTCGTCGAAGGTTGCATCCGCAAGCTCGACGCGCTGCTCGCGCGCTACATCCACGAAGCGGAAGTGTTCGTGGTGGACGTGCCGGGCGCGGAGCTCGTCGTCGACGGCGTCGACCCGCGCGCGCTGATGATCATCGACTCGAACGCGCCGCCGCGCGAAGAGGACGTGAAGCCGCCGTGCCGCATCTTCGTCTATCAGCGCAACGTGGAGCGCGCCGCGGGGACGGTGGAGCACCTCGAGGACGACGTGCTCGCCGCGCTCGAACGGGAGATCACCGCGGTGTATTTGGAGCCGGACGTCGAAGCGAAGAAAGAGACGAAGCACCTGAACTAGCGCCACACGCCGATGCTGAGGCCCCAGTTGGTGTAGCGCGGCGCGAAATCGGTCGCGAAGCTCAGTTGCCACATCGTCTTCGCGAGCACGCCGAAGAAGTTCCACTCGAAGAGCTTCAAGTCGCCGCCGAACGTGAAGTGTTGGCGCGCGGCGCCGCCGTCGAAGAGCGACGGCTCGAGGTAACTGCCGACGCGCAGCTTGAAGCGATCGACGAACGGCTCGCCCTCGAGCCCGAAGCGCGGAGAAATCGTCCACGATTTTCCGTACCCGTCGACTTGTTGATTCAAGAAGCCCGAAATGGGCACGGCGTTGTCGACGGGCGCGGTGATCACCGCGTCGGCGACGACGAGAAGACGCGGGCGCGGCCAGTTCGTGAAGCGCGCGTCGAGCTCGGCGCGGATCGTTTTTTCTTCGGCCGCGAGGCGCGCCTCTTCGACGCGGCGGATCGCGCGCTCGGTCGCGTCGAGCTCCCGCCGCTTCGATTCGCGTGCAGGCCCCGCGGGGATCGCGCCGAGCGCTAGGGCGTCCGCCTTCGCGCGCTCGCTGCGCGCCACGTCGATCTTCTCACGGAGCGGCTCGATTTCGTCCGACGGATCGATCCACCGCGGGTTGAGCGGACGCGGCCCGAGCTGCAGCGCGAAGCCGATTTGAATCTGCGCCGGCGACACGACCGCGGACGGAAGAATGTATCCGGAAGGCGAGCCGTCGCTCGACACGCCGCCCGACACCGGCGCGCGCGCGCTCACGCCGAGCCGCCACGGTTGATCGTCGAGCTTGAGCAGCATGCCCGCCTCGGGACCGACGCCGCTCGGCGGCGAGAGCAGCGGCACCGAGCTCGTGCCGAAGCTCATCGTCACGCCTTGCACGCCGAGCCCGACGACGAGCTGATACTTGAAGAACGCCCACGCGACGATCGCGTGCGCGCGCAGCAGTCGAAAGTTGATCGCCGTCGGGACCTGCTGCGTCGTGAGATCGAAGCTCGTCGCGTCGAGCGTGAGCGCCGCGCCGAACGGACCGACTTGGATCATCGCTCCCGCCGTTCCGTAAATGAAATCGCTCGCGGCCGACGCGCTGCACGTGCTCGCGTTCGAACAGCGGTTCTCGAAATCGGTGCTCGAGAACGATCCAGGAAACGAGAGCGACGCGGTGAGATCGTAGTCGACGTGATGACCCGAGTACGCCGCGCGCACGCCGGGCGCCGCGACGTTCGCCGTCGCGCCGTCGATCCCCTCCGCGAGCCCCGCGTACGCGCCGCCGAGCCCGACGAAGCGCGACGGACCGAACGCGGGACCTTGGTACGCCTCGATGACGTAATTGCCGTTGGTGATCGGCGGAGGGTCTGCGCGCGCGCTCAGCGCACCGAAGAAGACGACTGCGAACGCCCCAAGAGGAAACGCACGAGCGGCTCCGCGTCGACCTTCGCCGTTGACAGCAGCGCGTCGAGCAATTTCTTTCCGAGCTTCGCGAGATCCAAGAGCTGACCGATGCGCTGCTTCTGGAGCTCGATGCGCTCGAGCGTCCGCGCGTGCTCGCTCTTGTTCTCGGGCGACTTCTTCGCGGTGAGCTGCTCTTTTTGTTTGTCGAGCGCGTGGAGCGCCTCCTCGAAGGCCTCGATCGCCGCCGCGATCTCGGTCTTCTCCCGCTCGCTGAAGACGCGCGAGATCATTTTCCAAAGCTGCACCTCGGCGACGTAGAAATCCCGGCGCTCTCCCTGCACCCAAACGCGGCGCACCACGCCCCATCGCAAGAGCTCGTTCAGCGACATGCTGACGGCGCCGCTCGAGAGCGAGAGCGAATGACGCAGATCCTCGGCGCTGAGCGCCTCGGGCGACAAGTACAGCACCGCCCAGATGCGCCCGAGGTTTCGCTTGAAGCCCCAGAACTCGATGAGGCGACCGACGACGTCGCTCACGATGACTTCGCTGGGCCACAAAGCGGGTGACTGCGTCACGACGTCGGACGATATCACGTGGCGCGCGTGGTCAGCTCGACGGCGAGCGCGCCGAGCAGCGCGCGCGCCGGCGACTCCGGGATCGTGGCGAGCGCGGCTTGCGCGTCGCGCGTGAACGACTCCGATCTCGCGCGCGCGATCTCGCTCCCGCGCGACTCGACCACCGCCGCGAAGAGCTCCGCGCACGCGCGCTCGTCCCCTTCGCTCGCGCGCAAGAGCGTGCGCGCGAGCGGGGGATTTTTCTCGATGGCGACGATGAGCGGGAGGGTCGCCTTTCCTTCGCGCAGATCCCCGAGCAATTTCTTTCCCGTCGCGCTCGGATCGCCCGCGTAGTCGAGCGCGTCGTCGACGAGCTGGAACGCGACGCCGACAGCGTGTCCGAAATCGCCGAGCGCCTTCACGTGCGCTTCGCTCGCGCCGCCCGCGCGCGCCCCCGCGCGCGCCGCCCACGAAAAGAGCGACGCCGTCTTCCCTTCGACGATCGCAAAATACACCGATTCGAGGAGCGTCGAGCGCAGCGGAGCGTCGGACGCGAGGCCCGTGCGCCCTCGGAGTTGGAGCACCTCACCGTCGACGAGCTTGCGCAACGTCGCGAGGAGCTCGGTGAGCGTCGCGCCGGACGCGACGTGCGCGGTGCGGTCGAGCGCGTGCGTGAGGAGCAAATCGCCCGCGAGCACGCTCACGGCGTTGCCCCAGACCTTGCGCGACGCGATCGCGCCGCGACGCGTGTCCGAGTCGTCGACGACGTCGTCGTGGAGGAGGGTCGCGATGTGCACGATCTCGGCGGCCGTCGCGAGCTCGCGCGCACCGTCCGAAATCGGACCGAAGCACGCGCACGCGAGGAGCACGCACAGCGGACGCACGCGCTTTCCGCCGGCCGCGAGCAAGTGCGTCGCCGAGTCCGTCGCCGGCGACAGCCCGTCCTTCGCCGAACGCGCGAGCTCTCGCTCGACGTACGTGAGGTCCGCGCCGAACATCGATCGAAGCTCGACGAGCCGCGACGCCGCGCGCTCCCCCACGCGCGCGACGGTGGCCGTTTCGGCGAGCATTTCGGCGGCGACTGCGGCGTCCATCGTCATTGTCTCGAAAGTTTCAAAACCTTTTGAAGAATATGTAGGACGCACCCGCTCGGGGTCAAGCGCTTATAAGGAGGGGGATGTTCTCGCGGAGGACCCCGTGACCAAGAAGCGCGCGCGGGCGATCGCGTCGAGCGCCGTGCTCGTCGTCGCGGTCGCGTTCATCGCGGCGTCGCTCTGGCAGATCGTGTCGGCGGTGTTTTTTCACGCGCCGGTCGCGCTCGCGAAGACGCCCGACGAAGCGGCGTGCTCCGCGGAGCTCGCGAAGCTCGAACGCGCGCTCGATCGCGCGAGCGAAAACACGGCGCGCACGCCGGACGCATTCTCCCGCGCGCTCTCGCCCGAGTGGGACGACGCCGCGCGCGCCGAGTCCGCGTGCGGACGCACCGAGCGCGGAGAGGACGCGTGGGTGTCGCTCTTGCGCCTGAGGCACGGACTCGAAGGGCGCGCGCAAAAGGACCTGCGCGACATCGAACCGCTGCGCCGCGATTTCGACGCGCGACTTCCGTAGCGTTTCGCGCTAATCAAGCGCGACGATGGAAGACGCAAGGCCCCCGACGTTCGACGCGATCCCGCTCTCGGCGGACGTGCGCGCGGCGGTCGACGCGCTCGGGTACGTCGAGCCGACGCCGGTGCAGCTCGCGGTGTTCGAGCCCGCTGCGAACGGCAAGAGCGTCGTCGTGCAGGCGCGCACCGGGACGGGCAAGACCGCGGCGTTCGGGTTGCCGCTCGTCGACCGCATCGTCTCGAAGGGGCTCGCGAAGCCACAAGCGCTCGTGCTCACGCCGACGCGCGAGCTCGCGCTCCAAGTGACGCGCGAGGTCGAGCAGATCGCGAAGAACCGCGGGACGAAGCTCGCGTGCATCTACGGCGGCGCGTCGATGACGAAGCAAATCGACGAGCTCGACGCGGGCGCGCAGATCGTGATCGGAACGCCGGGACGCGTGCTCGATCACATTCGCCGCGGGACATTCGACACCTCGCACGTCAAAGCGCTCGTGCTCGACGAAGCCGACGAAATGCTCTCGATGGGCTTCGCGAAGGAGCTCCACGCGATCGCGGACGCGCTTCCGAAAGAGCGCCAAGGCCTATTGTTCTCCGCGACCCTCCCGCCGGACATCGTGCGGCTCGCGGAGTCGCAGCTGCGCGATCCCGAGTTCATCACGCTCTCGGGCGACGCTGTGGGCGCGCTCGAGGTCAACCACTTCGTCTACATCGTGCCCGGCGACAAACGCGAAGCGCTCGTCCGCGTGATCGAAGTGGAGGACCCGGAGAGCGCGATCGTCTTCTGCAACACGAAGGACGAGACGGAGCGCGTCGCGAACGTGCTCTCGTCGCACGGGTACGACGCGGCGTGGCTCAACGGCGACATGGAGCAGCGTGAGCGCGAGCGCATCATGCAGAGGACTCGCGAGAGCAAGCTCCGTTTCCTCGTCGCGACCGACGTGGCCGCGCGCGGCATCGACATCTCGCACCTCACGCACGTCATCAACTTCGACATGCCCGAGTCCGCCGAGCAGTACGTGCACCGCACGGGGCGCACCGGCCGCGCGGGCCGCACCGGCACCGCGATTTCGCTCATCGGACCGAAAGACGTCGGCAACCTCTACCTCCTGCGCCTCACGTACAAGATTCGTCCGATCGAGAAGCAGCTCCCGAGCGCGACCGAGATGAAGACGCGCGAAGAGGCGGACGTGGTCGCGATGTTCGACGCCGCGTACGCCGAGCGGCCGATTCATCCGGACGACGCTTCGCTCGCGCGCCGCCTCCTCACGCATCCGCACGTCGAGGCGATCGTCGCGGGGCTCTTGCGCGATCACTTGGGCGCGCGAAAAGAGGATCCGCGCGTCGCGGCGGCCGAAGCGCGCCGCTCGAAGAACCCTCCGCCCATCGCGCGCGTGCTCGAGGCGCCGCCCTCGGCTGAGCCGCGGACGAAGCGGGAAGTCGAGCGGGCGAAGCCGCCGCGCATCGTGGACGACGAGTCGAGCTTGCCCGGATTCACGGTCGACGACGAGCCCGAGCCGGTCACGCAGAAGAAAACGGACGCGAGGAAACAAGACTCGAAACAAGACGATCTCGACGAGCCCGGTTTCACGCGCATCTTCCTGAACGTCGGGCGACGCGACGGCGCGCGCGCGCCGGACCTCCAAAAGTTGCTCACCGACGGCGCCGGCATCGCACGACAGGACACAGGTCGCATCCGGATCCGCGACCGCGTGACGTTCGTCAGCGTTCGCCCCGAAGATCTCGACAAGGCCATCGCCGCGCTCGCCGGAAAGACCATCGGCGGCCGCACGGTGATCGCCGAGCCGGCCAAAGCCAAGCAGAGCGCGTAACTCCTCCACTGAAACTTTCGGGGGCTACTGTCGCTCGGTCGAAAAACGGCGCGGCGTGCCTTGAGCGAACAGGCGGTCGTACCGTATTCTCCTGCGACGATGACGACAGCGAGTGTGCCGCGCGGCGGGCCAGTCTCGGGCGCGGTCAGGATGGTTTCGCTGAGGACGTTGGTGGATCAGCGCTTCGCGGAGGGTCGGCGGTTTTCGCTCGACGAAGCGATCGCGATCATCGTCCCGCTTTGCCTCGATTTGAAGCAGCATCACGACGCGGGGGAGTCGCTCTACGTGCACCCGTCGTGCGTCGCGCCGGGACCCGACGGGCTCGCGCGTCTTCAACCGCAGCTCGCGATTTTGCCGACGAACCCGCGCGATCGCGCGTGCCTCGCGCCGGAGCTCCAACGGACGCTCGCGCCGGGCAACGCGCGCGCGAGCGTCTTTTCGGTCGGCGCGATTCTCTACGAGCTCGTCACGGGGACGCCGATCGGTCCGGCGATGCGCAGGCCGCGCGAGGTCGATCCGAGCTTGCCCGAAGCGCTCGAGACGCTCCTCTCGAAGGCGCTCGTCGGAGACCCCGCGCACCGCCCCGAGGATCTCGGCGCGCTCGCGAGCGCGATGCACCACATCGCGCCGATGAAGAGCATCCCGCCGCCCGACGTCGACACCTCCACGCTCGATCACACCGATTCGTTCGACGTCGACGTTCGCCTTTCGATGCTCCCGCCGTCCGAGATTTCCGGATCCGTCGCGATTCCGAAATCGCCCGCGCTTCCGAACGTCGCGCCGGTTGCTGCGGTGGCCGCGGACAGCGATCCATTCGCCAACGTCGTCGAGCGTCCGAGCGCGCCGCGAAGCAACGATCCGACCCATCGCCTCGCCGCGCTCAAGGAGCGCCTCGAGTCCGATCCGCGTCCGCGCTACGTCGTGAACAAAGAGAAGATGGATCACGGACCGTTCACGGCCGTCGAGCTCCTTCAGCAGATCACGTCGAACACGTTCATCGGCGAACACCAGCTGCGCGACGAAATCTCAGGGCAATCGCGCCCGATCCACGAGTGGGAAGAGTTCGCGCCGTTCGCCGAGCAAGCGGCGCTCAAGCGCGAGATCGTTCAAGAGAAGAAAGAGGTCGCGCGCGCCGTCGAAGACGAGAAGAAGGCGGGCGTCGCGAAGTCGGCGTTCGGCATCGTCATCGTCTTGATGCTCCTCGCGGGCGGCGGCTTCTTCATTTACAAAAAGGTCGGTCACCGCAACGACGACGTCGGCGTGAACGACGACAAAGGCGGCTTCGTCGTCGACCCCGCGGGCAGCGTGAAGGGCGCTCACCATCGGCAAGGCGGTGGCGGCGGCGGCGGCGGCGGGGGTGGTGGTTGGGCGAGCTTCGACGAGGCGTGGGCGCACGCCGAGCAGAAGGTGACCATCGGTGGCGGTGGTGGCGGAGCCGATCCCATCGAGCAAATCAAAGCGCGCATGCACGACGCGGCGCCGGGCATCGTCGCCGCGTGCGGAACGCCGGACAGCATGCACGTCACGATCAAAGCCGCGATTCAAGGCGGACACGTCGCGGGCGTGAGCGTGTACACGCAACCGTCGAGCGGCGGCGTCTCGGGTTGCATCGCCGGGCGCGTGCGCGGCCTCGCGTTCCCGGTGAGCGGCAACATGGACGCCGTCACCGAGCAGTTCTGATCACATCGTCACGCCGCCGTTCGGCGTCGGCGTGCCGAACGAACGCGGAACGCACACGCCGCTCGCGGAGCACACGTTGCCGGGTTTGCAGTCGGCTTCGCTGTTCTTGCACGGGTACGCGCAGCGTCCGTATTGCACGTTGCACCGACCGAGAAGGCACTGCGCGTCGGTCTTGCACTGGAAGGCCGCGGCGTTCGGCACGGCCATTTTCGCGGGTTGCGGCGCGAGCGTCGACACGCTCGGCGACGGCGTCGGTTGCTGTTGCGGCGGCGGCTCGCCGAGAGGGACGGGCGTCGTTTGAATCTGCGTCGGCGCTTGATCGGCTTGCGTGGGCGCGCTCGCGCCGTTCGAGTCGGGCGTGTACGTCACGGGTGCGCGCGGCGATGGCGGCGGCGGCGCACTCGGATTTCCGTACGTCGTCTGCGCGTAGCCGTTCTGATAGGTCACTTGAGACGCGCCCATAGGCGGCGGTTGCTGCTCGAGACACGCCGTCACGAGCGCGAGGACCCCACACCAAACCCTTCGCATGTTGAGCTCTCCGAAACCCGGCGTCGTCATCATAGCAGTGCTCGCCGCGGCGTGCTCGCGCGGCGATCCCGTGACGCTCGTCGGCGCGGAGAGCGCGTCCGTCGCGCCCATCCCCCCTCCCCCGCCGAGACCATCGACCAGCGTGGCGTCCGCGCCGAGCGCGAGCGCGGCGCCGATCGATCCGGGGACGCTCCCGCAGACGCACGACGAGCCCGACGCGACGAGCCCGGCGTTCGTCGCGCGCGGCGAAGCGCTGTTCGAGGCGATTCAAAACGACGATCCCGATCGCGCGATGAGCGCCTTCTTTCCGAGAGCCGCGTACGAACAAGTGAAGGCGATCGCGAACCCGGCGTCCGATTGGAAATACCGGCTCGTCGCGAATTTCAAACGCGACGTCCACGCGATCCACATGTCGCTCGGCCGCAAATCGACGGCGATGAAGTTCGTCGCGTTCGAGGCAGGTCCCGCGCCGCGCTGGGTGCAGCCGGGTGAAGAAGGAAACAAGCTCGGATACTTTCGCGTGTACGGATCGAAGCTGCGTTACTCGGTCGACGGAAACGAACGGACGATCGACGTGACGTCGCTCATCTCGTGGCGCGGCGAGTGGTACGTCGTTCACCTCACGGGCTTCTCTTGATAGGGTGTGGATTCATGCGCGCCGTTAAACTGTCGACCATCTTGTGCGCCGCCGCGCTCGTCACGTGCGGGGGATCTTCGAGCAACACGAACACGACGTCGAACACGACGCCGGACAAAGCCGCCACGGAAGGCAAAGAAGTCCACGCGTGCGGCGACGCGGACAAAACGCACGTCTACGATCTTCACGATGAGGACGGCGACGACGCGCTCGTCCCGTGCTCGAAGTCGGGCGCGAAGGACTACTCCGGCCTCGTGCACATCGAGACGATTCCGGAAGGCGTGCACATCACGATCAACGCGACCGACGACGAAGTCGACAACGGCGTCCTCGGCACCGACGTGAAAACGCGCGACGCAGTCATCGTGTATCCGCAGGGCCCCGGGAAAAAATCGATCGAGGTCCCGCTCATCAAGACGAAGAACGGCTACACGGGCGACAAGATCGTCTACTACGAAGACCTCGGGAAGCTCACCGACGAAGGCACGAAGATCGACGTCGCGATTTTCGATCACGACAAGTCGAGCGGCGAAGCCTCCGAAGAGCTCCACGTTTCCGTCGCGGTGAGCGCGGGCAAGAGCTGCGAGAAGGCGTTCGAAGAGACGCCCGACACGATGGAGATGGGCAAGGCGCAGGAAAAAGATCTCAGCGCCGATCAGCTCGGCGCGCCCATCGGCAGCGGCGTCGTCACCGGGTGTGGTTTGCCGAACAACGCAAACTCGGACATCTGCGTGACGATGAAGGACGGCAAGGCGCTCGGCGCGAGCATCATCGTGACGCCGACGAACAACAAGGTCGCCGCGTGCATCGACAAAGCCGTGAGGCGCTTGCACTACCCCGCGTCGCACCGCCCGAACAAGATCCACAAAAAGTTCTGACGTCAGCGCGTTGTGCTTTCGGGCGTCCGTTGCTAGAAGGCGTGTCGCTTGGGTCGGTAGCTCAGTCGGTAGAGCTGCGGACTTTTAATCCGTAGGCCCCGGGTTCGAGTCCCGGCCGACCCACTCACTCCACATCGTCAATCGTCGTTTTACGCGCGTGTGCTCACGACGGCGGCGTGCGCGCGGTGGCGCTCACCGTGGTCGTCGTGTCGACGTAGACGCCGCCGTCGCACAGCGCGACCGCGAAATGGCGCAGCGGAGATGCGGCAGGTCCCCGCAAGACCGCGCCGTTGCCGTCGAACTGCGAGCCGTGGCACGGGCAGAGCGTGCGTCCGTTGCTTGCGGGAGCATCGACGACGCAACCGGCGTGCGTGCAGATCGCCGTGTACGCGTAGAGACCGTCGACGTCTTGCGCGACGATGATCTGTCCCGTGAGCGTCCACGTGCCCTGCGCGAACGACGTCACGTCACCGACGTAGGTGCCGGCGGTCTGCGTGCAGTCGCCGGACGTCGATTCGTCGCCGCCGTCTTCGTCACCCGCGTCGTCGTTCGTCGAGTCGTCTCCGCTCTGCGCGCCGAAGCAACCCACGACGAGCGTCGTGGCGCCGAGGACGAAGAGCCGACGTTTCTCGTCGAAGCAAGTCATGCTGCACGCTAGCATCCGGCCCATGGCGAGCGCCAAGAAGAAGGCTTCGAAGCCGCATCCGGCGCGCAGAGTCCTCGCCGATTGGCTCGGCGTGTCGTCGATCGACGTCGCGCGAGACGGTGGCATCGTCGTCGGCGAAAATGGCGGGTATCGCGCGGCGCGCTTCGGCGCGGACGGTGCGCTGGCGTGGAGCGTGAAGCTCGCGCGCGCCGGCGGCTCATCGCGCTATCAATACGAGACGTTCGTCGTCGCCGCGGGCGACGAAGTGCTCGCGCTCGTCGACCGGTCCACGATCGCGGTGCTCGATCTCGCGAGCGGAAAGAAGGTCGCGGAGCACGTCGTCGACGGCGCGCGCAACGTCGCGCTCTCGAAGGATCGAACGAGGCTCGTCGTGCGCGTCGAGACCGAGACGACGGTGCTCGCGTATCCGTCGTTCGATGTGCTCGCCAAGTTCGACCAGTATTGCAACCAGGACGCGATCGCGATCTCGCCGAACGGAAAGTGGTTCGCCGTGTGCGGCGACGAGGTGCATGTCTACGACGCCGTGAAGCTCCGGCATCGAAAAACGTTCGAACCGCCGGAGTCGCCGTGGGCGATGAGCGCGAGCGCGAGCGGAGATGCCCTCTTCACGGGCGACGACAAGAACATGCTGCGCCTCTACGACGCCGATCACGATTTCACGAAGCTCGCGGAGATCGGGAAGAATCGGAGCCCGACGCTCACGGCCATCGCGGTGAGCGACGACGGCAAGTGGATCGCGACCGCGAACGATCTCGGCACGATCAACGTCTTTCACGCCGGGACGCTCGCGCTCGCGTACGAGCTCAAGGGCCACGATCCGTCGCAGCCGGACACGGGCGCTCGATCGATCTCGGCGCTCGCGTTCTTGCCGTCGGGCGAGCTCGTCGTCTCCGCCCCGCCGAAGAAAGAGCCTCGAGGTCTCACCGTGCACACGCTCTCGGCGGGTTGATGTCCACCGCGGCGATCGTGACGAACACTTGGCGCGCTCTGCTCGCGCCGCGCAGGCTCGCGCCGATCGCGTTCGTCGTCGTCCCGCTCCTCTACGCGCAGCGCGCGTACAGCTACGATCGCGGCGCGTTTTGGGTCGGCCTCGCGCTGTGTGTCGCGTTCGTCCTCGTCGCGCCCGTGTCGTACCGCGCGCTCTTCGCCGAGCAAGCGAGCGTCGCGGACAGCGCGGTGCGCCTCGGAATCTTCGCGTGCGTCGGCGCGCTCGCCGTGCTCGTGTTCGGCGTGATGCTTCCGCGCGCGTTCGGAATCCATGGCACGTTCATGACCGCGCGCGGCGCGCTCGCGATCGACGTCGCGCTCTTTTTGGCGGGCGGCTGGGGCCTCGGACGCGACATCGCGATGGAGGCTTCGCTCGAGCGCGAACGAAAGCGCGCCGAGGACCTCGCGCGCGAGGCGGAGCGCGCGCAGCTCCTGGCGCTCAAGGCGAACCTCGATCCGCATTTCTTGTTCAACACGCTCAACGCGATCGCCGAATGGTGTCGCACGGACGGCGCGGCCGCAGAGCGCGCCGTGCTCCAGCTCTCGGGGCTGCTCCGCGCGATCCTCGAGGGGCTCGACGCGCCGTCTTGGCCCCTCCGTCGCGAGCTCGAGGTCTCGAAGACGCTCATCGACCTTCACCGCATGCGCGATCCGGATCGCTTCTCGCTCGCGTGGGAAATCGATTCGCGCGCCGAGGACGTGCGAGTCCCGCCGATGCTCCTCTTCGCGCTCGTCGAGAACGCGATGACGCACGGACCGTCGAAGGGACACCGCGGTGAAGTCAGCGTGCGCGCGATGCGCGACGGCGATCGCGTGCGCGTCACGATCGAAAACCCCGGCGCCTACGGCGGGCCGCGCGCGGGCAGCCGCGGGATTCCGACGGTCGAACGACGGCTCGCGCTCGCATACGGCGGACACGCGAGCGTGCGCGTGCACGGCGAGGACGAGCGAACCATCGCGATCGTCGACCTCCCCGCGCGCGCGCCGGAGGCCGCGTGAAGACGCTGCGCGTCCTCGTCGCCGACGACGAACAGCTCGCGCGAAAGCGCGTCGCGCGTCTCCTCTCCGAGATGGATGGCGTCGTCGTGTGCGCGGAGTGCGCGAGCGCGGACGAGGCGATCGCCGCGGCGAAGCGCGAGCGCGTGGACGTCGCGGTGCTCGACGTCGAGATGCCCGGCATGAGCGGAATGGACGCAGCCGCGCTCGTCGCGCCGCACGTGCCGGTCGTGATCTTCTGCACCGCGCACGCGAACTACGCGGCGCAGGCGTTCGATCGCGGCGCGATCGACTACGTGCTCAAGCCCGTCGACGCCGCGCGTCTTCGGGTCGCGATCGAGCGCGCGCGCGAACGGCTCGCCCACGACGCGAGTCGGCAGGTCCCCGCGCAGCTCGCGATCCCGACGACGACCGGCATCGCGCTCGTCGATCCGCAATCCATCTCGCACGCCGTGCTCGACGGCGCGCTCGTCACGATCTTCACTGCGGACGGCGCGACCTTCCTCACGAGCGACTCGCTCGCGGAGCTCGAGGGCAAGCTCCCGCACATGATCCGCGTGCATCGACGCGCGCTCGTCGCGCTCGATCACGTCGCGCGACTCGAGTCGATCGCGTCGGGCGGGTACGTCGCGCACACGAAGCGCGGTCACGCGATCGAAGTGTCGCGACAGTCCGCGCGCGACCTTCGGAAGAAGCTCGGTTTGCGCGGAGAGACCGATTGAGCGAGCTCGCGTCGTTCAAGCTGCGATTCTTCGACGAGCACGTTCGCGTGATGCCCGCGGGCTTCGCCGGACCCGGCGTCGACGTGCGCGGCGAAGACGCGAAGCGCTCCTTCGAGCTCGCAAAGGACATGATCGCGTGGCTCCTCGCCCGTCAGCCGAGCGTCGTCTTGCGCGCGCTCTCCGTCGAGTTCGAGTCGCGCCGCGTGCTCGTTTCGTTCGAGGATGCGCACGCGACGGGAACGCGCGCGCGTCCGATGGTGCTCCGCATCGATCCGCCCGAGTCGAGCGAGCTCATCGAGCGCGCCGCGCCGCTCACCGCGCACCTCGCGACGCTCGCGCGCGACGCGATCTCAAAACGCGCCGTGAAGCGATAAACCTCCGAGCGTCGGCGTCACGCTCCACTGAACGTCGGACGTCGTCGGCAATCCGATGATCATCAAGAGCAAGCCCGTGATTTGGAGCGCGCCGTCGAACGCGAGCGCGACGCGCGTACCGCCGTCCTCGAAGCACGAAGTCGGATCGTTCGCGGTCGGCGTGCACGCGTCGCGCGCCGCGTACGCCGCGAACGGCCCCGCGAACGGAACGAACAGCCACTGATTCGCCGAGAGCCCGGACGTCGCGCCGACGATGACCGACGTGAGCCACGCGCCGCCGAGGAGCACGCCGCCGAACACGAGCGCCGACCACGCGCGCGTCACTTCGATCTTTCCGTGCAGCGGAACGTCCTCGTGCGGCTGGAAAATCCCGCGGAGCTCGATGCGATCGCCGGGATACAGCGCGACGTGCTCGGCGTGTCCTTCGAGCTCGCCGATGACGGCGTTGTCTTCGACGCGCGCGGTGCCGGGGATGAACTTCGTCACGTGCGTTCCGCTCTTCACGCCGACGACGCGATCGTGATCGTCTTTGACGGGCGTCTCTCCTTCGTCGAGCGCGTACGTGAACTCGCCGGGCCGCGGGACGATCGCTTCGCTCTCGTCTTTCGTCGCGTGAATCGTGACGCCGTCGGGGAGCGCGGCGCGCGCTTCGCCGCGGAGGATCGCGTCCGCTTTGAGCTTCGTGCCGTTCGCGCCCACCGCGTCTTGCGGCGAAGCCACCTTCACGACCTCCACGGGACCTGCGCACGCGGTGAGCAGCACGAACGCGAGCGCGACCTTCACGCGCGCTCGCCCTTCTCGCGCTCGAACTTCACCGAGCTCCCGAGGTGACCGAGTCGGCGCGCTTCGAGGCACGCAGGAGATCCCGGCTCGACGATGCGACAGTCGTCGGGGCGCCGCGCGTAGATCGCGCACGGATATTTTCCGGGCGTCGTGCAGTCGAGCGCGCCGCAGCGCGCTCCCTCGTTCTTCACGAAGCGAAAATACGGCGGGCGCTTCTCGAGAACCGTGTATTGTGCAAGCAACTCGTCGCCGAGGCGCGCTTCGTCGCTCTCGAGCAAATGCACGGTGCGCGGGCCGTGATGACAACAGCGGCCGCACGCGACGCAGTCCGCGCCGTCCGGATCGACGTCCCCCGAGAGCGGCGAGAGTGGCATCCGATCATGATAGCGCTGTCGCGCGCGGCACAACTTGGCGTCGCGCCGCGCGCGAATCGCGCGCGAAACGCGCTGGCATCGCCGTTGCTGATGCGCCGAGACATGAACGCTCGTGCTTCCATCATCGCAGTCTTCGTTTCGCTCGCGGCGTGCGGCGGAAAGACCACCGACGTCGACGACTCGGGCGCGCCGGACGCCGCCGCCGACACCGCGCCGAATCCGAACTGCCCCACGGCCGAGCCCGCGGAGGGCGACGCGTGCGTCGAAGAAGATCTCGAGTGCGAGTACGGAAGCGATCCGCGCACGACGTGCAACCACATCACGACGTGCACGAGCGGTCACTGGTCCCTCACGTTCGGTCCCGAACCGAGCTGCCCGACGCCCGCGCAAAATCCTTCCGCGTGCCCGAGCTCGCTCGGCGCAGCGACGGGATCGTGCGACGTGCAGGACACCATCTGCAATTACTCGACGCCGAGCGCGACGCTCTTCTGCACGTGCGGGCTCATCGGCGGGCCGATCCTCGTCGACGGCGGCGCGAACGTGATGTGGTACTGCACGCCGACGGGACAGTCCGAGGCTTGTCCGCTCGAGCGGCCGCGCGTCGGCACGGCGTGCACGATGGCGGCCGCGACGTGCAGCTACGACGTGTGCGGGTTGCCGAGCGGGCTCGCGTTTCAGTGCAGCTCCGAGACGATGACGTGGGTCGTCGGTCCGGGCGAAGTGTGCGCCGGCGCGCAGTGACGTCGGCTCAGGCGAGCGGCCACTTCTGCGCGACGAGAGAAGGCGCGAGCTTGCGGAGCTCCGCGCGCGCTTGCGCGACCGACGGTCGCTTGGACGGATCGCGGCGCAGCGTCGAGAAGAGAAACTCCGCGAACGGTTGGAGCGCCGGCTTTTGCGCGAGCTTGCGGAGCTTGTCGGGGAAGCCGTCGTGCGCGAGGTGCATCGCGATTTGTTGGAGCTCGCTGTCCGCGTGAAAGAGCACCTCGCCCGTCATCGTCTCGAACGCGACGCAACCGAACGCGTAGACGTCCGCGGTGCGCGCGCTCGCGTGCGGCGTTTGCAAATCCGCGCCCCACACTTCCGGCGCGCCGTACGGACCCGTCGCGCACCCCGGACGAATGCGGCGACCTGCGAGCCCGAAGTCGACGAGGACCGCGTCGCGCCCGCCGCGCAGAACGACGTTCGACGGTTTCAGATCCAAGTGTCCGACGTCGACGTCGTGCATCGCTTCGAGCCCGGCGAGCACGTCGTCGAGGAGCTTGAGCGCGCGCTTCGCGTCGAGCGCGCGCGATCCGATTTCGTGATCGAGGTTTTGCCCTTCGACGAGCTCCATCACGAGAATCGGCTTCGGCCTCGAACCCGTGTCGAACGTGACGAAGCGCGCCAAATTCGGGTGCGACGGGATCGCGAGAAGCGCGGACGCTTCGGCGCGGAACATGTCGAAGAACGCCGACTCGGACACGGTGCGCGCGGCGGACGCGTCGTACGCGGGGACTTTGAGGGCGAAGCGCTCTGCGTTTTCGTCGGTGCGATCCTCGATGCGCACGGCGACGAGCACGCTGCCTCCGCCGCCGCTCGCCAGCGGACGCAGCACGTAGAACCCTCCGAGCGTGCGGCGCGGCGGGAGCCACGTGGGGAGGGACGCTTTGATGGCGGCGGGACCTGCGCGCTTTTGCGCGCGGACGGGGAGCGCGACGAGCGCGTCGAGCGCGCGGTTCGCGACGAGCTCGAAGGCAGGAGGCACTTCGCGCGCGAGCGCGCGCACGCCTTCGATCACCGACTCGCCGAGCGTTTGCTCCGCGCCCGAGATCACGCGTGACACGCCGACCGCGAGCACGAGCTCGGAGGGCGCGACGATCGCGACGCTCTCCGAATCGAGCCGCGCGCGCGCGCCCGCCGAGAGCTGCGCGAGCGACGCGAGCGACGACTCGAAGGCGGCGGCGACATCGCGGTCGGCGACGATGTCCGAGAGCGCGCTCGCCTGCGCGATGGCCGTGACGGCTTGCTGCAAACGCACGACGACCGTGCGAAACGCCTCCGCGCGATTCGAAGGATCGAGCAAGCCGTCGCGCGTCCACGCGTCGAGCGCCGCGATTTCGTTCGCGAGCGGCGCGCGCGGCGCGAGCGAGTCGCGCTTGTCGTCACGCGGCTCGGTCGAGACGGCGACGACGAGCTCCGCGTAACGCGAGAGCGCGTGACGCAGCGAAGAATCCATCGACGCCTCCGCGAGGATGCGGAGCTCGCTCGCGACCTTCACGCGCCGCGAGATCGCGAGGAGCGCGTCGGCCGGATCGATCGCCTCCGCGCGCACGAGCGCGTCGAGCGTGCGCGAGAGCGTCGCGGCGTTCGCGCGACGCAGCACCGTGGGGAGCCCCGTTTCCATGCGATGCAAGAGAACGCTCGCGATGCGGGACCAACGCTTGCGGAGCTCGCCGGCGCGCGCCGCGTCGTCGTCGCCGACGTCGCTGTCGACGAGGTGGAGCATCGCGCGGAGGCGCATCAAGCGAAGCGTCGCGTCGCGCACCGGCGCGTTCTGACGATCCTCTTCTTCGCGCTCGCGGAATCGATCGAGCACCCACGACGCGATGCGCTCGCGCGCGGCGATCACCGCTTGAACGTGCTGCTTCGCGGTCTCCGGTGAAGGCGCGAGCGACATCAGATCGACGAGCGTGCTCCGCTCGAGGAGGCTCGCGTCGAGCTGACGGAGCACCGTGAGCGACGTGCGGCGCGCGGCGGCGCCGCCGCTCTCGGGACCGTCGGACAAACCTTCGAGCGCGTCGAGCAGGCCGTGCACGTTCTCGAACGCCCGGCTCGCGAGCGCGTACGCGTCGCGCGCGCCGTGCGTGGCGAACGCGGTGAGCGCGCGCGTCACTTGCACGTCGATGGGGTCGTCTTCGCGCGGCGCGTTCGCGTCGTCGCTCAAGCTCGCGCGCGCGCGCGGAATCCGCTCGAGATCGCGCAAGACCTCGCGCTGCGCGGTCATCTCCGTGTCGTCTTCGGCTTTGTGATCGCGGACCGCTTTCGTGACGACTTGAATCGCGCGATCGAAGGGTCCTGCCGCGCCGTAATCGGCGCCGAGATCGGTGATCGCTTGCGCGATGATCAAAGGCTCGCGGTGCGCGAGATCGTCGAGGAGCTCGCTCGCCGCTTCGGGCTCGGCCTCCGCCGCGCGCGCGAGCCCCCACACGAGCGCCGCGATTCCGCCGCGATCCTTTCCGAGCACACCGCCCATCCACTGCTTCACGAGCTTCTGCGCGTTCGACAAATCCACCGACATCATCGCGACCATCGACGTCGCCGCGCGGCGCCATTCGGTCGGCGAGAGCGACGGATCGACGCCTTGCTCGATCGCCTTTCTCATCGCAGAAATCCACGGCGCGAGGAGCCCGCGCGCCGCCGCCGCGTGACGCCACACGAGCGGCTCGCGATCGGCGAGCAAGCGATCGAACGCCTGCGCGACGCCCTCGGTGGTGAAAGCGCGCATCGCGTGCTCGTCGCCTTGTTGCGCGCGGCGGGCGGCTTCGCGCGCGGCGCGCTCGAAGATGCGCGCCGCGGTCCTCCGCGAGGGCAGCGATCCCGCCGACGGCTGCACGATCAAATCCCGCGCGACCTGACGACGCGACACGAACGCCAAGCACATCGGACCATCCGGCACGCCGAGCGAAAGCGGGAGCTCGGTGACGAGCGCGACGCGCGCGCGCACGTGCGGCGCGGTGAGCCCTTTCCCCGTCCCGAGCGCCATGCGCGTCGCGATCGCCGTGAACGTCTCCGCGCTTCCTTGAAGGAGCTTCGCGGCGACGCGACGGCCAAGCTCGCGCTGCTCGTTCGACGGTGGGACCGCCGCCGCGATTTCGTAGAGCGCGGCGCCGGCCGCAGGCGCTGCCAGCCACTCGGTGTCGTCGACGAGCTTGTCGGCGAGCGCGACCTTCACCGCCGCGAGCAGCGCGTCCGGATGGAGCCCCTCGAGCGGCCCCGGCCCTTCGTCGCTTCGCGCGAGCATCGCGAGCGTTTGCCGCCACACCGCCCGACGATCGGACGGATTCTTGAGCCGCGGCAAATCGACGACTCCGCCGAGATACGGCGAGCGATCTCGCATCTTTCTCATTCGTAACATACTCGCGCGCGTGGTAAACGGCGCGTCCCCGCCACAAGTTGTTTCCGCGATGATCATCCTCGAAAAAGTCACCAAACGGTTCGGCCCGAAGATCCTCTTCGAGAACGTCTCGATGCAGTTCGATCCCGGCAAGCGCTACGGCCTCACCGGCGCGAACGGCGCGGGAAAATCCACGCTCTTGAAGATGCTCTCGCAAATCGAGGACACGGACACCGGGTCGATCGACATCCCGAGCTCGCTCAAGCTCGGGGTCCTCAAGCAGAACCATTTCGAATACGACGCCCACCGCATCCTCGACACCGTGATGATGGGCAACAAGACGCTCTGGGACGCGATGACGGAAAAAGATCGCCTCCTCGCGGGCGACGTGACGGACGAGGTCGGGATTCGCCTCGGCGAGCTCGAGGGGATCATCGCCGAGGAGAACGGCTACGTCGCAGAGAGCGAAGCGAGCGCGCTGCTCGAAGGCCTCGGCATCTCGGCCGACAAGCACGCCGAAAAAATGACGACGCTGCCCGCGGGCTACAAGCTCCGCGTCCTCATCGCGCAGGTCCTCTTCGGAAAATCCGACGTGCTCCTCTTGGACGAGCCGACGAACCACCTCGACCTCGACTCGATTCGCTGGCTCGAGACGTTCCTCACGGACGAGTTCCGCGGGTTGCTCGTGTGCGTCTCGCACGATCGCCACTTCTTGAACGTGGTCGCGACGCACATCGCCGACGTCGACTACAAAACGATCACCGTCTACACCGGCGGCTACGACGACTTCGTCGCGCAGAAATACGAGAACCGTCAGCGCGCCGAGCAACAGTCGGCGGCCGCGAAGAAGAAAATCGGTGAGCTCCAAGATTTCGTCCAGCGCTTCGGAGCGCACAAATCGAAATCGAGCCAAGCGCAAAGCCGCTTGAAGCAGATCGAAAAGCTCGAGGAACAAATCGAGACGCGCGGGCCGAAGCGATCGTCGCTCGTGCGCCCGTTCATTCGCTTCGAGTTCGACAAACCCTCCGGGCGCGACGTGCTGCGCGTCGTCGGTCTGAAAAAACGCTACGGCGATCTCGTCATTTACGACGGCGTGTCGCTCAACGTGAACCGCGGCGACAAAGTCGCGGTGACCGGCGCGAACGGCGTCGGAAAATCCACGCTGCTCAAATGCATCGTCGGCGGGTTCCCCGGTCTCGACGCGGACACGAAAAAAGAGACGCTCGCGCCCGACGCCGGCGACATCCAATGGGGTCACGACGTCTCCGTCGGTTACTTCGCGCAAGACCACCACGAATCGCTGGGCACTCACGAGGGCGAGCGCAGCGCGTTCGAGTGGCTCTACCAATTCGACAAGAACGCGCCGCAAGAGACGATCCGCGGAATCATGGGGCGGCTCTTATTTTCGGGCGAAGCCGCGCTCAAGCCGGTCGGCGCGCTCTCGGGCGGCGAGCTCGCGCGCTTGCTCCTCTGCAAATTGCTGCTGCAGAAGCACAACGTGCTCGTGCTCGACGAGCCCACGAACCACCTCGACATCGAATCGATCGAAGGACTCCTCGACGGGCTGCGCCTCTTCAAAGGCACCGTCATCGTCACGAGCCACGATCGCCACTTCGTCAGCGAGCTCGCGACGCGCGTCCTCGAGCTCCACCGCAGCGACGATCACACCGAGCTCAACGACTTCGGCGGAACGTACGAAGAGTTCCTCGAGCGCAAGCGCTCCTAGCGCAGAAATGGAACCACGATGCCGCCGGCCGACGCGACCGGTTCTTCTTCGATCGGCTCGGCGCGGTTCGGTTTGTACGCGTGCGCCGCGTCCGGAAATTCTCCGCCGCGCACTTCGTCCGCGTATTGCTTGAACGCCGCGACCGCCGCGTCCCCGAGCTCCGCGAAGCGCTTCGCGAACTTCGGCGAAGGACCGCGCGAGAGCCCGAGCAAATCGGTACACACGAGGACCTGACCGTCGCACGACGGACCCGCGCCGATTCCGATCGTCGGCACGGTGAGCTCGCTCGTCACGCGCGCCGCGACGTCCGGCGGGATCGCCTCGAGCACGATGCAGAACGCTCCGGCCGCTTCGAGCGCGCGCGCGTCGCGCACGATCTGATCCGCGCCGTCGTCGCTGCGCCCTTGCACCCTGAACCCGCCGAGCGCGTGGACGCTCTGCGGCGTGAGCCCGACGTGCCCGACGACCGGGATCCCCGCGCGCACGATGCGATGCACGTGCTCGGCGAACGCTTCGCCGCCTTCGAGCTTCACGCTCTCGAACGCGCCTTCCTTGAGCATCTTGCCCGCGCTCTCGACCGCTTGGATCGGCGACACCTGATACGAGAGGAACGGCATGTCGCCGACCACGTGCGCGCGCGAAACGCCGCGTGTTACCGCTCTACCATGGTAACAAATCTCGTCGAGCGTTACTGGGATGGTGTTGGTGAGGCCCTGAACGACCATCCCGAGCGAGTCGCCGACGAGGATCATGTCGATCCCGGCCTCGTCCACGAGGCGCGCCATCGTGTAGTCGTAGGCGGTGACCATCGTGATCTTGTCGGCGCCTTTGCGCGCGCGCAGCTCGGGTGCGGTGACTTTCTTGCCAGAAGCCCGGCTTCCGATATTTGCAGTATACATGTTTCCTCCGGTCGCGGCCTCTCGCGAAGTCCGCGCCATCAACAGCTTCATGGAACGTAGCTGCTAGAATTTACGTTGGCAACGGCGCTAGTGTTCCCCGCCATGCGCTTTCGCGCCTCGTTCGCCGTCGTCTTCGCCGCGCTTTGCGCGTGCGACCGTCTGCCCGAATCCACGGGCGAGTGGTCGCCGAGCGATCACGACCACGAGCCCGCCGCGCAGCAAGGTCAGCAGACGGCGCCGAGCGGCAGCAACAAGCCCAACATTCAACAGCAGCTCGTCGAGACTGCGTGGATGCAGACGTGCGCGACGTGCCACGGTCCGCTCGGCAAAGGCGACGGTCCGCAAGGCTCGCTCGTGAAGGCGCCCGATTTGACGCGCATGGAATGGCAGACAAAAGTTTCGGATGAAGAAATCGCTCAGCGCATCAAGAGCGGCAAAGGTCTGATGCCTCCGATGGATTTGCCCGACTCGACCATCAAAGGGCTCGTCGCGCGGATTCGCGCGCTTCGGGGGACGCCGCAGTGAACGCGCGATCGGGCTCGCTGCTTTTGTTCGGCGCGTTCGGCGCGGGGGCTTACTTTTTTCTCGCGCCGCGCTTTCCGAAGGATCAATCCGTCAACGTCGTGCTGGGCGACGCCGCGCCGTCGGTGACCGACGTGTCGCTTCATTACGCGATCGAAGACGATCCCGAGTCGTCACGCGACGTGACCCTCCACTTCGATCACGGCAAGGCGCCGCGCGTCGTGCACCACGAGGCGCGGCTCGTCGACGGCGCGTACCTCCTCACGATCGAAGTTCGCGGCGACGGCGCGCACGCATGGAGCGATCAGCGGCGCGTCGAGCTGCGCGGCGGCGGGAGCACGTCGATCGACGTCTCGGAGCGCTTGCGCAGCGCGCTCGGTGGAGGGCCTTCGCCGTGAGCGGTGACGACGTCCCGATCGAGACGCGCGCCGCGAGCGGACTCGCGCTCGCCGGCGGATCGCTCAGCCTCGTCGTGCTCTCGGGATCGCGCAAAGGCGCGATCGTTCCGCTCGGCGACGCGACGCACATCGGAAAAGCGGACGACAACGAGCTCGTGCTCGGCGACGACACCGTCTCGCGTCATCACTGCGAGCTCGTGCGCGAGGGAAACGCCGTGCGCGTGCGCGACCTCGGATCGACCAACGGCACGCGCGTCGACGGCACGCGCGTGCAAGACGCGCTGCTCTCGCCGGGCGCCGTGCTCAAGGTCGGCGAGGTCGAAATCGCGTTGCGCGCGGGCCCGCAAAAACAAGAGGTGTTGCCGAGCGACAAACCGCGCTTCGGTCCCGCGCTCGGTCAGAGCCTCGCGATGCGCACGATCTTCGGCGTGCTCGAGCGAATCGCGCCGACCGAAGCGACCGTACTCCTCGAAGGCGAGACCGGGACCGGCAAAGACGTGCTCGCGCGTGCGATCGTCGAGCACTCGCCGCGCAAGACCGGTCCGTTCGTCGTCGTCGATTGCGGCGCGGTGAGCTACTCGCTCATCGAGAGCGAGCTCTTCGGACACGAGCGCGGCGCGTTCACCGGCGCGGTGTCGTCGCGGCAAGGCGCGTTCGAGCTCGCGGACGGCGGCACGGTGTTCCTCGACGAAATCGGCGAGCTCCCGCTCGACGTGCAGCCGAAGCTGCTCCGCGTGCTCGAGACGCGCGAGTTCCGCCGCGTCGGCGGAAACAAACCGATCAAGAGCGACGTGCGCGTCATCGCGGCGACCAAGCGCGATTTGAAGCGCGAGGTGCACGCCGGGAAATTCCGCGAGGACCTCTACTTTCGTCTCGCGGTCGTGCCGATCACCGTGCCCTCGCTGCGCACGCGGCGTGAGGACATCCCGATGCTCGCGGAGAACATCCTCGCGTCCGCGGCAGCGGGCGGAACGCCGATGCACCTCGGCGAACGCGCGATGCAGGGTCTGCTCGCGCACGATTGGCCTGGCAACGTGCGCGAGCTCCGCAACGTGCTCGAGCGCGCGGTGTACATGGCGCGCGCCGCGGGGCAAGACGAGCTCGGCGACGTGGTGCTCTACGGCGCGCCCGGCGCGGAGAGCGCGAACGCGTTTTCGTTCGAGCCGGACAAATCGTACCGCGAGACGCGCGCGAAGTTCGAAGCGGAGTTCGAGCGCCGCTACGTCAAATGGCTGCTCTCGCGCCACGGCGGCAACGTGAGCGCCGCCGCGCGGGACGCGAAGATGGACCGCAAGCACCTCCACGAGCTCGCGAAGAAGCACGGCGTCCGCGGCACGGACGAGTAGCGCTCAGTCGTCGTAGAACTGCTCGAGCGCGGCGTGCGGGTGCATCGCGGCGGACAAACCGAACACGAACGCGACGAGCATCAAGGCCGGTCGCTTCTTGCCGACGACTGCGCCTTCGAAGTGCATGCGCATTTTGTGGGTCGAGCCGTTCTGGTCGAGCGTCACCGTTCCGTCGTCTTTGATCGCGATGTGGACGTCGCCGATCGTCAAACCCTCGGCGTCGACGCGACCGATGGACTTCTCTGGACCGCGGAGATCTTCGCCGTCGTACGACATCACGGTCTTCGAGCCATCGGGCAACTGGAGCGCGCCGTCCGCGAATTTCATGAGAGCGTTGCCGCTCTCGCTCACCACGAGACCGTCCGGTTGCACGACGAACGTCTTCGGGCGATCCACGCCGACGACGAGCTTCAACCCGGGCGCGCTGAAGCTCGCCGCGGATTCCACGGGCGTCGACGGCGCTCCACACGCGACCATCCACGCGACGAAGAAGAGCGCGGCGAGCTTGCGCATCAGAACCCCGCGGAGAGGCCGAGGTTCAGCAAGTACGAGAACGCACCCGTGACCGGTTGACCGCCGAGCGTGTACTCGTCGTAGTTGAAGTAAACGATGTTCGCCGCCGCGACGAGCCGGAGCTGCGAGAGAAACCCGAGCACCTTCTTGTCCTCCGCCACCGTCGCGTACGTGAGCTTGATCCCGCCCATCACGCTGAAGAACGGCGAGAGCTCGCGGCTGCCCGTGAAGTACTGGCCCTTCGGTCCGAGCGGCGGATTTCCGCCCGCGTAGTCGTCGCTCCAGAAAATCGCGCCGGTCTGCTTGTAGAAGCGACCGCTCGCCGCCGCGCGGAACTTGGAGCCGAAATATTTCTCGACCTCGACGTCCGCTTCGCCGCTGTAGATGTTCCACGAGTCGCGGTAACCGCGGAGGCCGACGCGCAGCGCGCCTTTGAAGCCGCGCATGAAGTAATTGCCGCGGAGCGCGACCGCGTGGCGCATGCGGTTCAGCGGCTCGTACTCTTGCGACTTGAGCCCTTCGCCGACGACCACGGAGCGATACGGGTCGCTCTGAAATCCGTCGATGACTTGAAGCGTGTAGACCGCTTGGAGCTGGAACACGGGCGTGATCGCTTGCGACCACGAACCTTGGAAGCTGTCGATCGCGATGTCGTGCGTCGTGCGCGTCGGGTCGCTCGTGAAGCATCCTTTGCTCGTCGGGAGCGCGAGGCGCGCGACGGGGAGCGCGTTCGGATCTTGGACGAGGTCGCACACTTGATCGAAGTTGTGCGCGTAGTCCATTTGAAGCTGCGTGTTGTGCTCGAAGAGCTCCGTGCGCGCCATCACGTTGAACGAGATCGAGTGGTAGTCGTTCTCCGTTCCGTAGAGCCCGCCGGCGCCGAAGCTCGTGTTGTCGTGCTTCGCCGTGAAGCCGCCTTTTCCGACGTTGCGGAAGTCGTTCACGCTCGCGGTCGAGATGACGTCCGCCGTCGGGTGCGTCGCGGCGTACGCCGGACCCGCCTTCGACGCGACGCTCGCGCCGGACACGACGTCCGCTTCCCATCCGCCGTACACGCTGAACGAATCCGTCGGATTCGCGGTGAGCGTGACCGACGGCGAGTACACGAACATGTGCGTTCGAAACGGCGCTTCGTAGAAGATGCCGTGCGCGGTGTCGAATTGGACGACCTGCGCGCGCGCGCCGGCCGCGAACGCGACGATCGCGATCGCGAAGAGCGCTGCGAGGAACCGCGCGAGCTTCAGTTGCACCCGCACCCTCCGCCAGCGACGCCCGATCCGCCGAAGCTCCCTTCGCGGTTGTCGATCGCGTGCGTGAGCTGATTCGCGATGATCGGATCGCCTTCGAACTGCATCACCGGATCGGCGAGGACGGCGCGCTCTTGCGGGCGAACGGTGACGCAACCGGCAGACGCGAGCGCGACGAGAACGAATGCAGCGATCGTCTTCATCAGAAATACACTCCGAAACCGCCCGTGACGGTTTGCGCGTTCTCGAATTGATCGGCCAAAAAGAGCGTCATGTTCGACGCCTCGATCCGCACGAGGATGCGGTTGCGAAGCGCGAAGAGGAACCCACCGCCCGCGCGCGCGAGGAACAAGTCTTCGCGCTGCAAGATGAACGAGTCCGATTTCGGAAGCACGCTGAGCCCGCCGCCGCCGAGCGAGAGGAACGGACAGAGCGCCCACTTCGGAAACAAGTAGACGGTGAACATCGCGCCGTAGAAGAGCTGCGCGCCGTCCGATGTGAGACCGTCGCCGATGAAGCCTTCGAACGCGAAGGTTTTGTCGAGCACGATCTGCGGGCGAATCTCCATGTACCCGAACTGCTCGATCTTCCCGTTCAAGATCGGAATGCTCAGCATGCCGCCGGTGATCGCGAACCCTCCGTGCGCGCCTTCGAGCGGCGGCGGCGCGAACACGCCCGGTCGACGGAACGTGTTGTCCGTCACTGCGAACGGCTCGACTTGCTCGCCCATCGCGAACGCGCGGCGCCCGTCGGGCAAGAGCACACGCAGCCAGAACCCTCCGCCTTGTCGACCATCGAGCGCGAACGTCTCGCCGCGATGCGCCGTGTAAATCACGCGGAACGACACGCCGGGACCGGTGCGCAAATCGGCGGAGTCGACGACGACGCGCGCGAAGGCTTCCGCTTGATCTTGGTCGGCCCCGTCCGCCCGCGCAGAGAGCGTGGTGAGTACGACTGCGATGGCAACCGCGACCGCCGCGACGATCCTCATGGAGTCGCGGCCCACTGGTAGATCACGTTCGGCAGCGTCGGATCCGTCGGCAGAAAGATCTGGCGCGGATGATCGGTCGTCGACGTCGGGCGCTTCAAGATCGCCGCCTGGCACGTATCGTAGTCCTGACACTCGCGGCTCATCTCGAGCGACGCGGAGCTGAAGTTGTTCGCGGCGGGCGAGCCCGGGCCGGTCGCCGCGACGCCGTTCGGATCGTTCGGAAGCGGATGGTCACCGCCACCGCAATTGATGAGCGTGTGGTTTTGGAGCGCCATGCCGCTGACCGCGGACGCGTTGAAGTGGCAGTTGCCGTTGTCGCTCGCTTGCCCGGCTCCGCACTGCGTTTGCTGCGCGAACAAATATTCCGGCTCCACGTGGCAGTAGAAAAAGTCTTCGTTGAACACCGAGAGCGGCACTTCGAAATTCGCTCCAGGGTCGATGGTGCATCCCCAAACACTCGCCGTGATCGCGACGGCAAGCACGGAGACGAACCAGCGCATTCGCACGCCCACACGATAGACGCACTGCATGAGTTACGGCAACCAGGCACGACACACGGCGTGTCTCCACGCACGCGCCGCGTCCTTTGCATTCGCGGAGTTGCGTGCGGACCAGCGCGTGCACTTCATCGCGTCATGCCCGCTTACGGTTTCACTTGCATAAGCAAGAGCCACCTCGCTACAAGTTTGGATGCAGTTCAGGGGTGTCGTATCTTATCTTACATGTGGGCTGTAGGCTTTTTCCGCTCGCCGTCCACCCAAGAGGAACGATGAAACTGACGCCCTGGTACCTCGCCGCCATCGCCCCGCTCGCCGTCGCCGGATGCTCTGGCGCGTTCTTCGGTCACTTCGCAGTGCTCGCTCTCACGCTCGGGATTTTCTTCGGGACGCTCTCGCTCGGTCGCCACGCGACGAGCGTATCGCAGAGCACCAAGCCCGCGATCGAGAAAGTCGACGGCGTCTGAACGCTATCGACGTCGGATTCGTCCGATAGTAAACGTCAGCCATCGAGACCGATCCGGGCGCATAACTCAGCGGTAGAGTGCCACCTTCACACGGTGGAAGTCGCAGGTTCAAGCCCTGCTGCGCCCACCATCGCATCGACCTTCACGTTCGACGCGAACGCCACAATCGTCTCGATGGCGGGCCACGATTGCTGTCTATCGTGATCGCGCCGTCGCGCGCGCGGCGCGTTGGCTCTCGAGAAAATCGGTGATCGCGCGCGACGCGCGATCGTGATCGACGAGGAGCGCGAAGTGACCGGCGTCGAGCTCGACGTAGCGCGCCCCCGCGCGCGCCGCGTACGCGCGCGGAACGGACGCGTGAATCATCGCGTCCGCGCGACCATGCACGACGAGCGTCGGCACGCTCGCGCCCGGCGCGTCCGGCGCGGCGCCCGACACGAGCACGAGACCCGCGATGGCGAGCTTCGGCGCGAGCCGCGACGCGCCGATCGCGCCGTTCGACAAACCCGCGAGGTACACGTCGCGAAAGCCGCGCGCGCGCAGGGCCGCGATCGCATCGCGCACGATGCGCTCGCCGTCGGTCGTCCACCAATCGCCGACCGCGCTCGTCGACGGGCAGACGGTCGTCATGCTCGCGTCACGCGCGGCGCGCGCGAAGAGCCAGCACGACATCGTGAAGTTTCCCTGCGAGCCGTGGAGAAAAATCACCGCGTCGCGACCGCTCGCGCGGAACTCGATTGCGTCCGATGCGCCCGGCCGCTGGAGCCCGAGGTACGTCGACACCACGGGAGACGGCAGGTCCCCCTCTTCGCGCTGCATCTCGTCGTACGCGCGGCGCATCGCGTCCGGCACGCGCGGCACGTCGGGATCGCGGACGAACGCGGTGAGCGCGAGCGCGCGCGCGGCGTTCAACGCGACGTCGCGTTCGTCGATCACGCGATCGATCGTGCGCACGTCTTCGGACTTCGTCGCGACGAGACGAAACGCGATCGTCGCGACGAGCAGCGCGCCGCCCGCGATCGCGACGCGCCGCGCGTTGCGCTTCACGACGAGCGCGAACGCGAGCACGAGCAGAGAGGCGACGTACGCCGCGCCCGACGCGCTCGGAGGCGCGGAAAGAACGAACAGCGCGAGCGGCGCGAGCACGACGAGCGCGGCGATTCCGAATGCTCTTCTCATGCTTCTTCGTACGCCGCGGCTCGAGCGTCTTCGCGCGCGAGATCCGCGAGCGGTCGCCGGCGCGCGCGAGCGGTCGTAGGTCCGATGTCGTCGGCTGCGCTATCATCGACCCGTGCCTCGCCGCGTCTTGCTTCCGATGAGCCTCGATCCGCGCCTCACGCTCGCGCGCGCGAGAGAACGCCTCGGCGGGCGCGTCGCGGGATCGCACGGACGCGCGGGCGAAATCGTGCGCGTCGGAGAGACGCTCGGCGTGATCCTCTTTTCGGACGCCGCGAGCTGCGACGTGTGGCTCGGCGAAGGCAAAACGCAACGCGTTGCGTTCGATTCGATCGCGCGAGTCGACGACGCGACCATGACGCCGGTCGCGGAGGACGCTCGCGCTTTCGCGCGGCTCGAAGAAGGCGCGAGCGTGACCTTCGACGGCGACGACGCGGGCCGCTTGATCGAGAAGTGCCGCTTCGGCGGGCTCGTCGCGCGCGCCGACGGTCGCATCTTCGCCGTCGGATTTCGTCGCTTCGCGAAGACCGCGAGCTGACATGAACGCGCTCGTCCAACTTCGCACGAAGCGCGACGCGTCGCGCGCTGCGCGCTTCCTCCCGACGACGCGCGAAGAGATGAACGCGCGCGGTTGGGACGCGCTCGACGTGCTCATCGTGACGGGCGACGCGTACGTCGACCACCCCGCGTTCGGTCCGATCCTCATCGCGCGCTTCCTCGAAGGTCGCGGGTACAAAGTCGGAGTCGTCGCGCAGCCGCGTTGGGATTCGATCGACGACATCGCGCGGATGGGCGCGCCGCGTCTCTTCGTCGGCGTGAGCGCCGGCAACCTCGACTCGATGCTCAACAAGCTCACCGCGCAGAAGAAGGTGCGCGGCGAAGATCAATATTCGCCCGGCGGACGAACGAACGCGCGCCCGAACCGCGCGTCGATTGCATACTGCAACCTTTCGAGGCAGGCATTCCCCGGCGTTCCCGTCGTGCTCGGCGGAATCGAGGCGTCGCTGCGCCGCATCGCGCACTACGACTACTGGAGCGACTCGATTCGCCGATCGATCGTGCTCGACAGCAAATGCGATCTGCTCGTCTTCGGGATGGGCGAGCGCGCGGCGTGGGAGATCGCGAAGCGACTCGACGCGGGAGAGAAGATCGGGGACCTCCGCGACGTGCGCGGCACGGCCTACGCGATCGGAAAGCCGAGCGAGTGGGAGCCCGTGCGCGCGAAGGAGAGTCGATTCACGACGGATGGCGGCGTCGTCGTGCTTCCGTCGTACGAAGAGATCAGCGCGTCGAAAGAAGCGTTCGCGAAGATGGCGCGCGCGTTCCAATTCGAGACGAACGCGCACAACGGACGCGCGCTCCTCCAAGTGCACGGTCGCGAAGCGGTGTACTTCAACGCGCCCGCGCTCCCGCTCGAAGAGTCCGAGATGGACGGCCTCTACGATCTCCCCTTCGCGCGCGAGCCGCATCCATCGTACGGCGGCGAGCGCATCCCCGCGTTCGACACGATCAAACACTCCATCGTCACGATGCGCGGGTGCTTCGGCGGTTGCACGTTCTGCAGCATCACCGAGCACGAAGGGCGCATCATCCAATCGCGCAGCGAAGCGAGCGTGCTTCGCGAAGTGCGCGCGCTCACGCGAATGGAAGGATTCTCGGGCGTCATCTCGGACGTCGGCGGGCCCACCGCGAACATGTACAAGATGACGTGCAAAGACGAGCGCACCGAGAGCGCGTGCCGACGCCTATCGTGCGTTCACCCGGGCATCTGCGAGAACCTCGTGACCGATCACGCGCCGCTCGTCTCGCTGTTGAAGAAGGTTCGCAGCGAGCCCGGCGTCAAGCGCGTCTTCGTCGCGAGCGGCGTTCGCTACGATCTCGCGATGCGCAGTCCCGAGTTCATCCGCGATCTCGCGAAGCATCACACCGGCGGACAACTCTCGGTCGCGCCCGAGCACTCCGATCCCGAGGTGCTCGACAAAATGAAGAAGCCGCCCGTCGAGCACTACGAGCGATTCGCGCAAGCGTTTTGCCAAGCGAGCGACGAAGCCGGCAAGGAGCAGTACCTCGTTCCCTATTTCATCACCGGGCATCCGGGATCGACGCTGAAGGACACGATCGCGCTCGCGCTTTGGCTCAAGGAGCGCGGGATGCGCCCGCGCCAAGTGCAAGACTTCATCCCGACGCCGATGGCGATCGCGACCGCGATGTTCTACACGGGACTCGATCCGCTCACCGGAAAACCCGTGTATGTTGCACGCGATTTGCGCGAGAAGCGCATGATGAAGGCGCTGCTCTTCTACTGGGACGAGCAACACTGGCCGCTCGCGCGTGAGGCGCTCGAGAAAGCGGGACGGCGCGATTTGATCGGCGTGCTCGTTCCTAGTCCTCGACGTAACGAACGACGAGACGCGTCACCTCGTCGACGAACTTGGGATCGCCGAGCAGATCGCGTCGAAACAAAACGACGCCGTGGGTGAGCGCCTCGACGGCGTGCACGATCACGAACGCGACCGTGTCGAGGCTTCGCTTCTTCGCGAGGTGCGGCACGCGCGCTTCGAGGTACGTGCGCACCATCGCGAGCGTCTCTTGCTCGAGCTCGTGGATGCGCGCGAAGGTCGCGATGCGCGGGAGCTCCTCGACGAACACGCGGTGCAAGTCCGGATCGACGCGGTGCGCGGCGATGAGACCTTCGATGAGCGTGCGCGCGGCGTCTTCGAGCGGCTGTTCGAGCGCGGGGATCATCGCGCGACGCAGCCACTCTTGCGTCTCTTCGAGGTGCGCGTCGAGCAGCGCGGCGACGATCGCTTCCTTGTTCGGAAAATATTGGTAGAGCGATCCGATGCTCACGCCGGCCGCGAGCGCGATCGCGTTGGTCGTCGTCTCCTGGTATCCGCGCTTGATGAGAATGTGAGCGGTTGCTCGCATGATGGCGTCCACGGTGGACTTCGATCGATCTTGAAGGGCTTCTTTTCTGGGTTTGATCGCGATCCGCCGCGCCATGAAGACACCTCATGAATGCGAGTTGAGAATGTGAGCGCGTGCTCACATTATGAATGACATGAACGCCGCGATGGTCAAGGGTTTCTCGTTGCTGCGCAAGGCCTACGTCCGAAACGGTCACGCCACGACCGGCGCGCCGCGCGCGCGGGGCCTCCCGCTCATCGGGAACCTGCTCGACTTCCAGCGCGATCGCTTCGGGTTCGCGATGCGCGTCGCGCGCGAGTACGGCGATCTCGTCGAGGTGAAGATCGGGTTCATTCCGGTGCTCCTTGCGTCGTCGCCGGCGATCGCGCACGAGGTGCTCGTCGAGAAGAACGAGTCGTTCGTGAAGAGCGCAGGGCTCTCCGTGTTCTCGAAGCCGCTGCTCGGCGACGGACTTCTCACGAGCGAGCACGAAGAGCACAAGAAGCAGCGCAAGATGATGGCGCCGCTCTTCGCGCACAAACGCATCGCGAGCTACGCGGACGTGATGGCCGAGCGCGCGGAGCTCACCGCGCGCAAGCTCGCGACGAGGAACCGCGCCGACGTGCTCGACGCGATGATGCGCGTCACGCTGGAGATCGTCGGCAAGGCGCTCTTCGACGCGGAGCTCGGCGGCGACGCGGACGAAGTCGGCGACGCGCTCACGTGCGCGATGAACGCGATGATGGACGGCCTCGTGCGCCTCGTGCCGATCCCGCCGCAGTTCCCGACGCGCACGAACCTCCGCATGCGCGAAGCGGTCAAGCAGCTCGACGAGATCGTCTATCGGATCATCCGCGAGCGGCGCGCGAGCGGCGTGGACCGCGGGGATCTCCTCGGCATGCTCCTCGCGACGAAACACGAAGACGATGAGTCGCCGCTCTCCGACAAAGAGATCCGCGATCAGTCGATGACGCTCATGCTCGCCGGGCACGAGACCACGGCGAACGCGCTCTCGTGGACGCTCTACGAGCTCGCGCGCGACCCGAACGCGCGCGCGCGGCTCGAGCGCGAGGTCGACGAGGCGCTCGGCACGCGACGCGTGACGATGGCCGACCTTCCGAACCTTCCGCTCACGATGCAGGCGGTGAAGGAGGCGATGCGTCTGCATCCGCCGGCGTACGTCATCGGGCGGCAAGCGACGCGCGACACGACGGTGGGAGGCGTTCCGATCCCTGCGGGGCGCGTCGTGCTCGTGAACGTCGCGCGCATCCATCGCCGCGCGGACTTTTTTCCCGATCCCGACCGGTTCGATCTCGATCGGCTCTCGAGCGAGCGCGAAAAGAAGTTGCCGCCGTTCGCTTACGTGCCGTTCGGCGCGGGGCCGCGCGTGTGCATCGGGAATCACTTCGCGCTGATGGAAGCGCAGATCGTCCTCGCGACGATCGTGCAGCACGTCGAGATCGATCTCCAGAATCCCGGCGTCGAGATCGAGCCCGAGCCGCTCGTCACGCTTCGCCCGAAGGGCGGCGTGCCGGCGACGATTCGCCCTCGGACGACACGATCGCCTTTGCGATCGCGCGCCACAGCTCCTCCCGCCCCTGCCCCGTCTCCGCGCTGAAGCCAATCACGTCGGCCGCGTCGAACCCGAGCGATCGCGCGGCCGCGCGCAGCGCGCCGAGCGCGGGCTTCTGTTGTGCCTTGGGGAGCCTGTCGAGCTTCGTTCCGACGAGCACGAGCTTCTTCTTCGTCTGACCCCAGAACTCGACGAGCTCGAGATCGTCGTTCTCGATTTTGCGCCGCGGGTCGACGAGCAAGACGAGCGCGCGAAGCGATGGGCGCCCGAGCAAGTAGCCTTCGATCATCGGCTCCCACGAGCGCTTTTCTTGTTTCGATCGCGCGGCGAAACCGTAGCCGGGCAAATCCGCGAAGACGACGTGCGCGGCTTCGGACCTCACGTCGAACAAATTGATCTTCGACGTGCGCCCGGGCGTCTTGCTCGTGCGCGCGAGATTTCTTCGAAGGGTGAGCGCGTTGAGCAAGCTCGACTTGCCGACGTTCGATCGCCCCGCGAACGCGATCTCCGGCAGCGCAGGTCCCGGCAGTTGCTCCACCGCTGTCCCGCTCCCCAAGTAGCGCGCGTCCAATATCTTCACGACGCTCTTCGTAGCACGCGCCGCTTCAACGCCCCGCCGATCTCTTCGAGCTCCTCCGAGCGTACGCCCCACGCGACGACGACGAAGAGCGCGCCGAACACGACGAGCGCGCTCGCGCCCGGCAAGACGCGCGACGAGACGCCGACCAAACGCGCCGCCGAATACGCGGCGACCGCTGCGATCGACGACGCGACGAGCGTGCGCGCCGCCGACGCGCCGATCGCGGCGAGCTCGAGCCCGCCGAGCTTCGATCGAAGCAGCGCGAACAAGAGAAGCATTTGCACCGCGCTCGATCCGGCGACCGCCGCGGAGATCCCCGCTTGTCCCATCGAGCCTCGGAGCGCGAGCGCGAGCCCGATGAACGCGCACAGATCGATCGCGCTGACGACGACGGGCGTCTTCGTGTCGCCGAGCGCGTAGTACACGGGCACGAGCTGGCGCACGGCGGCCACGGTGAAGATCGCGCCGCCTTGCCAGAACAGCGCGCGCGCGGTCTCGCGCGACGCGAGCGCGTCGAACGCTCCGCGCTCGAAGATCGCGCGCACGATGGGCTCGCCGAGCACCGCGAGCGCGACGCTGCACGGGATCGCGACGAAGAGCGCGAGGCGCAGGCCGTGCGCGTACGTCCTTCGGAGCTCGACGAATTCTTTTTTCGCGGCGAACGTCGCGAGCGACGGCAGCGCGGCGGTCGAGAGCGCCATGACGAAGATGCCTTGCGGAAAATCGCACAGACGCATCGCCCACGAGAAATAACTCTGCGCGCCTTCGGGGAGCTCCGAGAGGAAGCGGCGCGACAACACGAGATCGATGTAATATACACCGATTCCGAACGTCATCGGCGCGAGCCTGCGAAACGCCTCGCGCACGCTGGGATCGGCGAACGAAAGGCGCGGACGTCCGGCGTATCCGATCGCGGCGAGCGCGGGGACCTGCGCGGCGACTTGGAGCGCGCCGCCGACGAGCGCGCCGACGCCGAGCGCCCACGCTCGATCCATCCCCGCGCGCTCGAGCGGACCCGGCAAGAGAAGCGCGCACGCGAGGAACGCGACGTTGAGCAAGCCGGGCGCGAACGCGGCGACCGCGAATTTTTTTTTCGCGTTCAGCGCCGCCATGCCGAGCGCGGCGGTGCCCATGAAGAAAATGTACGGAAAGACGATGCGCGTCAGCGTGACGGTGCGCGCGAACTCGTCTCGCCCCCCCGCGATGCGCGTGTGATAACCCGTCGCGAAGAGCTCGCAGAGCGGACCGGCGAACGCGACGCCGAGCGCGGTCGCGATGGTGAGCGCGACGAGCGACACGCCGCGGATTTTCGCGAAGAAGTCCTTCGCCGCGTCTTCGCCTTCGGTCGCGAGCTTGCCGCTCAGCACGGGGACGACGGTGCTCGCGATCGCGCCTTCGCCGAGGAGCTGACGGAGCGCGTTCGGGATCGTGAAGGCGACGAAGAACGCGTCGGTCTCGGCGCGCGTGAAGATCGCGGCGAACGCGACGTCGCGCCCGAGACCGAGCACGCGCGACGCGAGCGTGCCGAGCCCGACGACACCCGCGCGACCCGCGAGCTTCTTGCGCTCGATCTCCCCTTCGGTCTCGCCGCGGCTCATCGCGGCATCGGCTCGCCGTGCGGCCCACCGCCGCACGCATCGCACGGACAGAGCGCGCGAAGGTACGTGTACGAATAGAGTCCGCTTCCGTGACCGTCGAACCACGCGATGCGCAGCGCGTAGTTTCCGACGGGCTCGAAGTCGTCGATCTCGAGCGCCGGACCGTCATCGTGCGCGACGAACGAAATCGTGCCGGAGTGACCTTGGCATCCCGCGCACGGGCAATATCCGCGGAGGAGCGCGTGCGGGTAGACGCTCTTGTGACCGTCGCCCCAATCGATCTCCGTCGCGCGCG
>Ga0335078_10001226_pt1 | contig 38995 bp, 35 predicted proteins | sample Lox_Sample_32_FD_206711 | JGI IMG/M metagenome (GOLD analysis project Ga0335078, IMG submission 206711) | Soil microbial communities from Loxahatchee National Wildlife Refuge, Florida, United States - Lox_Sample_3.2 | ecosystem: Environmental > Terrestrial > Soil > Wetlands | place: USA... | reverse complement strand
GCTGGTCATGCTCAGATCGTATGGCGGCCGTCCAGTATTTCCGCGCTCCACGCGCAGGAACTGCGAAGATAGCATTCCGTTACACCGGCGTTACACCGTGCCGCCGCCGCGAGAACGAGCGGTCCTTACCCCGGGCCGCGGCGAACCGGCGGACCAGTTCCGCCCGCAGGTCCTCCGGCTGCACCACGTCGTCCACCACAAGCTCGCCGGCCAGCCGGAGCACGTCGATGTCGGCGTCGTAGGCCGCGCGGAGCCGCTCGGTCTCCTGCTCCCGCTCCGCCGGGTCGGTGATCGCGGTCAGCTTGTTGAAGTACACCGCGTTGACGGCCGCCTCGGCGCCCATCACCGCGATCTTGGCCGTCGGCAGGGCCAGGGTCGCGTCCGGCTCGAACCCGGGCCCGGCCATGGCGTAGAGGCCGGCCCCGTAGGCCTTGCGGACCACGACGCAGATCTTGGGCACGGTGGCCTCAGACACGGCACTGATCATCTTGGCGCCGTGCCGGATGATCCCCTGCTTCTCGACCGCGGTGCCCACCATGAAGCCGGGCACGTCGGCGAGGAACAGCAGCGGGACGTTGAACGCGTCACAGAGCTGGATGAACCGCGTGGCCTTGTCCGCCGAGTCGACGAACAGCACCCCGCCCTTGAACATCGGGTTGTTCGCGACCACTCCGATGACCTGGCCGGCCAGCCGGGCGAACCCGACGATCAGCTCCCGGGCCCACAGCGCGTGGACCTCGAACAGCGAGTCGGCGTCGACCAGGCCGCGGACGTACCGGCGCATGTCGAACGCCTGCCGCTCGCTGACCGGGACGAGCGCGCGCAGGTCAGCCGGGACCGGCTCGCGGGCGGGGGCGACCGCGGGCGCCTCGCGCCAGTTGCCGGGCAGGTAGGACAGGTAGCCGCGCACGGCGTCGATCGCGTCCTGTTCCGACTCCGCCAGGTAGTGCCCGCAGCCGGAGACCGTGCAGTGCATCCGCGCGCCGCCCATCTCTTCCAGCGTGGTCTGCTCCTTGACCACCATCTCGACCATGCGGGGACTGCCCAGGTACATCGAGGCGTTCCCGTTCACCATCGCGACGAAGTCGCAGAAGGCCGGGATGTAGGCGCCGCCGGCGGCCGAGGGGCCGAACAGCGCGCAGACCTGCGGGATGGAGCCGGATGCGCGCACCTGGGTGTGGAAGATCTTGCCGGCCCCGCGGCGGCCAGGGAACATCTCCACCTGGTCGGTGATCCGCGCGCCCGCCGAGTCCACCAGGTAGATCATGGGGATGCCGCTGGCGTAGGCCTTCTCGATGATCCGGATGATCTTCTCGACGGTGCGCGCCCCCCAGGAACCCGCCTTGACCGTCGAGTCGTTCGCCATCAGCGCGACCGGCCGGCCGCCGATGGTCGCGGTGCCCGTGATCACGCCGTCCGCGGGCAGGCCGTCGGCCAGCACGTTGGCGAACGCGCCGTCCTCGGTGAAGCTGCCCTCGTCGGCGAGCCGGGCGATCCGCTCCCGGGCGAACAGCTTGCCCTGGGCCGCCGCGGCCTCGTGGTACCGGGCCGCGCCGCCCTTCTGGATCCCGGCGCGGAGCTGGGCCAGCTCGGGATGCCCGGGCCCGCCGCCCGGCCCGGGCGCCGCGTCGGTCAGTTTTTCGCTCACGCTGGCGAGCGTACCGACTCCCCGCCGGGGCCCGGCCCGGGCGGCCGGCCCGGGCGGCGGGCCCGGGCGGCCGGCCGCTACGCCTGCGCCGCGGCGTCCTCGCCGATGCCCTCGTCCAGCCGGGCGGCCAGGGACGCGTACGCCGACACCTGCTCTGGCACCGCGCCGGTGACCATGACCGGCAGCCCCTGATCGGCGTCGCTGGCCGAGCGGGCGCTGAACGGCACCCGGGCCAGCCTCGGGATCAGGCCCCAGATGCTCTCGTCCGGCGGTGCCTCGGGGAACAGCGGGGTGGCCTGCCCGCAGCCCGGGCAGACCTGCCCGCTCATGTTCTCGACCCCGCCGAGGCTCACCGCGCGATGCCGCCCGAGGTCGGCGATCAGCCGGCGCGCGTCCTGGTGCGCGATGACCTGGGGCGTCACCACGACCAGCACGGAGACCGGCCGCCCGGTCTGCCCGAGCACGAACTGCTGGATGTCGGCGGTGCCGGGCGGAAGGTCGACGACGAGGCAGCCGACATCCGTCCAGTCCGCGTCGGCGATCAGCCGACGGACGATCAGCTGCGCGATCGCGGCCTGGGCGCCCAGCCCCTGGTTCTCGCCGAGCAGGAACGCTGCCGACGCGACCTGGATGCCGTGCCGCTCGATCACCTCCAGGCGCGACCCGGGCTGGCCGCGGGCGGCGAACAAGGTGATGCTGGCGGCGTCGCGCCTGCGCCGCAGCCCGAGCATCCGCGGGACGTCGGGGCCGTACAGGTCGGCGTCGACCAGGCCGACACGGCGGCCTCGAGCGCGCAGGGCCAGGGCGAGGTTCACCGCGATCGTGGTCTTGCCGACGCCGCCCTTGCCGCTCGCCACGGCGATGATCGGCACCTGGCCAGCGCTGGACGGGGACGGGGAAGCCTGGGGTTGCGCCACGTCGGGGAAGCGTACCCGAGCCATTCGGCCGGCCGGCGGCCAGGAGCCCGGGCTCAGATCGTGGCTGGCGGGCGGCCCGACGTCAGTGCAGGTGCAGGCTGATGCCGAGCAGCACCAGCCACCAGAGCAGCACTGCCAGCACCGCGGACAGCGCGTCGGCCGGCCAGGCCGGGATGGTCCGCGTCCGCGCGGCGGTCAGGCCGGGATGGTCCGGGTCCGCGGGCCGGCCCGCAGTACCTGTGACGGCAGCGGGCGCCCGATGATCCGCTCCGCGTCCGCGGCGGCGTCGATCATAGCGTCCAGGTCGATCCCGGTCGCCACGCCCATGTCCTCGACCATGTGCACGAGTTCCTCGGTGGCGATGTTGCCGGTCGCCCCCGGCGCGTACGGGCAGCCGCCCAGCCCGCCGACCGACGCGTCGAAGTCGGACACCCCTAGTTCCAGGGCGATAAGTACGTTCGCCAGGCCGGTGCCGCGGGTGTTGTGAAAATGCAGGTTCAGCGGGACGTCGGGGTGCGCGGAGCGGAACGCCCCGACGAGCTCGCGGACCCGTCGCGGCGTGGCCATGCCGGTGGTGTCACCGAACGAGACGCAATCCGCGCCGTCGGCCACCGCCCGTGACGCCACCCGGACCACCCGGTCGACCGGCACGTCTCCCTCGTACGGGCAGCCCCACGCGGTCGAGACGATCACCTGGCAGGTGGCACCGCGGCCGTGGGCCTCATCGATGACCACGGCGATGTCGTCCAGCGACTCCTCGGTCGACCGGTTGACGTTCTTCCGGTTGTGCGTGTCGGACGCGGACACCACGGCCTCGATCTCGGTGAGACCGCGGTCCAGGGCCCGCCGGGCCCCGCGCAGGTTAGGGACCAGGGCCGAGTACCGGACCGACGGCGCTCGCTCGATACCGGTCCACACCTCGTCCGCGTCGGCCATCTGCGGGATCGCCTCGGGCCGGACGAACGACACTGCCTCGATGCGCTGCACGCCGGTCGCTGACAGCCGGTCGATGAGCTCGATCTTGGCCCGGGTCGGCACCGGTTCCTCGTTCTGCAGCCCGTCGCGGGGGCCGACCTCGCGTACCGAGATCCGCTCCGGAAGGTCACTCATCTGCCTGCCTCCTCACCCGCCGGGCCACCGTGGCTCCCGCTTCTGTACGAACGCCGCGATGCCCTCCTTTCTGTCCGCGGAGAACGCCGTAGCTCGCCAGGCGGCATCCTCGACCTCCAGGCCCACGGCGAGCGGAACCCCCGAGCCCAGCCGCAGGGCCTTCTTCGCCTGGACGACGGCCACCGGCGAGTTGGCCGCGATCTGTCCGGCGAGCTCGCGGGCGTGCTCGGCGGCCGTCCCGGCCGGCACCAGGCGGTCGGCCAGGCCCAGCCGCTCGGCCTCGCCCGCGCCGACCCGGCGGCCAGTCAGCACCAGGTCCGCGGCCCGCCCGGGACCGAGCCGGCGCAGCGCGAGCTGGGTGCCGCCGCTGCCGGGAACCAGGCCCACGGTGGTCTCGGGCAGCCCGAACACGGCGGTCTCGTCGGCGACGATCAGGTCGCAGCTCAGCGCGAGCTCGCAGCCGCCGCCGAGGGCGTAGCCGTGCACCGCGGCGACGGCTGGCTGCGGCAGCGCGAGCACGGCCCCGAACGCCGCCCGGAACACCGGCCGCTGCGCCATCAGCTCGGCGTCGCTCATCGCCGCCCGCTCCTTGAGGTCCGCGCCGACGCAGAACGCCCGGCCCGCCGCGGCGAGCACGATCGCGCGGACCTCGCGGTCCGCCGCCAGCTCAGCGCAGACCGCGGCCAGCCGGCCGGCCACCGCCGTGCTCAGCGCGTTCAGGGCCTCCGGCCGGTCGAGCACGATCTCGGCGATCGCCGGGGCGCCGGCGAGCCTGCGCACGTTCACGCCATCGCGTCGGCTCATAGCGGCAGGCTAGTGCACCGGCCGGATGCCGCCGCGGGGTCAGCGGTCCTCGCGGGCCAGCCGGGCCTGCTCGTCCTCGACCAGCTGGAACAGCGTCGCCTGGACCTGCTCGACCTGGGGAATCTCGTTGAGGACGAGCTGGCCGTGCTCGCCGGCGGACTCGACGATCAGCCGGCCGCAGCCGAGCAGCCGGTCGATCGGGCCGTGCGAGAACGACACGTCGCTGATCCTGATCAGCGGGAAGTCGCGGCCCGACCGGGTGAGGATGCCCTGGCGCAGCCTGAGCCGCCGGGTGGTCAGCTCATAGCTCGTGGTCTGCCACCGCAGCAGCGGGAGCACGCACCAGAAGATCACGGCCAGGAACACCGCCACGCCGATCGCGTCCCTGGCGATACCGGCGCTGCTGCCCGCGGGAAGCAGGATCAGTCCCGCGATCGCGGCGGCCAGCACCAGCGTCAGGATGGAGCCCGGCCCCAGCAGCGTCTTCCAGTGCGGGTGCAGCCTCACCACGAAACGCTCGCCCTCAGACAGGGATTCATCACCGGCCATACGCCACATCGTGACACGTATCACGGCCCGATGCGGCCAGGCGTCACCGGACGTGGACCACGTCACCGGCGCTGACCGGGGTGAGCCCGGACGGCGACCGGATCACCAGCCGCCCGGCCCGGTCGACCTCGCGGGCCGCCCCCGTCAGGGTCCGGCCGCCGGGCAGGGACACCCGCACCGTCCGGCCCAGGGTGCCGCACCGGCGCTGGTACTCCTGGCGGAGCCCGCACCCGTCCGCGTCCCCCTCCCGCGCCGCCCACGCCCGGTACCAGCGCTCCAGTTCGGTGAGCAGCGCGACGAGCAGCCGGTCCCGGTCGGTGACCGCGGCCCCCTCGAGCGCCAGCGACGTGGTGCCATCGGCCGGCAGCTCGTCCCGGCCGGTGGTCACGTTGATCCCGGCGCCCACGACGATCGCGTCACCGGCCTGCTCGGCGAGGATGCCGGCCAGCTTCGCGCCGTTGACTTGCACGTCGTTGGGCCACTTCAGCCAGGCATCGACGCCCCCCTCGGCGCGCAGCACCCGCGCCACCGCGACCCCGGTCAGCAGCGGCAGCCAGCCGCGGCGGGCCTGGGGCACGGCCGCGGGACGCAGCAGCGCGGAGAACATGAGCGCGGAACGCGGCGGGCTGACCCATCGGCGGCCCATCCGGCCGCGCCCGGCCGACTGGTTCTCGGCCGCGAGCACCGATCCCTCGGCCCGCCCCAGCCTGGCGTCGGCCAGCAGGTCCGTATTGGTGGACTCGGTTTCGGCCACCACCCGGATGTCCTGCCAGAGACCGCCGGGGACGATCAGCGCGGCGCGCAGCGCCTCGACGCTCATAAGTGGCCTGGCCGCCGGGCTATTACTCATCATGCGCGCTATTGTCAGGGCCGAGGGATTATCCGCGCCGCGCCGGGTCCCAGCAATTTAAGGGCTCATTTCATGAATCGGGGCCGCGCGGTGCGTGCGCATTGCGGGCCGGTTGCCTGATAAGTCAAGGAGAGCAGTGCCCGATCTCAAACTCAACGCGCCTCGCGGCAAGCGCGAGCAACCCGTCACCGAGCCCGGGCCACCGCCGGAACGAATTCTAACCTCCGGCGGGCCGGCCGCGGACTGGCCGCGCCGGGTCACGGCGAGCCTGGGCCCGCGGGCCCTGTGGCGCGACCACCGCCTGCTGGTGATCCTGGTAGCGCTCGGCCTGGTGCCCCGGGTGCTCGCCTCGCTCGCGTTCCGGCCCGCGCTGCTTACCGCGGACTCGTTCCTGTACATGCAGGAGGCCGCGGCCGGCTCGCTGGGCCAGATCCGGCCGTCGGGCTACTCCTACTTCCTGGACGTCCTGCAGCCGCTGCCGCACGCCCTGCCCGCGGTCACCACGGCGCAGCACCTGATGGGCATCGCGATCGCCGTCATCGTCTACGGCCTGCTGCGCTACTGGGGCCTGCCCGCCTGGGGTGCCTGCCTGGCCGCGGCACCGACCCTCTTCGACACGCGCGAGATCGCCCTCGAGTCCTACATCCTGCCCGACACCCTGTACACCCTGACGTTGCTGCTGGCCGTCGCGGTGCTGCTGACCAGGCGCATCCCGCGGCTGTGGCAATGCGCGCTGGCCGGGCTGCTGGTCGCCTACGTGTCGCTGCTGCGCGGCAACGGGCTCCCGCTCGCCGTGATCTTCGCGGCCTTCATCCTGATCAGGCGGGTCGGCTGGCGGGCCTTCGCCGCGGCCGCGGCGGCATTCGCGGTGCCGGTGCTGGGCTACGCGCTGGCCTTTCACGGGGCCTACGGGCAGTTCAACATCACCGACAGCGACGGCATCTTCCTGTGGTCGCGCACCACGAGCTTCGCCAACTGCGCGATCATCAAGCCGCCGCCGCAGCTCGCGCCGCTGTGCCCGGACCGGGAGAAGCCGGTCGCCCCGTCCGCACCCGCGCCGGCCTGGTCGGTCAATGCCCTGCTGAGCGCGCCGACCCCGGCCGACTACCTGTGGGCGCCGGGCGTCTGGTGGCGCCACGATAAGCACCCGGGCATCAACAGCTACAACAACAAGCTCGGCCTGCACTTCGCAATTGACGCGATCGAGGCGCAACCTCTCGATTACCTCCGGGTCACGGCCAGGGACGTGATGCTCATTTTCCTGCAAAACGACCGGCCGCTGACCAAGAGCACCATGAGTTTCACCGTTACGCCGCATATCGCGAAGCTGCCGTCCTACTACGCGCGCGACGAGTTCAAATACGCCGGCAGCCGGGGCAATACTTACCTGGTTCAACCCTTTGCGTATTTCCTGCTGCTCTATCAGCTGCCGGTGTACTTTCCGGGCGTTGTCTTCTTCCTGGTCGTGGTCACCGGCCTGGCCGGGGTACTGCGGAGATGGCGCGACTGGGGCGGGCCGCAGGCGCTGCCGTGGGCGCTGGCCGCGGCGAGCATCGTGCTCCCGGCCATGGCGACCCAGTCCCTGTACCGGTACACGATCGTCGCCATCCCGCTGGCCTGCCTGGCCGCGGGCCTGGCGTTCGTCAGGCCGGGCCCGTGGCGGGTGGCGGCCGCCAGCGCCACCGAGACGCCCGCCCCGCCCGGGCCAGGGACCCCCGCCGGGCCGGCCACGCCGCCCCTCGGCCCGCCCCAGCCAGGCACACCCCCGGCCGCGCCGGCCACCCAGCCGCTCACCTCGCCCCGGCCAGGCACACCCCCGGCCGCGCCGGCCACCCAGCCGCTCACCTCGCCCCAGCCAGGCACACTCCCGGCCGCGCCCGACACCCAGCCGCTCGCCTCGCCAGAACCAGGCACTCCGGCTGACGGCGCGCCCAAAGGTCCGCTGGCGGATGCGCCTTCGCCGTAACTCGCGGGCCTGCCTGTGATGGCTCGTGCCTCAGGGCGCGCCGCACGGGCGCTGCCGGGGGCTGCTGCACCGGGCGCGCAGGACGAGGGCAAGCTCGAAGCGGGCATCGGGATCGTCGAGGTCGTCCCCGAACAGGTGCTGCAGCTTGTGCAGGCGGTAGCGGGCGGTCTGCGGGTGGATGAACAGCCGCGAGGCAACGCTGCTGCTCTTGCCGGTCTCGAGCCAGGCCAGCAGGGTCTGCGCCAGCATGTCTTGCCGGCCGTGCGCCATGTCCCTGAGCGGAGCCAGCCGCCTGGCCTCCAGCCGGTCGAGCAGGTCTCCGCCGCGGCGGAGCACCATGTCGGTGAGGTGGTCGTCGCAGTGGATGAGCGAGCAGTCGCCGAACGCGCCCTGCTCGGGAGGGCGAGGGCTTCCCGGGCCCAGCGCAGCGATCTGGCCGCCTCGCGCAGGGCGACCGGCGGGCCCACGGCGCCCGGGAAGCAGGGCTCGCGGCCGTGAGCCGGCCGGGCGGTCCCGGTCGGCTCCGCAGCGCTGGGGGGGGCTCACCGGGCGGTCCCGGCCGGCTCCGCAGCGCTGCGGGCCACCGCCGGCGCGGCCGGCTGGCCGTCTCGCACGGCGCGCGCCCTGAGCTGAGCCGCCGCCGCGCCGGCGATCGCCGCGGCGGCCAGTATCAGGCAGGTGACGAACTCGCCGTGCGCGGACAGCAACCGGAATGCGCCGGCGCCAGCCGGGTTCGCGGCGACGCGCCCGGGCAGCGGCCCGGCCAGGTTCAGGTACAGCGTCCCGAACGCCGCCACGCCGATCACCAGGCCGAGCTGGTTGACGGTCACGATCACCCCGGTCGCGTCGGCGGCGTCGGCTACCGGGACCCGCATCAGCACCGCCGTCATCAGCGGGCTGAACGCGCACGCCATGGCGCCCCCGATGACGCCCAGTACCAGGTAGAGCGCGACCCCGCCGCTGCCGCCGCCGTGCAGCACGGCCGCCATGCCCGCCAGCGCGGCCGCCATCGCGGCGAAGCCCCAGATGGCCAGGCGCGGCCACCACGACGCGGGCAGGCGCTGCCAGTTCAGGCTCACCAGGGCGAACGTGGCGGCGGCGGGGGCGAACGTCAGCCCGGCGCGCAGCGGCGATTCGCCTAGCCCGCCCTGCAGGTGCAGGGCCAGGGTGAAGAACAGCCCGCCGAACGTGGCCATCACCGCGAACAGGGCCGCGATGCCCATCGCCACCCCGGGCCGCCGCAGGACCCGGCCGGGGACGAGCGGATGCCCGCCGCGGGCCGCGAGGCGGCGCTCCGCGAGCGCGAAGCCGGCGAACAGCACCACGCTGCCGGCCAGCGCGGCCCAGCCCCAGGCGGGCCAGTGCTCGGGCTGGCCCAGGACCAGCGGCACGACCAGGGCGAGCACCGCCGGAGACAAGATGAGCAGGCCCGGCAGGTCCAGGCCCCGGCCGGTCTCGGCCCGCCCGTGCGGCAGCCACAGCGCGCCCGCGACCAGCAGCACCGCGCCGATCGGCACGTTCACCAGGAACACCGGCCGCCAGGTGTCGCCGAGCAGGTTGGCCGTGATCAGCAGGCCGCCGGCGATCTGCCCGACGACCACGCCGCCGGCCAGCACCGCGGAGTAGGCGCTCATCGCCCCGGCCCGGGACGGGCCGGTGAAGGTGCGCTGGATGAGGCTGAGCACCTGCGGGATCATCGCGGCCGCCCCGGCGCCCTGGACGAACCGGAGCGCCACCAGCATGCCCGTGGAGGCGGCGAGCCCGCAGCCGAGCGAGGCCAGCGTGAACACCGTCAGCCCGGCCAGGAACATGCGCCGGTGGCCGAGGATGTCACCCAGGCGCGCGCCGGTCACCAGCAGCACCGCGTAAGCGATCGTGTAGCCGGCGATCACGAGTTGCAGGCCCGCGCCCGAGGCGTGCAGCCCGGCATGGATCGAGGGAGCGGCGACGTTCACGACCGAGGCGTCGAGAACCGCCATGAACTGGCCGAGCAGCACGATCGCCAGCAGCGTGCCCGGCCTCGGCCCGCGGGCCCGGGCCTGCCGCCCGGGCGTCTGCGAGGCGGGGGAATGAACGGCCGCGTTCTGGCCGCTAACAACGATGTCTGTCATGACATCGAGCCTCGCGGCCGCGCGATGCCAGTACCAAGAGCCCAGTTATCCTGGTACCAACACCACCTGGCAGGGCTCGCCCGCCGGGGCCAGGATGGGGAACGTGAGTACGGCAACCACGTCAACCACGACCACCGCGGCGGCCGGCAGCCGCCGCGCCGAGCTGGCCGCGTTCCTGCGCAGCCGCCGCGAACGCATCTCGCCGGAGGACGCGGGGCTGCCCCCGGGCCCGCGGCGGCGGACGGCCGGGCTGCGGCGCGAGGAGGTCGCTCAGCTTTCCGGCGTCGGCGTCACCTGGTACACCTGGCTCGAGCAGGGCCGCCCGATAAACGCCAGCGCCCAGGTCCTGGACGCCGTGGCGCGCACGCTGCGGCTCGACCAGCCGGAGCGCGAGCACCTGTACCGGCTGGCTGACTCACCGGGGCCCGCGCCGGCCCCGGCGGAGGACCGGCTGCTCGCCCCCGAGATCCAGCAGATCCTGGACGGGCTGGCCACCCTGCCCGCGTCCGTCCTCAACGAGCGCTTCGACCTGCTGGCCTGGAACGCCGCCTTCGCCGCGCTGTTCCCCACCGTGGTCACCGCGCCGGCCGCCGGCCGCAACACCCTCTGGCTGTGCTTTACGCATCCGGCCTGCTGCCACCCGTATCTCAACCGCGCCGACCAGCTGGGCATGCTGGTCGCGCAGCTGCGCGCCGCCTACGGGCACCATGTCGGGGAGCCCACCTGGACCGGGTTCGTGCGGCGGCTGCAGGCGGCCAGCCCCGAGTTCAGGCGGATGTGGGCGCAGCACGAGGTGGCCAGCCCGGCGACGTATCTCAAGATCTTCCGGCACCCCGTGTACGAGCGGCTGACCATGACCACGAACTCGCTGGCGGTGCTCGCGGTGCCGGGCACCCGGATGGTGGTCTACACCCCCGCGGACGACGCCACCCGCGACGCCGTCGCGTGCCTGATCGCGGGCGAGGGCGCGGGCGTGCGATTCGGCTGCCGGCCGGCCCACGAGAACCCGGCGTAGCCCGCTCACCAGCCCCGTCGCCGCCCGGAGCGGGTTCTGCCCTAACCTGTCCGGCATGGCGACCGAAGCTCAGCAGCCGCCGGCCGACGCGGCCGGCCAGCCCGCCCCGCACACCACCGCGGGCAAGATAGCCGACCTCGAACGGCGCAGGTTCGAGGGGGTCCACGCCGGATCGCAGCGCGCGGTCGAGCGGCAGCACGCCCGGGGCAAGCGGACGGCGCGGGAGCGGATCGACGGGCTGCTGGACCCCGGCTCGTTCACGGAGTTCGACGAGCTGGCCCGGCACCGCGCGACCGACTTCGGCATGGCGGCCAACCGGCCCTACGGCGACGGGGTCGTCACCGGGTACGGCACCGTGGACGGCCGCCCGGTCTGCGTGTTCAGCCAGGATTTCACCGTGTTCGGCGGCTCGCTCGGCGAGGTGTACGGCGAGAAGATCGTCAAGGTGATGGACCACGCGCTGAAGACCGGCTGCCCGGTGATCGGCATCAACGACGGCGGCGGGGCCCGGATCCAGGAGGGCGTGGTCGCGCTCGGCCTGTTCGGCGAGATCTTCTACCGGAACGTGATCGCCTCCGGGGTGATCCCGCAGATCTCGCTGATCATGGGACCGTGCGCGGGCGGCGCCGTCTACTCGCCCGCGATCACCGACTTCACCCTGATGGTCGAGGGCACGTCGCACATGTTCATCACGGGGCCCGACGTGATCAGGACCGTGACCGGCGAGGAGGTCAGCTTCGAGGACCTCGGCGGCGCGCACGCGCACAACGTCAAGTCCGGCGTCGCGCACTACCAGGCCAAGGACGAGGACGACTGCCTCAGCTTCGCCCGCGAGCTGCTGTCCTACCTGCCGTCCAACAACCTGGACGAGCCGGCGCTCCACCGGAGCCAGGACGATGTGATCCTCGACATCACCGATGTCGACGCCGAGCTCGACAGCCTGATCCCCGACTCGACGAACCAGCCCTACGACATGCACGGGGTGATCACGCGGGTCCTGGACGACGGGGAGTTCCTGGAGATCCACGCCGGCTTCGCCCGCAACATCGTGGTCGGGTTCGGCCGGATCGAGGGCGCGTCCGTCGGCGTGGTCGCCAACCAGCCCATGCATTTCGCCGGCTGCCTGGACATCGACGCGTCGGAGAAGGCCGCCCGCTTCGTGCGGACCTGTGACGCGTTCAGCATCCCCGTGCTGACGTTCGTGGACGTGCCCGGCTTCCTGCCCGGTACCGACCAGGAGTGGGGCGGCATCATCCGGCGCGGGGCCAAGCTCATCTACGCCTACGCCGAGGCGACCGTCCCCAAGATCACCGTGATCACCCGGAAGGCCTACGGCGGCGCCTACGACGTGATGGGCTCCAAGCACCTCGGCGGCGACGTCAACCTGGCCTGGCCGACGGCGCAGATCGCGGTGATGGGCGCGCAGGGCGCGGTGAGCATCCTGTACCGGCGTGAGCTCACGGCCGCCGGCGGCCCGGAAGAACTGGCCGAGCTGCGCGAGCGGCGGGTCACCGAGTACGAGGACACGCTGGCGAACCCGTACATCGCGGCCGAGCGCGGTTACGTGGACGCCGTCATCCGGCCCGCCGAAACCCGCTCCCAGATCGTGCGGTCGCTGCGCACGCTGCGGACCAAGCGGCAGACGCTCCCGCCGCGCAAGCACGGGAATATCCCGCTATAAGAGCCAAGCCGGTTTCACCCCGGCCTGTCCGGCCGCGCCCCGGCGGCCGGACAGGCCGGATCACCTGCGGCAAGGCGCCCGGGCGGGCAGTAGATAGAGTCATGAGCACCATGACCGAGAACGGATCACCGCTGCCCCTCCTCTCCCGCTACGCCATCATGGTCGATGTCGGGTATATCTACGCGTCAGCCGGCGAGCTGCTGTTCGGCGCGGCGTCGCGGCGCGAGTACCGGGTCGACGCGGACAAGCTGATCCAGGCGCTCACCCGGCACGCGGACGACCAGGTACGCGGGGAACTGCTGCGGGTCTACTGGTATGACGCCGCGCGGGACCGGGTACCCACCATCGACCAGCGGGTTATCGCCCAGATGCCCTGGGTGAAGCTGCGCCTGGGCAACCTCAACGCGCGCGGCCAGCAGAAGGGCGTGGACGCGCAGATCCGGGCCGACATGGAGGCGCTGGCCCGGCACCGGGCGATCACCGACGCGGTCCTGGTGGCCGGCGACGAGGACATGGTGCCCGCGGTGGAGGCGGCCCAGGCGTTCGGCGTGCGGGTGCACCTGTGGGGCATCGAGCCCCCCTACGGCACCAACCAGGCCGAGCGGCTGGTGTGGGAATCGGACACGGTGGAGGTGCTGGAGCGCTCGTTCGTCGAGCCCTACTTCACCCGCCAGGTCACGACCGAGCCGGTCGCCGCACCCGTTCCCGGGCCGGGCCGGGGCGGCCTGGCCGCGGTATCACCCGGACCCGGCCTCCCCGCCGCGGGCGCCCCGTCCCCGGCGCAGGTGTTCGGCGACCGGCACGGGCCTCGGCCAGGCCAGGCGTTCCGGCCGGCCCACCCCGGTTCCGCCGCCGCGGCCGCGGCGGCCGCGCGGCGCGGGCCGGACAAGGAGCGGGTCGAGGAGGCGGGCGAGCACGTGGCCCAGAGGTGGATCCTGACCCGCGGCGAGGACAACATCCGCGACCTGCTGCCCGGGCCGATCCTGCCGCCGGTCATCGACAAGGAACTGCTGGTCGACGCGGAGAAGGAGCTGGGCCTGTCGCTGCGGCCCTACCAGGAGGCCCGGGAGTGGCTGCGGGACGCGTTCTGGGCCCGGGTGCACCGCCAGTTCGGCATCGGCGTCGGCAAGTCGAGGAATTTATGAGCGCGCACGCTGACCAGGACCCGGCGCCGGGGCTTGCCATTGTCCGGGGTGACCCGTCGGCCGAGCAGATCGCGGCGGTGGTGGCGGTGCTGTCCGCGCTGCTCGAGTCGGCGGGCGCACCCGGCGCGGGGGAGACGGCGCGTTACGGGTGGTCGGACAGATCGCGGCTGCTGGCCGAGCCGCTGGCGCGCGGGCCGGGCGGATGGCGGGCGAGCGCCCTGCCGCGCTGACGGTTGTCACTAGACTCCTGGGCAGTCGAGAGGAGCCGGTTTCGTGCGTAAGGTCCTGATCGCCAATCGCGGCGAGATCGCGGTCCGGATCGCGCGAGCGTGCCGCGACGCCGGCCTGGGCAGCGTGGCCGTCTACGGTGAGCTTGACCTGGACGCCCTGCATGTCACGATGGCCGACGAGGCCTACGCGCTGGGCGGCCAGACCGCCGCCGAGAGCTACCTCGACATCGGCAAGATCCTGAAGGCGGCGACCGAGTCCCGGGCCGACGCGGTCCACCCGGGCTACGGGTTCCTGGCCGAGAACGCCGAGTTCGCCCGTGATGTCATCGCGGCCGGGCTGACCTGGATCGGGCCGCCCCCGGCGGCGATCGAGGCGCTCGGCGACAAGGTCGCGGCCCGGCGGATCGCCCACGCGGTCGGGGCCCCGCTGGCGCCCGGCACCGAGGGCCCGGTCGCGAGCGCGGAGGAGGCGGCGGCGTTCGCGGCCGAACACGGCCTGCCGATCGCGATCAAGGCGGCCTACGGCGGCGGCGGGCGCGGCCTCAAGGTGGCCAGGACCATGGAGGAGATCCCCGGGCAGTTCGAGTCGGCGGTGCGCGAGGCCGTGGCCGCGTTCGGCCGCGGCGAGTGCTTCGTCGAGCGCTACCTGGACCGGCCGCGGCACGTGGAGACGCAGTGCCTGGCCGACACCCGCGGGAACGTCGTGGTGGTCTCCACCCGGGACTGCTCGCTGCAGCGCCGCCACCAGAAGCTGGTCGAGGAGGCGCCGGCGCCGTTCCTGTCCGCCGGCCAGGAGCGGCTGCTGCGCGAGTCGTCCAAGGCGATCCTGCGCGAGGCCGGTTACGCCGGCGCCGGGACCTGCGAGTTCCTGGTCGGCCAGGACGGCACGATCTCGTTCCTCGAGGTAAACACCCGGCTGCAGGTCGAGCACCCGGTCACCGAGGAGGTCAGCGGCGTCGACCTGGTGCGGGAGATGTTCCGGATCGCCGACGGCGAGGAACTCGGCTACGACGACCCGCCGCTGCGCGGGCACTCGATCGAGTTCCGGGTCAACGCCGAGGATCCCGGCCGCGGCTTCCTGCCCGCGCCGGGGACGATCACGGACTGGCGGCCGCCGTCCGGCCCGGGAGTCCGGCTCGACGCGGGGTACGCGGCCGGGATGACGGTGCCGCAGGCCTTCGATTCCCTGATCGCCAAGCTGATCGTCACCGGGGCCGACCGGGTCCAGTGCCTGGAACGCTCCCGGCGCGCCCTCGCCGAGTTCGAGATCGGCGGCATGCCGACCGTGCTGCCGTTCCACCGGGCGGTCGTGGACGACCCGGCGTTCACGTCGGTCCCGTTCACGGTGCACACCCGGTGGATCGAGACCGAGTTCGGCGGGAACCTGCCGCCGTACGCGCAGGCGCCGGAGGAGCCCGCGGCGGCGGCCGGGCGGGAGCGGATCACCGTGGAGGTGGGCGGCAAGCGGCTGGAGGTGGTGCTGCCGGCCGGGCTTGGCGTGGCCGGGACCGGGCGGGCGGCCGCGGGCCGGGCGGCGGGGCGGCCCCCCGCCCGCGAGCGCCGCGGCGGGTCGCACGCCGCCGCGCACACCGGGGACGACCTGGTCAGCCCGATGCAGGGCACGATCGTGAAGATCGTGGCGGAGGAGGGCCAGCAGCTCGCGGCGGGCGACACGGTCGTGGTGCTCGAGGCGATGAAGATGGAGCAGCCGCTGACCGCGCACAAGGCCGGCGCCGTGACCGGCCTGGCCGTCCAGGTCGGTCAGACCGTGTCGGCCGGCGAGATCATCTGCCAGCTGCAAGGCTGAGGCCGTGGCCCGCCTGCCTGGCGATCCGGGGGTGCTGCGCTGGCTGCTGTTCGCGGTCGGGTTCCGGCTGCCGCCCGACAACGTCGACTGGGTCAGGCACGAGCTGACCGACGCCGGCTGGCGGCTGCGGACCGTGCTGCGCCACCTGGCGATCATCATCCCGGTCTGCGTCGTGCTCGTCGTGGTGCTGGCCACGCTGCTGCCCGCCCCGTTGTGGCTGGGCCTGGCCATGACGGCGCTGATCTTGTGCGGCAGCATCTTCACGGTGGCCGCCTACGCCGATGACATCCGCGCGTCCCGGCTGCGCCAGCACGGCCTGGACGTGCCGGACGACCCCGACCTCGGCCACCCCGCTCACTAGTACTCGGCGGGCTGCATGAGCCGGCGCGCGGCCTCGGTCAGGCTGCCGGACAGGCTCGGGTACACGGCGAAGGTGTGCGCGATCTGGTCCACCGTCAGGTGCTGTTCCACCGCCAGCGACACGCCCAGGATCAGCTCACTGGCCCGCGGCGCGACCACCACGCCGCCGAGCACCATCCCGCTGCTGCGGCGGGCGAACAGCTTCACGAAGCCGTCGCGGAAGCCCTGCATCTTCGCGCGGGCGTTGGTGGCCAGCGGGAGCTTGACGACCAGGGCATCCGCCTCGCCGGCGGTCACGGCCCGCTGCGACACCCCGACCGTGGCGATCTCGGGCTCGGTGAAGATGGTCGCGGCGACGTGGCTGAGCCGCAGTGGCTGCACCGCCTCGCCGAGCGCGTGCCACATGGCGATCCGGCCCTGCATGGCCGCCACCGAGGCCAGCATCTGCACGCCGGTGCAGTCGCCGGCCGCGTAGACGCCGGGGGCCTGCGTCCGCGACACCCGGTCAACCGGGATGAACTCTTTCCTGTCCAGCGTGATCCCGGCCTCGTCCAGGCCGAGCCCGCCGGTGTTGGGCACCATCCCGACCGTCAGCAGGCAGTGCGTGCCGCGGACCGTCCGGCCGTCTTCGAGGAACACCGTCACGCCGTCGCCGTTGCGCTTCGCAGCCACCGCCCGGGACCGGCTGAGCACGGTCATGCCGCGGCGCCGGAACACGTCCTCCACCACCACCGCCGCGTCGGCGTCCTCGTGCGGCAGCACCCGTTCTCGCGAGGAGATCAGGGTGACCTGCGAGCCCAGGGCCTGGTAAGCGCTGGCGAACTCGGCCCCGGTCACGCCCGAGCCGACCACCACCAGCTCCGGGGGCAGCTCGGGCAGGTCGTAGAGCTGCCGGCAGGTCAGCAGGCGCTCGCCGTCGGGCACGGCGCCGGGCAGCTCACGGGGTCGCGCGCCGGTGGCCACGAGCACGATGTCCGCGCTGAGGCGGGCGCCGGAGGCCGCGACCGTGCGCGGGTCGACCAGCCGCCCGGCCCCGGCCAGAACCTCGACCCCCTCGGCCGCCAGCCGCGCGGTCACGTCCGCCGATTGCGCCCGGGCCAGGGAGCGGACCCGGGAGTAGAGCCGCGGCGCGTCCACGGTGGCCAGGGCCCGGCGGCCGCCGGCGCGCGGGCCGGCGCCCGGGCGGGCGGCACCGGGGCTGGCGTCGCGAGCGGCGCGCGGGCCGGCCCGCAGGCCCAGGGCGGCGGCACCCTCCAGCGCGGCCATCATGCCCGAGGTCGCGATCAGCGTCTTGGACGGCACGCAGTCGGTTAGCACGCAGGCGCCGCCGAGCCCGTCCCGGTCGACGACCGTGACCCGGGCCCCGAGTTGCGCGGCCACGAGAGCCGCCTCATAACCCCCGGGGCCGCCGCCGATGATCACGATCCTCGCGCGCGGCTCACTCACGAGGCCCCATTCTCGCGCATCGCCGGGCCCGGATCTCGCGCACCGCCGGCCCCGGCCCGCTCCCGGTCGCGACATCGCCCGCGCGGAGCCGTCCGGGCTCGTACGCTAATCATCCGTGGCGTTGTACGCGGCGTACGGCAGCAACATGGATCCGGCCCAGATGGCTGAACGCTGCCCGCACTCGCCGCAGCGCGGAACCGGGTGGCTGGAGGGCTGGCGGCTGACGTTCGGCGGCGAGGACATCGGCTGGGAAGGCGCCATGGCCACGGTCGTGGAGGATGCGGGGAACCGGGTCTTCGTGGCGCTCTACGAGGTCTCGGCCGCCGACGAGCAGACGCTGGACCAGTGGGACGGGGCGAGCCTCGGCTACTACCGGAAGGCCAAGGTCCGGGTGGCCACCCTCGACGGTGACGTGCTGGCCTGGCTGTACGTGCTGAACGCCTACGAGGGCGGCCTGCCCGCCGCTCGCCACCTGGGCATCATGGCCGATGCCGCCGAGGTGGCCGGCGCGCCGGCCGACTACGTCGCGTCGCTGCGGCAGCGACCCTGCGGCTGATCGCCCGGGGCCGCCCGGCCCTAGTGGAGCACCGTGAACACGAGCAGCACCGCCACGGCCGGCACCGCCATCGCCACCGCCGGACGCCAGGCCCAGGTGACCACCCGGGGGCCGGGCGCGGCGCCCCGGTTCCGCGCTTGGGTGGCCAGCTCGTCCAGCTGCTTGGCCATGATCTGCGCGGCGGGCTGCCGCGAGATCTGCTGCGCCTCGGTGGGCGCCCGGTCGCTGAGTTCGTACGGGCTGCGCGGCAGCCGCCTGCGGTCGCCGCGGCTGCGGAGCTCGGCCCGGAGCATGCTGCGCCGCTGGGCGTAGAGCGCCCAGCTATGGATGACCTTCCCCCGCTTGGCGCCGGGTTCCGCCAGGCAATGCACCTGGACCGACTCCCGCAGGTCTATCGCCGCGACCGACCCCCAGGGAATCCGGTGATCGCGGAGCGGGTTCCGCACGGCGACGGCGTCCGCGTCGGCGACGACCCGCGGGCGCAGGGCGCACGCGTACACCACGCCGGTGACGAGCGCCAGCGTGGATACGATCTCGGCGCCGGTGTGATTGCGGCCGGTGAAGACGATGTCGGCCAGGACGATCACCGCGAAGATCGTCCACGCCCACCACGCGACGACGGACCCGGGCAGCCGGAACACCTTTTCCTCGGTCAGCAGCGGCGCGCTGGACCCGGCGGCGGCCGCGGCCGGCGGCGTGCCGCCCGGGGCGGGGCGGCCAGCGTCCGCCCCGGGCGCGGCCGACGGCGCGGTGGCCTGGCCCGACCGCGGCATGCGCGCCTCGCCGTTCGGCGACGGCGGCCCCTGACCCTGCATGCGGATGCACTCTCCCGTGGAACCGGCGAGCGCCGACGTGGCGCCGCTACCCGTTCGTCCTACTCTAGGGGCAGAGGCCAGGTTGTTCATCGGGCCGTCCGCCAGGCAGGGCTCAGGCCCGGGCCGCGCCCGGCAGCGGCTCGCGGGCAGCCGACCCGCCGCCGCACATCGCGGTCAGCGCGGTGGCCACCATCAGCCGGACGCCCACCCCGATCGCGCGTTCGTCGACGTCGAAGGCGGGCTGGTGGATGTCGAAATCATCGCCGGAACCCGGGGTCCGGGTGCCGAGCCGGGCCAGCGCGCCCGGAATCGACTCGAGGTACCAGGCGAAGTCCTCACCGCCGAGGCTCTGCGGGGCCGGCACGATGGAGTCGGGGCCGAGCACCCGGTCGGCCGCGGCCTCCACCATGGCCGTCGACATGGCCTCGTTGACCGTCGGCGGCACGTTCCGGACGTAGCTGACGTCGGCCACGACGCCGTAGGCGCTGGCCACCGAGTCGACGAGCGCCTTCAGCAGGTCGGGCGCCTGATGCCAGGCCTCGTCGTCGAGGCAGCGCACCGTGCCCTCGACCATGCCGTCATCCGGGATCGCGTTGGCCGCCGCGCCCGCGCTGACGTGCCCCCAGACCAGGCTCAGGCTGGACCGCGGATCGATGCGGCGGGACAGGGCGGCGGGCAGCTCAGTGATGATCTTGCCCAGGGCATAGACCAAGTCGGCGGTCAGGTGGGGCCGCGCGGTGTGCCCGCCGGGCCCGGTGACCCGGACGGTGATCTTGTCACAGGCCGCGGTGATCGCGCCCACCCGTGTCCCGATCTTGCCGACGTCGAGCCGGGGGTCGCAGTGCAGGGCGAAGATCCGGTCCACCGAGGCGATGCCGCCGGCGGCTAGCACATCCAGGGCCCCGCAGGGCACTTCCTCGGCCGGCTGGAAGATCAGCCGGACCCGGCCCGGGAGCGCTCCGGCCGCCGCCGTGCGGGCCAGGAACAGCCCGGCGCCGAGCAGGACCGTGGTGTGCACGTCGTGGCCGCAGGCGTGACAGGCGTTGGCGACCGTGGACCGGTAGGGAACGTTCTTCTCGTCGCTGATCGGCAGCGCGTCAAGGTCGGCGCGCAGGCCGACGACCGGCTCGGTGCCCGAACCGATGTCGACGAGCAGGCCGGTGCCCTTGGGCAGGACGGTCGGCCGCAGGCCCGCCGCCTCCAGCCTGAGCTTGATCCGGCGTGTGGTCCGGTGCTCGTGGTAGCCGATCTCTGGGTGGGCATGCAGGTCGCGCCGGAAGTCGATCAGCTCGGCCTGGTGCCCCGCGAGGAACGCGTCGAGCTCGCCCTCCAGGTCATGTTCGGCCATGCGCTGCCTCCCCCGGGGTAACGAAACGATCCTCCGCGAACTCGGTGACCAGCGCGTCCACGACATCCTCGAGCCCGCTGCCGTCGGCCACCAGGGCCCGCTGGCGCTCGTAGGAGGCACCGTGGTCAAGTACCTCGGAAATGACATCGAGCTCCTGCGAGCAGCCGAGCCGCCCCGCTACCGGCTCGAGCTCACGAGCCAGCTCGAACAGCTCATCCCGGAGCGGCGCGGTGGCCCCCGAGTCGTCGGTGATCACGACCGCGTCCAGGCCGTACCGGGTGGCCCGCCACTTGTTGTCGCGGACCACCCAGGCCGAGGGACTCGGCAGGCGGTAGCCGCGATCCAGCTGGGTGTCGAACTGCTGGACCAGGCACTGGGACAGCGCGGCCACCATGCCGACCTCGCGGAGCGTCGGGACCCCGTCGAACATCCTGATTTCGACCGTGCCGAAGTCCGGGTGCGGCCTGATATCCCACCACACCTCTTTGATGCTTCGGATCGTTCCGGCTCGAAGCAGCGTGTCCATGTACTCCTCGAACTCACTCCAGTCCGCAAGCGGCTGCGGCGGCCCCGATGTCGGCAGGCCGCCGAATATGACCGCCCGACTCGAGGCGAGCCCCGTGTCGTGCCCGCTCCAGAACGGGCTCGACGCAGTCAGCGCCAGGAAGTGCGGCAGGTATGCAGCGAGGGCATTGACGACGGGGATCGCCTTGTTCCCATCGCGTATGCCCACGTGAACGTGGACACCGAAGGTCTGGATCCTGCGGGCAAGCCACTGCAACTGCTCGACGAGTTCGGCATAGCGCTGAATGGGAGCCATCTTGGCATCTCGCCAGTCGCTGACGGGATGCGTTCCGGCACAGGCCAGCATCGTACCGCGACTGCCCGTGATTCGCTCAAGTTGCGCGATTGTCGCCGTCAGATCGTCCTTTGCCTCGGACACGGTGGTGCAGATGCCGGTAACCACCTCAACGGTCGATTGCATCAGCTCATAACGGATCTTCGGGTGCTCGTCGGCCTCGCTGTGCGAGGGCAGCGCGGCGAGCACCTCCCGCGCGTCCTGCCTCAGCATCCTGCTGTCGCCGTCGATCAGCTGCAGCTCCCACTCGATTCCCAGGGTCGCACCGCGCGACGAGTTCCAACTGATGGTCACCGTGAGCCTCCATGGGCGGTCTTTCCCGCGCGCCACGGGCGCGCGGCGAACTCGGCCGGGGAACGCGGCGGGCGTGCCGGCTTGCTCCGGGGCGTCATTGCCGCGGGCATGCCGCTGGCCGGTGCCCGCAGGCACCTCGGGAGGTCTGGCCAGCATCGGGCCACCGCTTCGTGCCCGCCCGCGCTCATGCTCAAGCCGTCCCGCTCCGCTTGGGCATTCCGTACCCAGGCCACGCCAATCCCTACCCATGCGGACAGAGCGTAAATAGGTGCTTTAGCGTCCGAGAATGGCTTAGTAGACGTCAGGTGGTTTATAAATGCCCCAGACATCACGAAGGGCGTCGCAAACCTCACCAACGGTGGCCCGGGCCCTGAGCGCCGCGCGCAACGGGTAGAGCAGGTTGTCCTGGCCGTGAGCGGCCCGCCTCAGGTCGTCGATCCGGCGGGTGAACTCCGCCCGGTCCCGGCCGGAGCGCAGCACGGCCAGGCGCCCGGCCTGCTCGCGCTCGATCGCCGGGTCGACGCGCAGCGGCTGGTAGGGCTCCTCCTCGGCGAGAGCGAACTTGTTGACCCCGACGACCACGCGCTCGCCCGCGTCGATCTCCCGCGCGACCTGGTAGGCGGACCGTTCGATCTCGGCCTTCTGGAAGCCCTGCTCGATCGCGGCCACGGCCCCGCCGAGATCCTCGATCTGCGCGATCAGCCGGCCGGCCTCCTGCTCGATGTCGCTGGTCATGGACTCGATGGCGTAGGACCCGGCCAGCGGGTCGGCCGTCGCGGTCAGGTCGGTCTCGTAGGCGAGAACCTGCTGGGTCCGCAGCGCCAGGCGCGCGGCCTTCTGGCTCGGCAGGGCGATCGCCTCGTCGTAGGAGTTCGTGTGCAGCGACTGCGTGCCGCCGAGCACCGCGGCGAGCGCCTGCACGGTCACCCGGGCCAGGTTCACCTCCGGCTGCTGCGCGGTCAGCTGGACGCCCGCGGTCTGGGTGTGGAACCGGAGCATCTGGGACCGCGGGTCGGTCGCGTGGAACTCATCGCGCATGATCCGCGCCCACAGCCGCCGCCCGGCCCGGAACTTGGCCACCTCCTCGAGCAGCGTGGTGCGGGCCACGAAGAAGAACGAGAGCCGCGGCGCGAACTCGTCGACGGCCAGGCCCGACGCGAGGGCGGCCCGCACGTACTCCTTGGCGTTGGCCAGCGTGAACGCCATCTCCTGGACGGGCGTGGCGCCCGCCTCGGCCATGTGGTAGCCGGAGATCGAGATGGTGTTCCACCGGGGGATCTCCCGGCGGCAGTAGGCAAACGTGTCGGCGACGAGCCGGAGCGAGGGCTGCGGCGGGTAGATGTAGGTGCCGCGGGCGATGTACTCCTTCAGGATGTCGTTCTGGATCGTGCCGGTCAGCTTGTCGGCGCTGGTGCCCTCCTCGGCCGCCACGAGCTGGTACAGCAGCAGCAGGACGGCCGCGGGGGCGTTGATCGTCATCGACGTGGAGACCGCGTCCAGCGGGATCCCCCGCAGCAGCACGCGCATGTCCTCGACGGAGTCGATGGCCACGCCGACCTTGCCGACCTCCCCGCGCGCGGCCGGCGCGTCCGAGTCGTAACCCATCTGAGTGGGCAGGTCGAAGGCGACCGACAGGCCGGTGGTGCCGGCCTCGATCAGCTGGTGGTAGCGGCGGTTCGAGTCGGCGGCGGTCGAGAAGCCCGCGTACTGCCGCATCGTCCAGGGCCGCTTGGAGTACATGCCCGGGTAGACGCCGCGGGTGAAGGGGTACTCACCCGGCTCCCCCAGTTCCCTGGCGGGGTCGAAACCGCGCAGGGCCTCGGGTTCGTAGACCGGCTGGATTGGCACCCCTGACTCCGATATGCGCGTCATAGCCCAAGGTTACGACCGCGTAGGCGGGGGCGAACGCGGCGAGCCCGGCCGTCACCGGCGCCGCGACGCCCGCCGCCAGCCGGCCGGCTTCGGGGCCCGGCCCGGCCCGAATCCGGCCACGACCGAGGCGCCGCCATGGGCGCCCCCTTTACCGGCCATTGGCAAGCCGTTTTGGCGGCCAGCTCAAAGATCGGGTAAAGCAAGCGCCGCTCATCCGGTATGCGGCGGCTGGCCGGGAATATGCCGGGTGTGGGCCGCGGCCCGGCAGGAAATCACCCGGGGTAATTCAGCCGCCGCAAGGCGAGCGTATTGGTGCGCGGGCGGCTGGCCGGGGGATGCGGGCAAAGGCTGCCGGCATGACGGGAACGGGGGCCCGGTCGACCATGAAGTCACGCGTCCGCGCGGCCGGGGCGATCCTGGCCGGGCTGACCGGGCTGGCCGCCGCGCAGGGCCTGGCCGCGACGCCGGTGACCGCCGCGGGACCGGCCGCCCGCACGGGGTGCTCGCCGGCGGGCCGGAAGACCTGCGGCACGGCGCCGCGCGAAGCTGCCACCAGCCTGGCGGCCCGGCGGGACGTGGGCGGCCCGGAGCTGGCCAGCCCCGGCCTCGCCGTTCACTACCCGGCGCGCGGCGCCGTGCCGCTGCCCGACGTGCCCGCGTCCGCGTACGTCGTCGCGGACGCGAACACCGGGCAGGTGCTGGCGGCCAAGGACGCGCACGGGCTGTTCCCGCCCGCGAGCACGCTCAAGATGCTCACCGCGATCACCCTGATCCCGCTGCTGAAGCCGGACGCCACCGTGCTGGCCACGCCGCTGGCGGCCCAGACGCCCGAGTATGACGTGGGCCTGGTCGCGGGCCGCCGCTACAAGGTCTCCGACCTGTTCAACGCGCTGCTGCTGATCTCGGCCAATGACGCCGCCGTCGCGCTGAGCCAGGCGACCGGGTCGCTGGCCAAGGGCATGGCGCTGATCAACGCCGAGGCCCGTCACCTCCAGGCCTACGACGTGGTGGCCAAGCAGCCGAACGGCCTGCCCGCCACGGGCCAGGTGACTTCCGCCTACGACCAGGCGCTGATCGCCCGCCAGGCGCTGGCCATGCCCGCCTTCATGAAGTACGACTCGACCCTCTCGGCCAGGTTCCCGGTCACGCCGGACACGCGGGTGCCCCTGGTCAACCAGAACCGGCTGCTGACCCAGTACCCGGGCGGCATCGGCGGCAAGATCGGCTGGACCGAGGCGGCGGAGGCCACCTACATCGGCATGGCCCGGCGGCGCGGGGTGACGCTGATCGTCACCGTGCTGCACTGCACCGCGCTGCAGGAGGTCACGGCCGGCGAGCACCTGCTCAACTGGGGCTTCGCCATGGACGGCAAGATCCGCCCGGTCGGCAAGCTGGTACCGCCGCTGGCCGCGGTCACCGCCAGCCGGGCGCCGCCGCGGGCCGCCGCCCGCCCGGCCGCCGGGCCCGCGGTGACCGGCACGGCCCGGCCGGCCGTCCCGCTGGTGGCCGGCACCGCAGCCGTCTTCGTCATCGCGCTCGGTGCCGGCTGGCTCGGGCGGCGCCGCCGGCGCTCCGCCGGCCCGCTTGACCGCTCGTCTGGCTGACCCGCGCCGGCTCCCCCGCCTGCCGTCGCTTCGACTGCGCCGGCCGCAGGCGTCCCGGCGCGGGCTACCGGGCCGGCAGGAAGCCGACCCGGTCCCGGACGGTCGCCATCGTCGGCCCGGCCACCTCGCGGGCGCGCGCCGCGCCCCGGGCGAGCATGCGGTCGAGTTGCCCGGTGTCCGCGAGCATCTTCTCCGTCCGCTCCCTGATCGGGGCGAAGGTGCCCACCACCACCTCGGCCAGGTCCTTCTTGAGCGCCCCGTAGCCCGCGCCCGCGTAGCGCTGTTCCAGGGCCGGGACCGTCTCCCCGGTCAGCGCGGAGTAGATCCGCAGCAGGTTGGTGATGCCCGGCTTGGCTTCCTCATCGGCCCGGATCTCGCCGCCGGAGTCGGTCACCGCCCGGCTGATCTTCCTGCGGATGGAGGCGGGGTCCTCCAGCACGTCGATGATGCCCTGCGGCGAGGACGTGGACTTGCCCATTTTCGCGGTCGGGTTGTCCAGATCCGTGATCTTCGCCACGTCGGCCAGGATGTACGGACGCGGGACCGCGAACGTCGGCCCGAACCGGTGGTTGAAGCGGTTCGCCAGGTCCCTGGTCAGCTCGAGGTGCTGGCGCTGGTCCTCGCCGACCGGCACCTCGTCGGTCTGGTACAGCAGGATGTCAGCGGCCTGCAGGATCGGGTAGGTGAACAGGCCCACGCTGGCCGACTCCGCTCCGGCCCGGGCCGACTTGTCCTTGAACTGGACCATCCGGCTTGCCTCGCCGAACCCGGTCTGGCAGCCGAGCACCCAGGCCAGTTCGGCGTGCTCGGGCACGTGGCTCTGCACGAACACCGTGCAGCGGTCCGGGTCCAGCCCGGCGCCGAACAACTGCGCGGCGGCCACCCTGGTCCGGCGGCGGAGCGCGGCCGGGTCGGTCGGCACCGTGATCGCGTGCAGGTCAACCACGCAGTAGAAGGCGTCGTGGCTGTCCTGCAGCGCCACCCACTGGCGCAATGCGCCCAGGTAATTGCCGAGATGGAAGGAATCGGCGGTGGGCTGGATGCCGGACAGCACTCGGGGTCGGGACATGCCGGAAGTCTAGTTCCGCGTTAGCCCCCGGGAGGCGACCCCCAGGACCCCCGCGTGCCCCGCCAGCCTTCGCTTCCCCCGTCGCTGGCCGGCAGGCCGGCCAGCGCGGCGGCACGGCTCAGACGCCGACCACGCCGTTGCTGACCACCGGCACGATATCCGGGGCACCCAGCCTGATCGCGTCCGCGTCCTGGTCGGTCGTGGCGTCCTGCGAGGCGCGCTCGGCCGTGACCCGCGCCTGGTAGTTCTCGACCTCACGCGCCACCTGCCGGGACTTCCACCGCATCGGGCCGGCCATGAGGCCGGCGGCCTCCGCGGCCACCGACAGCCCGCGGTCCCAGGTCTCGATCGAGACGTGGGTCCGGCGGGCCAGCACGTCATCCAGGTGCCTGGCCCCCTCGTGGGACGCGGCGTAGACAACCTCGGCGCGCAGGTAGTCGTCCGCGCCGGCCAGCGGCTTGCCCAGGCCGGGCTCGGCGGCGATCAGGTCGAGCACCTCCCCGGTGAGCGCCCCGTACCGGTGCAGCAGGTGCTCGATCCGCGCCACGTGCAGGCCGGACGAGCGGGCCAGCGAGTACCTCGCGTTCCACAGCGCCACGTATCCGTCGGCGCCGGCCAGCGACACCTCGTCGGTGCAGGACGGCGCCACGCGCCCGTCCAGGCCGTACGCCACCGCGTCGACCGCGTCCCGCGCCATCAGCCGGTAGGTCGTGTACTTGCCGCCCGCGATCATCACCAGGCCCGGCACCGGATGGGCCACGGTGTGCTCGCGGGAGAGCTTGGACGACGACTCGGACTCGCCGGCCAGCAGCGGCCGCAGCCCGGCGTAGACGCCTTCGACGTCGTCCCTGGTCAGCGGCACCGCGAGGATCCGGTTGACCTGGCCGAGAACGTAGTCGATGTCGGCCCGGCTCGCGGCGGGGTGCGCCTTGTCCAGGGACCAGTCGGTATCGGTGGTGCCGATGATCCAGTGCCGGCCCCAGGGGATGACGAACAGCACGCTGACCGGGGTCCGCAGGATGATGCCGCTGCTCGACTGGATCCGGTCCCTGGGCACCACCAGGTGCACGCCCTTGGACGCGCGGACGTTGATGATGCCGCGGCCGCCCACCATGGCCTGGGTCTCGTCGGTCCACACGCCGGTCGCGTTGACCACCTGCTGGGCCCGGATTTCCAGCTCGGAACCGGACTCGAGGTCAACGGCGCGCACCCCGGTCACCCGCTCGCCCTCCCGCAGGAAGCCGGTCACCTGGGTGCGCGACGCGGCGTGGGCGCCGTACCCGGCAGCGGTCCTGACCAGCGTGGTCACGTAGCGGGCGTCGTCCACCTGCGCGTCCCAGTAGACCAGGGCGCCGGTGAGGGCCGACCGCTTCAGCGCCGGGGCCACCCGCAGCGCTCCGCGCCTGGTCAGCTGGCGGTGCCCGGGCAGGCCGCGGGTGTGCCCGAGGGACAGCCCGAGCACGTCGTAGATGGTGACCCCGGCCCCGATGTAGGCCCGCTCCCACGCGTGGTGGGTGAACGGGAACAGGAACGAGACCGGGTGCACCAGGTGCGGCGCGATCCGCTGCAGCAGCAGCGACCGCTCGCCGAGCGCCTCCCGGACCAGGCCGATGTTGAACTGCTCCAGGTACCGGAGCCCGCCGTGGATCAGCTTGCTCGACCGTGAGGACGTCCCGGAGCCGAAGTCGCGCGCCTCCACCAGCCCGACCGACAGCCCGCGGGTCGCCGCGTCCAGGGCGACCCCCGCGCCCACCACCCCGCCGCCGATGACCAGGACCTGGTGCTCGGTTCCGGCGAGCGCGGCCAGCGCGGCCGCCCGCTCGGCAGGCCCCAGCCTCGCCGTAACCCCCGCCGCCCCAGACATCACGTTCTGAACGCTACCGGGCGCGGGCGCAGGTCATGCCATCCGGCACGCCCGGCGGCTCCGCGGCTCCTCGGCTCGCCCGGTGTCATCAGGGCTCATCCGGTGCGGCCGGCCGCCCCCGTGCGGCGCGGCTCGCTGGATGTCACCACGACCTCGACCCGCTGGAACTCCTTCAGGTCCGAGTAACCGGACGTCGCCATCGTCTTGCGCAGCGCCCCCATCAGGTTCATGGACCCGTCGGGGGTGCTCGAGGGGCCGTGCAGGATCTGCTCCAGCGTGCCGATCGTGCCCACGTTCACCCGCGCGCCGCGCGGCAGGTCGGGATGGTGCGCCTCGCTGCCCCAGTGATACCCGCGGCCGGGCGCCTGGGCGGCGCGGGCGAACGGAGAGCCGACCATCACCGCGTCCGCCCCCAGCGCCAGCGCCTTGGCGATGTCGCCGCTGCGCGTCATCCCGCCGTCCGCGATCACGTGCACGTAGCGGCCACCGGACTCGTCGAGGTAATCACGGCGGGCCGCCGCCACGTCGGCGATCACCGTGGCGGTCGGCACCGCGACGCCGAGTACCGCCGCCGTGGTGTGGCCGGACCCGCCGCCGAAACCAGCCAGGACCCCGGCCGCCCCGGTGCGCATCAGGTGCAGGGCGGCGGTGTAGGTGGCGCAGCCGCCCACGATGACCGGGATGTCAAGCTCGTAGATGAACTGCTTGAGGTTGAGCGGCTCCGCCTGCCCCGACACGTGCTCGGCGGAGACCGTGGTGCCGCGGATCACGAAGATGTCGGCGCCCGCGTCGAGGACGGCCTTGTGGTAGCGAACCGTCCGCTGCGGCGACAGCCGCACGGCGGTCGTCACCCCGGCTGCCCTGATCTCCTCGATCCGGCGCCCGATCAGGTCCTCCCTGATGGGCTCGGCGTAGATCTGCTGCAGCCGCCGGGTAGCCGCGTTCTCGTCCAGCCCGGCGACCTCGGCCAGCAGCGGCTCGGGGTCGTCGAACCTGGTCCACAGCCCTTCGAGGTCCAGCGCGGCCAGGCCGCCGAGACGGCCTATCTCCACCGCGGTCGCCGGCGAGACGACGCTGTCCATCGGCGCGACCACGAGCGGCAGCTCGAACCGGTAGGCGTCGATCTGCCAGGCGATCGACACCTCCTCCGGGTGCCTGGTCCGGCGCGACGGCACGATGCCGATCTCGTCGAGCGCGTAGGCGCGGCGGCCGCTCTTGCCGCGCCCGATCTCCACCGCGGTCACGGGCGCCACCCCCCGCCCGCTTCCCCGTCCCGCTTCACCGGCGCACTCCGCCGTAGTTCGGCGCCTCGGCCACCATCTGGATGTCGTGGGGGTGGCTCTCGGCCAGGCCGGCGCCGGTGATCTGCGTGAACCGTGCTTCCTGCAACTCGGCGATGGTACGCGCGCCGACGAAACCCATGGCCGCGCGCAGCCCGCCGACCAACTGGTTCGCCACCGCTCCCAGCGGGCCGCGGTACGGCACCCGGCCCTCGACGCCCTGCGGCACCAGCTTGTCCTCGCGCAGCACGTCATCCTGGAAGTACCGGTCTTTCGAGTACGACCCGCCGCGCTCGGCGTTGCGCATCGCCCCGAGCGAGCCCATCCCCCGGTACAGCTTGAACTGCTCGCCCTGGATGATCACCATCTCGCCGGGGCCCTCCTCGCACCCGGCGAGCAGGCCGCCCAGCATCACCGTGTCGGCTCCGGCCGCGATGGCCTTGGCGATGTCACCGGAATACTGCAGGCCGCCGTCCCCGACGACCGGCACCCGCGCCGGGCGCGCTGCCTTGGCCGCCTCGTAGATCGCGGTCACTTGCGGCACGCCCACCCCCGCCACCACGCGGGTGGTGCAGATCGACCCCGGGCCGACGCCCACCTTGACCGCGTCGGCTCCGGCGTCGATGAGCGACTGGGCACCGGCCCGCGTAGCCACGTTGCCCCCGATGACGTCGACCTGCACATTGGCCTTGACCTGCGTGATCATGTCGATGACCGCCTGGGCGTGGCCGTGCGCGGTGTCCACCACCAGGAAGTCGGCGCCGGCCTCGGTGAGCGCCTGGGCCCGCCGCTTGGCGTCCTCGCCGACCCCCACGGCCGCGCCGACCACCAGCCGGCCGCCGGCGTCCTTCGTGGCCTGCGGGAACCTTTCGCTCTTGGTGAAATCCTTGACAGTGATCAGGCCGCGCAGCCGGCCGGCCGCGTCGACCAGCGGCAACTTCTCCACCTTGTGCCGGGCCAGCAGTCGCAGCGCGTCATCCGCCGGCACCCCGACCGGCGCGGTGACCAGCGGCATCGGCGTCATCACGTCCGCGACACGGCGCCGGTGGTCGGTCTCGAAGCGGATGTCACGGTTGGTCACGATGCCCAGCAGGACGCCGTCGGCCCCGGTCACCGGCACGCCGGAGATCCGGTAGCGGGCGCATAGCTGCTCGACCTGGGCCACGGTGGCGTCGGGACCACAGGTCACCGGGTTGGTGATCATGCCCGCCTCGGACCGCTTGACCATGTCGACCTGCTGGGCCTGGTCCTCTACCGACAGGTTGCGGTGCAGCACGCCCACGCCGCCCTGGCGGGCCATGGCCACCGCCATCCGCGCCTCGGTGACGGTATCCATGGCGGCGGACACCAGCGGCACCCGCAGCGTGATGCGCCGGGTCAGCGAGGCCGTGGTGTCCGCTTCGCTCGGCATGATGGCCGAATGAGCGGGCAGCAGCAGCACATCGTCGAAGGTCAGGGCCGGCGGTTCGAACTTGGCGACATCGGTCATGTCGTTTTCCGGCTGCTCGGTTCTGGCCATGTCTCATCCTAGTGACTCCGGCGGGGGCTAGGCGCGCCGCCGGGCCGCGAAGCCGTCGCCGGCGCGGGCCAGGCGCACCGCGCGCCGAGCCTGTCGCCAGCGCGGGCCAGGCCGCCCGCCCCGGCCGCCCGGCCGCGCCGGGATCCATGCCACGGGGGGAGCATGGATCCCGGCGGGCCTCATCGGGCGGGATCCGCACGACGGGGGAGCGCGGATCCCGCGGGGGGCGGGGGTGTGGTCCAGGAAAGTCTCCGGGAGCGGCGGGCTGGCTCAGGCGATCCACTCCTCACGGGCGATCGCGCGGAGCCGGGCGAGGGCGCGGTGCTGGGCGACGCGCACCGCGCCCGGCGACATGCCGAGCGCATGACCGGTCTCCTCGGCCGACATACCGGTCAGCACCCGCAGCACCAGGAGCTCGCGCTGGTGCACGGGCAGCCGGGCGAGCAGGGCCCGGGCCCGCTCCGCCTCGATGTACGCGACGACGGTCTCCTCCGGTCCCGGCCCTATGTCGGGCCCGTCGGGCAGGTCCTCGGTGGGGATGGCGAGCCTTGCCGCATTTCTCATGGCGTCCGCTACTTTGTGCGAGGCTATCCCGAACACAAATGACGCGAACGGCCTGCCCATGTCCCGGTAGCGCGGGAGCGCGGAAAGGACGGCGATACACACCTCCTGTGCCACGTCGTCGGCAATATGGTAATGGCCGCTTATCTGACCGAGGCGAGCCCGGCAGTACCGGACGACCATGGGCCGGATCTGTTGGAGCAGCGCCTCGATCGCGGCCGGCTGGCCGCTCGCCGCCCGCGCCGTCAGGTCACGCAGGAGAGCCGGCTCATCCGCGCCCCTGAGCCGTCCTACCTGAGGCTTTGCCTGTCGTGCCACGGCCAGCGGCCGGACGGAGCATCCCTTGGTCACGGAAGAATCATGCCCAGGTAACCGCCGGTAACCATCATGGAAAAGGCAACGGAAAGGTTACATTGATGTGTCGTCATGATATGCAGGAGTCAGCCCGGTAACGATAAGTAATCGCTACATTACTCAGCGTATTTGTGCGCCATTTACTAATGGCCTTAGGACCGTTTTGGCCGGGACAATCACAGCGGCACGCGCAGCACCACCAGAAATCGCTCGATTGCCGGAATAAACGGATGCCACATCCTTAGCACGGAAGCGTCCGGGGCCGTCGGCCCGGCGACGTCCGGGGCCGCCGGCCGGCGGCGGGTCAGCCGGACTGCGCCGCCGCCAGGCGGTCGAGACGGGACCGGACCTGGCCGACCTCGGGATGGCGCAACTCCTCGAGGATGACCAGCGCCTCCTGCCAGGCATCGCCGGCCACCGAGGGCCGGCCGCTCGCGCGGTGGGTGTCGCCCAGGTACACCAGGGTCTGCGACTGGTTGTAGCGGTCGCCGAGCAGGCGGTGCAGGGCCAGCGCGCGCTCGTAACAGGCCAGCGCCTCCCGGTGCTGGCCCAGGTGATGACTGGCGTAGCCCAGCGAGTCCCAGGCCGCCGCCTCGCCGCTGCGGTGTCCCTTCTCCAGGAACACCGCCAGGGCCCGGCGCGAGCAGGCCAGGGCCTGCTGATGGTGGCCGAGCTGGGTCTGGCACCAGTCTCCAGCGCGTCCAGCAGGGCCCTGGCCCCGCGCAGCTCGCCGGCCAGCGCCGCGAGCGAGAGCCCGGGACGGACGTCGGCGCGGGCGGCGGCGATCGCGAGGGCCAGCGGCAGCCCCGCGCACAGCCGGGCCAGTGCCGTGGCGGCCCCGGGCTCGGCCATCACCCGCTGGGCCCCGAGCCGGCGGACCAGCAGCTCACAGGATTCGGCTTCGGAAAGCACATCCAGGCTGAGCGGGTGCGCCCCCTCGGCGGCGACCAGGCCGGTCAGCTGGGTGCGGCCGGTGATGAGCACCGGGCAGCCGGTGTGCCCGGGCAGCAGGAAGCGGTGATCGCCGGGCCGCTGCGCGGTTACGGGCAGCTTACGGCCGGGCCGGTCGGCACCTACCCGGCGACCGCCTACCTGTCAGCCCAGGGCAAGGCCGGTATCCCGTTCCCCTACGACCCGGGCAAGGCCAAGAGCCTGCTGGCCAGCAACGCTGTTCACCACCGGCTCGCTGGCCAACGCCAGCGGGTACAGCAACTCGTCGAACGATGCCATGATCAACCAGACGCTGACCAGCAGCAACCTGCAGTACATGTACGCCTGGCAGGACTACCTGGCCAAGCAGCTGCCGCTGCAGTGGCAGCCGAACGGCCCCTTCCAGATCACCGAGGTCTCCAGCAACCTGAGGGGTGTCCTCCCGCAGAACCCGACGCTCGTCATCAACCCGGAGAACTGGTACTTCGTCAAGTAGAAGCCCGACGGGAGGCCCGAAAAAAGCCCCGCGGCCGCGCTCACCAGAGCGCGGCCGCGGGACTTACTGGCTGAGCGCGGTCAGTGCCCGTGGCCGTGACCGTGGCCGCCGGGCGCGGCGGCCTCCGGTTCGGGCTGCTCCGCGACCAGGACCTCCGTGGTCAGCAGCATGCCGGCGATCGACGCCGCGTTCTGGACCGCGGACCGGGTCACCTTGACCGGGTCGATCACGCCCTGCGCCATCAGGTCGCCGTACTCGCCGGTCGCGGCGTTGTAGCCGTGACCCGCGGGGAGGCCGGCCACCGCGGCGACGACCACGCCGCCCTCGGCGCCCGCGTTGGACGCGATCCACCGGCACGGCGCCTCGAGCGCCTTGCGCACGACCCGGACCCCGACCGCCTCGTCACCGGTCTTGCCGAGGTCGCCGAGGCTGGCCGCGAGCTGCACGAGCGCGCTGCCGCCGCCGGCGATGATGCCCTCCTCGATGGCGGCCCGGGTGGCCGAGATCGCGTCCTCCAGGCGGTGCTTCTTCTCCTTGAGCTCGACCTCGGTGGCCGCGCCCGCCCGGAGCACGCACACGCCGCCGGACAGCTTGGCCACGCGCTCCTGCAGCTTCTCGCGATCCCAGTCGGAGTCGGAGTTCTCGATCTCGGCCCGGAGCTGGCGGATCCGGTCGTCGATCGCCGCCTGGTCGCCGGCCCCGTCCACGATCGTGGTGGTGTCCTTGGTCACCACCACGCGGCGCGCGTGCCCGAGCGTGTCCAGGCCGACGTTCTCCAGCTTGAGGCCGACCTCCTCGCTGACCACCTCGCCGCCGGTCAGCACGGCCATGTCCTCCAGCATGGCCTTGCGCCGGTCGCCGAAGCCGGGCGCCTTCACCGCGACCACGTTCAGCAGGCCGCGGATCTTGTTGACGACCAGTGTCGACAGGGCCTCGCCGTCCACGTCCTCGGCGATCACCAACAGCGGCTTCTTGCCCTGCGCGATCTGCTCGAGCAGCGGCAGGAAGTCGGCCATCGACGAGATCTTGCCGGCGTGCAGCAGGATGTGCGCGTCCTCCAGGACGGCCTCCATCCGCTCCTGGTCGGTGATGAAGTACGCCGAGATGTAGCCCTTGTCGAACTGCATGCCCTCGGTGAACTCGATCTCCAGGCCCATGGTCGGCGACTCCTCGACGGTGATCACGCCGTCCTTGCCGACCTTGTCGAAGGCCTCGGCGATGATCTCGCCGATCTTGCTGTCCTGCGCCGAGACCGTGGCGACGTTGGCGATCTCGCTCCGCTCCTCCACGTCGCGGGCGGACTTGAGCAGGGCCTCGGCCACCGCGGCGGCCGCGGCGTCGATGCCGCGCTTGAGCGCCATCGGGTTGGACCCGGCGCTGACCGAGCGCAGCCCCTCGTGCACCATCGCCTGCGCCAGCACGGTCGCCGTGGTGGTGCCGTCCCCGGCGACGTCATTCGTCTTGGTGGCGACCTCCTTGGCGAGCTGGGCGCCCAGGTTCTCGTGCGGGTCCTCCAGCTCGACCTCACGGGCGACGGTGACGCCGTCGTTGGTGATGGTCGGTGCGCCCCACTTCTTGTCGATGACGACGTTGCGGCCCTTGGGGCCCAGCGTCACCTTGACGGCGTCGGCGAGGCGGTCCACGCCGCGCTCCAGTGCCCGCCGCGCCTCCTCGTCGAACTCCAAGCTCTTGGCCATTTATTTACCTCATGCCTGCGTGTGCGGTGATCTCTTGCTGGTGCTTCATGCCACCGCCCCGGGCAGGCCTGCCGGCCGGCCCGGGGCGGTTCTGGCTGATCCGCTTGCTACTTCTCGATGACGGCGAGCACGTCACGGGCCGAGAGAACCAGGTACTCCTCGCCGGAGTACTTGACCTCGGTACCGCCGTACTTGCTGTACAGCACGATGTCGCCGACCTTGACATCCATCGGGACACGCTTAGCGCCGGCGTCGTCGAAACGGCCCGGGCCAACCGCGAGCACCTCGCCCTCCTGGGGCTTCTCCTTGGCGGTGTCCGGGATGACCAGACCCGACGCGGTGGTCTGCTCGGCTTCGAGCGGGCGCACCACGATCCGGTCCTCGAGCGGCTTGAGAACAACCTTGGTGGCGGTCGTCACGATCTGACCTCCCCCTCCGGAAAGGGCTAGCTAGAAATGATTACCAGAGGGCGACCATGGCGGCCTGCCGTCGCGGGTGCCAGACCAGCCTCGTCGCATTAGCACTCTACTGTGGTGAGTGCTAGTTCGGAACATTATCCGTACTGGCCTGGCTCGTCAACCTGAGCGGCGACAACGCTGGTCACGGACATGGAGGAGTCGGCCGGGAAGTCGAGCGGCGACGGCGGCACCCCCGCGGCCAGGAGCTCGGCGCCCAGCGCGGCCACCATTGCCCCGTTGTCTGTGCACAGCCCGGGGCGGGGCACGCGCAGCCGGATGCCCGCCGCCTCGCAGCGCTCGGCCGCGAGCGCCCGCAGCCGTGAGTTAGCGGCCACCCCGCCGCCGATCACCAGCTGGTCGACCCCGCTGGCCCGGCAGGCGTCCACGGCCTTGCGGGTGAGCACGTCGGCGACCGCCTCCTGGAACGAGGCGGCCACGTCGGCCACCGGCACCGCGAGCCCCGCCCCCTCCCGCGCCTCCACCCAGCGCGCCACGGCGGTCTTCAGACCGGAGAACGAGAAGTCGAAGGTCTGGTCCCGGTACTTGCCCCGGGGGAACGCGACGGCCGCCGGATCGCCGGCCGCCGCCGCCTGGTCGATCGGCGGCCCGCCGGGAAACGGCAGCCCGAGCAGCCTGGCCACCTTGTCGTAGGCCTCCCCGGCCGCGTCGTCGATCGTGGCCCCCAGCGGCGTCAGCCGCCCGGCCAGGTCGTCGACCAGCAGCAGCGACGAATGCCCGCCGGACACCAGCAGGGCGACCGCGGGCGGCCGCAGCGGGCCGTGCTCGAGCTGGTCCACGGCGATGTGCGCGGCGAGGTGATTGATGCCGTAGACCGGCTTGCCGAGCGCGAGCGAGTAGGCCTTCGCCGCGCACACCCCGACCAGCAGCGCGCCGGCCAGGCCCGGGCCGGCGGTGACCGCGATCGCGTCCACGTCGGCCAGCCGGGCCCCGGCCGTGGCCAGGGCCCGGTCCACGGCGGGAACCATGGCCTCCAGGTGCGCCCGGCTGGCCACCTCGGGGACGACGCCGCCGAACCTGGCGTGCTCGCCGACGCTGGACGCGACCGCGTCGGCGAGCAGTTCCCGCCCGCGGACCAGGCCGGCCCCGGTCTCGTCGCACGAGGTCTCGATGCCGAGCACCAGCGGCGCGGTCACCGCCGGCCGCCGTGGTCGCGCCGCATCACCAGGGCATCGGTGCCGGAGGGCTGGTAGTAGCCCTTCCTGATCCCGATCTGGCTGAAGCCGTACCGGCGGTACAGGCGCTGGGCCCGGTCGTTGTCCGTGCGCACCTCCAGGAACACCTCGGTGCAGCCCCGCCGCCCGGCCTCCGTGAGCAGCGCCTCCAGCAGCGCGGACCCGGTGCCCTGCCCCCACCGGTCGGCCGCGACCGCCAGGGTGAGCACGTCGGCCTGCGTCGACGCCACCAGCAGCCCGGCGTAGCCGGCGATCATCCCGTCATCGTCGGCCACCAGGTAGTAGCGGCTGTGCGGCTGCTCGGCCAGCTCGGCCTCCAGCATCGGCCGGGACCACGCCTCCGCCCCGAACAGCGCCCGCTCCAGGGTGAGCACGCCCTCGAGATCGGACGATGCCATCACGCGCAGCAACCGGGTCATGCCGGCGTGACCCGCTTGGGCTGGCCCGGCACCCGGGCATCGGGCTTGCGCAGGTACAGCGGCTCGGCCGGGCCCGGGGCCAGGCCCAGCGCCAGCCGCTGCACCGCGATCTCGGCCAGCCGGGCCGCGTCGGGGTAACGCGGCGGGATCGGGTCGGCGGCCAGCTCCGGGTAGAGCACCGGGCCCTCGCCCGCCACCGGGCAGGACGGCCCGATCTGGCCGGCGACCGTGGCGGGCGGACCGACGTCCGGCCCGGCGACGCGCTCCCCCGTCGGGGCGTAGCGGGCCCAGTAGACCTCCTTGCGCCGCGCGTCGGCGGCCACGACGAACGCGCGGCCGGCCGCGGCCGGCACCGCCGCCCGGGCGATCACGTCGAGGGTGCACACGCCCACGGCCGGCACGCCCAGCGCGCTGGCCAGGACCCGGCCGGTCACCAGGCCGGCCCGCAGGCCGGTGTACGGGCCGGGACCGGTCCCGACGGCGATCGCCTCCAGGTCGCCGCGGGTGGCGCCGCCGTCCGCGAGCACCTGCTCGATCATGGCGGCCAGCAGCTCACCGTGCTTGCGGGAGCTCACCGTGGTCTGGCCGGCCAGCGCGCGGCACCCGTCATGCAGGGCGACGGTCACCGCCGGGGTCGCGGTGTCCAGGGCGAGCAGCAGCACGGTTGACCAGAGTAGGTCACGCGGCCCAGTGGCCGCGCCGCGCGCCCGGCCAGTCCGGTCAGTGAATCCCGCTCAGCACCTCGTGCGCCGCCGCCAGGGCCGCGGCGCGCAGCGTGGCGACCGGCACCGGCCCGAAGCCGCCGCCATGCTCCTGGCCTTGCATGGTGACGTCGACCAGCACGTTGCGGTCCCTGGCCACCACGGTGACCTCGTCGGTGACGTCGCCGCCGCCGTGGAAGACCTGCAGCGCGGTGAACGCGTAACGGCCCAGGCCGACGGCCCCGCCGATCTGGGCTTTCGGCGCCCGGCTCGCCTTGGGCGGGTTCTGCAGCGCGGTCAGCAGCTGGCCGTAGGCGTCGATCGCGTTGAACGTGGCGCTGCCGTCCCCGGTGGCCAGCAGGTTCGGCGCATAGGCCTGGCTGCTGACGGTGAGCACCCGGAAGTCGGGCCGGGTGTCCAGGGTCCAGGTGCACTCGCTCTGGGTGGCGCTGCCGAGCGACTGGGACACCCTGGCCACCCGCCCCGGCAGGTACTGGCCGAGCAGGGCCGGGCTGATCGCGCCGCAGGCGTTGGGGACCGTGCGGAACTCACCCCGCTGGTAGGTGGTGACCAGCCCGCTGTCGGCCGAGGGCGCCGCCGCCGGCTGGAACGGCCAGGTCTTGGTCACCCACAGCACGGCCACCGCGACCACCACCACGGCCAGCCCGCCGACGGCCAGCAGCCTGCGCCGGGACCGGCGGGCCTGGGCGGCCGCCCGGCGGCGGCCCGGCCGCGCGCCGCCCCGCCGCTCCGCCCGCGAGCCGCCGGGGTCGTCCGGCGGCCAGTCCTGGTCCGGTGACGGGGGCCCGCCGCGCGGCGGGCGGCGCGGCTGGCCGCCCGGGCCGGTCGGATAGATCCCGGGCCCGGCCCACGGTGGCAGGTCGTCGCCGGTGTCATCAAAGGCGGCGGGCCGCGGCCGGCTGGCCGGCTCATCGCGGCCGCGTCGTCCCGGCTCGTCGGCATGGCCGCGGCGGCCGCTGGCGGGCGGCCGCGCGGGGCGGCGGGGCGGGTACCCCTGAGCCACGGCGCGCCTCCGGGGGAAGGTGATCGGCGTCCAGGTACCACGGCAGGCTAGCGCTAACACCGCGAGCCAGTGGTACAAAACGGTGCAGCGAGCCGAACGGAACTAAAGATCCTGGGGCCCGCCGGCCAGGGCCAGACGGGCCGATTCGGCCGCGGCCTCCCAGCGCTGCCCGCGGCCGGTCAGCCGGACGGCGCGGACAGTGTTATCCTCCGCGACCCCGCCCCCGCCCTCCTCCGCGACCCCGCCCCCGACTGCGGGCGGCAGCGTGATCCGGATCTCCAGGTGGCTGTCGGCCAGGTCCTCCACCAGCCCCTCCCCCCACTCCACCACCGTCACCGAGCGTTCCAGGTCGGCGTCGAGGTCGAGGTCGTCGACCTCGGCCCGGCTGCCGAGCCGGTAGGCGTCCGCGTGCACCAGGGCGGGCCCGCCGCCGGCGGACGGGT
>Ga0335078_10001225_pt1 | contig 39000 bp, 37 predicted proteins | sample Lox_Sample_32_FD_206711 | JGI IMG/M metagenome (GOLD analysis project Ga0335078, IMG submission 206711) | Soil microbial communities from Loxahatchee National Wildlife Refuge, Florida, United States - Lox_Sample_3.2 | ecosystem: Environmental > Terrestrial > Soil > Wetlands | place: USA... | reverse complement strand
CTTCGGTTACTCCATCATGAACGACGTCAGCGCCCGCGATTTCCAGATGGCCACCACCCAGTGGATGATGGGCAAAACCTTCGATACCTTCGCTCCGCTCGGTCCGGCCATCGTGACCGCCGACGAAATTCCCGATCCGCAGGCGCTGGCCATCTCGATGACGGTTTCCGGCGAGCTGCTGCAGCAGTCCAACACCCGCGAGATGATCTTCCCGGTGTCGCGCTTGATTGCGTTTCTTTCGAGCGTGTTCACGCTCGAAGTGGGCGACGTCATCGCCACCGGTACCCCCGCGGGCGTGGGTTTCGTCCGCAAGCCCCCGCGCTGGCTCCGGCCCGGCGACGAAGCCGTGGTCCGTGTCGAGGGCATCGGCGAGCTGGTGAATCCGGTCGTCGCCGAACCATAGGAAGCCAGCCAACTCAATTCCGGACAACGGTGTCGGATTCTGATAGACTTGCCGCGGAGGTCGCTCGTGCTCCGTTTGGGTATCGTGCCGGTTCTGTTGCTGGCCTCCGCGTGCGCTGTGGCGCAGAGCTTCGAGGCAGCTTCCGTGAAGCCGGTGCAGTTGATGGATTTGAGGGGCCGCTACAAGCCGCTTGAGGGCGGTCCCGGCAGCAAAACACCCGCTCGCATCGCCGGCCACACGACCCTGATGTGGATGGTGACGCATGCCTTCGGGATGAAGACCCGCCAGGTTGTCGGGCCGTCGTGGATGGAGACGGAGTTCTTCGAAATCGACGCCACACTGGCGCCCGGTACCACCAGGGAACAGGAGAAGGTCATGTGGCAGAACCTTCTCAAGGAGCGGTTCCACCTGGAGACGCGCCGCGACACTCGGGAATTACCCGTGTACGCGCTGGTGGTCGGCAGGAACGGGCCGAAACTGACGGACTCGGATCCGGCTGCCGAGGCCGCCGACAAGGACGCCGCCGCCGCCGCGCCCGACCAACCCCGCCCCAAGGTCACCATGGGGCCGGACGGTTTCCCGCAAATTCCGGCCGATGTCAAAATACCCGGCTCGTTTACGCTCTCGCTTTCGAGCGGCGAGTTCTTACGCGTCAAAATGTTCTGCCGGCGCCAGACCATGGCTGAACTGGCCGATGGCATCAGCAACTACGCCGGGCGCGTGGTCGAAGATGAGACGGGTCTGAAGGGGAAGTACGATTTCACGCTGGCGTTCGAGACCGCGCCTCGCCAGCCCCCGGCTGCATCGGAGGGGCAGCCCGGCTTTCCGGCCGAGCACGGCGCCAGTCTTGCCGGCGCCCTCCAGGAGCAGCTCGGGCTGAAGCTGGAAGCGAGGAAGGCCGGTATCGAAATGTTGATCATCGACCGGGTCGAAAAAGTGCCGACGGAGAACTGACCAGGACTTTCGATGGCGAAGCCTCCGACGCGAAGCTCTGCTCCTCGGACCGTTCGCTCAGCCAGGCCTCGATGGTGTCCGATTCCGATGGGCGCCGCCCAGTGGATTCCGCCTCCCCGCCGCCTTTTCGATTTCCGAGTTCATCTCGCCCCCGATGAGGATGGCTCCGTTGGTCGCGTAAAGCCATAGCAGCAGAATCGCCACCCCGTTCAGGTGTCCATAACTCCGCGAATAGTTGTTCACCCTGTCGAAATAGACCCGCGCGGCGAAACTCGAGCCGATCCACAGAATGAATGCGCAGAGAGCGCCCGGGGTGCTCCAGCGCCATTCGTGGTCGGGAACGTTGGGCGCGAATCGGTACAGCACCGCGAAAAGCAAACAGACCAGGCCCGTGAGTACCAGCCATTCGACGCAGCGCGCTGCAACCGCTCCGCCCGGAAACTGTGCTTGGAACCACCCTCCGCCCAGGATCAGTAACACCGCTGTGCAGCCCATGGCCGCCATCGACAGCGTCAACCCGGCGTTGGTCAGCGCCAGCTCGCGCCGGGACCGCCGCTCCTCGACTTCATAGGCGCGATTGAGTCCATAAATCATGGCCCAGGTGCTGTTGAAAGCCGCCCAAACGGCGCCCGCGCTGACGAACACAAACTGCATTTCCGAGAGCTGGTGCGCCTGGAGTTCCTGGATGGTTCGTTGCAGCGATTGCGAAACCTGATCCGGGAAGACCTGGCCCCACAAGTCCTGTAGCAGGCTCTTCAGATGGCCGCCCAACCCTGGAATGTGCGCGGCGATTGCGAGCGAAACGGCCAACGCCGGAAAGAGCGCCAGGAATTGATAAAAAGCCATTCGCCCGCCCTGTCCGAAGACGCTGTCCTCCCATGATTCGCGGGCGGTGCGGCGAAGCAGCTCGAATAGCGGCAGTCCTCCCAGTGTCCAGAGGTTCGGCATGACCCCTGCGTTTCATTATGCGGGGTGCATCGCCAAAGCCCGATCGGAATTCGTGCTCGATCACCCCGTGGCCGGCCGGATGGCGCGAAACCGCCCCCGTTCTCCTCACCACTCCACCGGCTCGACCTTGCGCACGCCGAATACCCAGAACCCCGCTCCCGCCACCACCACCATCGCCGCCGCCACGAAGGCCCAGTAGAAATGGCCGGTCCGCTGCGTCACCCATCCCGTGAACCACGGCGCCGCGATCCCTGCCAGGTTGCCGAAGCCGTTCTGCAACCCCGTCCATTTTCCCGATGCCCGCGGACCCGCCAGCGCCTGTGTCATCGCATAAATGTGCGGCGTGTAGATGCCGAAGCTCACGCAGGCGAACATCAGGAAGGCCATCGCCGCCCGATCGCCCGGTGAAACCACCACTCCTACAATCGCCGTCGAAAACAGCAGGCCGACGGCCGACAACCCCTTGCGCACTAGGTCCACCGGCCACCCGCGCGCGATCAGTTTATCGGAATACCATCCCGACGCCATGCTGGCGGCGCCGATCGAAAGATAGGCGAGCGACGCCAGCCAGCTCATCTTGGTTTTGTCGAAATGCCGCTCCGTCTCCAGGTAATGCGGCAGCCACGTCAGCAGGAAATACCAGAAATAGTTGGAGCAGAACAGGCCGAACGCCGTCGCCCAGGCCGCGCGCTTGCCGAGAATCGCCCAGGTCGATGGCACCCCTGCCGCGTGCTGCCGCGTGGCTACGGCCCGCCCGCGCGGCATCCACGCCGCCCAAGGCAGCAGCCACAACAGGCTGGCAATTCCCAGCCCAACGAAAAACGGCCGCCATCCGTATTTCAGCATCAGCAGCCCGCCGATCACCGTTCCCAGCGCCGGTCCCATCTTGGTCCCGCAATCGATGGCGGCGTTCGCCAGGCCGCGATGCTCCGAATAGTAATTCGCCAGGATGCGCGAGTACGACGGGTAGGCAATGGATTCGCCGATTCCCAGCAGCAGCCGCAGCGCGAAAATAGTCGCGAACCCCTCCGCCGCGCCCGTCAGCGTCGTGGCGGCCGACCAGATGAAAAATCCTCCTGCCAGGACCCAGCAGACATTGAACCGGTCCACCAGCCACCCGGCGATTCCCAGAAACTGCATGGCGGAATAGAACCAGAAAAATGCCGACTGCAGCTTGCCCAGGTCGTCCAGGTTCAGGTTCATCTCCCGCTGGATGTCGGTGGCGCCCACCGCCAGGTTCGACCGGTCGAAATAGTTCAGAAAGCCGGAAACCGCCAGCAGAATCAGGACCACCCACGCAATCGCGGAGAGCTTTCCCTGAGACCCGTTCGTCGCCCGCGCCTCAATCCGCCCTTCCTCCTGCCATCCCGGACTACCGCCGCCCACCGAGTCCGCCATTCGCCCGTAACCTTTCTGCAGAATCTCCAGAATAATGGTTACAGCCCAATGAGCGAGCAGAAAATTCTGCTGCAGGCCGCGGCCGGCGACGAGACCGCATTCCGCATCCTCTACGACCGCTATCGCGATGCCGTCTACCGTTTCGCCTGGGCTCTCACCCGGTCTTCGGCCGATGCCGAGGAAATCGCGCAGGACAGTTTCATGACTCTGGTCCGCCGCGCCGCCGATTTCCGACCCGAGGCCGCGTCCCTCCGCACCTGGCTGCTCGGCATGACCCGCAATCTCTGTTTTCGGCGCCGCACCCGCCCGGAGCCTGCCCCGGATGCCGGCCCAGCCCGCGAGCAGGAGGCGGAAATCGAAGCCGCGCTCATCCGCAATGAAACCGCCGACGCCGTCCGCCGCGCCGTGATGGCGCTGCCCGCGCCGCAGCGCGAAGCCCTGGTCCTGTTCGAATTTGAAGAATTGTCTCTGGCGGAAACCGCGGCCGTGCTCGGCATCGAGCCCAACGCCGTCAAGGCGCGGCTGCATCGCGGCAGGCAGAGACTCCGGGAGATGCTGCCGTCGCTGGCGCCGCAGGGGAGGAACTTATGAATGACGAGCCGCGTGATCCTGAATTGCAATGGATGCGGGTCGAGTGGCAGTCCATGGAAATCCCGACGGCGGCGGATGCCGCGATCTTGCGCGGCTACCGGCAAGGATTGCGCGCCGTGCGCCGCCGCCGTTTCTGGGCTCCCATAGCCGCCGCGGCCCTGGCCGCTTCGGCCGCCATGATTCTGATTCGCGCCCACCCGCCGGAGCCCCTGTACCGGCCCGTGGCGCAGCCCCGCATCATCGATCTCAGCCAGGGAGAACGGCCGTGAGACGACTCCTGATCTGCGCGCTCCTCTGTTCCGCCGCCTTGCGGGCCGGCGATTTTCAGCGGTTCGATCTGCCCAACGGCGCGACCGTACTCTACCAGGGCTGGAGGCAATACTCGGGCGCGCTGATCCGTTTTCCGCGCCTCACCGCCGCCGGCAACGCCATCCGCCGCACCGTGACGGCGGAAAATGGCGCGACCCTGGTGGAATTCGACGTCCAGGTGGATGTCCTTCCCAACCGCGCCGGATTTCACATCCACTTCGCCCCCGTCCCCGGAGCTCCCTTCTTCGCCAAGGCTCCCGAACCCCGCGACGTGCTGCCCGGCGATTATGTCCTGGTGGATGTTCTGGTGCAGCCCGGCACCGGAAAACGCACCTTCGATTCCCTCAAAGCGGGTTTCCGCGACACCCCTATGGCCTTGTTGCCTCTGCCTCCGGATGTGCCGGGCGTAGCCGCCGCCGGAAGCACCATGACACTGGAAAATCCGGTGCTGCTCAACGAGCAGGGCTTCCCGATTGCCAAAGCGGCCATTAAAGTTTGCGGCCGGCGTGTGCGAGTGGAAGCGCCCAACCGCCGCCGCTTCACGCTTTCCACCGAGCCCGCGCCCGGCTTCCGGCTGGAAGCCATGGTCTATGGACAAAAGCCGCGGCCGGTTCTGGCCTTCACCGATGGCGAGCTGGTCTACTATCTGACATCCGCCTCCGCCATCCTGCCGGAAACGGGACCCGCGCTCCTGTGGGTTCGGAAAGAAGGCGATCCTCCCGCGCTTCTCCCAGTCTCACCCTCCGCCCCTAAGCTGCCTCCGCCAATCGGTAAGTTGTCCGTGACAACCTTCTGACTCCTGACTCCTGTCTCTCGAGCCCGTGGCCCGGGCACTCGTGCCTTGCAGCGCCGAGACTCTTCTCGGCGCTTGTGGGCGCCAGCAAGCATGGGGCGCGCCGGCCGAAGTGCCCGCGCCACGTCACGTAGTGCACAATGTTAAGTTATTTTTAAGGCGATCCTAACCTCTCAACGCCGTCATCGGATCGACGCGCGTCGCCCTCCTTGCTGGCAGATAGCACGCCACGGCCGCGAACACCACCAGTATCAGCATCGCCCCGCCAAACGACGCCGCGTCCAGCGGACGCACATCGAAGAGCAGGTTACGCATCAATCCCGTCAGCAGCAGCGCCGCGACCGATCCCATCGCCATTCCCGCCAGCAGCAGTTGCATCCCCTCCCGAAACACCAGCCTCAGCGTCGATGCCGGAGACGCGCCCAGCGCCATCCGCAACCCGATTTCCTGCGTCCGCTGCACCACCGATTGCGAGATCATCCCGTAAATCCCGACGCCTGCCAGCAGCAACGCCACGGCGCCGAAACCTGTCAGCAGCCACATCACGAACCGCCGCTGGGCCCTCGACCGCGCCACCAGCGTTTGCATTTCATACACGTTATACGCCGGCATCTCCGCGTTCACCGAGCGGACTGCCTGCGCCAATAGCGGCATTATCGGTTTGGGATCGCCCGCCGTGCGGATCACCAGTACCGGCGCGCCCAGCGGATTGATGGCATAAGCTCGGTAGACTTCCGGCCGCGGCGCAACATCGAGCGCGTCGTGCCGGATGTCGCCGACTATGCCCACTACCGTAATCCAATCCGGCTTGGCCGGATCGAAGCGCATGCGGCGGCCCACGGCGTTGCGGCCCGGCCAAAGCAGGCGGGCCGCCGCCTCGTTGATCAGGATCGCCGGCTGGCCGTCGTGTTCGTCGAGCAGCCGTCCCGCCCGCAACGGGATCGCCATGGTGTGGAAGTAATCAGTAGTCGCCACACGGTATTCCACTTCATGATGGGCTTCGGGCGTCGCCGGCTCGCCTTCCACGTACAGCCACGTCGAAAGCGTCATGCCCATCAACGGCAGCCGGCTCACGGCGGCCACGCTCCGCACCCCCGGAACCGCCAGTAACCGATCGCGCAGCACCCGATACAGGGCCGCGCGCTGCTCCGGTTTCTGCGCGGCAACCGGCAGTTGCGTCGAGATGGTCACCAGGTTGCGCGCGTCAAACCCAGGGTTGACGTCGAGCAGGCGTTGAAAACTGCGGATCAGCAATCCCGACCCGACCAGCAGCGTCAGCGCCACCGCCACCTGCAGCGCCACCAGCGCGGACCGCCAACGGCGCGCTCCGCCCGTCAGAACACGGGCGGATTCCCGGAGCGCGCTTTCCAGGTCGGCGCGGAACATCCGCCAGGCCGGCGGCAACCCGGCCAGCAGCGCCGCAGCCGTCACCGCGCCGGCGGTGAAGGCCAGCGCTCGCGGATCGAGCGACACATCGGACGGCCGCAACAGCGATCGCGGGGCCAGCGCCGCCAGCGCGCGAATCCCCAGATCCGCCAGCATCAACCCGAGCGCGCCTCCGAAGAGCGCCAGCATCGCGCCCTCCGTGAAGAATTGCCGCAGCAGCCGCCAACGCGACGCACCCAGCGCCACCCGCATTGCGGTCTCTTTCTGCCGTTCCGCCGCCCGGCCCAACAGGAGATCGGCCACGTTGGCGCAGGCCATCAGGAGCACGAAGGCGATCGCTCCCAGCAGCAACAGCATGGATTGGCGGTAGCGGCCGGTCGCCTGCGATTGCAGCGCCTCGACGCCAATTACAAATCCGGCGTCGGTCTCCGGAAATTGCCGGGCCAGCTCTTCGCCGATCCGCCGCGCTTCCTGAGACGCTCTGGCCGCCGACACCCCCCGTGCCAGCCGCCCGATTACTTTGAGATACCGAAGCTGCCGCACCGATGTCGCCAGGCTGTTGCTGTTCATGGGCAGCCACGCGTCGATCTGCGATTCGCTTCCCGTCAGCGGCTGGCCGGCATAGTGGAAACCCTCCGGCAGAACACCGATCACGGTGAAGGTGTTGTTGTCCAGCTTCACCGTCTGGCCGAGGACGTCGCGGCCGCCGCCGAATCGCCGCATCCGGAAACTGTGCGACAGCACCACCACTCCCGCGGCCTTCCAGCGCACGTCTTCCGCCGCCGTGAAGGTGCGGCCCAGTTCCGGCTCGACTCCCAGCATCGGAAAGAATTCGGCCGAGACATAGAGCGCCTCGACGCGCTCGGTTTCTCCGCGGCCCGTGAGAACCAAGCTCCAGACCGGCGAAATCGAGGCAACGGCTTCGAACGCCCGTGTCCGCTCGCGAAAGTCGTAAAAGTCCGGCGCCGATGTGAAGGGCGCGATTTCCGGCTGCTTCGGCTGGGTGGTGTCGATGGCCGCCAGCCGGTTGGCGCCGCGATAGGGCAGGGAACGCAGCGCCACCGCGTCCACCATGGTGAAAATCGCCGTATTGCCGGCGATGCCGAGAGCCAACGTGCCGATCATCGCCGCCGCGAATACCGGCCTCCGCCGCAGCCATCGCAGCGTGTATCGGACATCGTGCGCGATGCCGGTCCACCCGCGGCCGCCGGGCAATTCGGCAGCCGGCTCCTGGCGTTCCGCGTCGCGGATTTCGCGGCCGAGCGCCTCCCAATCGGCGAATTGCCGCTCGGCGCGGCGCCGGGCTTCCCCTTCCGTATCGCCGTCGGCCATGGCTTCGGCGTAGGCCTGGTCGAGCTGCAAAGCGATTTCGGCCACGATCTCCGCTTCGCGCTCCGGCCGCAACGGCAGCGGCGGCAGGTGCTCCCGGACGTACGCGCGCCAGTCGGGCCGGTCGGCTTCAGGCATGATTGAAGCCCGTAAGCTGGTGGAGCGCGGCCACGAATTCCCGCCAGGTGCGGCGCTGCTCGGCCAGCGCGCCCCGTCCCGCCGGGGTGAGATGGTAGAAGCGCCGGCGCCGCTCTCCTTCTTTCTCCAGCCATTTCCCCCGCACCCAACCCTTGCGCTCCAGACGGTACAGCATCGGGTAAAGCGAGGCGACGTGGAATTGCAGCTTGCTGCCCGATTCCGATTCAATCATCTTGGCCAGCTCGTACCCGTGCCGCGGCCGCGCATCCAGCAGGGCCAGCAGGATCATCTCGGCGCTGCCCTTTTGCATATCCGTGATCGCCATGTATGCGAATTATATATGTGGCAGCGATATATATCAAGCCCGGGGCGAGCGCTCCCGTCTCGTGATCGGCCCGGCATGGGCGCGCGGACACCTTGTCCGCCAAAAGTTAACTATGCGATTTCGGCTGCGCGCCGCCCGCCGCCATGGTTCGCACCCGCTGGAGGCCGGCGGTGTCGCTGTCGGATTTCAACTCGGAGGAAAGGATTCGTAATACCTGGACCGCCGCCCATAGAACCGCCGGATCCTGCTGCCCGGGCATTCTCTCCTCGAACTCGAGAACGTCCTGGGCGGCGGTCCATGCGAGCTGATCGATGGCGTCCACGCTTGCGAAGCTTGCAAGTGGGATGCCAGTACTGGTGGAACCGTCTTTTGCCCTATGTTCCGGGAGGGCTATCCTGCTTGTTCCACGTCGTAATTCCGGCCGCCAGGGCCAACTGGGTCAGGCCGGCGACGTTGTTCACGCCCAGCTTCTTCATCATGGTTTTGCGATAACTGCGGACCGTCTGCAGTCCCAGATCCAGCATCACCGCAATGTCTTTGCTGGTCTTGCCTTCGGCCACCAGCCGCAGCACTTGTAATTCGCGCGGCGAGAGCGATGCGAGCGGCGTTTTGTCCCGTGTTTCCAGGTCCCCGCGCTGGATCCGCGTCAGCAGCCGGTCGGAGACTTGCGAGCTCAGATACGACCCGCCACGCGCCACTGTGCGCAGCGCGTCCAGGAGCTCGGTGGAAGAGGCTCTCTTTAGAACGAATGCCCGGGCGCCGCTGCGGATGGCGCTCACCACCGAGTTCTCGTCGTCATACATCGATAGGATGATGACCTTGATCCCGGGGCAATGGCGCAACAGCTCGGTGGTCGCCTCGATGCCGTTCATTCCGGGCAGGCCGATATCCATCAGCACGATATCGGGGTTGGCTTTTTTACATAGTTGGACCGCATCCGAGCCGTTTTCGGCCTCCCCAATTACACGGAACTCGGCCCCCCGTTCCAGAATCGTCTTCACCCCGTCGCGGACCAGCTTGTGGTCATCCACGAGAACGATTGAGTAGTTCATTTGACCCCTCCGCAACAGCCCGTACGCGCGTCCCGTTTCCAGGAGTACTGGTAATCGAGAGACTTACGCCCGCCTGCGCCGCGTGGTGCTCCATACTCAACAGGCCTAACCCACGGCTGCCGGCCCCGACATCTCCCGGATCGAATCCCCGGCCGTCGTCCCGAACTTCCAATAAAGGCCCGCTCCTTGAGGACTTTATCGAAATTTCGATGGTAGAGCAACCGGAGTGGTGGACCGCGTTCTCGACCGCTTCCTGTACGATCTGGTACAGCGCCGCGGCGACTTTCGGGTCGAATTTCACGGAAGGATCTACGTTGACGTGCATCACCCCGGTAAATCGCGATTTCAAGCGCGTTACGAGGCGATCTAAGGCGACCCGCAGCCCCGCGCGTTCCACTGTGGATGGGTTCAGCTCGTAATGGTAGTTCCGGACTTCCTCCATGACGGAGCCGAGCAGTTGCTGAATCTCGCCGATTTTCGCCGCGGACTCGGGCGACCCCGGCTCAATATCCATCTTCAGCAGATCGAGTTGTAAACCAAGCGCGGTGAGGTTCTGTCCCACGGTATCGTGGAGGAACTTGGCTACCATGCTGCGGTCGAATTCCTGCGCTTTGAGGGCGCTGAGCACGGCGTAGCGCAGTTCCTGCTCGGCGGCCGCCAGCGGCGTAATCTCCCGCGCCAGACCTCCCGCGTACACCCCGCCGTTGGCGCGGATCGGAAACATGGTGATATACCAGATGGCCTGGCCGCGCCGTTCGCGGAGGCGACAAACCTCGCCTCCCATGACGCGCTCGCAACGGGCGCGCCACAACTCGGCTGCACCGGCATCGAGCACATCGGTGAACGGCCGTCCCGCCAATTCAGACGCGGGACGGCCGAAAAGCGAGCCTGTGGCGCCGGAGATCCGATGGAACACGCCGTCGAGTCCGGAGATCCATTGGCAGTCCGGGCTCTGTTCAAGAAAAGCTTCCGCGAGCGACTCGGTCATGAACGATTGGGCAGGCTATCGATTCTAACCCGCCAGGGCATTTGAGGTTTCGCGTGCCCCGCCTTCGGTTTCGGATTAGCGGCGTTTGCGCGTCACCACTTTTCTTGCGGCCGCGGCCACATCGCGCGCTACCAGACCATACTTGTCCAGCAATTCATCGGGCTGTCCGGACTCGGCATACGTGTTCTCGATGCCGACGAATTCCATGGGACAAGGGGCAATCTCCGCGACCGCCTGCGCCACCCGGACGCCCATCCCGCTGTCCACCAGGTGCTCCTCGGCCACCACAATGGCGCCGGTTTCCGAGGCGGCGCGCCCGATGGCGTCGCGATCGAGCGGCTTTACCGTGTGCATGTCGAGCACCCGCGCCGAAATGCCCTCGCCTTCCAGTGTTTCGGCCGCGAGAATCGACTGCGCCACCAGCAGCCCGTTGGCGATGATGGTGACATCGGTGCCGGCCGCCACCTCAACCGCTTCGCCGATTTCGAACTTCTGGCCGCCGTTGTAAATAACCGGCGCCTTGGGCCGGCCCGTGCGGATGAAAACCGGGCCGTCGTAGGCCGCGGCGGCCCGCACCAGCGCTTTGCAGGACGCCTCGTCGGCCGGCGCAATGACGACGAATCCCGGCAGCGAGCAGGCCAGCGACGTTTCCTCCACGCTCATCTGCGAGGGTCCGTCTTCGCCAATCGAGACGCCGCTGTGCGTGCCTACTACCTTCACGTTCAGCCCCGGGTACGCCACGCAAACGCGCAGCTGTTCGAACCCTTTGTTCACCACGAAGGCCGAGAAGCTCGAGATAAACGGGATCTTGCCCGCGTACGCCAATCCGGCGCCGATGGCCGTCATGTTGCTTTCCGCGATGCCGCAGGAGATGAAGCGGTCGGGAAACTCCTTGGCGAAGTACGTGGTCATCGTGGATTTCGAGAGGTCGGCGTCGCATACCACGATGTCCTTGTTCTCGCGTCCCAATTCCACCACCGCACGCCCGAAGGCTTCGCGCGTCGCCGGTCCCAGCTTGAGTTCGAATTTCGTTTTCGCGGGCATGTTATTGCAACTCCTGTAGAGCAAGCTTGACTTCTTCCGGCGTGGGCGCCACGCCGTGGAACTTGGGATTGTTCTCCATGAAGGAAACGCCCTTGCCTTTTATGGTGTGGGCCACGATGCAGGTCGGTTTTCCTTTTATGCCCGCCGCTTCTTCGAACGCCTTGCGCACGGCCGCCGCATCGTTGCCGTCGATCTCGATCGTGTGCCAGCCGAAGGCCCTCCATTTATCGGCCAGCGGCGCGACCTCCATGATGTCTTTCACGAAGCCATCGAGCTGAATTTGGTTGTAGTCCACAATGCAGACCACGTTGTCCACTTTATGGTACGCGCCCGCCATGGCGGCTTCCCAAATCTGTCCTTCCTGGCTTTCGCCATCGCCGATCATTACGTAGATGCGCGAGGGACGCCCGTCCATGCGCGCCGCCAGCCCCATTCCCAGCGCCAGCGAAACACCTTCGCCCAGCGAGCCGGTGGATGCCTCCAGGCTGGGTATGAAGCGCACGTCCGGATGGCCCTGGTACATCGACCCGAGCTTGCGCAGCGTATTCAGCTTGTCGGCCGGCGTATCGGCGTACCCGGCTTCAGCCATCGCCGCATAGAGCACCGGCGCGCCGTGTCCCTTGGAAAGAATGAAGCGGTCGCGGTCCGGCCAGGAGGGATTTTTGGGGTCGATTTTCATGGTATTGAAAAACAGCTCCACTACCACTTCGACCGCCGACAGAGACCCGCCGGGATGGCCCGATTTGGCCGCTCCGGTCATCTCGACGATTTCGCGGCGGATGCGCTTCGCGATAACCTGCAGTTCCTCAATCGATTTGGACATGTGGATGATTCATTCTAGCAGCTTCGTCCGCGGGCCTTTCAGGACAAAATGTCCCGAAAATGTGCGCGAGTATGTGGAAATACGGCACTTGCGCCGAGTCACCGGGACATTTTGTCCCGTTTTGCTCCGCAGGACGGACGGTCGAAGTGTGCCGTCTGTCAGGGCCAGACCTGCGGCAAAAACGGCCGCCCGTCCTACGTCGATTACTTGCCGTCCGGCACCACGCGCAGCGCATCCTGCACGTCGATGTTGTTCCGTTCCAGCGTCACGCCGAGCGCCTGGTCGAGCGCCACCTGGGCGCGCACGAATGCCTCGGCCGACGTCAGCTCGGTGGCTTGCGCGTTGGCCAGGTCGCGCCGCGCCTGCACGATGGCGGCGACGGTAGATGTTCCGGCCTTCCACTTCTGCTCTTCGCCCTGCAGAATCTCGTCGATCAACCGCCGGCTCTCGATGGCCGTGCGATAGCGCGTCGCCGCCTCGAGCAGCGTCAGACGCTGCAGGGCGATATCGCGAGCCAGATCGCTGACGGTGCGCTCGCGCGCCAGTTGTGCCTGGCGCTGCGCCAGTTGGTCGAGCGCGCTATCGGCCTGCGGCAGGGTGTTGTGCTCCAGGGCAAAGAAATTGAAGGCCGCCCGCTCGGTGGGAAAATCGCGGTTGGCCACCTGCGAGAGAGCCGTTCCCGCGCCGCCGATCGCGGAATCGGACGGCGTTTGTCCCGGGACCGGAGTGCCGGCCTGCCCGATGTTGTACATCTGGCCGAAGACGCGCAGCGTCGGCAGCACGCCGTTGGCGGTTCCGTGCGCGGTGATGGCGGCGATCTGCTCCTGCTCGCGGGCGATCGCCAGGTCGCGCCGGTTCTCGCGCGCGGTCTGCATCAGCACGTTCAACGCCGGGATACGCTCGACGTCCGGCACCTGCAGAGGATCCACGGTGATGATGTGCGCGGCTTCCAGTTCCGGATCTTCGCCGCCATGCCAGCTCAGCACGTCCTTCATCGCGTTTTCGCGCTGCACCACGCTGCTCTCGGCCACGTGCAGAGCCTGTTCCTGGGTGGCGAGATTCGATTGCACGCGCACCTGGTCGATGGACGGCACCGAGCCGGCGGCGATTTGCAAGCGGACATTTCTCAGAAACTCGCCGGCCAATTCGCGATTGCGCGTCGCGTACTTCAAGTTGTCGGACGCCACGGAAAGATCCCAGTATGCGTTCAGCACATTCGTGACCAGGCCGATAAGCCTGATGCGAAACTGATTGTCCGTCACCGCGCCCCGCCGCTGCGCAATCCGGATAAACCGATCGTTCACCAGGGTTCCGCGGCCGTTCAGCAGGTTGTGAGAAATGGAGAATCCCGTCTGGATGTATGAAGTAGGATTCACCACATCGGTCGGCACGGCCTCGTTCAGATATCCCCCATAGTAGAAATAGCGGATGGAACCTCCGGTGAGCAAACCTTCCGAAACGGTATCGGTGTAGGACCGGGCTGCATACGTGAAGTAGTTGGTGCCGCTCTGCACCTCTTGGGATTGGGGCGACGTATAGTGGCCGAACACCGTGTTGACGGACATAACCGGATCGAGCTGCGGGGTCACCGGGCCGATCTGCTGAATCAGCGCCGCGCCGGAAATCGAAGCGGTTCCTCCACCCCCGCCGGCTCCAGAGGCGCTTTGCGATCCCGCCACGCCCTGTCCCGAACCCAGGCGCACCTGTTGCACGCTGGCGCTGTTGACGCCGCGCAAGGCTCCGCCGGACTGGGCGCGCTGCAGGTCCCATTCGGAGCGCGCCATATCGTAGCGGGCCGATTCCAGATCGAGGCTGTTTTCAATGGCTACTTCCAGCGCGTCGTGCACCGTCAAATAGACCACGCCGCCGTGGATCATGCTGTGAAGGCGCAAGGATCGCGATGTGCGCAGCTCCGGCACCTGCACCCCTTTGTAAGATCGCAGGAAGGGCAACCCCTCCGGCTTCAGCGGCGAAATCGGCAGATTTACCTGCGCCGCGAGCGGCCAGGAACTCAGCAGCCACGCCAGAGCCGCCGCCAGCCATTTCTGAAGAGAACGATTCGTCATGGCGGCCTCCTACTTTTTCTCCGGCAGCACATCGGGCAGCGAGCTCTGGCGCGAAACCACGCCCTTGGCGGCTTCCACCATTTCGATGTGGTTTCGGTCCAGTGTCACCCCCAGGGCCTGCTCGAAGGCGATGCGGTTGTGGGTGTAATTGGCCATGGATTGCACCTGCTCGCTCTCGGCCGTTACGACATCGCGCTGGGCCTGAATGACCAGCGCGTTGGTGGATTTTCCGTTCTCGTATTTCTTCTGCTCGGCCGCCAGCGCCTCGTCGGCGAGCTGCTTGGTGCGCAGCGCCGTCTCGTAGCGAAGATGCGCCTGCTGCAGGCCGATGACGGCATTGCGGACGTCCACCGCCACCTGGTTGACGGCCTTTTCCAACTGCAGCTCCTGCTGCCGCGCCTGAATGGTATCGACCGCGAAATCGGCCTGCGCCGCCCGGTTCCGAATGGGAATGGTCAGTTGGATACCGGCCGAATAATCGGGAAAATTGCGGCGAAAGAGCTGTCCCAGCAGCGTGCCGGCGCCGCCGAAATAGAAGGAATCAGGCGTGCCGTAGTAATAATTGAGCGCCGCGTTGACGGGGTTGTTCACGCCTGCCTGCGCGTGATTGGCGAGCGTGGCGAAGGCCTGCAAGGTCGGCTTCAATTCGCTCTTGTCGCCTTTGAGGACCAGCTTCTGGCTCTCCCAGTTGATGCGGTTCTGCTGCAGATCGGGCCGGTTGGTTTGGGCTTCGTTTAATAACTCCTTCAGCGGCGGCAGCGCCAGCTCCGGCGGAACCTCGATATGGTCCAGCGGCACCACCCGCACGTCGGCGATCAGCGGGTCTTCGATGCCCCGCCGGCTGAGGGCGTTCTTCAGAACGATCTCCTGCTGCAGCAGGTTGGTCTGCGCCACCAGCACGTCCTGTTCACGCGCCGGAATCTCAGCCTGCGAGCGCGTGACTTCGAGTCTCGCCATGCCTCCGGCTGCCACCTCTTTCTGATTGTCCTCGTACAGTTTGCGCGCGGCATCGAGCGCCGCCTGCTTCAGGCGGACGTCCTCGGCGAAGGCCACCAGGTCCCAGTAAAGATTGAGGACCGCCGACATGGTGGTGATTACCTGCTGCTTGAGCTGCAAATCGGTGACTTTGGCATTGTTGCGCGCGATCTGGATGTAGCGCGTATTCGTGGATTGGCCCCAGCCCTGCAGCAGGTTTTGCGAGACCGTGAAGCTGAGCGTCCCGGTGTCGACCGGGTTGAGCAACTGGGTGGGACTGTTGCTGGTGTAGTGCGATGCCGAAAAGAAGGCGCTGATCGCCATGCCGCTCATGAATTGCTGGCTGTAACCGATATTCAACCCGCCGCCGTTCTGCACCAGGTAATTGGTCTCATCCACGACCAGGTTGCTCTCGGGCGTCGTGTAGTGAGCGAGGCTGCCCGAAATCGTAAGCTGCGGATCCGTCTGGGGCACCAAGGATCCGATCAATGCGGTGATGCCGGCGCCCGACCCGACGCCCGCGCCGGTCGCCAGGCTGCCCGACACGTTGATTCCGGCCAGGCTGACGCTCTGCGGGCCGGCGGCGATCGGCGTAGTCGGCGATCGCAGCGCGCCGCCCACCTGGGCGCGCCGGATGTCCTCCTGCGCCATCAGCGGGCCGTAGCGCTGCATCTCGATATCGATGTTGTTCTCGAGCGTGAGAGCGATGACGTCCTGCGCCGAGAGGTACAGGGTGCCTCCGCGAATCAGCGAGGCCAGGCGGCCGCTGTTGTTCAGATTGATTCCCGGAACCGTGCGCGGCTTGTAGCGCGACGTCATGAATCCCAGCGGGCCGCGGGCCGGCGGCAAAACGACTATATTCGACTGCGCGCCCAACAGCAGTGGAATGGCCAAAATTGCGAATGCGCGCCGCACCGGGCGAATCAGGATGGACATATCACCTCTCGATTTCAAGCCGCTGCGGAGTGCAATCCTAGGTCCGCGGGAACCGGAGTACAAGCTATTGCGATTACAGGCGGTTACAAGCAGAAGCCGGTGTCCCGTTTTGAGACCGGCCGTCCGAGTTCGGACACTACTCCGGGGCGAACCGGGCGATCCGGCCGCGTCCGCCGACGGCCCATCCGGCCTTGCTCGAAACAAACGCTAACGCGTTGAAGGATCCGGTATCGAAATTCTTCCAGGTGGCGCCGGCATCAAGCGAAATATCAGACCCGGAGGTCCCGGCCGCAACCCAAATTCGGCGGTCGGCGATGTAGGCAACGGCCGATCGGAAACCGCCCGGATGGCCCGCGGGCGCGCTCCACGATTTTCCTCCGTCGGAAGTCACGGCAATATTGCGCCTGTCCTCCTTGTCCTTGGAATAATCGCCGCCCACGATCATGCCGTGGCGGGCGTCCGCAAAAGCCACCGAGAAAATACCCGCCGCATTGCCGTCATTGCGCACGGGCGTGGCGGCCACCGTCCAGGTGATGCCCCCGTCGGACGAATGAAACACCCGCGCCGCCGACGATGTGCCCAGCCAGACGTCGCGCTTTCCGTACAGCGCCAGCGAGGTGTTGCTGGCGGCGAATGCGCCTTCATTGCCGGCCGCCGGCGGCATCTTCCGCCGCTGCCAGTGCTCGCCGCCGTCGCCGGTGGTGAAGATCACGATCGCGCCATCCACCGGATCGCCCGCGAGAATGCCATGATTCCGGTCCCAAAATGCCAGCCCGTCGAAGAAACCCTTGGCGTCGGGATTGGTGAAGAGCAGCTTCCAGGTTTCGCCGCCATCGGTAGTCTTATAGACGCGCGAAGCGTCGCCGTTGCCGATGCTGAGCACGATTGCCGTGCGGTCATCGAAGGCGCGGATGGCGCGGAAATCGAGCCGCTCGGCGCCGGGGATCTTGCCGGCGTGCCAGGTGGAACCGCCGTCCGTTGTCAGGAGGAAGGTGCCCCCCGATCCGCTGGCCCAGACTACCCGCTCGTTGACCGCGCTCACGCCGCGCAACGAGGCGGTGGTGCCGCTGGTCTGCGGGATCCAGGATTGCGCCGGCAGGAGCGCCGGCAGGCACAACACCAGAGGCGGAATCGCACTACGGAGACCCATTTGCGCCATGTTACACGAATTTCATCGAATTCCGGCCTGTGATCTGGAGCACCGGCCGGAGAGAACGTCGCTTGGTACCATAATCTGGCGATGACCTTCCAATGGCTGGAAATTCGGATTAGCGAAGAACAGGACCGGCGCCAGCGGGAAGCCGAGGTCCTGCAACGGCTGCCGCGCGTGCTCGATGAAATGCACACGACCCTCGGACAGTGCATCGCGGACTACCAGGGCGCGTTCGGCGCCGAATCCGCGGAAGTTTCCGGACATCTTTCGCGCATCCGCGTTACCGTTCGCGAAAAACGCGAAAGCAAGTGGGAGCCGACGGCCAAGGTCGATGTCACCCTGGATCTCAAACTGCCCGGGCTGCAGATCGACCGCGGCGGGACCGTACTCGCGATCGAAGTCGGACTGCTTCCCGGAGATAACCTCTTCTTCCGCGAGGCGGAGACCAACCAGTTCATCACCATGGAGGATCTGACGCGCCGGATTCTGGACCGCGCGCTCTTTCCGAAACTGCCCGAGTAATCAGCGGGCCGACGCGGTGGATACGATGCGCTGTCCTTTTACGTAGCGCTCCCATTCGGCGGCGATATTGGCGCTGGCGGCATCGCCGGGATGGATGATGACGCGATAGCGGAATCGCAGGCTCTTGCCCGGATCGAGCTCGGTGGGCGAATCCTGCGATTTATCGCCGGTGAATGTGGCCACGCCGAAGGGATTGGCGGCCAAGAGTCCATAGGCGCGCACATGCCAGCGCACCGGGGAGCGCGGGTTGGCGGGGTGGTCGAGGATCGCGACTCCCACCTTCTCGCCGCCGATGGTTCCGGAATAATCGCACCACTTGGATGGTTTGCCCCACACCTGCTTCTCGCCGGTGAGACCGTCGGCATTGGTGATGTGGCCGGTGCCGGTGTCTTCCTGCAACACTGGGCGCAGACGCATGCCGAATACGCCGTCTTTGCTGTCGCCGAAGATCACTTTGGGAACGGCGGTAAGGGAGATATCGAAATCCATCACGCGTTTCGCCGCGTCGGCATAAAAAGTCATCACGCGCGACTCGGTGAGCAAAATGTTTCCCTCGTGGTCCTTCCAGTCGAAGGTGGCGGCGATGGAGCCGCTCTTCTTTCCGCTGGTGACGCGCCCGACTTTATTCAGGACGATCTTCCCCCGATCGGGTTTGTTGTAGGGCGATTGATCGAGCGGGGCGATGTTCCAGAAATCGAAATTGTTTACCTTGTCGTGCGCGAACCACAGGCCGCGCTGGTGCGGATGATCGTTTTTGACGACGCCGTCGGCCAGGAGTTTTTCCTCTTCGGCGGTTTTCTCGAGCGGCCAGGCGCGCGTGATATAGGTCCCGGTGGCGGCGCGCAGCGGGAAGAGATACGGTTTCACCACCTGGTCGCCGGCGATGAAGAAATCCGAGAAGGGTTTGCCATTGATTTCGATGGAGATCTTCTCGGGACCGGGCGTGATCCTGACTTGGGCGTAGGCCGTGAGGGACAATACGAAAACGGGAAGGACTAACCAAAGGGGCTTCATTCCAGCGCTATTTTATCGCTATATCGAAGAGTTCAGCGGCAAACGGCTGCGAATACCCGCCACAACCGGGCGGCGCGTCGGCAAGTGTCCTATAGAAGACGGTTGCGAGGTGCGGAACCCGGCGTGCTCTGGTTAGATCGGATTGGTGGAGATCGCGACGCGAACATTGCCCGTCGGAGCGGAACCCGACCCCGAGAGTGGGGTCCACTTTCGCGTTTGGGCGCCGGAGCGCGGTCGTGTGCGGGTGATCCTGGAGTCGGGCCCGGGCTCTCCCGCGGAGATCACGCTGGAGAAGGAATCCGGAGAGGAAGGATACTACTCGGGCCGCTCGCACCAGGCGGCGGCCGGCACCAACTATCGCTTCGAGCTGGACGAAGACGCCATGCGATATCCGGATCCGGCGTCGCGCTTTCAACCCGATGGGCCGCACGGACCGTCGCAGGTAATCGATCCCGGAAGTTTCCAGTGGACGGACGCGGAATGGCGCGGCATCAAGCCCGAACCGCAGATCATCTACGAGATGCACATCGGCACCTTCTCGCAGGAAGGGACCTGGAAAGGCGCGGAGCGCGAGCTGGAGAAGCTGGCCGAAGCCGGCATTTCGATCGTCGAGTTGATGCCGGTGGCCGATTTTCCGGGCCGCTTCGGCTGGGGCTACGACGGAGTGGATCTATTCGCCCCGACCTGGCTCTACGGCGCGCCGGACGACTTTCGTTCGTTTGTGAATGAAGCCCATACGCAGGGGATCAGCGTGATCCTGGACGTGGTCTACAATCACGTCGGTCCCGACGGCAATTATCTCAGGGCGTTCTCGCCGTGGTATTTCAGCCAGGCCTACAGGAACGATTGGGGCGAGGGAATCAACTTCGACGGCGAACACTCCAGCCCGGTTCGGGAATTCTATCTCGCCAACGCCCGGTATTGGATCCGCGAGTTTCACCTCGACGGGCTGCGCCTGGACGCCACGCAGGACGTGAAGGACGCGTCGGCGAAACATATTCTGGCGGGCATCGCGCAATGTGCGCGCAGCGCGGCGGGCGATCGGAATATCATCCTGATCGCCGAGAACGAACCGCAGCGGACGCAGTTGGTTCGCCCTCCGGAGGCCGGGGGTTACGGGCTGGACGCCTTGTGGAACGACGATTTTCATCACAGCGCGCTGGTGGCGCTGACCGGCCGCAACGAAGCGTATTACTCCGACTATCTCGGCAATCCGCAGGAGTTCATCTCCGCCGCCAAGTACGGCTACCTGTATCAGGGGCAGTGGTATCGCTGGCAAAACCAGGGGCGCGGCGCGCCGGCCTTCGACTTACCGCCCGCGGCCTTCGTGAACTTCATTCAGAACCACGACCAGATCGCCAACACGGCGCGCGGAGAACGGCCCAATCTTCTGGCGACCAAGGGCAAATACCGCGCCATGACGGCGCTCCTGATCCTGATGCCGGGCACGCCGATGCTCTTCCAGGGCCAGGAATTCGGCGCCACGACGCCTTTCCTCTATTTTTGCGATCACAAGGCGGAGATCAGCAAAGTGGTGCGCGAGGGCCGCGCCCGCTTTCTGGCGCAATTCCGCAGCCTGTCGCTGGCGGAAATGCAGCCGGTCTTCGCCGATCCGGGGAATCCGCACACCTTCGAAAGCTCGAAGCTGGATTTCACCGAGCGGGACCGGAACGCCGAAGCGTATCAGCTTCACAAGGACCTGATCGCTCTTCGCCGCACCGACCCGGTTTTTTCGAATCCGCGGCCGCGGGCGATTGACGGCGCGGTGCTTTCGGCGAGCGCCTTTGTTTTGCGGTATTTTTCCGAAGCGCACGGCGGCCGGTTGATGCTGGTGAATCTGGGAACCGATCTGTACGTGAGTCCCAGCCCGGAACCGCTGCTGGCGCCGCCGCTCGATCACTGCTGGAGCGTGCTCTGGTCGAGCGAGGATCCGAAATACGGCGGGCTGGGCACGTTTCCGCCGGATACGGAGGATAACTGGCGAATTCCCGGCAACGCGACCGTGGTTCTGCACCCGGAGGAGAATCGGTGAGCCAGCCGTCAGGCGAACCGCTGCGAGTGCTGCGCAATTTCGTCAGCGGCCAGGACGCCATCGATCCGCACCTGAGCCAGGAGTGGCTGGTGACGAACGGGCTGGGCGGATATGCCTCGGGAACGGTTCTGGGGCCGATTCTGCGGCGGTATCACGGGCTGCTGATTGCCTCGCTGCCGAATCCGCTGGGCCGGTTCATGATGCTGCACGGCCTGTCGGAGCGCTTCCGCATGCCCGGCAAAGGCGTGGCATTCGCGGGCGCCCGCGAATTGATCGGCGACGATCGGGTGGCGCCGCTGGCGCCGGTGGAATTCCGGCTGGAGTGCGGCCTGCCGGTGTGGGTCTACGAAATCTGGGACTGCCGGATCGAGAAGCGCGTGTTCATGCCCTACAAACAGAACACCGCCCACATTGAATACCGCTACGTGCAGGGATCGGGAGCGATTCGCCTGGGTTTGAAGCCGGGGATTCATCTTCGCAATCACGGCGGTGAGGTGGATTCCCGGATCCACGGCGAGTATGCTCTGTACGCGCGCGAAGCCGGGCTGGAGATCACCGGCGGCGCCGGCCTGCCGGTGCTGCGATTGAAGACCACGCCGCCGGCCAACTTCACTTACGAACCGCGGACGGTGACCATCGAATATCCGATCGAAAGACATCGCGGATATCCGTGGCAAGGAACGTTGTGGAGTCCGGGGTACTTTCGCGCCGATCTCGAGCCGGGTTCGGTTTTCGTTCTGACCGCGTCCTCCGAGCCGTGGGAGATCATCCACGCTCTTCCGCACGAAGAGGTCACGGCGTCGGAGCGGCTGCGCCGCGGAGACCTGATCCATCGTGCCGTAACGGAGCGGGATGGCGGCGTTCTGCCGGAACTGGTGCTCGCGGCCGACCAGTTCCTGGTGGCGCCGGCCGGCCGGCCGGAAGATTCCGCCCGCGCGCGAGCTCTGGGCCTGGAGCCCCTCACGGTGATCGCCGGATACCACTGGTTCACCGATTGGGGACGGGACACCATGATCAGCCTGGAGGGCCTGACGCTTACGGCTTCGAGATACCAGGAAGCCCGCTGGATCCTGCGGACCTTCGCTCATTATGTCTGCGACGGGCTGATCCCCAACATGTTCCCGGAGGGCGAGAAACAGGGCCTGTATCACACCGCCGACGCCAGCTTATGGTTCTTCCATGCGATCTCGCGCTATGTGGACGTCACCGGCGACCGCGTCACGCTGCGGACGATCCTGCCGAAATTGCACGAGATCGCCGAAGCGCACATTCGCGGAACCCGCTTCGGGATTCATGTCGACCAGCGGGACGGGCTGCTGGTGCAGGGCGAGGACGGGTACCAGTTGACGTGGATGGACGCCAAGGTCGGCGATTGGGTGGTGACTCCGCGCCGCGGGAAGGCGGTCGAGATCAATGCGCTGTGGTACAACGCGCTCTGTCTGCTGAGTAAGTGGGTGGACGAAGAAGAAGGTTCGGGGGCGGGCTCGACGTTCCGCCAATATGCGGAACGGGCGCGCCAATCGTTCAACCAGCGATTTTGGAATCCGCGGACGGGGTACCTGTTCGACGTGGTGGACCGAGAATCGGGCGGCGGGAAACCGGGCGACGACCCGGTGTGCCGGCCCAATCAGCTCTTCGCGATCTCGCTGGAGAATCCGGTGCTGGAGCGGAGCCGCTGGGCGGCGGTGGTGGACGCGGCAACCAAATACCTGCTGACGCCGGTGGGCTTGCGATCGCTGGCGCCCGGCGAGCCGGATTACAAGAAACGGTACGACGGCGATTTGCGGTCGCGGGATGCGGCTTATCATCAGGGCTCGGTCTGGGGCTGGCTCATCGGACCGTATGTGGACGCGCTGGCGAAGGTCTATCCCGAGCGGTGCAGCCTGGACCTGCTGCGGGGATTCGTGTCGCAACTGAACGAGGCGTGCGTGGGCTCGATCAGCGAAGTCTTCGACGCCGAGGAGCCGCACACGCCGCGGGCCTGCATCGCGCAGGCATGGAGCGTGGCCGAAGTGCTGCGCACCTATATCAAATTATCGCGGATGAAGTAGGTTGTTAGAATGCTACTGGTGGATACCATCCAGTACACACTTCCGCAAAGTCATATCCCGAAGGTTTGGTACAACATCCTTCCGGATCTTCCGAAACCGATGGCGCCGGTCTTGCACCCGGGCACGTTGCAGCCCATCGGTCCCGACGACCTGGCTCCTCTCTTTCCGATGGCGCTGATCCTTCAGGAAGTGAGCATGGAGCGGGAGATCGAGATTCCCGAAGAAGTGCGGCAGGTGTACGCGCAGTGGCGGCCGTCTCCGCTGTGCCGGGCGCGGCGCCTGGAGAAGGCGCTGGATACGCCGGCGAAGATTTACTACAAATACGAAGGGGTGAGCCCGGCGGGATCGCACAAGCCCAACACGGCGGTGGCCCAGGCTTATTACAACAAGCAGGAAGGCACGAAGCGTCTGTGCACGGAGACGGGCGCCGGGCAATGGGGATCGTCGCTGGCGATGGCTTGCGCGTTCTTCGGCCTGGAATGCAAGGTGTACATGGTGCGCATCAGCTACGATCAGAAGCCGTACCGCCGCGCCATGATGGAGGCTTACGGCGCGTCCGTCACCGCCAGCCCGAGCGACGAAACCGAGTCGGGGCGGGCGATACTGGCCAGGCATCCGCAATCCAACGGCTCGCTGGGCATCGCCATTTCGGAGGCGGTGGAGGTGGCGGCGAAAGATCCGCACACCAAGTACGCGCTGGGCAGCGTGCTGAATCATGTGCTGCTGCACCAGACGGTGGCGGGGCAGGAGGCCATCGAGCAGATGGCGATGGCGGCCGACGAGCCCGACGTGATTGTCGGCTGCACGGGCGGAGGGTCGAATTTTTCGGGGCTGGTGATGCCGTACCTGGGGCGCAAGATCCGCGGGCAATCGAAGGCGCGGGTGATCGCGGTGGAACCGGCGGCTTGCCCGAGCCTGACGAAAGGAAGGTTCACGTACGATTTCGGAGACACCGCGCATCTGACGCCGCTCGTCAAGATGCATACCCTCGGCAGCACTTTCATTCCTCCCGGATTTCACGCCGGCGGGCTGCGATACCACGGCATGGCGCCGCTGGTTTCGCACGCGATGGATCTGGGACTGATCGAAGCGGCGGCGGTGCAGCAACTGGAAGCCTTCGCGGCGGGAGTTCAGTTCGCGCGCGCGGAAGGAATCATCCCGGCGCCGGAAGCCGGCCACGCGATCGCGGGTGCGATCCGCGAGGCGCTGCGCGCGAAAGAGGAAGGAAAGCCGCAGACGGTGCTGTTCATCCTGAGCGGGCACGGCCATTTCGACATGCAGGCGTACATCGACTACGGGGCAGGGAAGCTGCGGAATTACGATTACCCGGAGGAAGAGATCGCGATGGCGCTGGCGGGACTGCCGGTGGTGGGGTGAGGGAAGGCCGGCGCGTTGTTCTATGTGCCCTGATTTCACCGGGGGCGACGCCACGACGGTAAGTCAGGTGAGCACCAACCTGACCGGGGTTACGGCGCGGATCGTGTCCGCGACGGTCGACACCGTGACGGTGGGGTGACTGCGCCTCATGGTACCGCGGTGCAGCAAGGGACCTTGCAGTTGTCGTTCGGGGCCCAAGCAATCAGTTCACCAGCTTCTGTGGGCTCATCGGACTTCACGGTCATGCCGTCGGAGATTCCGGCTGGGACAATGCCACCATATGAGTTTATACTCGGGGTTGGAACGGATGATATCGCGATTCAGGGTGCAAGTTTGGGGCCGCTATTCGTGATGAATGGTGGGTGGACGCAAAGCGAGGGTAGCTCGACGATCGACTTCTCATCGAGCATGCCACTACAGCCGGGCGGTTACTGCATCGACCTGTGGGGGGTGGTCCCCGGTTATGAACTGGAAATGCAGGGCGTAGAACTTGAAGCCTGCGGCATTGAGGTGGATAGTCCCCCACCGGCTGGAGTATCTGTGAGTCCCAGCTCTCTTACGCTGGCGCTGAACGGAAGCCAGAGCCTGTCGGCCTCGGGAACACCCTCCGGGGGCACGTACAGCTGGTCGGCGGCTTCCGGTGTGACAATCGTGGGTTCGGCCAATTCGTCCTCCGTCACCATTCAGGGCTCGTCAATCGGCACTGCCACTGTTTCGGTTACGTACACTGCTCCAAACGGTCAGGTTGGGGTTGCGAGCGCAACTGTCAACGTGGTGAAGGTAATGCTGACCTCAGTGCTCTGGGGAGGATCAGGAAAACAGGCGATGTTCAAGTCCTACACGGATTGGACCACAGACCCGCTGGCAACGGCCGGAACCACAGCCATCGGTACCTCTTCTTCCAACGCCGAGTATCAGGACCCGAACGCTACTGGAAGCCCCACCGTTGTTGACCCCGTAGCTTACGTGATGGGCAGCGTGCCCACCATGACGGCAACCGTCTTGGTGTCGCCGACTAATACAGTGCAGAAATTCTGGGTCCAGGTGAACGCGATCTATGTCGTTAACCCGAATCTGTCCATAACCTACCCATACCTGAGCTTTGCTCCGGCGACGGCTAGCGGCGGAACGTCAGGTAAATGGGCCGTCCAACTGACCTCCACAGCGCTGCCAAGCCAGATCATTAACGACCGGGTTTACTTCGACTGGAGCGTTTCATTCGACGGCGTCAACTACACGCCATTCGGACAATCGGTCACTACGGTATTTACAATTTACCGGGCTAGTCTGAACAGCAGCAGCGACTATTGGGTCAATAGTCTAAGCCTCGTTGGTCTTACGTCGCAACTTCTGACTGTGACAGCCGACCGGATCAATTACGCAACCGGCGTGCTGTCGAGAATTGCACGCCGAACAACACGGCGGGCTGCATTTCGCAGGACCAAGCAATTGTGGACACAATCGTGTCCGAGCTCTCCACGAAGCCGGGATTCAACTTCTATCAAGCGTACTCCGAGCCTCCGATCGCTGGGAACTATTGGATGATGCTTGACGGTATTACCGGCACAGCCGCCGACTGTATCTCCTTGTCTGGGCTGGCTGGCTTAGTACTTGCACAAATCGGAATCCAAGGCGACTCACATCTCGCTGACGCGACGGGCGTCACTAACACGCCCGGAAAAAGTTTTACCGACGCGGTCAACATCGCTAGCGACCTGATCGTTAACAGTGCCAAATGGAAACTGGTATACCTAACCCCGCCGGATTACTGCCAAAACGACGGCGAAGGTTTCCTCAGAGTGACCGTTTCCTTAGGCGAGACGGCTTGGACCGTTGCTCCCTATTTTCCTCATATGGCCAGCGCGCCCTCGGGCCTCGGTATTGATGCCGCAGCGATGTGGCAGAACGATAAACAGGTCTATAACAATCGGTTGTTCTACCGTGTGCTCTACAATACAGTAACGAGCATTCAAGGCGCCAATCGGAGCACGCTCTTCGGCCAGCAACTCTGGGTTCCCGACATTCCGAATCAGCTATGCTCAAATCCGGGCTCTCAATATATTGCAGTGCCGCTTCCGGCGATCATACCGCCGGGTCAATGAGGAGGCCAAGATGAAAATGATTGTTCAGGGTGAACCGTTCGCGCGTGTGCACCATAGACCGGGGGTCTGCCGGGCATTCAACTGGAGGGCGCACCGGCTGAGCTTCCTGAAGGCGATGCTTGTGATCGCGATGCTAAGTCATTTCATGTTCGCGACGAACGTTTGGGCGCAGGCCCGCATTACCTTTGATCTCTCGAGACCCCCCACGCCATTAATGGCGGTGCCGCTCGATCAGACGCAGGCCTGGTTAGGACGACTGCGGCTGCCGGAGTCCGCACCGAACGACCTGCGAACAGTCCTGGATATGAGCGAGCGAGCCGCTCGGATGGTACTGACTGTGGCGCCCGGACCGCTCATTGGCGTCCACGCGTTCACAATGAACAACGAGGACCTTCTGCTTGCGGCCTGGCATCTCGATGAGGCATCTGGCCCCTCGACGCTCGCGATCTGGGATCGACCGTATGCCACGGCGTTCGTGCTCATTTGGAACCGCGCGCCGTTCTCTAACGCGCAGCAGGTGGAGGCATTCACGCAAAATATTCTCTCGGACCGGAGTTACCTCTCGAACGCAGAGATCCTGATGAGCTGGGATGAAAAGCACGCCGAGCTTCACGGCAGCGGGACACCAACCGTGGTCCCCAACCGCGAGCCGATACAGATACTCGGGGCACCGGGGCCTGGAGATACCTACACTTACGCTTTGACGGTCGGAAAGCGGCTCATATCGGCGGCATACTACACGGGTGACCCTTCAGACTTCTTGTATGTGCCGGAGCGTTTCCCCCCGCTGCGTGAGCGCGTCGGCGGATGGCCTACGGAACAGCTAATCCGAGAGCTAGAGGGTGGCACCGCTCACCTGGCCGCGAATCGGGATGGAATTCTCCTGCGGGAACTGTTTCGGCGGGGGCTTTCCGACGGCCAGTTCCGCAAACTGTTCGATTCCCGGGTCGAGAATGTTATGCATGTTTTAGTGACTTTGCAGGCGGAGGCTCATTACGCTGATGGCCTGCGCGCGGTACTTTCGGCACAGACCCCCGGCGACCCAAGAGGCGACGACACAGTCAGGATCATCCTGCGGTACCTTCGGAGCTGCGCCGATGTGGACATCCGTGACATCATTTCCCATTTCCTTCAGCGAGGAGCTTTCACGCCTTGGACGTTCGGCTATATGGAGATGCGCGGCGACAGCCTGGAGGACTATGAGGCGGTGGAGCGGGCGCCTGTGCCGGAGGGTTCGCCAGCCGCTAAACTGAGCCGGGAAACCGCGTTGGCAGCGATCCGAAAGCGAGTCCACCCACGGTAGTCGGTGGCGGGGGCTGACCCCTTGCTTCCTGTGCTCCCCGGGGGTGGATGCTGCTATTTGTCAAACACCGGTATGCTCTATCAGTGGCGCGCTTCGCAGGAGTTACCCTGGGCCTCAGGCCAGGGTTGACGGCACAAATACGCGCCTTTCCGAGCTCCGGGCGCGCGCGAAGGAAGTCCAGGGCCGGACCTTCGGCCTGGCGGAGACGTGCGCCGAGAAACTAGGTCGGCAGTGCATCGCCGGCGCACCTTGGCGATATCATGCTATCATTCGAAACGGAGGGCTTGCTTGGCCCAGTTGGTGGTCCGTAACATCGAGGAGCGGGTGAAAGTCGTTTTGCGGCGCCGGGCGCGGCACCATGGGCGCAGTATGGAAGAGGAAGTGCGTGAGATCCTGCGAAACGCCGCGCACGACGAAGAGCCTGTCCGCGGGCTCGGCACGGCGATCTCCAGCCTGTTTGCCAAAGTCGGTCTCCCCAGCGACATTCCGGAGTTGCGTGGTCAAGCCATTCAGGGCGCAACGTTCGACGCATGATTGTTCTCGACACCAGTGTGCTCTCCGCGCTGATGCGGCAACAACCGGAGCAACCGGTGATTGACTGGCTGGATCGGCAGCCCTGGACATCGGTGTGGACAACATCGATTACCGTCCTGGAGATTCGCTTCGGCCTGCAAACGCTTCCCCTTGGAAAACGCCGGTCTCACCTGATTGCTACCTTCGAGAAAGTGATCCTCGAGAAACTGGAGCAGCGCATCGCGGCATTCGATCGTGCCGCCGCCAACGAAGCCGCAGAGGTCATGGCGAGCCGGAAGAAGAAAGGATGTCCTTGCGATCTGCGAGACACGATGATCGCCGGCATCGTGCTCGCTCACGGAGCCACCCTCGCAACCAGGAATGTCCAGCACTTTTGCGATCTGACGCTGAACATCGTCAACCCCTGGGCTGGATAAGGTGAACGGCCCATCCTCGAACGGATTGAATCACGCGGTCTCGTTGCCCTTCACTGTAGTCGCGCCCAATGACTTCACCCTCCAACCCGCGCCAGCTATCCTCAACCTCGGACCGGGTTCGACCGCCAGCTATGCCATATTAATGGAAGGAGGCGGTGGTTTTATGGGCAACGTCAACCTCTCGGTCTCCGGGGTTCCCGCCGGCGTTACCGCGACCATTTCCCCCAGCGCCGTGTCTCAGGGCGGTGAAGGCACCCTCACCGTCACCACCAGCGCGACTCCGCCCTTGGGATCGTGGCCCCTCACCGTGACCGGTGTCAGCGGTTCGTGACGTTTAATGTGGGAACCACCACCACAAGCTTCACGCGGACGTTGTGGAACCGTGAATACTTCACGGTGACGCCATCGGAGATTCCGGCTGGGACAATGCCACCGTATGAGTTTATACTCGGGGTTGGAACGGATGAAATCGCGATTCAGGGCGCAAGCCAGTGCGCTTTTCGGAATGGGCAAGGCAGCCGCACCCGCCCTGCTGCGTGCGATTGCGAGTCTCGAGATCTCAGAAGTCGCACGCAAGAACGCCGCAGAGGCCGTATTTGCCTTATATTCCCGGGAAGATGTCACCGAGGGGATTGCCGTCACGATGCGTGCCAGCACCTTAACACGGTGTTCGCCTCCGACGTCACGGCGGATAACAGAGCGGCACCTGGGACAATAAAGACGACCTGGAACATGCAGTAAATCCCAAAGGAGTGTCGGTATGAGGATAAGATTAGCGCAGCTGACCGCCGGATTGCTGTGGCTTCTGGCCGCGGCGCCGGGGGAGTGCCAGCTTTTCACGTGCCCGAAGCTCGACGGCGCGAAACCCAACAAGCTCGTCGCTTACCTCCAAGGGGATCGGGCATCCCTCCCCCAAGATTGCGTCCTCTTTGCGATCGAAAGGCTCGGTTTCGCGGGGTACACGCCCGCGATTCCAATTCTCATCACGTATTTGGACTATCCACGCCCTCAAGATCCTGGCCCTTGGCACTCGCACGCACAGTCCGCCGGATACCTCTACCCGGCAGCCAGTGCGCTTTTCGGAATGGGCAAGGCAGCCGCACCCGCCCTGCTGTGTGCGATTGCGAGTCTCGAGATCTCAGAAGTCGCACGCAAGAACGCCGCAGAGGCCGTATTTGCCTTATATTCCCGGGAAGATGTCACCGAGGGCATTGCCGTCATGATGCGTGCCAGCCGCGAGGAGAGCGATGCATATTCGAGGGCGCATCTCGAGGATGCGGCTCGCTACTGGGCATCAAGGTGTCCGCCCGAGCACCAGAACGCCTGTATGGCAGCGCTACAGTAGACCGCTCGATAGATCGCGCTGACAGTCACCGTGGTAGCCAATGCCGCCAGCACCATGGCCGGTGATATTCTGTTCCTTGCGGAGCCGCAGCGCGACAAGAGAAAGGTGCTAGCCAATCAGAGTGCTTCGAGGGTGAGCGTCACGTTAGCATTAAACGCGACTAACGGCGCCAAGCCCGCCGACGACGACTCGGCGGGAAATTACTTTAGAACCGTTATCTTGTCCGAGGGAATATTGGGTCAGGCAATAGCCGTCGGCAAAACATACAACCAGTGTGCGATCGGCACCGAGCTGGTCGGAACTGTCTCACCGAGCAACTATCAAGGAAAGGTATGGATTGCGAGAACTCAGTCCGGTAACACATATGGTCAGACAAAGACGGGTACTCTTTCCGGCGCAGACACCCAGTCGAACTTAAACTACATTGTCAACGTGCCAACTTCGCCGGCTGGCCACGTGTACGAACTGGACCTACCGGGCACCTCCGCATTGCCCAATGGAACGCAGCAGTCGCCGCCGCAGCGCTATAGGGTGAACTTCACAGCCTACGCGGTACTCGATGATCCCGCGAAGGGGAAGCAAGTTTCGGACAATTTCAACTACTACGCTGCGGCTTCCTGCGGTTATGATGCGAACCTTAACACGGTGTTCGCCTCCGACGTCACGGCGGATAACAGAGCGGCACCTGGGACAATAAAGACGACCTGGAACATGCAGTAAATCCCAAAGGAGTGTCGGTATGAGGATAAGATTAGCGCAGTTGATCGCCGGGCTGCTCTGGCTTCTGGCCGCGGCGCCGGGGGAGTGCCAGCTTTTCTCGTGCACGAAGCTCGACGGCGCGAAGCCGGAGAAACTGTTGGCTTATCTCGAACAGGACCGAGCGTCGCTCCCCCAGAATTGTGTCTTGTTTGCGATTGAAAGGCTTGGTCTCGCAAAGTACACGCCCGCGATTCCGCTTCTCATGAAGTACCTGGATTATCCTCGGCCTCCAGACCCGGGTCCTTGGCACCCGCATGCGCAGTCCGTCGGCTACCTATACCCGGCCGCCAGCGCTCTGGGGTGGATGGGGAAAGCATCGGTGCCGTCACTATTGTCCGTGATCGCGAGCTCGGAGAGTTCTGACCTCGTCCGCAAGAACGCCTCGGAGATCATTTACGCCTTATATTCCCGGGAAGATGTCACCGAGGGCATTGCCGTCATGATGCGTGCCAGCCGGAACGAGAGCGATGCATATTCGAGGGCCCATCTCGAGGATGCGGCACGCTACTGGGCATCAAGGTGTCCGCCCGAGCACCAGAACGCCTGTATGGCAGCGCTACAGTAGACCGCTCGATAGATCGCATCGATAGCGCACCCCGGCGACATCATGCCATCATTCGAACTGGAGGAGGCTTGCTTGGCCCAGTTGGTGGTGCGGAACATAGAGGAGCGGGTGAAAGTCGTTTTGCAGCGCCCGGCGCGGCGCCCAGGGGCGTAGTATGGAAGAGGAAGTGCGTGAGATCCTGTGCGGCTGCGCATCCTCATTGACACCGAGAGTGCGCGTTTGAAGGAGACAAAATGAAACCGAGCACGGCTGTACCTGTCATCGCCGGTACTCTCTGGCTATGCTTCGCTACAGAGCCACTTCCGTTTGCCGGCGAGCTTGCACTTCTAGACCGCGTATCTGACGAGGCTCGTCCAGGGTCTCGAACAGGTGGTGCCGCCCTCAAGATCCTGGAACTTGTGGCGCTGGGCCGGATGGACGCCGCTGCACCCGGGCTCGAGGAACAGGTCGGGCTCCCAGCCGGCCAGTTGCGAGGAAAATCTTTTGGCGATTCCGAAGTGCGTGCCCACGCGTTGCTGAGAATCGGGAATATTGATCTTCCGGACGCTATCGAGTTTCTCGAGACCGCGCGAAAGGAGGATTTCGAGCCCGACCCCTCGGGCCGGGTATGGCCTGTTGTTTCCGTAGCTCTCTATCAAGCGCAGCTGAATCGCATCCAGGGAGAATCCCCGAAGATCAGCTTTCTCGAAGACGCTCTCAGCGAGTGGAACGCTGCAGCCGGTTGGGCGGCCGACGAGCTTTGCGATCGCGGCAGTTCCTCATCCCTACCCCTTATCCGGGCATCGATTCACCGCAGGCTCTCGACACCCCAAGACGCAAACGACGAGATCGGATTCTGCGAGAGGCGAATCTCAGCGCTCTCGCGGAGTCCAGACCGCATCACCGCCCTGGGGTCCCTTCTCAGCACAAAGGAGGGATCGACGGATCGGCGCCTGCTAACTTGGGCGATCGACCAGTTGTTCTCTATGAATTCGGACAGAGCTGACGCCGAGTTGAGGCGATACGCGGCTGAAATAGATTCCGCTGTCGCCGCGATGGCGGACACGCCAAGCAAATGGCTTCTTGCACGCACGCGTAACGACATCAATACCCTGCTTGCAAAACGAACGAAGTGAGCGCACGGTACGCACAGAGACACCGGCCGTGCGCACCTGCGACTTGACTGATATACCCGCCATCCAGCGGGCCTATACTCCCAGGCCCGGCCGCCCCCATCGCCCCAAAATCCCGGACCCGTCCAACAGAACGTCTGCGTTGAAGCTGCCGTCGCCCCGCCGCCGACTATACGCTGTCCGCCACGCCCCAAAACTCCGCGCCAGTTTCCGCGGGAGGCAGCGTCACCTACACCATATCGACCACGAACACACCTGGATTCGCCTATCCAATCCAGCTCGGCGTCAGCGTGCCTTCCGGGCTGACCGCGTCGTGGTCGAGCTACACCTTCACCGCCGCCGGTTCCACGCAGCTCACAATCAGTTCCACCGCGCAAACCGGCCCCAACGGCTACACCGTCCAGGTGAATGGCCCATTCTCGAACGGTCTGAATCACGCGGTCTCGTTGCCCTTCACCATCGTGGCGCCCAACGACTTCACCCTCGAACCCGCGCCAGCTATCCTCAACCTGGGACCAGGTTCGACCGCCAGCTATGCCATATTAGTGGAGGGAGGTGGTGGTTTTACAGGCAGTGTCAACCTCTCGGTTTCGGGAGTTCCGGCCGGTCTTACCGCGACCATATCCCCCAGCGCCGCGTCTCAGGGCGGTCAGGGCACCCTCACCGTCACCACGTTCACATGTCGTCCCGAGGATCACTGCATTCCGGCCGCGGCCGCCCCTCCCAAACCACCGACGTCCCCTACCGGGCCCCCGAACGCCGCCATCGCGCAGTTTATCTTTGTGGGATCGTCGGACACACGGACCCCAGGCAAGTACCTCACCACTCAACCGAATGAACAGGTTAGGTACACCGACCACGGGCGCGATGAGGTCGGCACATGGAAATGCCCCGGGCAGTAGCGGTCTATGGACTCGCATTCAGGCGGGAGAATTCAATGATGAAGCAGGCAATCTTAACATTGCTCGGGCTAGCGATAGTAGGGGCGCTGAGCGGCTCGCCAGTGCAGCCCCAAGGGGAGACGGAGCGCCTCATGGAAAAAGCCGACGCCGTCCTGGTCGCAAGCGCCCAATCAGGCTGGCGGACTGGCAATTCAGTGTCGTTATGGCTGCTGGTCGCACGCTCCATCAAAGGGCCATTGAACCGCGGAGACGTGGTTAAGGTATCGTGGGCCACCGCGGTGCGATCATTTGCGGAAGTCAAAGGCCAATACGGCATCTGGTTCCTCCGAACGGACCAGGAGGGCGACTGGACCCTCCTGAGCATTACAAACTCCCGTGTGCCGCTGCAGGCTGCCTTCTTCGAGCTGTCTGGGTCGGCGGTGCCGATACCCCCCATAGACCAAAGCGCGCCCGGGACCGCGTCCGACTTGGTCGCCGAGGAGTTGGGAGCAGCCCTGCCGTACTACAAGGGCCCGCTTCAGCTACATCTACTCGCCACTGGCCTGCGAGGAATCGCCAACAGCTCTTCGCCACACCGGATCTACGAGAGCCTTAGATCAAGCTCAGACGCCGAGCTCAAGTTCATTGCCTTAGCTGGCCTGATTTCCGAGGGAGATCGAACAGCCCTGGCCGAGGTCTCTGAGGATATTTCTGCCGCAGCAGACCTCACAGTTGGCGGAGCCTTCGTTGCGGACGCCGTGCGGTCACTGCGGGACTCTGACTCAGGGACCGTCCTCGCGCTCGGAAAGATCGCCTCGTCCCGGTCGGACCAGCTCCGCAGCAGTGCCGCCCAGGCACTTGCATACATCCATACGCGCGAGACGATGCCTTTCCTGGCTCAGCTCTTGGACGCTCCAGACGCGGGCAGTCGCCAATCGGCAATGCTCGGAATGAGCCGCTTTGTTTGCAACCTGCCAGTCGCAACCGAGCAGGCGACAGTTACTGGAAGAGACCTGGTCCCCCAGGGCCCGGCCCCCTATCGAACACGCGCCACCGATGATCACTCCCTAGCAACCCGCCAGCTTGACGCCAATAAAGAGGCGGAGTACCTCGGTTTTTGGAGGGCCTGGTGGGACGCGTCTAGGCAGACAGTCATGGGAGGTGATCGGCGGTAGCCGCCAAACGTCGCGTGTCACGGCGCCGCATCGTGAAAAACGGCTAGGATTCTCGCGCGAATTGCATATCCGGATCGTTCAGCCAGTCCAGACCCCGCAACAGTATACCTCCAACCACTGCGTTCCGTTGCGCAATGTGGGCAGAGTCGTGATTGCGTTCAACGGCCCGCCCAGATGGGTCCCGTGTTTATCGGGCAGGTTGTGCAGGTAGATAGCACCTCAGAACACTACGCGCAGAAATCGCAGAGAGACCTTCCGCCGCCCGCCGCCGAATGCCGCGCAGTTCTCCGGCGCATCTCGACGATATCATGCTATCATTCGCACCGGGGAGGCGGTACGGAACATCGAAGAGCAGGTGAAAATCGTTCTGCAGCGCCGGGCGCGGCGCCACGGGCGCAGTATGGAAGAGGAAGTACGTGAGATCCTGCGAAACGCCGCGCACGACGAAGAGCCTGCCCGCGGGCTGGGCACGGCGATCTGCAGCCTGTTTGCCAAAGTCGGTCTCCCCAGCGACATTCCGGAGTTGCGTGGTCAACCGATTCGGGGCGCAATGTTCGATGCATGATTGTTCTCGACACCAGTGTGCTCTCCGCGCTGATGCGGCAACAGCCGGGGCCACCGGCGATCGACTGGCTGGATCGGCAGCCCTGGACGTCGGTCTGGACAACATCGATTACCATCCTGGAGATTCGCTTCGAACTGCAAACGCTTCCCCTTGGAAAACGCCGGTCTCACCTGATTGCTACATTCGAAAAAATGATCCTCGACAAACTGGAGCGGCGCATCGCGGCATTCGATCGTGCCGCCGCTGATGAAGCCGCGGAGGTCATGGCGAGCCGCAAAAGGAAACGACTTCCTGGCGATCTGCGAGACATGATGATCGCCGGCATCGTGCTCGCTCACGGAGCCACCCTCGCAACCAGGAATGTGCAGCACTTTTCCGGTCTGACGCTGAACATCGTCAACCCCTGGGCTGGATAAGGTGAATGGCCCATCTTCGAACGGCCTGAATCACGCAGTCTCGTTGCCCTTCACCGTAGTCGCGCCCAACGACTTCACCCTCCAACCCGCGCCCGCCATCCTCAACCTCGGACCAGGTTCGACCGCCAGCTATGCCATATTAGTGGAGGGAGGTGGTGGCTTTACGGGCAACGTCAACCTCTCGGTTTCGGGAATTCCCGCCGGTATTACCGCGACCATATGCCCCAGCGCCGTGTCGCCGGGCGGTGAAGGCGCCCTCACCGTCACCACCAGCGCGACTCCGCCCTTGGGATCGTGGCCGCTCACCGTGACCGGTGTCAGCGGTTCATTGACCCACACCGCGCAGGTCTACGCCACCATCGGCGGACCCGTGCCGGCAACCATCATCGGTCCCGTGCCGGGCGCAATTCTGAACGGCGGCGAGACTGTCTTCACCTCGAACCTGGGCGCTGGCGTTGGACAATACGCGTTGCAGGTGGGCTCGACTCCGGGCGGATACGACTACTCTAACCTCCTGGGATCGGCCCAGTACTTCGCGCAGACCAGCGATGTACTGGGAACCTATGTGAACCTTCCGTCCACAAACGGGCAGACGATCTACGCGACCCTCAGTTCCATCATCGGCGGAATCCCTCAATCGCAGAGTTACACCTACACCATCGGCTCCACGGCGAATATGACCATTCCCAGCGGAGCCACCCTCGTGAGTCCGGCGCCGACAGTCTACAACAATGGCGTGCCCGTGGACTTCACCTACTCGTTAAGCTCCGGCTCGCCGCAACTGCTCAGCCCGATTGTGCAGACCAGCGATCCCACACTTTTCGGACAAGTCATAGCGGTGACGCCGACGACGGCCGTCGTCCAGTACATAGCCACCCCGCTCGCCCAACCCGGCACTCAAGACACCGTCCATTTCATGACAAGCGGAGACACGCAGGCGCACTCCGCCGCCCAGTCTCCAATGACCCCCGTTAGCTTCTCTTCCCGGAACCTACAGAGGACTCCAGTCCTGGCGCCCCGTTTCGATAAAGTCCAGTACTGCGACCCATCTGACTTTTTGTTGTACGGGTTCTGCCCCGACTGCGATCCCAACTCGGACCCGGACTGCATTGTGGGAACTGCGCCGCCGATCGGAGGGGGAGGCGGCGCTGGCGGAGGAGGCGGCACGCCGCCCGTGCCCGCGATTACCAGCGTCACCTTCAGTTCTTCCACGGTCGTTAGCGGCACCACGACTGTCGCCGCCGGAAGCACTCAGACGGTCACCATCATCGGCACGAATTTCAGCACCTCCGGACTCGTTGAGGCCTGCCCTAGTGACGGCAGCGGCGGCCCCTGCATACAACCCACGACACCACCCACCTGGGGCGCCATCACGCTCAGTGTGGTGTTCACTATCCCGCTCAGCGCCGGAGGTCACGGATTCTGCATGCAGGTGAAGGCAGCGCAATTTGCCCCTGCAACCGCGAGTCTCTGCAATCCACCGGCACTGTTCTATGTACCTTCGCCCCCGTCAGTCTCCATCAATTTGAAACTCCTGGGGACGACGATCAGCACCGATGGAAACTACTTCGAGGACAGCACAATTCAGGTGACAGCCGTAAACCCCACGTTCCGGCCTGGGTTCTTTGCATCGGCTAGGGATCTCGCAAGAAATGTAGTGGTACCTCCAGAGCTGATAACGACCGTGGAGGATTTAGAGCATGTGCCCTGGGCATAGACCAGACAGCCAGCGTTGGTGGTTCCAGGCCCGAACCCGGGACCTCTTTGCAAGCGCCGCGAATGCCAACGGCGACCTGTACAAAGTCCTAAGCAAGATCCAGAGCTACTCCCTCGACGCGACGATTAGGGGCGCCGCGGAGACCGGATCCCCAGGGAGCGACGGGATCGTCTGGGGCCAAGCACAATACGTAGTTCGCTTCAACGCGTTTGCGACCGCGTTTCGAGCGAACCTAAACAGTGGCGCTGTCTGTGGGCAAGCCCGTATCGGGCTCGCGAATGCCCTGCACCACGAGGGCCGCCACGCATACCAAGCATACCTGACGAGCCAACAAAGCAACGACGAAGACAAAGACTGGGCGGTGGACCTGATCCCAATCGCCCCGGCCTCGATTATCGAGGATTCCACCCGGATGCGGACTGTTTGCGATCCCAACCATGACGCTAGCCCAGGTGTGATCGGAACTCTCATGCCAAACTGGCAATTCAACGGCCCGACCGTATTCGACCCGTACTATGCCCCGAGCCCGGGCCAAGGCATGAGCTGGGTGTGGTGGGCGCTTGAGATGGACGCATATACATTTGCCGCCTCCCCCCCAAGGTAGCATCGGACCACATGGAAAATGAAATGAAGCTAAGAACGGTAATCCTCATCGGCGTCCTGAGCGCCGGGACGTGCCTCGCGGACGAACCCCCGGCCTTCGCAGGCGAATTCGCGGCGCTCGACTATGTTTTTGCAAAAGCGCAACCACAGGCCCCCACGGCCCACGCCGCGCTCCAGCTTCTGGAGCAAGTGGCCCTGGGGCGGATGTCATCAGCCCCCCCACTGGAAGCACTCGTCGGGCTCCCCTTAGGCGCGCTGCACCGTGACATCTACCGATCCGGCCCGGTTCGTAGGTACGCCCTCCGAAAAATCGCCGCCGTCGACCTCCCGGAAGCTCTTTTGTTTCTGGAGGATCTCACGCAAGAGGCCCTCGATCCCGACTCATCAGGCCAAGTCTGGCCATCCGTTGCAATTGCAATTCATGAGGGGCGATTGCGGCGAATTACTGAACCGACAGCGCAGATCATCTTTCTCGAGGAGACGCTGCAAGAGCGCAACTCTGCAGCCGACTGGGCCGCCGACGAACTATGCGACCGCGGTAGCGTCTCGTCCTTACCGCTTATCCGAGAATTGATTCACAAAAGCTACTCCGTTCCCGTGGACGCAGACCAGATCGGATTCTGCGAGAGGCGAATCTCAGCGCTCTCGCGGAGTCCAGACCGCATCACCGCCCTGGGGTCCCTTCTCAGCGCAAAGGAGGGATCGACGGATCGGCGCCTGCTAACTTGGGCGATCGACCAGTTGTTCTCTATGAATTCGGACAGAGCCGACGGCGAGTTGAGGCGATACGCGGCTGAAATAGATTCCGCTGTCGCCGCGATGGCGGACACGCCAAGCAAATGGCTTCTTGCACGCACGCGTAACGACATCAATACCCTGCTTGCAAAACGAACGAAGTGA
>Ga0335078_10001224_pt1 | contig 39006 bp, 32 predicted proteins | sample Lox_Sample_32_FD_206711 | JGI IMG/M metagenome (GOLD analysis project Ga0335078, IMG submission 206711) | Soil microbial communities from Loxahatchee National Wildlife Refuge, Florida, United States - Lox_Sample_3.2 | ecosystem: Environmental > Terrestrial > Soil > Wetlands | place: USA... | reverse complement strand
GTGACGGCTGGAGGCGCCGGCGCCGGAAGTTGCGGCGCGCTGTGCGGATCGCCAGCTTGGGATACCACCTTCGGGCTCGCGGCAGCCGCCGCGCGAAGCATGTCGGCGGCAATCGGACTAGGCAAACTGGAGACCCGCCCGGTCAGCGCGGGCGCGCTGGTCGTTGCCGTGACGGCTGGAGGCGCCGGCGCCGGAGGTCGCGGCGCGCTGTGCCGATCGCCAGCCTGGGGTACCGGCGGTGTAGCGATGGGCGCGGAGTCGATTTCCGCCGGCGCGGAAACAACAGGCGTTGCAGTCGGGGCCGCAACCTTCGGGCTCGCGGCCGCCGCCGCGCGAAGCATGTCGGCGGCAATCGGACTGGGCAAGCTGGAGACCCGCGCGGTCAGCGCGGGCGCGCTGGTCGTTGCCGTAACGGCTGGAGGCGCCGGCGCCGGAAGTTGCGGCGCGCTGTGCGGATCGCCAGCTTGGGACACCGGCGGAGTAGCGATGGGCGCGGAGTCGATTGCCGCCGGCGCGGAACCAACAGGCGCCGCCACCGGCTTGGCAGCAACGGACGGCTTCCGGGCGGGGCTCGCACTCGGCGCCGGACGCTTCGCGCCGCGGGCAGCCGGTCGAACCGTGTTCGCGGCAAGCGCAACCGGCTTAGACACGCTGGAGACCGGCGCTGTCGCTGGTGGCTGCTGCTTCGGGGCAGGCGCTGGCGCGGAGGTAACTGGCGTGGTCTTCTCGATTGCGGGTTGTGCGGGCGCGAGTGCTGGCTGGAGGGTCGCCTTCGTCAGGCTCTGGCCCGCACTGGCCGGAGTGCCGGGTGTCTCTCGAAATCCGACGAGTTCGCTGGCAAGCCGCGCATCGTTCTGAGTGCCGGCCTCGTCAGTTGGACGAATTGGCGCCGCCAGGGGAAAAGAAGGCGCTTCCCCTTGCGCGGCGGACGTGACCGCAGCGGGCCGGTCCGAAACCGTCGCGGGCGTTGCGGCGCGAGGAACAGCGGGGGTCGCTTGGCCGGATGGCGCCGGCGCCGCTACTGGCTCCGCGGGCGCGGCCGTCTCGATTCGCTCGCTGGCGGAAGCCACGGCGGACGCGAACGCCATCTGGGCCGGCAGCGTGGAATGGGAGCTGTTCTCCGTGAGCTCGACCCGCGCCGCGAAAGCCATTCCTGGTGAAGCTGGCGGCGGTCCGCTGGCTGCCGGGACGGCCGGATACGCCGGCTCCGCCACTGGCGGCGCGCTGGGCGGAGCGGGCGGCCTCGCCGCGATGTCGGAATCGTCATGATCGGAAGGATTGCCGCCTTGGGATAGCGGCGGAATTGAGGCGGGAGCGTGAACGATTTCCGGCGCTGCAACGGAAACAACAGTCTGGGCCGCAACCGGCCCGGGAGGGCTCGAGACCGGCGCTGGCGCCGGACTGAGGGCCACGGCCTTCTCAACTGAGGGTGCTGCGGGCGCGCGTGTTTGCTGGATGGCCGCCTTCGTCAAGCTCTCGCCCGCAAAGGTCATTTCCGGCGAAGCTGGCGACAGCCCGCGGGCTGCCGTGATGGCACGCGCGGCCGACGTCGCGGTCCGTTCCAGCGGAGCCGTTCGCGCAGGCTGGAACGCAGGCGTCTCCGCCCGCGCGGCGGTGTCGGCCGGCGGCGTGGAAGGGGCGGTGCTGTCCGGGGATGCGACCCTGGGAGCGAAGGCCATGTCCGGCGAAGCTGGCGACAGCCCGCGGGATGCCGTGACGGCGGGCGCGGCCGGCGTCGCGGTCCGTTCCATCGGAGCCGTTCGCGCAAGCTGGAACGCAGGCGTCTCCGCCCGCGCGGCGGTGTCGGCCGGCGGCGTGGAAGGCATCGCGGCAGCGTAGGCCATTTCCGGCGAAGCTGGCGACAGCCCGCGGAATGCCGTGATAGCGGGCGCGACCGGCGTCGCGGTCCGTTCCGTCGGAGCAGTTCGCGCAGGCTGGAACGCAGGCGTCTCCGCCCGCGCGGCGGTGTCGGCCGGCGGCGTGGAAGGGGCGGTGCTGTCTGGGGGTGCGACCCCGGCAGCGGAGAATGCCGTGATAGCGGGCGCGGCGGTGTCGGCCGGCGGCGTGGAAGGGGCGGTGCTTTCCGGGGATGCGACCCCGGCAGCGAAGGCCATTTCCGCCGAAGCTGGCGATGGCCCGCGGGCTGCCTTGGCGGCGGGCGCGGCGGTGTTGGCCGCCGGCTGCGCAACTTCTTCCGGCGCGCGGTGCGAAATGGCCGGCTTCACCGCGATCTCGGAATCGTCGCTATCAGAAGGATCGCGATCCGAAGGGGCAGCCACCGGCGCGGCAGAGAGGGGGGCGATTTTCGGCGCCGCCGCGGAAACAACGGGCATCGCTGCCAGTTTGGTTTCAGCGGGTTGCTTGGCGGCGGAGATCGCCGGCGGGAGCTTCGCACCGCCGGCAGGCGCGGGTTGAAAAATGTCAGCCAGCGGCGCCGGCGAGGGCGTTACGGGCGTGGTCTGCCCGACGGCGGGTTGTGCGGGCGCGAACGCCGGCTCGATGGCCGTTTCCATCAAGCTCTGGCCCGCACCAGCCGGACTGCCGGACGTCTCTCGAAATCCGTTGAATTCGCTGGCAAACTGCGCGCCGTTCTGCATGCCGGCTTCGTCCAACGGACGAATGGGCGCCGCCAGGGGGAAAGAAGGCGCGGCTGCATGAGCAGCGGAGGTGACGGTCACGCGGCGGGAAATTGCAGATCGCACGCCATTGGGCGCTGCTATTCTTTTCAACCCGATAGCCGCGCCGCGAGGGTGTTACGGTTTTGACTGTCAAGCGGCCGAGTCAAACTTTTGACGAGCCGCGACTCTGCTTATCCGTACACATCGCTCTTTCTAACGGATTTTCGAGACTATTTTTCGAAGCTAACTTAGGCCACTCAGTTGCACACCCGCTGATCAGTCGGTCTATGGATAACTTGACCATCGCCGCGGCCAGCGGCTTGCGATCGCGCATGGAGTCGCTCGATCTGCTCGCCAATAACCTGGCCAATTCCGCGACGGCCGGCTTCAAGCGCGACATGGAATTTTACGGCACCTACTCCTCCTCCGATTCCTCCGACCCCGTCAACGGGGGCCCCGGTTCGGCGCTTCCTACCGTCGAGAAACAGTGGACCGATTTTTCGCAAGGCCTCATCAATGAGACCGGCAATCCCCTCGATATCGCGCTGGAAGGCAGCGGCTTTCTCGCCGTGAACGGCCCCAAGGGCGCCTTATACACGCGCGCCGGAAATCTCAAAGTACTTCCCTCGGGCCAGTTAGCCACCAGCGAGAGCTATCCGCTCCAAAGCAGGTCCGGCGGCACCATCCAAATCGCTCCTAACAAACCGATCACCATCCTTCCCGACGGCACGGTACAGCAATCCAACCAGCCCGTCGGACAGCTCCAGATCGTGACGTTCAAATCCACCAACTCCCTTCGCAAAATGGGCAGCACGTGCTTTGAGAATACGGACCCAAAGAATACTCCCGCGGCGGCGACCGATGTAACCGTGCGGCAGGGCAGGATCGAAGGTTCCAACGTCCCCGTCGCCGATGCCGCCATGCGGCTGGTGGGAGTCATGCGCCAGTTCGAGATGCTGCAAAAAGCCATCGGCGTCAGCAGCGATATGGACACCAAAACCATTCAGGAGGTCGCGCGCGTCGGCGCCTGACGCGCCCGCCGGGAAAAGGAATATCCAGATGATGAACCGCATAACCCAAAACACCGCGGCCGCCGCGATCGAGCTGCAAAATGCCGCCGCGCAGCGTTACAGCCAGGCCGCCGGCGCGCAGACCGCTCAGCAGGCGGGCGCGCAGTACAACTTCGCCGAGATCTTCGGCGGCGGGGTTGCAGGCACGGCCCCACAACCGGCCGTCCCAAGCGCGACTCATGCGCCCAGCAGCTTCGATACCGCCATCGCGGCCGCTACAGCCAGAGTCATAAAAGAAGATACCGGCGAGCCGCAATCGCCAACCATCCAGTCCACGGAGGAGACCAAACCCCAGACCATTACCCAGGGAGTCGCCGCCGACGACACCACCCCGGCGAACACTCTCGACAGCACTGGCGCCGACCCCGGGGTCGGGGCGCTGGTATCCGCGATCATGAACGGTTCCTTTCAGGCGGCCTACGTCACCAATCCGGCGCAATTGCAGGAAATCACACCCGCCGGGACCGACTACATGCCGAACTTTGCTTACGCCTCCGATCAGACCGCGGCCCAGTTGGCGCAGTTGCTGGGCGGAACGGTGGTGCAAAAGCCGGCGTTCGGCCAGGTGAACGGGTGGGAAGAACCGCTTGCCAATTTCGTCCAATTACCCAACGGCCAAACCTTCAACGCGGCCGACGTGGCCTATTTCGCGACTTGCAGCAACCAGGGAGCCGCGCAACTTACCGCCGATATAACGGCAACCATCAACGAAGGAGCCGCCTGGACTCACTACTACCAGAATGGCGGCCCGATGCCGTTCTTCCCGGAAGGATATGTGGGGCCGCCCATCTCGGGCATGACTTATTCCGCCAGCATGATCGGCGCGGATGGCAATGTAATCAATCCGGCGGTGTAAAAATCCGCGGAATCGGGGACTAAATTATGATTCGAGCACTTTATAGCGCCGCGAGCGGAATGACCGCCCAGCAGCTCAATGTCGATAACATCGCCAATAACCTGGCCAACGCCAATACCACCGGGTATAAGATGCGCACGCCGCAGTTTCAGGACCTGCTGTATCAGAGCATCGTCCAGCCCGGCACCAACGCGGGACAATCCACCACCGTCCCCGCCGGGCTGCAACTGGGACTCGGCACCCGCGCGGCGTCGAATGAGCTCATCCTGACCCAGGGAAGCATCAATCAAACCGGCAATCCGCTCGACTTAGCCATTCAGGGCAACGGGTTCTTCCAGGTGCGCCTGCCCAACGGGACCCTCGCCTACACTCGCGACGGATCCTTTCAAACCGACATGAACGGCGTGCTGGTGGATTCCAGCGGAAATCCGCTCGACCCGCAGATTACCCTTCCGGCCAATGCGCAGAACGTGACGATCGCCACTGACGGGACGGTAAGTTATATGACCCCCGGACAGTCCGCCGCGCAGCAGGGTGGGCAGATCCAGTTGGCCATGTTCCAGAATCCGGCCGGCCTTACCAGCGTCGGGCAGAATCTGTACGAGCCCACCACCGCGTCGGGCCAGGCCACGGTCGCCGCGCCGGGGTCCACCGAAGGCCTCGGCACCGTGATGCAGGGCTACACCGAGCAGTCCAATGTCAGCGTGGTGGACCAGTTCATCAATCTCATCGTGGCGCAGCGCGCCTACGAGGCGAATTCCAAGGTGGTGAAAGCCGCCGACGAGATGTACCAGCAGGTCAACAATCTCAAGCAATGAAGCTTCGGGTCCTAGTTGTGCTCGGCTGGACGGCGTGGTTCGCTCCCGCGCAAGAACCGTCCTGCCGTCCGGTGGAGGGCGACCGCATATTGGCCAGGGACCTCGCGGCCGCCCTCCCTGAATTCGCCGCGGCGCCGCCCGATTCCCTGGTGGGCCAGGCTCCCGTGCCGGGCGCACAACGCGTGTTTCACGCGTCCGAACTCCAAATGTTGGCGCGCCGCTTCGGAGTGGTCCTGGCGGCGCCCGGCGACCTCTGCTTTGCCTGGACCGTCGAGCCTCTCGACCGCGCGCAGGCCATCGCCGCCATGCAGAACTCGCTCCAGGTTCCCGGCGCCAAAATCGAGATCGCGCAAACCATTTCCGACCGCGTGCCGAAAGGGCGCGTCGAATTCCCGCTCGGCGGCTTGGGAACGCCTTCGCCGGGCGATCCCACGGGGCCGGTGTTTTGGCGCGGAGATGTGATTTATGGCGACAATCACCGCTTCGCCATCTGGGCGCGCGTGACGCTAGCGGTGCCGTGCCGGAGGTTTATCGCGACGGAGAGCCTCCGCGCCGGCCAGCCGATCGCGGCGCGCCAGGTGCGCGCCATCGTCTCCACCTGCTTTCCGGTGGGAGCAAAGGAAATTTCTCTCGACCAGGTCACCGGCATGATGCCGATTCATTCCATCGCCGCCAGAACCGAGCTGCGTCTCGATCTGCTGGCCGCGCCCAACGACGTCAACCGCGGCGACGACGTGCAGGTGGAAGTGCGGAGCGGCAATGCCCGCGTGGCTTTAACCGCCCGCGCCGTCACCGGCGGACGCAACGGCGACACGATTTCCGTACGCAACCCGCAAAGCAACCGGGTTTTCCAGGCTCGCATCACCGGCAAAGACACGGCCGTTGTCGAAGCGGGCGGAGGCATTTGAGATGCGTTTTTCGATACCGTTGGCGATTCCCATCGTCGCCGTCCTCCTGGTGGCCGTACCGGCGCAGCCGGCCGACAGCAAGAAAAAGAAGCAGGCCGAGCCGAGCGCGCTCGATAAATACCTTCAGGAGGCCCTCAAACAGCCGGTCGCGCCGGTGCAGCCTTCGGCGGGTTCGCTGTTTTCGTCGGCCTCGCGGTTTACCGATCTCGGCAGCGACGTCCGCGCAGCGCAGGTGGACGATCTGGTCACCATCGTGGTGGATGAATCGGCCTCCGCCGTCGCTACCGGCACGACGCAGACTTCGCGGGCTTCGGCGGCCACCAACAAAATCACCGCGCTGCTCGGTCCCAAGAGCCCCGGCGGCGCGCTGCAAAATCTGTTGAACACCGCCAGTTCCCAAACCCTGAATGGCAGCGGAACCACAACCCGCGGTTCCACCATCACCGCGACCTTGAGCGCCCGTGTGACCCACGTGTTGCCGAACGGCTACCTGGTGGTGGAGGGCACGAAAGATGTGCTGGTCAATTCCGAGCACCAGCTAGTGACGGTCCGGGGGGTGATCCGGCCCGCGGACCTGACTTCCGGGAACGTCATCACGTCCAATCAGATCGCCCAGATGGAAATCCACATCGACGGCAAGGGCGTGGTCAACGACGCCATCCGCCGGCCGTTCTTCCTGTGGCGTTGGTTGCTTGGCATCCTGCCTTTCTGAGACCGCCCCATGAAAAGGATATTGGCAAGCCTGCTTGTTCTCGCCGCCGCGCCGCTTTTTGCAGCCACCGCCACGGTGCGGCTGAAGGACCTGCTGACGCTCGAAGGCGTCCGCGACAACCAGTTGATGGGCTATGGGCTGGTGGTGGGGCTGGCCGGCACCGGCGATCGCCAGCAGACTCTATTTCCCGCCCAGAGCCTTGCCAATCTGCTGGAGCGGATGGGTCTCACGGTCAACCCCTCTCTGATCCTGGTCAAGAACACGGCCGCCGTGATGGTGACCGCGACGCTCCCGCCCTACGCTCAGCCCGGGTCGCGCATCGACGTCACCGTTGCCGCCATGGGAGACGCTCCCAGTCTCTATGGCGGGATCCTGCTGATGACCGGGCTGAAAGGCCCCGATGGCCAGGTTTACGCGATGGCGCAGGGCCCCACCGTGATGGGTGGATTTACCGCCGGCCAAGCCGCCAATTCCGCATCCGTCAACCACCCCACGGTCTCGCGCATTCCCGGCGGAGCCATAGTCGAACGTGTCGCGCCTTCGCCGAATCTGGGCAGCCAGATCCACCTCCAACTGGGTCATGCCGATTTCGCCGTGGCGTCGCGCGTGGCCGAAGCCCTGAACCAACATTTCGGCCAGGTGGCGCACGCCGATAACGCCGCGCTGATTTCCGTTTCGCTCCCCGGGGAATACGCCCGGCGAACCACCGAATTCGTGGCGGAACTGGAAGCTCTTACCATCGAGCCGGATTCCGCCGCTGTGATCGTGGTCAACGAGCGCACCGGCACCATCGTGATGGGAAAGAATGTGAAAATCGCGCCGGTGGCGATCATGCAGGGCAACCTGAGCGTGGAGATTCAGACCACCTACGATGTCTCCCAGCCCATGCCGTTCTCCGGCGGGCAAACCACGGTGACGCCGCAGACTAACGTGTCGGTCAAGCAGGAGGCGGCGCGCAATCTGATGCTGAAAGAAGGCGCGACGGTGGAAGAGTTGGTGCGTGCGTTGAGCGCGATCGGCTCCACTCCCCGCGAAATTATCTCGATTCTCCAGAATTTGAAGAGCGCGGGAGCGCTCGACGCGGAGCTGAAGGTCATATGACGATCGATTCCACCTCGGGCGCGGCCGATGTCGCCAGCCTGGCGCCCAAACCCAAAGACACCCCCGATAAGATTTTGAACGCCGCCAAGCAGTTCGAGTCGCTGCTGGTGGCTCAAATGATGAAATCCATGCAGGATGCCGAAGGCGGGTGGCTCGGCACCGGCGACGACGAGTCCTCCTCGGCCGCCATGGAATACGGCCAGGAAGCGTTCGCGCAGGCGATTTCCCTGAACGGCGGTCTGGGACTGGCGAAAATGGTGGCCGACGGGTTGATCCGCGCCGCCCAAGACTGATGCCGTTACGCGTTCCAGCCCTGTCCCGCGTATTCCGCTTCCGCCGCGGCGAAAGCCTCGACGCCGCGCCCGGATCCGGCGGAATCCTGCGACTCCGCCTGCGCGGCGGGGCGAATCGCGTTCCACGCTTCTCCCAACGTGCGCAGCAGCGACTCCACTTCCGCCAGGGAGGCGTCTTCCTGGCGGATGTTGGCCGTGAGCAGCCGCGACCGCATGTACTGGTAAAGCGCCGCGAGATTGCGTGCGATGGAGCCGCCGGCATCGCGATCGAGCGAGCAGTTCAGCTCATCGATCGCGGCGATGGCGCGCGATATGGAGTGCCCGCGGGCGGCGATGTTGCCCTCGGCCAGATATCGGCGCGCGTCGGCAACCATCGTCAACGTGTGCTCGTACAGGATATGAACCAGTTCGAGCGGATCGGCGGACAAGACTCTCGTATCGAGGTAGGCATCTCTCCACATGTTGTTTGCGTGTCTCCCTTGGAGCGCTGCTATTTCATCTGTGCCAGTTGCAGAATCGTTTCAGGCGGAATCTGGTCGAGAATTTCGCCGGTACTCTGGTCGACAATCTGGATTACGGGTTTGCGGGTCTCCGGGTCGCGGGTGAAGGTAAGCTGGCGTCCTTCGCCCATCAATTCGGACTTGTTGATCTCGTGGACGGCCGTCACCAGTTGGCGAACTGGCACATCATTTTCGTTCGTTGGCGTAGGAGCGCTCACCGAGGTGCTTACGCCCATGGAATCGACTCGCGGGATATCCATGACCTACCCTCCACAGGACATTTCGGCGCCCGGCCGGGTTTTTCGAGGAATTATTCCATGCAAGGCTCGCTAATCCACTGGAAACATCTGATCTTTTTGGCCTTCGTGGCGCTGCCCGCGGGCGCGCAACCGGCCCCGGCGGCGGACGATGCGGCCGCCAAACAGCGCGATGCGGCCGCCGCCATGCAGGAATCGCTCGCCCGGCAGCGGGCTTCCATCGAGCAGCAGACGCGCGCCGCGGGGGGCGGCGGCTTTTTCCTGCTACCGCGCGCGGCGAGCCTCGGCGGAGTGACCGCAACTCTGTCCGCTCCCGCTCCCATCGTACCGATTGCCCTCGAGTGCGATCCCTTGCCCGCCCCCCAAGTGGAATCCCTGGTGGGGGAAACCGCCGAGCGCGACGGCGTCGACGCCGGTCTTCTGCGCACCGTCATGAAGCGGGAATCCGGTTTTCGCCCCTGCGCCGTTTCCTCCAAAGGCGCCATGGGGCTGATGCAATTGATGCCCGCCACCGCCGAGCAACTCGGAATTCTCGACCCCTTCGATGCGGCCAGTAATGTGGACGGCGGCGCGCGATTCCTGCGGCAGCTCCTGAACAAGTACAGCGGCGATGTTCCCAAGGCGTTGGGGGCCTATAATGCCGGTCCCGCGAAAGTAGACGCCGCCGGCGCCGTGCCGAATATCCCCGAGACGATGGACTACGTCCGCCAGATCGTGGCTGCGCTGCCGTTCCACTAGTAGCGGGAGGCCGCGCGCGGCGCGGTCGAGGGTGGTCTGAAACTGGCGCGCAGAATCAAGCGGTGCCTGTGGTGTAGTTTCGGGAGAGCATTCCAGCTTTTGCAGCCTGTCCACCCAGCCTGAATGCTGAATACTGTAAGCTGAGGGCTTTCTCCTTCACGCCAGAACGCTGCTGCCGGAAGCCCCCGTGGCCGCCGATACGAACGCCCGTTGCCCGCAGGTGCGAAATTCGTAATGAGCGATCGCCAGAATTGTCCCCCTCTCACTCGTGGCCGTGGTCCGGCCGCGGACAATCAGTTCCAGCGGGCAGACGTTCTGCAACAGAAACGGCCAGGCAATGCGGAGTTCCACCTCGGTTCCCTTAGGCGGAGGATCGTCGGCCACAAAGCGTACCGCGGTACGGCTCAAATCGGCCGTCAGACCGGACCCATAATACTCCACGCCAGCGAACGCGTAGCGGAACTCGAGCTCCAATTCATGGTCATAGCGGCGCTCGCCGCGGCGGTCTCCGTGGATGATCTCAGTCCGGCCCATACAAGGCCATCATCGGCAGTTTCGATCTTCCAGACCAGTCCTGAAAGTACCGCGAATCAATGTCTTTCGTGTGGTAAGGTCCAGGGCGGTTCCAGTACTGTCATACCGCAATCGGCTAGGCGCATACTGACCAAGCTCCGTATTGCCGAATGCGCCAAACGCTCGTAGATTTTAAGGGAAAGAGGCTATTTCATGCTGCCTATCGTGCGCCTTTTGCTTTTCGCAGTCATGCTGCTGGGGGTGATTTCGATCGCCGCGACCCTATGGATTGACATGCGCCGCGAGCAGCGGCGGCGGCGCCTGGTGAAGAACGTGCAAACGGTTTTGAGCGAGGGCGATCTGCAACGCTCGGAAGAAATCCCGCTCAAACGTGTGGCTTGATCTGAATTAACCGCCGGGCTGGGATAATTTCCGTTTTCGCGCCGCTTCTCGCCGGCTGGCTTCGACATGCGTCTGAGACTGCCTTGGCATTGGTTCCGGAAACGCGCTCCAGTTGCGGCGCCCCCGCCGCCGATTCTGGCAACGGCGGAGGTTCTGGAGCGACAAAGCCCCGATCATGCCGCCGTGCGCGGCGCGGAGCTGTTGGAAACGAACTGCGTCGAGACGTCGGAACTCGGCGAACTGGCCAAGCTCCCGCCTTTCCGTCCGGTGGTAATCAGCCTGCTCCGGCTTTTCGACCGCTCCGACGTGGACCTCGAGGAGGTGTGCGGCCTGGTGGAGGCCGATCCATCCCTGGCTTCCGAGATTCTGGCGGTGGTGAATTCCCCACTCTTCGCCGTGGGGCAGAGAGTTTCTCAACCATCTCACGCCATCGCGCTGTTGGGCGCCGAACGGACCAAATCGCTGGCCGCGACGTTGGCCATGCGGAGCCTGATGGCCGGAGGTCCGCGGACCCCGATCGTGCGCCGCTTCTGGACCCATAGCCTCGCCACGGCGACTATCGCGCGCCACCTGGCGCCGGCGTTTCAGATCGCGCCCGAACACTCGCATGTCGCCGCCCTGCTTCATGACCTGGGACGCAACGCGCTGCTGGCGGCGTACCCCGAGCGCTACGCAACCCTGTCGTGCGCGGCTTATGAAAATACGGCCGAGATCCTCCAGGCAGAGATGGCGGAATTCGGAATGACGCACTGCCACGCCGGCACTTTGTTGGCCCGGGCATGGAAACTCCCGTCTATATTCATGGAAGTTGCCGGACGTCATCATGAAAACAGTTTCGATATCGCCTTGCTTTCGCTGGTACAGCTCAGTTGCCGGTTGGCCGACGATTTCATGTACCAGGCAATTGGCCGGCGCGATACGGGCAAGCCGCCGGAGACCATCGACGAACATGGGCCGCAAGCGTTGCGCGGCGCGTTGGCGGACCGCTTGGACTCGATGGCTGAAGCCATCGAAATCGCCATCCGGGCGCTCGATTTTTGAAGCAGCGGTTCGCTCAGCCCGCGACCTGTGCGGGCCGATCCCGGCAACCGGCGCCTGGGCAAGCTCAACAGCGCGCCCGCCGACTGATTCGACGAAGATGATGATGTATCCCGACTGCCGTTCGGCGAGGTGAAACGTCATCAAGAAAATGTTGAGCAGCGACGTCCTAACCTTTCCCGGCCCGTCAAGTCCAACCCACATCAGGGGGACTCATGAACCAGTTGTCGATGGACATCCGCTATTCGCTCCGCACTCTCAGGCGGACTCCGGCCTTCACGGCCGTGGCAATTCTCGTGCTCGCGCTCGGTATCGGCGCCACCACGGCGATTTTCAGCGTGGTGAACGCGGTTCTGATCCGCCCGCTTCCGTATCGCGATTCCTCCCGCCTCGTGGCCGTTTCGACGGTCGCCCGCCAGGGCGGCGTCAGCCGCACTTTTCCATCGGTTTCACTGGATGAAGTCGAGCATTGGCGCGCCGCGTCGCATTCGCTCGCCTCCATCGGCAGCTTTGTCTTTACCGCGCTGCCTGTGAGCATCGGCAACCGGGCGATGTTTCTCGTCGCCATCGCCGCCGACCCCGAGTTTCTCGACACGCTCGGCGTGCAACCGGCCTTGGGCCGCAATCTACCCGGGAGCGGAAGCAAGCTGAAAGATCCCGGCGTGATCATCAGCCACAGGCTGTGGGTGGACGGCTTCGCGAGCGATCCGCAGGCGGTCGGCCGGCCGCTTGTCCTGGATGGCGCGGCCAGCACCGTGATCGGCGTGCTGCCCGCTTCGTTCCAATTCCCGCGATCCGACGCTTCCTACTTCACCGAAGACACCGATCTGATTTTCCCCGTCGCCAACATTGCCGATGGCTGGGGCCGCAATTCCCCGCAGTGGTTCGCCATCGGCCGGCTGCGGGATGGCGTGCCGCTGGCAGCGGCCGATGCGGAATTGAAAACCCTTACCGCGGGCATGTCCGATCCCTCGCTACGGGGCATGTCGGCCGGTCTTTCCTCGCTCGCGTCCGATACCACCCGGGCGGTTCGCCCCGCGCTTCTGATCACGCTGGGGATCTCGATCGTGCTGCTGATCATCGCCTGCACCAACGTCATGAATCTGCTGTTTTCGCGGGCGGCCGAGCGCGGCCGGGAAATGGCCGTGCGCAAGGCAGTGGGCGCCAGCGTCTGGCGGCTGGTGCGCCAGATGCTGATTGAAAGCCTGTGTCTCACGTTTTTCGCGGGCGCGGTGGGAGTGGCTCTGGCGCGCCTGGTGCTGGATACCCTGGTTCAATTCTCGCCGGCGCACCTTCCCGTTTCCGGGCGCGTCGCGATCGATTGGACGGTGCTGGCGTTCGCCTTCACGACTTGTGCCCTCACTGCCATACTCGCCGGGGCGCTGCCCGCGGTCCATCGCAGCCGGCAGACCGAAGCGCTTGTCTCAGGCACACGCTCGTCCGCCAGCCGCGGCGTGCTTCATTTTCAGCGGGCGCTGATGGTGGCGCAAATCGCTCTCGGCGTCGGCTTACTGGCGGCGGCGGGATTACTCACCCACAGTTTCTGGCGCCTCAGTTCCGTCCATCCGGGATTCCGCACCGCGAACACGGTGGCCTTCGAGGTGGCGTTTCCGAGCGGCCGACGCGGGGATGCGTCCCTCCACTACCAGCGCATTCTGGAGGCGGTTCGCGGCGTCCCAGGGGTGGTCTCGGCAGGATGGATCACCAACCCTCCGCCGGAAACCCGCGCCGGTGTGTTCATACCGTTCTCGATTGCCGGATCGGGCGCGGCGATGCGGCCGTTCTGCAACTTCCAGGTGACGAGCGAAGACTACTTCCCGACGGCGGGCATCGCCTTCAGCCGTGGCCGGGATTTCACGCGTGCCGACGCCGCGGGAGCGCCGCCGGTCGCCATCGTCAACGAGACACTGGCGCGCATGTACTTCCCGAACGCCGATCCCGTGGGCAAGCGGATCGCGCCCATATGGGACGGCAACAATTTTCGCGAAATCGTGGGCGTGATTCGCGACATTCACGATCGCGGTCTGAGCGCCAAACCGTTTGCGACGGTATACGTCCCCTTCGCCCAATTCCCCATGGCTTATGGCGGAATTGTGGCGCGCACCGGCGCTCCGCCGGAAACGGTGATTCCCGAGCTCCGGCGGCGGATCGCGTCCGCCGATCCCACCGTGCCGCTGAAAGGCTTGAGCACCATCGAAGCGCGTCTCCGCCGCACCCTCGACGCACCCCGCTTCTACACCATGATGGCCGCGGTTTGCGCGGCGATGGCCGTGCTTTTCGTGACGCTCGGGCTCTACGGCGTGATCTCCTTTGCGGTATCGCGCCGCACTTCGGAAATCGGCATCCGCATGGCGCTGGGCGCCTCGGCAGAGGCGATCCGGCGGAGCATCCTGCGGCAGGGACTGGCACTGGCCGCCATCGGGGCGGCAGCGGGCATCGCACTCTCTCTTGCCGCCACGCGCCTGCTGGCGACGCTGCTGTTCGAACTCAAGCCCATCGATCCGCCGACACTGGCGATCTCCGTGGCTCTCGTCGTCCTGGTCACGCTCGGCGCGAGTTACCTGCCGGCGCGCCGCGCCAGCCGCGTCCACCCGATGGCCGCCCTGCGGCACGATTGAGCGCTCAGGGGGCGTTGCGGCCGAGAGTCTCGCGAATCGCCCTGTCTCTTGGCGATCGATCCGCCGCCGCTGGCTCTCGTCGTCCTGGTCGCGCTCGGCGCGAGTTACCTGCCGGCGCGCCGCGCCAGCCGCGTCCACCCGATGGCCGCCCTGCGGCACGATTGAGACGGTTCCGTCGCGCATCACGCGTCCGCGCACGATGCGCGCGGATTTCGAAGAATTCGGAAGAAATTCCGCCCGTCAGCAGGCCGCAGTGTAGTGGATTTGGCGCGCGCGGGGTCTTTGACGTGGAAACATATTCGACCCGCGATGCGAGTCCTCATCATCGAATTGCTGTTCCTGGCAACCGCGGGCGCCGCTGGCCGCCCGCAAAACTGGAACGCCATCAATTACGCGCCGCGAGGCCATCCGTATTTCCGCATGCTTCGCGATTGGTTCGGCAAGGATGCGGCCACCGGTTGCGAAGTCCGGGCGATGGCCGATGCCGATCTGGCTATGCTGCGCAGCTCCGGCTTCAACGCGGTCCATTTGTATCTATGGGACCAGCCGACCTTCGAAGATCTCCACCGCAAACAGATGAGCCGCCTGGTGGAGATGGCAGGCTTTGCTTACCCCGACCCGGCTCTCTCCGCGGATCGGCAGTGGGAGGCTTTGGACGAGTTCGTGGGGATGGCGGAGCGGCACCAAATCTGGGTGATCCCCCATTTCGTGCACACCCCGTTCAACCAGGATCTCGACCGGCTCTCGCAGGCGGAGGTCGAGCAGCGCGCCGATACCATCGCAAACTGGGCGGGGCGCTTCATCTCCCGCCTCGGCAGCCGGCATACGAACATCCTGGCGTGGGGAGCGTTGTATGCGCTCGAGCCTGCCCCGGACGACCGGCCGGAGAGCCCCAACAATTACAGCCTGCTCTGGCGAAAACTGTACGCCTCGCTGAAGCAAAAGATCGCGGCGCAGGGCGCCGGCGAGCGGCCGCCGCTTTTCACCTATTTGTACCTTCCGTCCAAAGGAAAGAACATCTGGGCGCGCGACGTGGAAATTACACCGGGGCCGCTGGCAGGCTACTCCCTCGATGTCTCGACGGCGAAGCGGCGATTCGCTTCCATGAAGCGGCACCTGAGCTACGAACTGGGCCGCGCGGCCGAACCGGACATGGTCTACACATACCTGTTCGGCCCGGACACGGGGGAACTGGAACGGTCGCTGCGGGAGTTGACGACGGGAAAAGACGCGGTACCCGCCGATCGCGTGTTCGTGGCGGAGTACGGCATCTCATCCCCATTCGGCGCGTACTCCCGCGCCACCAGGGCGTTTGGCGAGAACGGCTCGCCCACCACCGATCTGGAAGGTCAAGCGGTATGGCTCCGGCAATGCCTCTGCGCATTGCGCGCCACCGGAATCGCCAGGAGTGCGTATTGGACGCTATACGACGCCGCCGGCCTGTGGTCATCGGACACGTGGTCCTTCCCCGAGCGCCAGGTCTCGTTGAACGGCCATTGGGGCCTGGCGTTTGAAGATGCGGCGCGCGGTTTCAAACCCGCCTGGAGCGTTATCCGGGCATTTTACGGCGGCCAGCCACCGTCGTGCGGAGCGCCCGCCGAAGCGGTGGCCGGCGGGCCGGACGAGCCGGTGCGCTTCGCGCCGCGGCAAAAGTGACGATGTTCCGATTCTTATTGCTTGCTCTCGCGGGGACCTTGCCGATGGCCTCGCAGATCGCGGTGACGCCCGTTCGCATCGGCGGATTATCCCCGGCCAATTGGTCGAACGGCGACGGCGGGCCCGCCGTCGATGCGCTGCTCGCTCCCGGCGCCTTGGCCTGGGACCGCGCCGGCAATCTCCTGATCGCCGACAACCGCTACCAGAGCATCCGCCGGATGGCGCCGGACGGAACCATCTCCACGCTGTTCAGCCAGGTTGGAGTCTACAGCATGGCGGTTGACAGCCAAGGCAATTTGTACGTTTCCGCGGACGCGGCCTCGTACGCCGACACCGCCCACATCTTCGAATTCTCTCCCGCCGGGGTGAAAACAGAGATTCCGAATCCAGCCGCGTCCGTCTTTACGCCCGCGATCGCGATCGACGCGGCAGATAATTTGTACATCGCCGGCCAAACCGAAGACTTGAACGGATTCGTCTGGAGACGCTCACCTTCCGGGACGGTAGCGATCGTTGCCGGAAAAGCCGGCCCTTACGGACCGACAAGCGCGAGTGGGCCGGCACTCCAGGCAACGCTGGACGGCCCGCGCGCGTTGGCGTTCGATGCCTCGTCCAACCTGCTGATCGCCGACCGTGACGGGATTCTCCGGCTTTATCCGGACGGCAGCGTGCTCCTCCTGTTCGAAGACATGTGGCTGTACCTGGCGAAAATCGCGCCGGCCGCCGATGGGAGCATCTACTTCATCGACGATTTTTACGGCATTTGGCGATGGACCGCGGCCGGCGGGATCGCGCTTTTCGCCGGAACGGAGCAATCGGGCTTCAGCGATGGATGCGCGTTCTCCGGAGGAAAACGAGTAGCGAAGTACGCATCGATCAATGCCGGCGATCTGGTGTTCGATACGGCCGGCCGGCTCTACATCGCGGATAACAACTTCAGCGCGGGGACATCGTATTACCCCAGCGCGGGGCGCGTCCGGCGAATCGATCCGGACGGCTCGATTCGCACGGTCGCCGGCGCGGGGAGCATGCCGCATGAATCCGCGCCCGGCGGACCGGCGCTCGGGGCCATCTTCCACAATCCGCAAGCGCTCGCTTTGGACGGCGCCGGCGACATATTCTTCGCCGAATCGAGCGCCGGCCACGTCCACGAAATCACGGCGGCGGGCCAGTTCCTCACCGTGGCGGGCGCCGATTCGCCTCCCGCGGGCGAGGACCCGGCCTGCTATACCCCCGCGGGCAGCGACGTGCTGTCAGCACCGCGCGGCGTCGCTACGGACACCGCGGGCAACCTGTACATCTCCGATACCGGGAACAATCGCATCCTGCGCCGTTCCCCGGATGGCGCCATTACCACCATCGCCGGAAATGCGGCCCGGATCTCCGCACCCACGGCGATTGCGGTGAAGCCCGATGGCAGCATCGACTTTGTGACAGACTACCAGGTCGGCAGCATTACGAGCGAAGGAGTAATCGGATTGGTCCCTGCGCCCGCCGAAATTACGTGGCTAGCGGTGGGGTTCGATGGCCGATTGATTCTGAGCGGATCGCAACTCTACGAGGAAGCCGCGGATGGCGCCTTCTACGCTCTCCGCAGCGGGTTAGGCGAGTTTGTGGCCGATCCCTCGGGCGCCATCTATGCTATAGGGAGCCCGCTCGATCGCATCTCGCCGAACTGCAATGACACGCCTGTCACGCTTCCCCAGGAGTTGCGGTTGGTCCCGCAGGGACTCGGCAGCGACGCAACCGGGAGCATTTACTTGTCGGCGGATAACTCCGTTTGGCGCATTGCTTCCATCACACCTCCCGCCGTGGATAGCCCGTCGGTTTATCTGAACGACCCAAGTGTTTTCAACGCCGCCAGCAACCTTGCCGCGTACACCCCGGTTTCGCTGCCGTGCCTTCATGATGCATGCGGGCCGTACGCCATCAACGACTCCATCGCCGGAAACGAGATTCTTCACATTACGGGCGGTTGCCTGGGACCGTTGGAGCCGTTGAAAGCATCGGCCGTGGGCGGGTGGTTGCCGGTGGAATTGCAGCAGACGCAAGTTCTGTTCAATGGAGAGGCCGCGCCGCTGCTCAGCGTGCAAGCCGCGGAAATCCTGGCAATTGTGCCTCAGGATGTGGCTTCGCGGGCCACGGTCACATTGACGGTCCAGAATCAGGGGGTAGCGGCCGGCGCCGCGCTGACAATCGTCCCGGCGGCGCCCGGCGTCTTTGTTTCATCCGGCACGCAGGCCGCGGCCATCAATGAAGACGGCACCTTGAACGGGGCCGATCATCCGGCGCCGGCAGGCTCGATCGTCGCGTTGTTCCTGACGGGCGCGGGCGTGACCTCGCCCGCAAGCATCGATGGCATGCTTCCCGGCCTGCCGTTGCCGCAACTGGCTCTGCCGGTCACGGCCACAATCGGAGGCGTGCCGGCCGATGTGATCTATGCGGGCTCGGCAGTGGGGCTGCCGGGCATGGCCCAGGTGAACCTTCTGGTTCCTGCCGTTGCCGCATCGGCTGCGGTGCCGGTCGAGGTCGCAATCGGCGGCAATTCGCGCGATCAAGCGGTCACCATCGCCATCCGCTAGCCTTCCCGCCCGCGTCTGCCGCGCCGGTTTCCCGCGTTACGAGGAATCGGCATTTTTCGTGGGGCGGGCTATGCTGCCCCACAATTTGCGCTTATTGCGCCAACTTCGCTTCCTTCAAGCGCTCGGTGAGTTTTTCCGCGAATGGCGTAATCAGCATCCCGCTGTTCTTCTCGTGCCCGTTCTTCATCCAGCCCTGGCGGATGGTGTCGGTGTTCTCGTAGATTTTCGTTCCGTCCGGGCCGGTCAGCCAGAAATGAATTTTGGCGTTTTCCCGTCCCGCCACCGTCCCCGCGGCAAGCAGCATCCGCTCTGCCGTGTTGCCCTTGTGCCACTCCAGGATTTCCCCGTCGAGAACGTAGACGCGGGCGGGAGCGGCAGGAGCTTCGAAGACTGCCCCGAAGACGTCTCCGTCCTTTTCGTTGAGCATGGCAATCGCCTTGGCCCGCAATTGATCCATGTCGTATGGAAACTTGACACCGGAGACCACCGCGAACGCATGCACCACGATCGCGGGCTTGTCCTGCGCGTACGCCGGCAGCAGCGCGATGGCAACCGCGAACGTGACCGGATTCATCCACTTGGACATGTCGCTACCTCCACCTCAGTAGCGGCGGGAGCGGTTCGAATGACTCACCGCGACGGTCCGTTCTGCAACGCATGCACGAACGGATGGCCCGAAAAATAGCGGCCATAGGCTTGCGTGGCGGCTGCCAGGCCCTGGCGCGCGGCTTCGGCAGCCTCGGTTGCCCGTCCCGAGGCGCGCAGCAATTCCATCAGGCGAACGTAAATCTCCACGGCCAGGTCCGGCTGCCTGCTCATGGCATTCTGTTGGACCGCGAGCGCGGCCCGCAGATGCGCTTCGGCCGCGATCTTCGATCCGCAGCGGGCTTCCACCATCCCGGCGAAGAGGTGATGCCGGATCTGGTCCACCGGGGCGATGTTGGTGTACGCGATGCGCTGCTCCACGTCGCGTAGTCGGGCCAGCGGTTTGCCCTGGCCGGCGAGCGCTTCGTACGCCGCCAGTTGCAGCGCCCGCTCGTCCGGTTCCATGAACGCGGCCCGGCGGCGGGTGACCAGGTCCAGCGCCTCCGACATCAACGCCGCCGCCAGAGGGTAATTTCCCCGCGCATCCTCCTCGAATGCCCGGGCGTACAAGACCGGCACCAGCTCAATCAGCGGCTCGCCCGTGCCGCGCAGCGGCGGTTCGGCTTCGCGCAGCAGTTGTTCGCCGCCTTCCAGGTCACCCTGGCGGAGGCGCAGCATGCCGAGCCGGCTGAAGGAGATCGGGGCAAACGAAGGTTGGCTGGCGCGGGGGTAGCGCAGCGCTTCCCGGTACATCGCTTCGGCGTCGGCGAGCGGTTCCCCGGCGTTCACGGCCATGTACGCCGTGTCGTGCAACACGGCGCCCAGGCTATCATGGTCCGCCACGCGATCGAGCGCCACCGCCTGGCGGCACGCGCTCAGCGCCTCGGCGTAGCGGCCTTGGAATGACCGGGCATCGCACAAATCGGCATACAGGTTGGCGGCAATTTTGGGCGCGCCGCCGGGAATTTGCGGCAATAACCGGATGCCCTCGAGGAGTTGCGCCTCGCCCTTCGCCGGTTCGCCCAGCACGGCATAGGTGAATCCCAGGGTGGCGCGCAGATCCGCTACGGCTTCGGGATCTTTGCCCAGCGCCGGGTCCAGGCGCGCGCAGGCGTTGTCCAGAATATCGCTGAACTGGATGGCATCGTGTTTGCCGCGCAGTGGGCTGTACCAGTAGGAGCCCGCGGATAAAAACGTATCTTTGGCAAATTCGCTCACCCGCCGGGCGCGGGCCGCCTGGGCCCTGGCCTGCGCGGTTTGATACAGCGAAAACACCGTCAGGCTCGCCAGGGCGGCGATTGCCAGCAGGGACGCCACTACCGCCGCCCAATTCCGGGCCGCAAACCGGCGCGCCATGTACCACGCGGAATGCGGCCTCGCCTGCACCGGACGGCCCTGAGTAAACCGCACCAGATCCTGCTTGACTTCGCGCACCGACCCGTACCGGTTGGCCGGCTCTTTTTCCAGCATCTTCAGAACAATGGTGGAAAGATCTCCCGCAATCTGGCGCCGCAGACGGTCCCGGCTCAGGCTCCGCTCCGCCGCCGCGACTTCGGTGACGGCATGCGCCGGCGTGTCCGGCGGGCGCCCATGCAGCAGCCGGTCTACCGCGTCGCCGGTGGACTTCGGGTCGCCGAACGGCCACGCGCCCGTCATCAATTCGTAGAGAATCACGCCCAGCGAAAAGACGTCGCTGAGGGTGTTGACCCGCTCGTCGCGGAGTTGTTCCGGGCTGGCGTAGCGGGGAGTGAGCGATAAAAACTGGGTGACCTTTCCTTCCGGATCGCGGAGCAGTTTGGCGGTGCCGAAATCGAGCAGTTTCACGGTTCCGTCCGCGGTCACCAGGATGTTGCCGGGCTTGAGGTCGCCGTGCACGATGAGGTTCTGGTGCGCGAACTCCACGGCGTCGCATACCTGGAGAAACAGCCGGATGCGCGCTTCGATGGGCAGTTTGTGGGCGGCGCAGTAACGGTCCCAAAGCTCGCCGTCCACATATTCCATGACCAGGTAAGGGCTGCCGCCGGCGACCACGCCTCCATCCAGCAGGCGGGCGATGTTGGGATGGGCGAGCGCCGCCAGCAACTGGCGCTCGTTGCGGAAACCGCGAACGAATACCTCGCCCGCCAGGTGCGGAGCCATCACTTTGAGCGCGACCGTCTGGTCGAACTGCCCGTCGGCGCGGCGCGCCAGGTAGACCGCGCCCATTCCCCCGCAGCCCAAAAGCCGTTCCGTCACATAAGGTCCGAATCGCTGTCCCGCCTCGGGCGGTTTGTCGCCGCCGTCGTCGGCGACGGAGGTTTGCGCGCTCAGTTCGTTGTGCTTCCGGTCGGCGCGGAGCAGGGACATGACTTCATCGCGAACGCTGGTATCCGATCCGGTCTGCGCGGCGAGCCACGTCTCGCGCTCGCCTTCCGGCCGGTCGAGCGCGGCATGAAAGAGGTCTTCCACGCGGCGCCAGAATGATTCCATTTCGTGCGCCCCTCCAGGCGCTACTTTTCGGGCCGAAGCTCGCGGCAGAGCCAGGCGCAGGCCAACCTCATATCACGGTCCACCGTGGATTTCGACAGCTTGAGGATGTCCGCCGTCTCTTCCGCCGTGCACCCCAGGTAAACGCGGAGTTCCAGGACTTTGGCCTTGCGCGAATCGATCTGTTCGAGCCGCGACAGCGCGCGGTCCAGATCGAACGCGTCCTCCTCGCGATCGCCCAACCAGCGGATATCGGTAGTAACCGGCAGCACGCGTCCCGCCGAGCGCTTCCCCGCCGCGCGCGCCCGCGCGTGATCGGTCAGGATCCAGCGCATCGCGCGCGCGCAGAAACTGTAGAAATGCTCGCGATCCTTCCAGTCCGCCAGGCGGGCTCCGGCGAGCCGCAGATACAACTCGCCGACCAGCGCGGTGGGTGGAAGCGTGTGGTCCGGGCGCTCGTGGGACATACAGGCGCGCGCCATCAGGCGGAGCCGGTTGTACGCCGTGGAAAGCAATTCGCGAAAGGCCTCGTCGCGTCCTTCGCTCCACTGCCGGAGCAGTCGGGTAATTTCGCCTTCGGCAGCCGGCGCTGAACTCATACTGCGCGCTCCTCGAGCCTTCGCGTCTGCCGTTATTATACTGTATTAAGGACCTGTTTTACCTTTTTACCTCCTTTCCAACCGCCGCCTGAAGGTCTCACACTCAAGGAGCGTCGGGGGCGGGCAGAATGACTCATCGAAATCCGCTGCACGACTTGACGGACGCGCAAATACTGGCGCCGTTCGAATAGTCCGCCGGTAGAGCACCGGCGGGGGCCTTTGGCGGGCACCGGACGAAACGGAAGACGATGCCGCCAACGCCTGACAGCCTGGTGTTTGATATATGCTTACATCTTCCGGGAGGTCTCCATGCATCGCATGCTTTTCAATCACTCGCGCCTCGCTTTGACAGGGGTGTTTATGGTGGCAATGGTCATGGCACCGGCCGCCAGGGCTCAACTGTTCTCGTGGACCAGGGAAGAAATGGTGGAATACACCAAGGCCTGGATGGGCGAGCGGTTCCCCGACGGGCGGCCGAAAGTGCCCGACAGTTGGCTGGAGCGGGCCAAGGGGTTGTCGCAGGAAGAAGTGATCATCCCGATCGGGCGCGGCGGCGGTCCGCCGAACATCGCCAGCTTCAGCCAGTTCGACGGCGATTTCAAGGTGCTGCACCCGGAACTGAAGATGGCCGGCCGCGTGGTGACCGCGATGTACATGCCGGTGCGCGCGGATATAGACACCATCCTTTTCGCCAAAGCGCGCGATAAAGGTGTTGCGCTGACGAACCAGTGGCCCATCGATCAGTTGCAGCCGGGCGACGTCCTGGTGATCGACATGTACGGAAAGGTGGACGGCGGCGGCATCATCGGCGACAACCTTTATTACTACATCATGAAGGCCACGAAAGGCGGCGGCGTGGTGATCAACGGTTCGCTGCGCGATCTGGAAGGCGTCAGCGAAATCAGGATGCCGGCGTACGTCCGCACCATCACGCCCACCTGGTTCGGCGGTTCGACGCTGTACGGCTACAACGTGCCCGTGCGCATGGGCAGCGTAGTGGTGATGCCGGGCGATATCGCATTCGGCGACAAAGAGGGCGTCTCTTTTATTCCACCATCGCTGGCGGAGAGCATCCTGGACAAGGCGGATGAAACCCATATCCACGACGAATGGACGAAAATGAAGTTCGACGAAGGCAAGTACAAGTCCACCGACATCTACTCGCGTCCGAAAACGGAAGAGCTGCAGAAGGAATACCAGGAATACCTCAAAAAGAAGCTGGACGAAATGAGGGCGGCTCGCGCCGCCGAAGCAGCCAGGAAGTAAGCGCTTGCCGTCTGCCAGTCAGATTCGGCCGAACTTGGCGACGGCTTCCTTGATCGACCGGAACTTTTCGATGAAGGGAATGGTGGAATGCTCCGTGTGGTCGAGGTCCTGGGCTTTCTTCAGGACGTCGGCTGCGTGGGCTTTCGGCACCACCACCACGCCATCCTCATCGGCGGTGACCATGTCGCCGGGGTTCACCTTCACGCCGGCGCAGGTCACCGGGACGTTCACGCCCGCGAAGCGGTAATGACCGACCGTGGTGGAGGGGACCACGCCGCGGCTGAAGACCGGGAACTGCAGTTTCTTGATCTGCGGAGTGTCGCGGATGCTGGCATCGATTACCGCTCCGGCCATGCCGCGGACCTTCATTCCCGTGGCCATCAGACCGCCGATGCCGGCATAGTCGGCGCCGTTCTCCACCGACATCACATAAACCGCGCCTGGCGGGGCCGCGTCGATGGCGTCGAGCATGCCCTGCACCGCCGCGCCGCCCTCTTTGTTCTCCTCTTTTTTCATGAGCACGGTCCACGCGGGGCCCGCGAACTTGGTTTTTTCGAGAGGCCGCATATCATGCGACATGAATGCCTGCTGGCCGTAGAGTTGCTCCATGGCATCGGAAACGGACGCCACTTCGGTTTCGCGGTAGCCCTGAATGAGGGGGTCAACCGGCGTTTGCGCCATCAGCCAGAAGACGGCAACTCCCCCGGCAATCGCAACGATCCACAGAAATCGTTTCATAACGGGTCCTCGTGCATGGAATAGATCTTCTATAGGTTCCCATACTCGTGGCCATGCGCGAATCCAGTCGCAAGTGCTGGGCATATCCATCTACATCCGCGTGATCGGTGAGGAGGCCCGGCCGGGAATAGCCGGTTGATGTTCAGCGATTCTTCAGAATCGCGTTGTATCGTCCGATGTTGAGGGGAAGGAGAGGTTATCCGACCTCCGGGATGGAGAAGTGGAGTGAGAACGTTTGTTCATCGACTTTTCATCGGCGCACTTTTTCTACCTCATTTGTGGGCCCAAATGGCAAGCCTGCGCGGGCAGGTTGGAGACGAAAGTGGAGCCCTGGTTCCCGGAGCAAGAGTTTTGCTGAGGCATGACGGCGCGCCGGAGCGCACTACTCTCACCGACAATAAGGGTTCCTACATATTCGCCAACGTTCCACCCGGGAAATACTCCGTGCAGGCTTCCGCGCCGCAACTGACGCAGGGCGAGCCGATCCAGATCAGCCTGACGGCTGGAACACAGACATTGAATCTCACGCTCAAGGTCGCCTCCCTGGCGGAGAAAGTGACGGTGCAGGCGACAACATCGACGCTGAGTACGGATTCCGCCAACAACGCCAGCGCCGTGGTGCTCCGCGGTTCCGATCTCGACGCCCTGTCGGACGACCCGGACGACCTGGCAGCGGACCTGCAGGCCCTGGCCGGCCCATCGGCGGGTCCGAATGGAGGCTCCATCTTCATCGACGGCTTTAGCAGCGGAGATCTGCCTCCCAAAGAGTCGATCCGCGAGATTCGCATCAATCAGAACCCGTTCTCGCCGGAATATGACAAGCTGGGTTACGGAAAAATCGAAATCTTCACCAAGCCCGGGTCCGACAAGTACCGCGGGAGCGCGCAATGGAACTTCGCCAACGACTTCTGGAACACGCGAAATCCCTATGCTCCCGAAAAGGCCTATTTTCTGTTGAACGAATTCGAAGGGAATGCCGGCGGCCCGCTCACCAAGAAATCGTCCTTCACTCTCGATGCCCAGCGCAACATGGTCGATAACGGGTCCATCGCCAATGCCGTTACCGTGAATACGGTGACGTTCGCCACCCAGCCTTATTCCGCCGTAGTGGTGACGCCGGGGCGCTACACCAACGTCAGCCCGCGGATCGACTATCAGATCAACGACAACAACACCCTGATGTTCCGGTACGGCGTCACGCATTCCGATGTGCGCGATGCCGGGATCGGAGCGTTCGATCTTTCGTCGCGCGCCTATCGCACGCAGTTCACCAATCAGACAGTACAGGCAGCCGACACGGTCGTAGCCGGCACCATGGTCAATGAAACGCGATTTCAGTTTTACCGCAGCGCCTCGCAGGCAATTGCCAACGGCACCGGTCCGGCGGTGATGGTCCTCCAGTCGTTCAATTCCGGCGCCGCCAATGTAGGCCAGACCTATGACACGCAGAACAACTACGAGCTGCAAAACTACACCTCGTTGCTGAAGGGCGCCCACTCGGTGCGATTTGGCGTGCGCCTGCGCGGGCAGACCGACGACAACGTCTCGCCACAGAATTTCAATGGCACCTTCACGTTCGCCGGCGGAACCCTGGGGCCGGTCCTGGATGCGAACAATCAGCCCGCGCTCGACGGCCAGGGGCAACCGGAGCTTGAGCCTGTCACTTCCATCGAAAGCTATCGCCGCACCATCCTGTTTCAGCAACTCGGATATACGCCGGCCCAGATCCGCGCGGCGGGCGGCGGAGCGTCGCAATACAGCATTACTACGGGAATCGCCGGCCTGGCGGTCGACCAGGTAGATGCCGGCCTATTCGGCGGCGACGAGTGGCGCCTGCGCCCGAATTTCACCTTGAATTTTGGCCTGAGGTACGAAACCCAGAGCAATATTCACGACCACCGCGACTTCGCGCCTCGGGTGGCCCTGGCGTGGGCGCTGCCCACCCGGTCCGGGAAAGCCACCGTTGTGCGTGCCGGTTTCGGCATGTTCTACGACCGTTTCGCGCTCAGCAACGTTCTGGCGGCGCAGCGCTATAACGGCATGGTGCAGCGGCAGTACGTCGTCACGAATCCCGATTTCTTCCCCAACGTGCCGCCGTTGAGCGCCCTGGCGGGCACGCAGTCCACACCGGCCGTCGAGGAGATCAGCTCGAGCCTGCGTGCGCCCTATATCATTCAATCGGCCGTCACGCTGGAGCGTCAGTTGCCGCGCAATACCACTCTCGCCCTCACCTATACCGATTCGCACGGCCTGCACCAACTCCTCTCGAACGATATCAACGCGCCTCTGCCGGGCACATACCATCCGGCGGTGGCGGGTAGCGGGGTGTTTCCGTTGGGACATCCCGGGCCGGTGGACCTGATAGAATCGGCCGGTCTGTACAATCAGAACCAGCTCATCGCCAACCTCAATGCCAAAGTGAACTCCGGCCTGACGCTGTTCGGCTTCTACGTCTTTAACCGCGCCGAAAGCAACACCGACGGCGTCGGCACCTTCCCCGCCAACCCCTACGACTTCGCCGGCGAGTATGGACCGGCCGCCACCGACGTACATCATCGCGTGACCATGGGCGGATCGATCAACTTCCGCTGGGGCGTGCGGCTCAGTCCGTTCGTGGTGATGCAGTCGGGTGCGCCCTTCAACATCACCAGCGGCGACGATCCCTTCGGGACCACCCTATTCAATGCCCGCCCCGGAATCGCGGCCGATCCGAATCAGCCCGGCCTGATCCATACTTCCTACGGCTTGCTCGATCCGAATCCCACCGCGGGCGAGGCGATACTGGGCCGTAATACCGGGCGCGGCCCCGGTCAGTACAACGTGAATCTTCGAATCGCCAAAGTTTTCGGATTCGGAGAAAGACGCGGCTCCGGCGGCGCCGGTTCCTCTGGCGGCGCCAGCAATCCGCTGCAGGCGGCAACCGGCCGGGGACTGGGCGGGCTGATCGGCACCCCGAGTACTTCCCATCGCTTCAATCTCAGCATCGGGCTATCCATTCGCAACCTGCTGAACCACACCAATCCTGGTCCCATCATCGGGAACATCACTTCGCCATATTTCGGCCTGGCAAATCAGATTGCCGGCAGCCAAAATGGGGAGGGATTCTATGAAACGGCCAATAATCGAAGGTTGGAGTCGCAGATCAAGTTCACGTTTTGAGCGGTAGCAAAGTGTGGATTCTGGTGGTGGAAGACGAAAAATCGATGCGCGAGGCGCTCCGCCAGGGGCTCGAAGAGGAGAACCACACGGTGACTCTGGCCAGCGACGGCCTGGAAGGCATTCATGCCGCCGAGTCCTGCGATTTCGACGCAATTCTGTTGGATGTGATGATACCCGGAATGGACGGCATCGAGCTCGTGAGGCGCATGAGATCGGCCGGCCGGCAGACACCCGTCCTGATGTTGACCGCGCGCGATGCCGTGGGCGATGTCGTTCGGGGGCTCGATGCCGGGGCTGACGACTACCTGACCAAGCCGTTTTCCTTTCATGTCCTGCTTGCGCGTTTGCGCGCGATTTCGCGCCGGTCGGCGCAGCCGCATAAATCCAGCTTGCATGTTCACGATCTCGTGCTCGATCCCACCTCGCACGCGGTTTCGCGCTCCGGCGAAGTCCTCAATCTCACCGCAACCGAGTATCGGCTGCTGGAATTCCTGATGCGGCGGGTGGGGCACGCGGTTTCCCGGTCCGCCATCATCGAGGGGGTTTGGGGATTTGAAGAAGACGTGGAAGCCAACACGGTGGACGCTTATATCAAGCACCTGCGCGAGAAGATCGACGCCAGCCATGGTCGCAAGCTGATCCACACGGTTCGTGGATATGGATACATCCTGCGGGAGGAGCCGTGAAGCCGGCATCCATCCGTTTTCGGTTGACGGCATGGTACGCCGCGATCCTGGCGGCGACCCTCGCTCTCGTGGGTGGAGGCGTGTGGTTTGCGCTGCGCGATTCAATTAATGACACTGCCGATAAAGAACTGCGGTCGCGTTTGCTGGCGATGCGGGCTTACCTGGAGCGTCAGGCCGAACCGGGCCAGGCGGTTGACGAATTCCGCCAGGATGCCGCGCTCGCGCCCGCCGGAATGCACTTCCGCATCGCCGACAGCAGCGGACACTGGCTCTACCAATCGCCCGGCACCGAAGACTGGGGAAGGGCGCCCACGAATCCCGCGAAGTTGCCGAAGCGCGGAAAAACGGGAACCGTATTTCAGAAACGCAAGCCCATCCGGATTCTGTCGGCCGCCGTGCCGGTGGGAGTCGTCCAGATCGGCATGTCCCTGGACGAGTTTCAGGAGATGCTGGACGCCTTTACGTGGACGATATCGTTGGGCATTCCCGTCGTTCTGCTGTTGGCGTCGGCCGGCGGATACTGGATGAGCCGGCGCGCCCTGGCCCCTGTCGGGAAGATTGCACGCACTGCCGCGGTGATTGAGGCGCAAAACCTCTCGAAGCGCCTGCCTATTCCCGGCGCCGGCGACGAACTCGACCACCTGTCGGCGACACTGAATGCCATGCTCGGTCGCCTGGAGGATTCGTTCCGGCGAATCACCCGGTTCACGGCGGACGCCTCTCACGAATTGCGCACTCCCGTGGCTATCATTCGGACCACCGCAGAAGTCGCACGAAGGAGGCCACGCAGCGAAGAGGAGTACGCCAACGCGTTGGATCGAATCCTGGCGGAAGCCGAAAGAACGACGGCTCTGGTCGACGACCTGATGCTGCTGGCCCGGGCTGACGAGGGCGACGAACTCGCGCCGCTGGAATCGGTCGCTCTGGACCAACTGGTTCGGGAAGCCTGTGCAGGCTCGCGGCAAATGGCGATCGACGCAGGCCTCACGTTGAACGTGGGCGACATCGAGGCGTGTTGCGTGCGGGGAGATTGCGGAGCGCTCCACCGGCTCCTGATCGTCCTGCTGGACAATGCCATCAAATACTCGAACCCGGCGGGAGAAATCTCGGTCCGGCTGGAGCGTTGCCGCTGGTACGATCGGGATGCGGCCCGGCTCCAGGTTCGAGACAACGGCATCGGCATTTCTCGCGGCGATCTGCCGCACGTTTTCGAGCGCTTCTATCGCGCATCCAAGGATCGCTCCAGGCGAATCGACGGCGTGGGCCTTGGGCTTTCGATCGCCAAGTCGATCGTCGACCGCCATCGCGGCGAGATTGCCATCGAGAGCGAGCCCGGCAAAGGATCGGTGGTTCAGGTCTTCCTTCCCACCGCTTGATTTCCGGCATTCATCAAATTTTCAGAATTCGCCTGCATACTAAGACGCGGAAGGAAAATACCGTGCGATTTTTGGCAATGGCTCTGACGGTCGGCGCGCTCGCGGCAAGCGCCCAAACAGGTGGTTCGTACCACATCGCTCACACCTATCCTGTAGGAGGGGACGGCAGTTGGGATTACGTCGTGCCCGATCCGCCCAATCACCGCGTTTTCGTCGCGCGCCAGACACGCTTGATGGTTATCGATGAAAACACCGGCGCCCTGCTGGGAGAAGTGACCGGAATCAACGGCGCCCACGGTACCGCGATTGCGGCCGGCACCGGCCATGGATTTGCCACGTCGGGCAATGACCAATCCGTGGTGATGTTCGATCTCACCAGCCTCAAGCCGTTGGGACGGATTCCCGCCGCGGAAGATGCCGACGCGATTGTCTATGACCCCGCCTCGAAGCGCGTGTTCACACTGAATGGCGACGCGCATTCGTCCACCGTGATCGACCCCGGTCCGGGTACCTTGATCACCAATATTCCGCTGGGCGGCAAGCCGGAGTACGGCGCCTCCGCCGGAGACGGAAAGGTGTACGCAAACCTCACCGATACCGGCGAAGTGGTCGAGATCGACGCCAGGGCGGCGAAGGTGACGCGGCGATGGCCGACCAGCCCGTGCAAAAATCCTGTTTCCATGGCGATCGATACCGCCCACCATCGCTTATTCAGCGGATGCCGGAGCGGAGTGTTGGCGGTATCGGATTATCAAGCGGGAAAGATGGTGGCTACCGTGCCCATCGGCACGGGGGTTGACGGCGCCGGGTTCGACCCGGCGTATGGCAATGTGTTCGCCTCTAACGCGGACGGAACGCTGACGGTGATTCATCAGGATACGCCCGACGAGTACCGTGTTGTCGAGACCGTCGCGACCCCGCCCGGCTCGCGCAACATGGGCCTCGATCCCACCAATCACCGCATTTATCTGGCGTCCGGAAAATTCGGCCCGCCGCCATCGCCCGGCAGACGAGGTCCGGTGCTTCCAGGCTCATTCGCGATCCTGGTGGTCGAGCGCTGATCTCGCAGTCGGGGTCGTCGCCTGGGGCCCGAACGGATCAGAACGTCAGCCGCAGCGCTAACTGAATATTCCGGGAGCCGCCCGTGCCCACCGGCGACGTATTCACCAGGCTGGTGATGCGGCCGAAAGTCGCCGGAGAAGAGATATTGAGATTTGGGCTGCCGAGGTTGGGATGGTTCAAGACGTTGAAGACGTCGGCCCGGAAGATCAGGCCCATCCGCTCGCTGATCCTGGTGTCTTTCTGCAGCGCGGTATCAATCTGAAACAGGCCGGGACCGGTGACCGTGTCGCGGCCCAGATTTCCAGACACGCCGTTGGCCGGAGTCGCGAATGCGGCGATGTTGATCCAGTCGTTGATGTCTTGGCCGCTCGCCGGAACCGCGGAAACACCCAGCACCGCGTTCGGCCGCTGACTGCCGGTGTTGCCGTCCGGCGTGGCTGACGACTTTCGAGTGACCGTGATATTCAGCGGCAGGCCGGTGTGGAACGAGTTGACACCACTGAGAGACCATCCGCCCCACCGTTTTCCTTTGAAGAAGGGCAATGGATAGTTGAGGCTGCCATAAAGGGCTTGGCGCTGATCGTAGGGGCTGTTTCCCCACTCGCACCTGATGCATGCTGCATTCTGCGGCTGCGCCGGACCGCCGCCTCCCTCCGAATCTTCATTCAGCGCGTGAGACCAGGAGTAATTGAACTTCAGGAACAACCCGCTTCGAGTGGTTCTCTGGACAGACGCCTGCAGCGCGTTGTAACTGCTGTTTTCCCAGGAGCCGACGGTACCGATCTGGCTGAATTGGGGCAAGGGCCGTGTACCGGTCGCAGCGCTGATGCCGTTCTCGTAGGCCTTCGAACTCAGGTGATCGGCCTGGATGCCGAGATAGCCCAACTGGGCCGTCCATCCCCCAGGCAGAGCTTGCTGCACCTGCGCCGTCCACTCCTGGAACATCTCGCTGCGGCGGTGGCGGGTGTAATCGGTGGGCGCGGTGTAAGGCAGGTTGTTCGGATCCACGTAGATCGGATACACCAGGTTGGGTGTCGTGGCAGCCGTAAGGCTGTAGCTCCAGGATTGGTTCGTGATCGGAGACTGCTGGTCGCCCTCCTGCCCGTCGCCGTAGAAAATGCCTGCGCCGGCGCGGATCACCGTCTTGTCGCGCCAGCGTTGCGGCGACCACGCCAGGCTCACTCGCGGCGCAAAATTGGTTTTGTCGGGGACGCCGAAGGGCAGTCCAACCTGGCAATACCCACCGCAATCCTGAAGACTGAACCCGAGGGTCCGGCCGTGAGCCTCGTGGAACTCGTTGTAGAAATCGTACCGCAGGCCGATATTCGCGGTCAGGTTGGGCTTGATCTTCCACTCGTCCTGGAAATAGCCGAACCACTCCGTCTTCAACTGCGTCCGGGCCGGCTTTCCGCCCGAGCCCGACGCGGTGTTGAGCTGATTGTCGATGAATGCCGCAACGGTGGCATAGTTGATGCTGTAGCCTGGGGCGGCCCAGAGGTCGAGCGCCAGTGCCTTGGCTTCCACGCCCGCCTTCAACGTGTGGCTTCCGTGCACGGAGGTGAAGCTGTCCACAAAGTCTTGCGACGTCGAGTGCCAGATCTGGTGCTGGAACGGTGCTGGCGCGGAAAGTCCGGGCACGCTGAGGGTGGTGCTGATATTAGAGGGAGTCTCGGAGTTCCATGGAAGAAAGTCCGTGCCGACGCGAAACTCATTGGTCGAACTCGGAGACAGGATATAGAGGAACTCGAGCACGCCAGTGGTGGGAGCGATCAGTTCAGGGTTGGCCTCCCCAAGCGTTTGCGGCACGTTGAGGCTATTGTAGTTCCGGCTGAATCGGAAATACGAACTCAGCTTGTCGGAGAACCGGTGGTCCACCCGGATGGTGCCTACGTCCTCATCCTCCCAATTCGAGCCTTGGCCCGTCCACTGGCCAATCTGGGAACTCAAGGTACCGTCATCAGGCATCGGGTAGCCGTTGAGGAACGGAGCCAGAACCGGCGACGTGGCCAGCACCTGCTGCCGCAGTGCCGGCGTCGGAACATACCCGATCAATGTCTCGTACTGTCTCTGCCGATAGCCTTCGTACGAGACGAAGAAGAATGTCTTATTCCTGATCACCGGGCCGCCCAGGGTGGCGCCGAACTCGTTCAATCGGAACGGCGCGGGGCTCGATGGATCGAAGGGCGTGCGCGCGTCGAAGATGCTGTTGCGAACGTACTCGAACGCCGTGCCGTGAAAGCCGTTCGAGCCCGACCTGGTTACCACCTCCACCTGCGCGCCGGGAGTTCCGCCCGTTTCCGCACTGAACATCCCACCGCTCACGCGGAATTCGGCGACGGCGTCCTGCGACATCGTCAGGCGAGTGTAAACCTTCATGTTCTGATCGCGAACGCCGCTGGCGTCGGTTCCGTCCACGCGGTAATCGATGTCGTCGCCGCCGGTGGAGAAGAACTCATTGCCATTCACTGCGCCCGGCACCAGCGACATCAGAGACTTCCAGTCGCGGCCGTTGACCGGCAGGTTGTCCAACTGCGATGCGACCAGGACATCGCCAACAACCGCACTGCTTTGCTGCAGAGCTTGGATTACGCTGGTGACTTCGACGGTGGATTTTGAGCTCGCAACTTCGAGAGTCAGGTCCAGCGTGCGCGTTTCGCCGACGCTCAGCGCGACCGTGACCGTCTTCAGCAGTTGGAACCCGTTCGCCGCGACTTCGACGTAGCACTGTCCGATGGGAAGGCCACCGAGCCGGAATTCACCGGAATCGGAGGTGAGCGTATCGCGGGAAAGGCCGGTTTCGGGGTAGACGACTTTCACATTCGCGCCCGGAACGGCGGCATGCGTCGCGTCCGTGATCGTGCCCGTGAGAGCGGCGCGGTCGGCTTGGGCGAGACAGATGCCCGCAGAGACAATGAACGCAAATACTCCTGCCTTGAACATGATTCACCTCCGGAGATTTCAGGTAGGTTGCCGCACCCGTTTGGCGCGGCGCCCGCGAAAGCCACACCCGTCGTTCGAGGACCGGCCTTCTCTGTGACTTCGTCCGAAGCTAGCATGTGAGTCTTAAGAAAAGCTGAAGAAAGACTCGTGTCGCGAAAATTTCATCCGGGCTCAACCTGTTTGCAACATTCGTAATCGATAATCAGACTTCTGCATCTCGGGAACTCTCCACGAATCGCAAGGGAACGGGGCATCAGCCGCCGCGCCATTGTCGCAGGCATTGCGGCAGCCGGCTGTCTGTGGCCGCAGAAAAAGGCCGGCGGCAGCGCCGGCATCGTGCTCCGTATCGAACGCGCCCAGATCGAAGTGGCGCCCGGCCGCACGATCGCGACTGCCACGTACAGCGGAACCGCCCCTGGTCCGCTGATCCGCATGCGGGAAGGAGTCGCGGCAGCGGTGGAAATTTTCAATCGAACGGACATACCGGAATACGTTCACTGGCATGGATTCGAGATTTCGGCGGAACTGGATGGGACGCCGGAAGAGGCGAGTCTTGAAGTGCCCCCGAACTCCTCTCTTCGCTACGGGATCACGCCGCTTCAGGCCGGTTCCCGCTACGTTCATTCCCATGCCATGGCCATGATGGACCTTTCCCGCGGCGTTTACAGCGGGCAATTCGCATTCGTCTACGTGGAGCCCAAGCGGGACCGTGGCCGGTATGACCAGGAGATCTTCCTCTCCACGCACGAGTGGGAGCCTCGGATGGCCTGGGAGCCCGTGGCCGAGAGCGCCGAGGAAGACGAGGACGAAACCGAGTCCGCCTCGCTGGAGATTCGGTATGGCATTCGCTCGATCAACGGGAAGGCGCTCGGCTACGGCGAACCCATCCGCGTGAAGGAGGGGCAGCGAGTCCTGTTGCACGTGCTGAATGCGAGCGCTACGGAAAACGTCCAATTGCATTTGCCCGGGCACGAGTTCTATGTGCTCGCGCTGGATGGTAATCCCGTACCGTGCCCCGGACGCGTTAGTGTACTGGAACTCGGAGTAGGCGAGCGCGTCGATGCGATTGTCGAAATGAATCATCCGGGCATTTGGATTCTCGGCGCGGTTGCCGACGATGTGCGCCGGAGCGGATTGGGAATCCTGGTGGAGTATGCATTCCGCCACGGCGAGCCGCAATTCGCCCGATCGGGCGGCGAGCCTTGGGATTATCTGCGCTTCGGTTTGAATTCGGAGGCACCCCAGCCGGACGAAGCGATCCCGATGAAGATTCTCAAGGTGCCGCCGGACGAGCGCGGCATGGAGAAGTGGGCGATCAATGGACACGTGTATAGCGAGGCCGACGAGCCTCAGATTCTGACCCGCGGGCGCCGCTACCGGCTGGCCTTCAACAACCGCACGCCGGAAGCCCATCCGTTGCACCTCCATCGCCACACGTTCGAGCTTGTTCGCATCGGCTCGAATACCACGGCGGGCATAAAGAAAGATGTGTTCGTGCTACAGCCGTACCAGACCGCGGAAGTGGATTTTGTTCCGCAACAGCGGGGTCTGGTCCTGTTTCACTGCCACCAGCAGATGCACATGGACATGGGGTTCAAGCGCCTCTTTAGGGTGGTGTGATCGACCGGCTACTTGGCGATGCGGAACGAATCGACCGGTTCGCCGGTCTCCGAGAGTTGTTTGAAGTGGAGCGTCTTTCCCTCGATATCCACAACACTCAGCGAATGCACCTGGGAAATGAACTTGCTGGTGAACGGCTGCCAGCTTGCCGGATCGGTCTGTTGTTCGGGATTGTACAACTCGGCGCCCCCGGCGCCGCTCACAATGTACACGACGCCGCGCGGTTTGGCATGCTCCCCATCGCCGAACTCTTTATCGAGTTTCCAATCGCCCGCCACCTCACCTTTGGGAACGGCGGACGCGCCATCGGGCTGTGCCTTGGGCACGAATTCGAGGGGAAAACTCCGCTGGTAATTGTGGACATGCCCGGCGAAGACCACGTCCACGTGCCCGGCTTCGAAGATGGGCGAGAGCGGGCGCATCTGCTGCTCGCTGAAGTGTTCCTTGGAAGAGTTGAAGCCGGGCTGATGGAAGGCGACAAATCGCCAGGTCGCGGACTGCGCCGCCGCCAGATCTTTCCGGAGCCATTCGCGCAGCGAGGGATTATTCCAATCTATATAGGTGTTCGCATCCAGCACCGTCCAATGGCTGTTGCCGTAATCGAAGGAAAAGTTCGCCATCTGCGGATACCGTGGTCTTGCGCCTGCTCGAAAGGCCGCCTCAGCTTCGCTGGTGCCGGTGAGGACGTGGGTCGCCTTGACGGCGCCGGCCGGCGGTACCGGGCCGTTGAGCGGCTGGTCCCAGTACAAAAAGTAGGCCAGAGCGTCGGGGAAACGTTGGAAGTTCGCCAGAGCCGTATCGTGATTTCCCGGCGCAGCGATGAACGGCACGGACCGCAGCAGCGGCGCTCCGTTCGCCGCCGACGGCTCGTCCGAGTTGTAAACCGGAAAAAACCGGGTCCGGTATTCGCTGATGCGGCCCGATCCGTAGACTATGTCGCCGGTGATAAACAGGAAATCCGGCTTGGCGAGATAGGCCTGATACGCGACGGCATTCTGTGATGGCGTTCCCTGCGCGCAATCGCCGAAGAGAACGAAGCGGAACGGCTGCCGCTGATTCTTGCGCGCATGTCCCGTCGCATCGAATACCGGCTTGCCGTTCTTCAACAACCGATATTGAAATTCTCCGCCGGGAACCAGGCTGGCGAGACGAGCGCGATAGACGAGGTGCGGATCGATGGCCGGCGGCGCCGGAGCGTCTTTCTTGGCGCCATTCTTGCCGGCGACCGCCGGTTGTCCGGCAGGCGCGGACACCACTTGCGAAATCGGCTGCCCCGCGGCTCGCCACGATCTATCTTTTGCGGTCCGAACCTCTACCTTCCAGTCCGCCGGGGTCTCATCCGTCTGCCACAGAACCATCATGCTGTCAGTTGCCGCCGGGGCATCGCCAATCTGCAGATATGGCTTTTCAAGAAACAGATCCTGCTCCGGCGGCGGCGGGAAACTCAAGAGAAGAGTGCCGCACAAGAGCGCCGTACCGACCGGCAGGAATGGTTTGCTGTATCGCATATGCCCGCATTTAAGCACCCAAATCTGAAAACAACCTGAAGAATCGGGGCATTACAAGAATTAACTGGCGCCGGCGCTCGAAACTCCAGTTGCCGAATCAGGATTGCGCCGGAAAAGCCACGGTGAACGCCGATCCCGATCCTGGTTGGCTTTCCACGGTCAGGTCCGCGCGATGCACGTCGGCGATCCACTTCGCGATGGCAAGGCCGAGTCCCGTCCCCGGCTGGCTGCGTGCCGCATCCGCCCGAAAGAAACGCTCAAAAACGCGCGGCAGAAGATCCGATGAGATACCGACGCCGCTGTCGCGAACGATCAGCCGGACTCGCGATCCGTCGCCATCCAGCCGAACGTCGATACGACCGCCCTCGGCAGTATATTTGATGGCGTTATCCAAGAGGGTCCAGATCAAGCGGCGCAAACTGGCGCAATCGCCCCTGATGCCGAACGGTCCGTTGACGCAGTGGAGGGAGAGGTGGTGGCGCTTCGCCTCGGCGGCGGCACGTGCGCGCTCCAGGGCGTCTTCGACGAGCGGAGCCAGGTCGGTGGGCTCGAAAGGAAGGTCCACATGGCCGGCATCGGAGCGGGCGAGCACCAGCATGTCTTCCAGGAGACGAGTCGCCTCGCGGGATTCCTCCAGGATTTCTTCGAAGCTCTCGCGGCATTCCGGCGCCAGATCGGGATTGCGCAGCGCGCATTCGCTGACCATGGAGATGAAGGAAAGCGGGCTGCGTAACTCATGCGATGCGTCCGCGGTGAACCGCTTGATCTGGCTGACGGCTTTCTCGAGCCGCGCCAGCATATGGTTGCAGGTTTCGGCGAGCCGCTGCAATTCATCGCCGGTTTCCCCGATGGGTAGCCTCTCCGACAGATTTCCGATGGTCAGCGAGCGCACCGCTACAGTCAGACGATCGATTGGCCGGAGAACGCGGCGGCTCATGAAATATCCGGCAAGCGCGGTGGCGGCGAGGAGGATGGGGATGGTTTCCAGCAACCCCGTCGTGAAGCGGGCCAGCATCTGCCGGTTGTCTTCCAATTGGCCGGCCACCATAATGAGCAGCGGTTCCGATCCCACCATGGCGGGGTGCTGCAACACGCGGAATTCCCGCCCGCGATACGTCAGGTTCCGGTACTTGTCGTCCGATGGCCTGTGTGGCACCGGCCATGGGAAGTCTTTCGGCAATAACGAAATTCCGGGATAGAGCCTGCGGCCGCCGCCATCGAAAACCTGGATGAAATTCCCCTCCGGCGTGGCGTCGACGAACTGGTCGTATCGCGCGGAGACGATCGGCGTGGGTTGACGGGCAAGGCTGGCGAGAACATCCAGCGCGCGCGCCGCACGCCGGGTCAACGTCCGGTCGCGACTACTGGACAAGGTATAAGACCAGCCTCCATACATGGCGATGCTGAGGGTGACGAATCCGCAGAGGAAGACCGCGGTGAACCAGACCGTAAGCCGGACTGAAATGGAGAACCGGTTCAAGCCGGCTCAACTCTCAAGGAGTAACCGACGCCGCGAACGGTGTGCAAAAGTTGAGGATCGCCGCCGATTTTGCTGCGGAGCGAGCGGATAAATACGTAGAGCGTGTTGTCGCTTACTTCGGCGCCGCCGCCCCAACCGGCTTCCACGAGTACATCTCGCGGCACCACGCATCCGGCGCGCCGGATCATCACCTCCAGGATGCCGTATTCGGTGCGGGTCAACGGGACCACGCGGCCGCCGCGCTCGATTTCGTGCGTGCGCGACTTCAGAACCAGGTCCTGGAACTGCAGATTGGCGGGATAGGCCACTGGTCCTCGCCGGGAAAGGGCGCGAATGCGGGCCAGGAGCACATCAAAGGCGAACGGCTTGGTCAAATAGTCGTCAGCGCCGCAATCCAGGCCATGAACGATGTCGGCCATCGCGTCGCGCGCCGTTACCATGATGGTGGGCACCATGGATTTGGCAGCGCGTAAGTTCCGGATCACGTCGAAGCCATCCCGGCGCGGCAGCATAACGTCCAGAATGATCACGTCGAGCCCGCCGGAAATCCCGATGTTCAGCGCTTCTTCGCCGTCGAAAGCAAGGGCCACGGAATAGCCCTCGTTTTGCAGCGTGCGCTGCAGCAGACGCGCCATACGAGGCTTATCCTCGGCGACCAAAACTCGCATGGAAACATCCTATGATGCTTCGATGAATTTCTGGTGACAGATCGGTCTATTTCGGTTCAATTCGTAGTGCGCGATCGCGATAGTTTAAGGTCAGGATGGAACCGGACAGGGCGGAATATCCAATCAGGCCGGAAATTTCGAGGCGGTGGTAGCGGCTGGCTGTAGTGAGGTCC
>Ga0335078_10001223_pt1 | contig 39026 bp, 41 predicted proteins | sample Lox_Sample_32_FD_206711 | JGI IMG/M metagenome (GOLD analysis project Ga0335078, IMG submission 206711) | Soil microbial communities from Loxahatchee National Wildlife Refuge, Florida, United States - Lox_Sample_3.2 | ecosystem: Environmental > Terrestrial > Soil > Wetlands | place: USA... | reverse complement strand
GAGCCGCTACGCCGAGGCCAGTATCGCCGACCTCGGCCTCACCGTATGACCGAAATACCCCGAAATAACACACCTCTCAGAAAGACGCACCCCGCGCCCAGCGGCGGGAGGTTCGACCGAACATTTGTGCCAGCTTTCGCTCGGAAAGTGGATTTCCGGCCTGAACGCTCATCTGGTAAGCCGCTACCGCTTCGTCATTTACGTTATCTCCGGAATCTTCCCTCCTGAGGGTGTCGTCATTGCAGGCCTGCTGGCTCGTCCGCCTTCCTTTCTCGGCAGCTGAGCTAAATTCGTTCCGGCCATGGTGCCCGCCGTCGGCCGCGGCTGGGTGCTCACTTGAGACTCCACGTTCCACCGTCCCAGCAGTGCGGATGAGCCAGACCAGGAGCTCATATGAACCCACGAGACTGACCGCAGGCCAGGCCGCGACCGCAGCTCCGACAGGACCATGCGACCAGCCCTGGGCCATGTTCGCCGTCAAAGTGGCCGCGATCCCCAGCCCGAGCAGCCAGCGGGCCAAGCGAGGCACGGGACTCCCGTGCCTCGCCGCGTACAAGATCACCATGCTAGAGGCGTAGACCAGGCCATCGATCGTGGCTGGTTCCAGCCGGGCGGTGAGGCCACTCTCGCCGTGGGTCCGTACGACCGCGTAGGCGTGCCAGTACGACACATACGCGGCGACGCTCGCCACCGCGAGTACAGCGACCGCCGTGGAGATGCGAATAAGCCGGTCGATAGCGTTAGCTATGGCCACGTCGCAGCCATCGGTGAGCTGCGAGGAAGCGGTAAGCGTCGTCATCGCCCCGCCTCCGTTGCGTGCCTGGTGGAATGGGGATCGGGCATGAGCTGCTCCTCCATGATCAACTGGGAGGAATTTGGGAGGTCGCAACTAGCGCGGACCGCCCTGAATCTCTCCCAACTGTGCCGAAGAGAAGCCTCTGACCTGGCCTTCCACCGGAAAGCCGTGGCCAGGAAGATGACCGGACCCCATTCACACCGAGGAGGTCACTGGTTCGATCCCAGTATCGCCCACCAGCCAAAACACTGCTTCACGGCAGGCCGTAATGGCCCGGTACAGCAGTAGGCCGCGGGTAGCCGATGGTACCCGCGGCCCTTCTGCATGGACCGTCACTCGCGCGGCTCGTCCTGGTCCTCCTCGCCGGCCTGGCCGTCGGGCTGGCCGAGTTCATGGCCAAGCCGGTTGAGTGCGTCGCGCGTGGCCTCAGAGGCGGCGTCGGTATAAATCTCCAAGGTGACGCTGATCCGACTGTGCCGCAGGACCTGCATCGCCACCCGCGGATGGACGTCAAGGGCGGCCAGATCTGCAGGAAAGGCCCGCAAGCCGCGACCCCGGCGCAACACCCGGGCCGCCAGCGTGCCCGGTGCGGGAGAACAGTGCTCACCAAGATCACACTTGAAGATCAGGATTGGCTCGCGGCGTTACTCGCGGAATCGGGTCAGACCGTGAGGGGCTCTTTATCCAGGGCGGCGCGGGTCTGGTCGTAGCCGGCGCTGACCCGGCGCAAGATCGACTGTCGGGAGAAATCCCCTGCGCTGTCATCGGCCGGTTTCTTCATGTCGATCAGGTGGTGAAAGCCCATCACCTCATCCCATTCCTGTTCTTTCCGGACCGGCGCGTCGGACGGCAGCTGCTCATCCACCTGCTTCAGGACGCTGATGAACCGCGTGTAGCTGGTGGCGGTGTCCAGGTCGGACCGCAGCCGGTTGCTGACCAGCAGCTCCAGCATCCGCTGCGAGACCCCGTAGATGCTGGCAGGCCGCGGTGCGCGCCGCCACCACTGCGCATCAGCGAGCAGCGTTTCAACGGCTAACCAAGCGGATGGGCAGGTCGCGCGCGCTTGCAACTCGCTACGGATCTGTGAGTGCGGGGGAGCGGCAATCAGCTCTCGTCACATCCGCGCCATACCCTTCGCCCCAACGCTGACACAGATGACGCGCGGGGGCCGGATCCGGGGGCGGCCCGCTGAGTGCACGTGCCCGCCCCTCCATCCCCAAGCATGACCGTAACCGCAGGGCAACGAGCATAGGCGAAAGTGCCTGGCGCTCCGCAGATCACCGCTGGGTCTTGGCGGTGACCATCAGCCCGGGGGCGAGGCGGCGCATCGCGCCGAGCTTGAGCCGGCGCGGCCCGGCATCCAGCGACCGCGCGCTCTCACAGGACTTCCGAATGATTATGGGCAATCCTTCTTGCTGTAGTCGTCACGCAGCGTCAGAATCTTGATATGGATGTTGGCGCTGTGTGCAGGCAGTTCAGTCTGAATTATCGGCTCGATCTCCTTCCGGCCGAAGTACCTGGCAGCATCCTCCGGTGAGTCAAAGGTGAATTCAACGACACGGTGAGGTGTCAGCGAGTAGATGTTGTCGTACGACGCCAGCCGCCGCAGCTCACCCGGAGCCTGAAGACCGGCAGCGATCGATTGGACCCACTCCAGGTACTTCTCTTTGCCTCCTTCCGGCGGATAATCGATCTCGTAGACGTACTTAATCATCGGAAGGAGCCCTTCCCTCCCCGCCTCCCCCCGGCCATAAGCTTCACTATAATGTGCCCCGATCGCGCCAGTAACTATTCGCCGTACCGTGAGTACTTCTGGTTGGCGGCACCTTCACCGCGTCATAGGCGCGGCAGGCTGTCCATGGCTGGGCTGGCTGACATTTCCCACCAGGACGCAGCCTCGGGCCCATCCAGCCAAGAGCACGACAGATCGAGGTTAGCCGGGTGTGTTGGTCGTGATATCCCAGCCGCCCGTCGATGGTGTTTGCGCTTTCCCTTGCGCATTGAGCGGCGTGGAGGTGATCTGCAGGGCGCCGTACCCCAAGGTGAGGCTCTGCTGATCGCCGCCGGCCGACCCCGCCACGGACAAGCTGCCTACGGCCACCTCCTTCAAGTCGTACTTCTCCGTGGTCACCGGCGGACTGGTGCCGCCAGTCTGGACGATCAGGCTGGCGGTCTTGAAATGAGTCCCGCTGACACAGGCTGAGAGCAGCTTGGGGGTGCAGAAGTCGACGGGCAGGCCGACGGTGAGGGCACTAAACTCAACCTGGCCAGAACCTGCGCCTGTATTCGTAACGCCGAAGCTGAAATCGGAGATCTGAAGGTATGACGCCGAGTCGATGAGAACAGCTCCAGGTCCGTCGGTCAGACCGGGGATGCTCAGGTACATGTTAACGATCATCCGCGGTGCGCTCCTAGGTTGTCCAAAGGCGAAGCTGAGCAGAATCCTGGTCTGACCGTCGGCGTCGCCCGTCTTCGGAAGGCCTTGCCTCTGCTGGAAGTCTTCCACCGCCGCCGCTGTCTGGTTGCCATAAATCCCGTCGACCGAGCCCGGGTCCGAGGCGACCGCGAACAGCAGGCGTTGGAGGTGCCGGACCGGGTTGCCGCTATCACCCTTGTGCAAGTCCAGTCCCCCGCGGGGAAATCTGTCGTCGCGCTCGTCGAGCGCGCACCACGTGATGGCCCCAGCTATTCCATCTGCCGGTCCAAGGCCAAGGGAGGTCTGGAAGGATTTCAGCGAGTCCTCGGTCTTGGGTCCGAAGTCACCGTCTATAGGGCCGGGATCGCGGACTAATGTTGGACCGAGGAGCACGGAGTAACCGTGCAAGGATGTCTGCAGTAATTGAACGGCGTTGCCCGTGTCACCTGTTTTGAGTGCAGGCTCATTGAACGAACACAAAGTCATGGAACAGTCCTTTGTGACAGTTGCGGCCAAGCCGGGGCCGGCGAAAGCAGGAATTACTAAGGGTTGCCTTCAGCTTCCGCTCTGGCCACTCTGGTTCCCTCAAGTCACCCGGCGCCCCGCTCACTACGCAACAGTACCTTGGCAACCTGCTGCTGTCACCACTCCTAGGCGGCTATTTGAGTTGCCGGAAGGCCAGGCCGCCATAAGCCGCGATCGACCGCGCAAATAGGGATTCTCCTGAGCGCGTCTCCGCCCAAGGTGCCCCGCAGGCTGGGACGATGGGAGTCGGTTACCCTTCAATTCCCCAGATGGAGAGGACCCTCGCAAGCCTAAGGAGGTGCACCTGAGCAGTCAGAATGCGATTTGTCGAGGATCGCGATGGAGTAAGGCAGGGGCAGGTGCACCTCTTTGATAGAAGGTCGCGGGCCGCCGTTACCTCCTTCCCAGAACTTGCCAACTGCGACGGATGAGCCCGGCGAACACGAACAGGCTCACGGTGACCGCCAGCCAGGTCCACACCCGGGCGAGGACGGTGATCCCGGTGATCCCGGTGATCCCGGTGACCTGGCCGAGGGCGAAGCTGCAGGCGGCATACATGCCAAGCGGGAAGACGGTGGCCCAGCGCTGGACATCGTAGCTCAGCCGGGGCCGCAGCGCCTCGGCCGCGATCAGCGGTCCCCGTATCTCGTTCCGCTCGGTTACCAGCGAGAGGGCGGCTTGAGTTAACGATGGTTTTCCCGGCGGGGTGTCCTTCCTCTGTTCGCTGGATACGGCCGATAACGGACGAAGCAGCCTGCGGATCTGTCGTGCCCTTACTGATCCTTACTGATCCCTACTGATCCGCCCGGGCCGGGACGGGCGGATGGTCAGGGCCGGGATGGGCCTTGTGTCAGGGCCCAGGACGGGTCGTAGCCGAAAATCTGCTGCGCGGTGCGGGAGCCGAGGTGCCCGTCGAGGATCTCGATGCGGTCCGGGCCTACCAGGCCGGGGTGAGCGACGCCGCAGGCGTGGCTGAGTTCGAGCAGTTCGTGCCGCAGGGTCGAGATGTAGCTGGCCAGCCGTACCGACTTGAGGGTGGGGTCGAGCCCGTGCGTGCGCCAGGCGGAGTGCGTGGCGATCCCGACCGGGCACCTCCCGGTGTGGCACCGCTGGGCCTGGATGCAGCCGATCGCCAGCATCGCTTCCCGTGCGACGTTGATCATGTCGCAGCCTAGGGCCATGGCGAGCAGGGCGGTTTCGGGCATGCCGAGCCGTCCGGAGCCGATGAACACGACGTCGCCGTCGAGACCTCGCTCGGCGAAGGCGCCGTACACCCGGCTGATCGCCAGCTTGAACGGCAGGGAGACGTGGTCGCTGAAGGCCAGCGGGGCGTCGCCGGTGCCGCCCTCGCCGCCGTCGACGGTGATGAAGTCCACTCCCCGGCCCGTGCCGTCCATGCTCTCGGCCAGCTTGTCCCAGAAGGTGGGGCTGCCGACGGCCGACTTGATGCCGACGGGCAGGCCGGTGCGGCCGGCGATGGTCTCGGCGAAGTCGAGCAGGCTGTCGACGTCGGAGAACGCGCTGTGCCGGGACGGGCTGCGGCAGTCCCGGCCCGGCTCGATGCCCCGCGCCGCCGCGATCTCCGGCGTGACCTTCGCGGCCGGGAGCACCCCGCCCAGGCCGGGCTTGGCGCCCTGGCTGAGCTTGATCTCGATCGCCCGTACCGGGTGCTCGGCGCACAGGTCCGCGAGCCGGCCCAGGTCGAAGCGCCCGTTACGGTCACGGCAGCCGAAGTAGCCGGTGCCGATCTGGAACACCAGCTCGCCGCCGTGCAGGTGGTGCGGTGTCAGGCCGCCTTCCCCGGCGTTGTGCAGGCACCCGGCCAGGGCGCAGCCCCGGTTGATGGCCTCGACGGCCGCCCCGCTCAGCGCGCCGAAGCTCATCGCGGACACGTTGACCACCGACGCCGGGCGGAACATACCGGGCCGCTGCCGGGCCGCGCCGAGCAGCTTCGCGCAGGCCAGCGCGTTCTCGGCCGGGGCCGGGCGCGGCAGCGGGAACATGCTCTGGTCGATGATGATGTGACCCGGCGCGGTGTCGAGGTCCTCATCGGAACCGAACCCGACGTTGTTGTTGAGGCCCTTGGCCGAGGTGTAGATCCACCGGCGCTGATCGCGGTCAAACGGCCGTTCCTGGCGGTTGTCAGTGACGATGTACTGCCTCAGCGCCGGCCCGACCGATTCCAGTATGTAGCGCAGATGACCGATCACCGGGAAGTTGCGCAGGATGGCATGCCGGCGCTGGGTCAGGTCGTAGGCGACGATCACGGCCAGGGTCAGCGCCGCGGCCAACCCGGCCCACACCCAACTGGACATAGGCCCACGGTCGTCCGGGACCCCGGCCCTGGCCAGGGACGTTCGGCTCCTAACCACGGGACGCTGGTCAGCGGGCGGGCCAGGCGGATCATTGCGGCTGCGGCTGGCTCCTGCGATTGCAAAGGCTGATGACGAGAAGCCCCACGTTATCCAGCGTCGCGTAAACCACGCCTGCCCCGCACTGAGGAGTGAGATTTTGCCTAAGCCCCCACTCGGCCGGGCCAGCGTTGCCCGCAGCCGTACCCGGGCTCATTGCCGGGCGAATATGCTCGGGGCGGATGCAATCGATGGTTAGGTTCAGGCCGGTGTTTCCGCTCCGCTTATCTGATCGCCCGCTTCATTACATGCATCCGGGAATATGCGCCGGCCAGCCCTGGCCTTATCTCCGTAAAATTTCACCCAAAGTACTGCATGCATCTATATGGGGCGGCCGGGACCATGGGCCCGAGGATAAGAGCCATTCGGGCTTCGATATACGTGCCATGGTAATGAGAATAAGGGACTCCGGGCGCCTACTATTGTTATTGGGGGTGCCCGGCCCGGAGCGGATCAGCCCGGGCGCCCCGCCGGTGCCCGTTGCCGCACCAGCAGCGGCCGAGGGGAGCGTGTACCTCATGACAATCACGTTAAGTAACTTAATGACTACTTTCAGTGTGTTCACGCCACGATGCGGTCGGCCAGCCCGCCGCGTTCCGGGGCGGCCCGGGTGGCCAGCGGGGAACGCGCTGGGTACGGCCGGGACGCGAACGGGGGATGTCATGTCACGCAGAGGTTTCGCCAGCGTCCAGCGCGCCGGGTTCACAACGGCAGCCGTGGTGCTGTGCGGTGTGGCCAGCGCCGGCGCGCAGGCGGCCGCCGGGGTGCGGGCTGGCGGAGCCGGCCAGGATCCGGCGGGCGCCGGCGCGAGCGCGGCCGGGACCGCCTACGTGGCGGACTACGGCCAGGGCAACAGCGGCCGGGGCAATGTGGTGCCGATCAATACCGCGACCAACAAGGCGGGCGCCGCCATCACCGCGGGATACGGCCCGGTCGCGATCGCGATCACACCGGACGGCAAGACGGCCTACGCGGTGAGCGACGGCTCGCAGTACACGTCCTGGGGGTCGGTGACCGCGATCAGCACCACGCCCAACACAGCGAGTGCCCAGATCGGGGTGGGCCAGCGCCCTGACGCGATCGCGATCACACCGGACGGCAAGACCGTCTACGTGGCGAACTGTTCCTCCGGCTCGGTGACGCCGGTCGCAACCGCCACGAACAAGGCCGGGACCGCGATCCCGGTGGGCGACGCGCCCGGGGTGATCGCGATAACGCCGAGCGGCAAGACCGCTTACGTGGCCAACTACAACGCGGGCACGGTGTCGGCGATCAACACCGCGACCAACCAGGCGGGGGCCGCGATCCCGGTCGGGGCGGAACCCGACGCGATCGCGATCACGCCCGACGAGAGAACCGCCTACGTGGCCAACTACGCCGCCGGGACGCTGACGCCGATCATCACCGCGACCAATCAGGCCGGGCCGGCGATCCCGGTCGGAGGTTACCCGGCCGCGATCGCCATCACCCCGGACGGGGAGACCGCGTACGTGGCCAATGAGACTCAGCCGGGGACGGTGACGCCGGTCGCCGTCGCGACCGGCAAGGCGGGAACCGCGATCCCGGTCGGGGCGGAACCCGACGCGATCGCGATCACCCCGGACGGCAAGACCGTCTACGTCGCGAACTACGCCGCGGGCACGGTGACGCCGGTCGCCGTCGCGACCAACCAGGCGGGAACCGCGATCCGGGTGGGAACCTACCCAACGGCGATCGCGATCACGCGCGACGGCAAGACCGCGTACGTGATGGCTGACGGCAAGGGATCGGCTGCGGGAACGGTGACGCCGGTCAGCATTGCGACCAATAGGGCCGGGCCGCCGATCCGGGTCGGCGCGCACCCCCGGGCCATCGCGATCACCCCGTGACCGCCGCGGGCCCGGGTGAGCGCGCCCCGGCCCGGGTGTGCCCGGGGGGAGTCCCGGTAGCCGCGAGGCCCGGGACAGCGGCGGCAACCGGCAGCGGCGGCCGGCGCGGCGAACGGAGGGCTAATTCATTGCACTTCGCCTCAAGCGTCTGAGCTGCGACAACGGCTGCGGCAAGCCATCAATGAATAAGCCTCCGGGCCGGGGGTGGTTCCCCTATATCCCCGTTCGGCAACGTTTGTCCCGGCGCGAATCCGGCTGAGGTTAGCGCCAGGCGATTGCGGCCTTTATGAAGGTAAGCAATATTTATCCGGCCGGTACTATGCACGTGCACCTGCCCGTTCGCCCAGATGATTAAGTTACTGATCAGTTTGGCGTTTCCTCACGTAAGGCGCCGTTAGCACCTTCAGCGCGCCGGCCTGCGGAGACGTGAGATGCGGTGAAAGCGTAATAAACCGGCTCAGGCTGGAGTGGCATTTTCGCCACCCGCAAGAGCGCGCAGCCGGTAGAGTCATGCCGTCAATCCGGCTTTGAGCCGGTAACCTGCCATAATCCGGAATTTGCCGCGTCCGGGTGTGCCGGTTCCGGGCTTGCGGCGGACAATTCGACAACCCGTGCGCGCGGACCGCCGGGCAGCCGGCGCCCGCCCGCGTGACTGCGGCCCGTACCGGCCGTCGCGCCGGGCGGCTGCTGCCCGCACGATTGGGCTCATCGCTCCACCGGCGGCCGGTGCTCGCCCGCAGATTGCCACCTGAATCACTGAGGACCGCCGCCGTCGCCGTGGCCCACTGTGCGGCCAGATGCCACGGCACTGGCCGGGCGGTTCTCTGCTACTGCTGGAAGGAGGCGTACGGTGCACGACCTTGATGTGTCCGGTCAACCCGGGGGAAGGAATTCTGGCGCAATTCCGTGTCCCGGCCCTCCCGCCCGGTCGGCGGGTCCCGCCGACGATGACGACGAGATCCTGGCCCGCGTGCTGATCGCGTGCTGGACGCTGGCCACCGGCCGGACGCTCCGCGACGACGTCCGCCCGCAGTTCCTCAGCGAGGAGGAGCTGATCAGCTTCTGGGCCGACGGGCAGATGAGCTGAACGACGCCTTCAGGCCTCCATCCCGGGTCTGGTCGGCCGGCTGACGACCGGTGCCCCGGCGGGGGACCAAGGGCTCTTGGCGCGGGGCGCGGAACGCCGTTGCTGTGGTAACGGAACGTCCGCCGCCGCGGTTCCGCGCTCCAGGCGAGGGGAGCCATGCGATGGGCCTGAGCTACTACGACGCGCTGCTGCCGGTGCGGGAACCGGGACCCTCGGCACCCGGTCTGCGGCATACGCTGGACAGCCTGCGGCTGCCGCACCGGGTGCTCGCGGCGATCCGCGTGCCCGGAGGACGGATCGTGCTCGCGTTCGTGTCCGACAGCGCCGAGCTCAGCCGCATGGTCGCCGCCAACTGGGCGCCGGCCTGGCCGGGCCAGAAACCGGACGCCACCCTGTACGCCATGACCGGGGGGGCCCGGGAATACGGGCTCGGCGAGGAATGGGAGCGGGCGCGGTGGTGGGCGCGGGAGGAGAAGTCGATGGCGGTCTTCCGGTTCGGCTCCTACCGGCTGGCCAAGGTGTGCGTGCGCGGGATCTGCTCCGCGGTGGGCGGGGACGACGTGGTGTTCCTGCACGGCTGCGCGCTGTCCGTCGATACCGGCGCCGGGCCGCACGGCGTGGTCGTCACCGGAAGCTCCGGGGCGGGGAAGACCACGCTGGTCGCCGGGCTGCTGGGGCACCCCGAATACCCGGTCACGGTGCTGAACGACGATTGGGGCCCTGTCGCGCTCGACTCCGGCAGCACGTCCGGCACGGGGGAGCAGATGCTGCACATGAAATCGGCAAGCGTGCTGGCCCTGCGCCCGGACTTCTTCGCGGGCGCGCCGCCCGGCTCGTACGCGCCGGACGTGTCCGAGCCGGATGAGAAGGCCCGGGTGCTGGTCTCGCCGGACGCCGTGTACGGCCGCGCGTGGGGCACCCAGGCGGCGCGGGTCACGCACCTGGCCGTGGTCGTGCGCGAACCCCCGGGCTGGCAGCCGCCGCGCCGGAAACTGGAGGCCCTGCGCGCCATCGAAAGCGAAGGCGAGGTAGGCCTCGTCCACCACCATGAGGCGTTCTTCAACGGTTCCCTGATCCTGACGTCGAAAGCGGACGCGCTGCGCGAGGAACGGCGGTTCGCGCGGCTGCTGAGACGCACCACGGTGGCCTGGATCAACAACTGCGGCCCGCCGGGGGCCCTGGTGGACCGCTTCCTGTCCGCGGTCGGCGCGGACCGCTGACACCGCCCCCCGGCCCGGCCGGGCGCGGCCGGCGCGGCCGGAAATTAGCCAGGCCCGGGAGCTGAACACCGGCCGGCCGCGGCATAACCTGGACGTGTGAAGGCTGGCGCAGCCCTGGTGCTGACCGCGGATCCCGGCGAAGCCGGACGCCGGGCGGCCGAGATGGCCCTCGCCTCACTCGGGGACAGCCCGCCCGGGCTCGGCGTGCTGTTCGCCTCGGACCATTTTCTCGACTCGGCCGAGACCCTGCTCGCGGCGGTCACCGCGCGGACCGGCCCGCTGCCGCTGATCGGCTGCGTGTCGGAGGCGGTCGCCGGCGGGGCCCGCGAGGTCGAGGCCGAGCCCGCCGTCTCGCTGTGGCTCGCGGCCGGGCTGGGCCCCGCCGAGACGTTCGCCATGGAGTTCGTGCCGACCGCCAGCGGCGGCGCGTTCGGCGGCTACCGGTTCGAGCCGGACCGGGCCGCCGTCTGCCTGCTGGTCTGTGACCCGTTCACGTTCCCGGCCGAGTACCTGCTGGCCCACCTGAACGAGAACGCCACCGGAACGCTGGTCATGGGCGGGATGGCCAGCGGCGGCCTCGGGGCGCGGCGGAGCCGCCTGTTCCTCGACGGCCAGGTCCGGACGGAGGGCGCCGTCGGGGTTTACCTGCCGGACACAAGGATCCATCCCCTGGTGTCGCAGGGGTGCCGGCCGGTCGGGGAGCCGTTCACCGTCACCGCGGCCGAGGGCACCCTGGTCCAGGAGCTCGGCGGGCGCCCGGCCATGACCCGCCTGCAGGAAATGGCCGGCGCGCTGTCGCCGCACGACCGCGAGCTGCTGGCCCGGGGCGTCCAGGTCGGGATCGTCATGAACGAATACGGGGCCGAACGGCACCAGGGCGATTTCCTGATCCGCAGCATCCTCGGCGCGCAGCCCGAGACCGGCGCCATCGCGGTGGGGGACGAGATCGACGTCGGCCAGACGCTGCAGTTCCACATCCGCGACGCCGACTCGGCGGACCGGGACCTCCAGCGCATCCTGGACGAGGAGGCCGCCGCGCTCGGCGGTGCCCGGGCGGCCGGGGCGCTCCTGTTCACCTGCAATGGCCGGGGCTCGCGGCTGTTCCCCGAGCCTGACCACGACGCGCGCCTGCTGGCCAGGGTGCTCGGCGACATCCCGGTGGCCGGGTTCTTCTGCGCGGGGGAACTCGGGCCGGTCGGCGGGCAGAACTACCTGCACGCCTTCACCGCGTCGATCGCGCTGTTCCCCGGCTCGCCCGGCTGACGTTCAGGCTCGCCCGGCTGACGTTCAGGCTGGCCGGCTGACGGCTTGGCCGGCCCGTCCGGTACGGTCGTGCCCGATCCGGAAACCCGCCCCGGGAGGGAGCCGCTGATGGACCTGGGCCTGCGCGGCAGCCGTGCGCTGATCACCGGGGGAAGCCGGGGCATCGGCCTGGCGGTCGCGGAGTCGCTGGCCGCCGAGGGGGCGGCCGTCGGGATCGTCGCGCGGGAGGCGGGCGGCCTGGCCGCCGCGGCCGAGCAGCTGGACCGGCACGACGTGCCCGTGGTCACCGCGGTGGCCGACGTGACCGACACGCCGACGCTGTACCGCGCGGTCGATGACATCGCCGCCGAGCTGGGCGGCCTGGACCACCTGGTGGCCAACGCGGGCGGCACGGTCGGCGGCGGGAACCTCGGCAACGCCGAGCCCGGCGAGTTCACCGCGACGTTCGCGCTCAACGCCGGCCACGCCGCCGAGCTGATCCGCGCGGGCCTGCCGCAGCTGCGCGCCAGCGGCCAGGCAGCGGTGGTGATCGTCTCCTCGATCACCGGCATGCGCCCCGCGCCGCGCACTGCCTACGCCGCCGCCAAGGCCGCGGAAATCCAGCTCGCCGCGACCGCCGCGCAGGAACTCGCGCCCGACCGCATCCGGGTCAACTCCGTCAGCCCGGGCTCGATCATGTTCCCCGGCGGTTCCTGGGACGTCTTCGCCCGGGAGAACCCCGGCGACTTCGGCACCTTCCTGGCCTCGCAGTTCCCGTTCGGCCGCCTGGGGCACCTGGAGGAGGTCGCCGACGTGGTGACGTTCCTGCTGTCGCCGCGGGCATCATGGGTCACCGGGGCCAACATCGTCGTTGACGGCGGCCAGCGCTACCCCAGCGCCCGCCGCTTCGGGTAACGGCCCCCCTCCGTCGGGGGCCCGGTACCGGGCCGGTATGAACGGCAGTGACGGTAACGCCAGCGAAGATGACGGATCAATCGGACTAATCGGACCGCTGAGCCTGATCGTCAATTCGTCAATAAACTCTTTCGCCGGCTATTGGGCCATTCGTCAACATATTAGGGGACCTTAGGCCCAGTTCCCGCGCTCACTGCGCGCTACAGTACGTTTATTGGCAGGCAGGAATGCACGTTATCAGTGTTTGTATGCGGCGCCGGGGCGGCACTCTCCTGCTGCAGAGGTTTTGGCTTTATGGTCGGCCGGAAACCGGGAAGCCGGAACAGCGCCCCGGTGGCGGCGGCAGTGCACGACTGCTTGGTTGAGCCCGACGGCACTTCCCGCGCAGGCAGAAAGGTGGCCACGGAAGCTGGGCACGATCTGGTGCCCGTCGGGGGGGCGGCTGGCAGCCTCCTGGGTTCGAGGCCCGGGGCGCCCGCGATGGGAACAAGCCCATTACGGCTGTAAGGAGATGGAGATCATGAAGCGCATGATCGCAAGCGGAGCCGGTTCGGTCGCGGCCTTAGCGGTCGCCGCCGGACTGGTCCTGCCCGGTACGGCGGGCGCACAGACGATGGCGCAGCCCAGGCCCGTGCCGGTCAAGCACGTCGTCGAGTGCGGCGGCCGCTACGCGGCCGACGTCGTCCGCGGGTCCACCGTCATGGCCGACCGCTACCGGCCCAGCCAGGCTACGGAGGACTTCGCGGTCGTCTACCAGGGCGGCACACTCCGCCTGCAGTACGCACCGAACGGCCATCCCAGGGGCCTGTATGTCCAGGTGACCCCATCCGGTTCCCGCCTGGTGCCGGGGGGGCAGGCGACGCGGCTGCATCAGGGCCAGCCACAGCACGGCTGCTACACGCTGTGGGTGGAGCAGGGGCGCCACGTCAGTGTCGTGACCGATGAACATGGCCGGATCGACCTGACGCCGGTCGGCCGGCACGGCCCCGCGTCAAACCAGCTCTGGTATCTCACCCGGTAACCGGGAACAGCAAGCGGCCGGGGCCACAGCAGCGGCCCTGGCCGCCGCCATTACCGCAGGGACACCGCGAACGTCCCCGCCCTGAAAGACCGGGGCATCACGGACGAGCTGAGCTGCCATGGTGCAGTCCGCGACCGCCGAAATCCACCGCGCCCGCAGCGAGGCGAGGGCGACCGACCTGGAGGCGCGGCAAGACGACGGCCACACTCGGCCGCGAGGAAGGCCAACCCAACCACTTGACACAAAGAGGCATTCGTTATGCATGATCCGGAGATGCTCGGCGGCGCTTGCCGGACGGGTACATATCTGGCTGGTCCGCGCTTCAAGGCCGGTTTCTGCTGGCGCGTGGGACCTGTCCGCCGCCGGCCGGTTGAGAACCTCCGCATTTCCTCACAGGTCGTAGGGCAGCAGCGTGAAATAGTCCGCTCCCCACAGAGGCCGGAGCCGCCGGAAGTGCCGCTGGTCGAGAGTAAGCAACCGCGTTGTGCGGTAACGATCGGCCAGCACCACGTTGGCCGCGTCCGCGATACCGATGTAGCTGCTGTCATCTGAGTTCCGGTTGATGACATCCAGGGCCGCCGCGTGGTCGGTCGCGGTCCATTCCGGCAGCTCGTACGCTTCAGCGGCCACGTCGGCCACGAACTGGCGCGCGGCCGCAGCGCCGAGCCTGCTGTAGAGCATGTAATCGCTCTCGGCGACGGCCATCGGCGAGACGACTAGCAGCCCGTCGGCGGCCGCGAGGACCGCGGCGATCGCCTCGTGCTCGGCGTAGGCCTCGTCGAGGCTGGCGAGAACGGCGCTGGTGTCAACGATGATGGCGGTCATCGCCTAGGCCGGCCGCGAGCTGGTCATCGATCTCCTCAGCGGTCAGCGGCCGGCTGCTCCGGAACCCGCCAGTCGACGGCCGGGGGCGCGGCGTCCGCTCCCTGACCAGCTTTTCGATCTCCTGGGCGAGCGTAACCCCGTCAGCAGCGGCCAGCCGGTGCAGCCTGTCCCGCGTCGCCTTCGGCACCTTTATGGTCGTCATAGTCATACTGGTGAGTATACCAGTGCGATCCTCGGCACCCATCGCCGGACACCGGGAAGAAACCGGGCATTCTGCGCCCCATTCGCGGCGCGTCCGGCCCGGTCGAAGGCCCAGATCTGCGTGTAACGGGGCCGGCCGCGCTCGCCGGTGTCGACGATGCCGAACAGGTACTGCAGGCCAAGCTCGTGGCCGTCCTCGGAGTAGTACCGCGCCCCCTCGATGTCGAAGAACAGGTCCCAGGGCACCGGCTCGGGCAGCGCCAGCAGGCCCCCGGTTGGGGACCAGCGCCCCAGGCTAGCGGGCGTGATGCCGACACGGGTCCGCATCATCGCCGGCATCACGCGGTTCCTCGACGATCCGCAGGGTGTGCGTCGCGTCATGGATGCGATGGACTTGGCTGCAGATCCCCGCCCGGACGGCTCGTTTCCCTATGGATCGCCCAATCTCCGGCGGCTGCGTGTCGGCCGGTACCGGGTCCTTTATGAGATCGCGGGGGACGCGTTAACGGTCCGCCATATCGCCCGCGGTGCTGAGAGTTCCGGCAGATGAATCTACGTGCGCCGCCGCCACGGCGCGCGGGCCAGTACCAGGCCCTCCACCTGCGCCGCCCGCCCCTCATCGAGCAGGCATGCCGCGACCGCGTCGAGCTGGCTGGCCGTCGTGCACACGTCGTCGAAGACCAGGATGCGCCGCCCGGCCGTGCGGGCCACGTCCGGGACACGCAGCGCCAGCCGCAGCTCGCGGGCCGCTTCGCGCTTGGCCTTCGCGGTGGCGGCCGCCGATCGTGGCGTGGGCCGGGTCTTTACGATGGCGGGCGGATCTGCCAGGCCGAACGGCCACCGGCCCATCGCGTCCTCGCCCGCCGCGCGCCGCAGCACGGTCTCGGCGTGCGCGAACGCCCGGCCGCCGGGCCCGGTGAAGGCCGGGTTGGCCACGATCAGGCCGGGCGGGTCGCCGGTCGCGTGCATCTCCAGCCAGCCGAACACCAGCCGCCCGAACACCTGCGCCCAGCCGGTCGCCCCCTCGTATTTGTACTTGAGGATCACCCGCCGCAGCGGCCCGGACTGGTAGGCGATGGCGTGGATGCGGCGGATCCGCCGGCCGGGATCGGAGCACAGCCAGTTCGGGCAGCGCCCGTCCTCATCCAGCTCCTGGGCGCACACCGGGCAGGCGCCGGGGGCGATGCGCTCGAAGGTCCGCCGGGCGCAGACCACGCAGATGAGCGCCGGGCCGGTCCGCAGGTACGGGCAGCGGGGGCAGCCCGGGAACCCGGGCGGCGGCCCGGCCGGCAGTAACGCGGACCGTGCCATCGCTCACAGCAGGGTCAGCGAGAGCTGCTGATGCTGGCGCGCCTTCTGCCGCACCCGGTCCGGCGCGGCCAGGTGGCGCAGCACCTCGTCCACGTCACCGACGGCGACCGCGCCCCGGCTGGCCACGTACTCCCGTGCCCAGTCCTGGTCCGCCGCCAGCGATCGGGCCACGAACACCTTCTTCCCGTGCTCCAGCGCTAGCCGCGCCTGCATCCGGGCACCCGACGTCTCGCCCGCCTCGATGACCAAGGTGCCCTGGCTGAGGCCGGAGGTAACCACGTTCCGCCGCGGGAATGTGTCCTGGCCGGGGGACCGTGTCGGCCAGAACTGCGAGACTATCGCGCCGGCCTGGGTGATCCGCTCGGCCAGGTCCCGGTTTCCCGGCGGGTAGCAGCGGGTGATGCCGGTGCCGAGCACGGCGATGGTCCGCCCGCCGCCGTCGAGGGCGGCCCGGTGAGCGGCGGTGTCGATGCCCAGGGCCAGCCCGGAGATGACCGTGACGTCCCGGCCGGCCAGCAGGCCGGACAGCCGCGCCGCCCGCTCCAGGCCCGCCGCCGAGGCGCTCCGCGTGCCCACGACGGCCACCGACCAGGCGTCCGCCTCGGCCAGGGTGCCCCGGTAGAACAGGAACGGCGGCAGGTTCGGGATCAGCCGCAGGTTCGCCGGGTACTGCTCATCCAGCACGGTGACGAGCCGCGCGCCGGCCCGGTCAGCCGCGCCGGTCTCGGCCTCCACCCGCTCGTCCAGCGCAGCCGCATCCTTGATGCCGAGCCGCAGCACGGGCAGGGACCGTGTCGCGGCGGCCGACGTCTCGAAGATCCGGCCCGCCCACAGCGCGTCGAGCCCCTCTGCGAACTGCGCCTGCCGGGCGACGAGGCTCCAGTCCACGCCGGAGCCGTCCACCCGGATGGCGCACAGCGCAAGCACCCGCCGCTGCTGCTCCGTGACCCGCACCCGGCTCCTCGATCGAACTGACATTCGGGCCCGCCCGGGTCCAGTCTTCCAGCGAGTCTGGCACATCTCAAGCACCAGCACGCGGACTGCCACGATTTGCTCGCTGGAGTCGGCCAGCAGGCGGGAGAGCACGGCCCAGGTCTTGCCCGAGCGGGCCGTCGCCGGTACCGGCCGCGTGCTGCCTGCCGAGGGTGAGCCGGTCCGGGCTGGCGAACAGCCGCCGGATCCTGGCATGATCACCGGTATTCAGTCGATGACGTCCGTCTCCGGCATGGCGACCGGGCCGGGTAGCGGGCGGGCGTCCAGGAGCCGTCCGGCCTGCTGCCGCGGTCGCAGTCGTCGCGGCGTGCGGCCGGGTGCCCGGCGGCGGCTTGGGCCTGCGGGCGGGACGTGCCGGTGAATTCCATTGTCGTGTCCGGGTATACCAGGGCCGTGATGCGCAGTAGCGAGGCGGGCGGGTGGTGCGCGATGAGGCGCGCGGCGGGATGGCGCTCGGTAAGCGCGATCAGCTCGCGGGTGCAGGCGACGTCGATGAACCGCAGGCCGGTCAGGTCCAAATGGATCTCACCGGCGCCGTCGGCGGACAGCGCGGCGAGCGCGGCACGCAGGATGTCCAGGGCCGTCAGGTCGGCTTCGCCGGCGAGGATCAGCCCGCGGCAGCCTGGCAGCAGGCGGATGGTCAGCGTGCCGGGACGCGGCTGGCGGCGATCACACATGGCTAAATCCTCTTCAACCTATCCTCAGATCTTCCCGGGAACTGGATCACACATATACAGTAGCAGTGATACAAAGGGTGTTGAAGAGGGAATGAGGAGCGTATCGGGGGCGGATGTCGTCACGCGATGCCGCCCGCGTCGCCAGATGATGATGAGGAGCTGCCGGTGAGCCAGCCCGGCGGGCCGATGCCGGGGGATCGCCCGGTCTACAGCATCAGCGCGGCGGCCCGGATGCTGGAGGTCCCGGTGGCCACGTTGCGGACCTGGGAGGACAGATACGCGCAGGTGGTGCCCGCACGCAACGCCAGCGGGCATCGGCTGTTCAGCCGGAACCAGGTGGAGCAGCTGAGGTTCATCCGGGCGCAGATGAGCCGGGGTGCCACCGTCGCCGACGCGCACCGCCTGCTGGCCGAGCGGACAGAGCAGGGGGCACCGCTGATCTCCTCGCCGTCCCGCCCGGCGCCCCGGCTGCTGATCCAGCTGGCCGAGTCCGACCCGTACGCGGCCGAGTTCGAGGAGTACTTCCTCAAGACCGAGGGGTTCGAAGTCGAGGTGACGCTGACCGAGGACGCCGCGCGGGAGGCGTTCGCCGCGGCTGCCCCCGCGGTGGTGATCGTCGAGGTGCTCATCTCCGGCGGCACCGGGCTGGAGCTGTGCCGCTTCTTCCGTGAACAAGGTAGCGCGGCGATCGTGGTGGTGTCGGCGGTGGAGGCGATGGACGCGGCGATCGACGCGGGCGCCGACGCTTTCTTGCGCAAGCCCATCGATCCCCTGCAGCTGGTCTCCACCATCCGGGACCTGCTCCGGTCGAGCGCCCTGCTGGCCGGCCGGAGCAGCCGATGACCGGCGAGCAGCTGCGCAGCGGGCACCAGCCCCTGGATGACGTGCTAGGCGGCGGCCTGCCGGGCAACGGGATCAGCGTCATCATGGGGCTGCCGGGCACCGGCAAGACGATCATCGCGCAGCAGTACGTCTTCCGCAACGCCCGCCCGGACCGGCCCGCGGTGTATTTCTCCACGCTGTCCGAGCCGCTGGAGAAGATCATCCGCTTCGGCCAGACCCTGGAGTTCTTCGATGCCACCGCGGTCGGCACGTCGGTGTTCTACGAGGACCTGGGCCATATCGCCGGGCGCGACGGGCTGCCCGGCGTCGGCGACCATATCGCCGCGGTACTCAAGCAGCGGCGCCCCGGGCTGGTGGTCATCGACAGCTTCAAGGCCCTGCACGCCCCGGCCGACAGCGACGCGGGATTCCGCATGTTCTTGCACCAGCTGGCCGGCCGGCTGACCGCGTTCCCGGCCGCCTCGCTGTGGGTCGGCGAATACGAACCCGGCGAGGCGGCGAACTCCCCCGAGTTCGCCGTGGCCGACGCGATCGTGGAACTGGCCGTCATGCCGCTGGGCCAGCGGGAAAAGCGGTTCCTGCACGTGCGGAAGCTCCGAGGCAGCGGCTTTTTGTCCGGCCAGCACGGTTACCGGCTCACCCCCCAGGGGCTGCGGCTGTTCCCGCGGCTGGCCGACCTCCCCCCGGCCGGCGGCTACCCGCTCGGCGGCCGCCGGATCACCACCGGCCTCCCCGGGCTGGATGCCATGGTGGGCGGCGGGCTGTGGCCAGGGTCGGCCACCATGGTCGCGGGACCGTCCGGCTCCGGCAAGACCATTATGGGACTGCATTTCATCTACGGCGGAGCCGAGCACGGCGAGCGCGGCATCATCGCTACCTTCCAGGAAAATCCCTCCCAGCTGAACCGGATGCGCACCGGCCTGGGCTGGCCGAGCGCTGACCCGGCAGTCGAGGTCATGTACCGCTCCCCGGTCGACATCCACATCGATGAATGGGCGCACGACCTGCTGGAGACCGTCGAACGCACCCGGGCGCGCCGGGTCGTCATCGACAGCCTCATGGACCTGCAGATGGCGGCCGTCGAGGAAACCCGCTTCCGCGAGTTCATGTACTCCCTGGTCCAGCGGTTCTCCCGGCAGGGAATCACCCTGCTCAGCACCCACGAGACACCCGCCCTGCACAGCGACGGCAGGCTGCCGGAATTCGTCGGCTCCCACCTGGCCGACAACGTGATCACGCTCACCTTGGACCGCGACGACGGTTCCATGAGGCGGTCCCTGGCCATCATCAAGACCAGGGCCAGCAACCACGACCCAGCCATCCGCCAGTTCAGCATCAGCGCCGACGGCATCAAACTCAGCGATATCGCGATCCAGGGCAAAGGCCGGTCACCGGTGGCCACCCGGGATGCTGCTGCTCCGTGACCTGCACCCGGCTCCTCTACCGAACTGACATTCAGCCCCGCCGAGGTCCAGTGTGGCCTGTAAGCGCTGCGGGGGCCGCTGGCTGGCCATCCGCGGCGGGCGATGCGCCGGTCCGCCATCAGCGGCGGCCGCCATGCCGTGCCGCGCCCATTCCGTGCCCCCAACGCCAGGGACCGACTACCATTCAGCGGTGGCATCGGCGGACCGGCGCACGCGGCGCACCCGGCTGACCCGCGTCGGCCAGGTGGCCGCCGTCGCCCTCGCGGTCCTGCTGCCGGCCGCGTGCACCAGCAGCACGGCCAAGACCACGCCGGCGAAACGGCCCACCGCCGTGTCCGCCAGCCCCGCGCCGAGCGTCACGCCCAGCCCCACCCGGGCCACCGCCGCGCCGCTCGGCAACCCCGGCACCTTCCCGGTGGGCCAGCAGCAGGTGACGTTCACCGAGCCGGCGCATACCAGCGCGGGCCAGGCCATCGGGCCGCGGACGCTGGTGACGCAGGTCGACTACCCGCTGGCCGCCTCCTCCGCCGCCCAGCCGGCCCCCGGGCCGCTGCCGCTGATCGTGTTCGGGCCGGGGTTCCAGGAGTGCGTGAGCACCTATGGTGAGCTGCTGCGCACCTGGGCCAGCGCCGGGTACGTGGTGGCCGGCGTGACCTTCCCGCGGACGAACTGCCAGCTCGGCGGCGCGGCCGGCGAAGCGGATCTGGTGAACCAGCCGGCCGACATGTCCTACGTGATCAGCGCCATGCTGGAGCTCAGCGAGCAGCCGCACGACGTGGTCTCCGGGCTGCTGAACGGCCAGCAGATCGCGGTGGCGGGCCAGTCGGACGGCGGGGACACGGTCGCGGCGATGGCCGCCAACACCTGCTGCGCCGACCACCGGCTCAAGGCCGCCGCGGTGCTGTCGGGCGCGGAATGGCCCGCGATGCCGGGCCGGTACTTCACCGCCGCGGCGCCGCCGATGCTGTTCACCCAGGGCAACGCGGACACCATCAACCCGCCGTCGGCGAGCCTGCTGCTGTACGGCTCCGACGAGGCCGGCCTTCGGTACTACCTCAACTTGTCCGGCGCCAGCCACATGGTCCCCTACGCGGGCACCAACCCGGTGGAACGCCTCGTCGCCCGCGTCACGCTGGCCTTCTTCAACCGCTACGTGCTCGGCCAGGCCGGGGCGCTGGCCACGCTGGCCCAGCAGGGCAACGCCGCCGGCGCCGCGCTGGTCAGCGGCGGCCACGTCCCGTCGGACGCGGGCTGACCCGCGCCACACCTAGCGGTTCCGAGGCCGGCGACGGCGGCCTGCCCGGGCGGCATCGCCTCGACCCGGGGGCCGGCCCGCCCGGACCGCTGTGACAACCGGCCCTACCGCGGCGGACCCCGGTCGGCTTGCATGGAAAGCGTGAAGGGAGGTGCCCGATGCGAGTACTGGTTACCTATGGTTCGGCGCGCGGGGGCACCGAAGGACTGGCGGCCATGGTCGCCGACGACCTGCGCGACGAAGGCTTCACCGTCGACCTGCTGCCGCCCCGCAAGGTCAAGAAGGCCGGCGAGTACGGCGCCGTCATCGTCGGCGGCGCCCTGTACGCATCCCGGTGGCACCGGGAATCGCGCCGGTTCGTCCGGCGGCACGCGCAGGAACTGCGGCAGCACCCGACGTACTTCTTCTCCAGCGGGCCGCTGGACGACTCGGCCAGCTACACCACGATCCCGCCGGTCAAAGGCGTCCAGTCGCTGATGCGGCGGGTCGGTGCGCGCGGCCACGCCACCTTCGGCGGGCGGCTCGCCGCCGACGCCAAGGGGTTCCCCGCCAGCGCGATGGCAAAGAAGCGCGCCGGGGACTGGCGGGACCCGGCCGACGTCCGGGCCTGGACGGACACCGTCGCCGCAGACCTCCGCCACGACGCCCCGCCGGACCATGCCCCGGCGTGATCATCGCCGCCCGTTACGAAGCCAACGTCATTCCGGGAGAGGGCGGGCGGCGCCGGGGCCGGCTGACGAATGACAGTTCCCGCGCACTTCCCAAGATCGCTTCGGGGTGTTCCGCTACCGGGCCGGCATGGCATTTCATGCCGCGGCCTTGGCCGGTCCGGGCTGGCTGTAGGCGGCGCTGAAGCCCTGGCGCCAGCTTGGGTAGCGCCGGGTCCAGCCGAGATCTTCCTTGGCCCTGGCGTTGGACGCGCCGTGGGTCGCCAGCGCTTGGTGGTCGAAGCGTTCTTCGCCGCCGCGCGGGAAGGCGATTTCGGCGCGCTCGACGCCGTGCTCGATCCCGGCGTGGTGCTGCGGATCGACGCCGGCGCCGCACGCCCGGCCGCATCCATAGCGCTACGCGGCGCGGACGCTGTCGCCAGGCAGGCGCTGACCGGGCTCACCAGCGGCCTGAACGTCGTGCAGGTGCGTCCCGCGCTGGTGAATGGGGCAGCCGGAGTGACTGTCCTCCTGCGCGGACGGCCAGTCACCGTGATGGGCTTCACGATCGTCAACGGCAAGATCGCCGAGATCGACGCGATCGGCGACCCCGAACGCCTCGTCGCGATCACAGCGCCAGTGAGCCGGTTCTGAGCTGCGCCACGTCGGCGGCGAACGAACCGGCGGGGCACCGCAGCGGGGGTCGGCTCGCCTTCTGTGCGGAAACCGGCGCCGACCGTGGACGGGCCGGCGCCCACCGGGCGGCGCCGGTTACGTGCGGCGGCAGCGGCGCACCTGGTCGCGGAAACCGGGGCTGGCCTTGTCCAGCAGCCGGCCGATGAAATCCGGGTCCTCGGCCTGCATCGCGGCGACCGCGGCGGGCGTCATCCGGCGGCAGACGCGGCTGGCCAGGTCGGCGGGCAGGTCCCGGAGCAGCCCGGCCGCGGTGCGCGCCCGGACGAACATGAGCGTGGCGGCCGCGGCCGTGTCGCCGGTGCGGGCCAGGATGCGGGCGGCATCGCTGGCGGGCATCGCGTCCAGTACCGCGGCGGCGGTGTCCGGCCGCAGGTGCCCGAGGATCCGGCTGGCCATCCCGGGCAGGAAGATCTGCAGGATCTGGGCGGCGACGTCGGGCTCGGCGATGGCGATGCCCTGCACCAGGCCGCCGGCCGCCTCGTCGGCGTAGTCGAGGAGGATCTTCGCGGCGTCGCCGCGTGGCATCCGGGCCAGCATGGCCGCGCCCGCGTCGGTGCCCACCTCCCGGATCACCTCACGCGCCTCCACCAGGTCCTCCCGGGCCAGGCCTTCGCGGGCCGTCGCGGTGGGGCGGTCGTCGCGCGGCTGCGGCGCCAGGCCGGGGACCGGCCCGGCCGGCGCGGCCCCCAGCCGGGCCTGCCCCAGATCGCGGGGCAGCGGGCCGCCGTGCGCGGACCGCAGGACCCGGTCCACGTCCGCGGCGTCCGGCCGCAGCGCCGGGTCCTTGCGCAGCAGCGCCACGATGAGCTGGGCCAGCGGGCCGGGCCGCAGCGGCGCGGGCGGGTCCTCGTGCACGATCGCGTACATGGTGGCGTTCCGGTCGCCGCCGCGCCCGAACGGCGGGTAGCCCTCCAGCGCGAGGAACAGCGTCACGCCGAAGGACCACAGGTCGGCGGCGGGCCCGGCCGGCTGGCCGCGGACGCGCTCGGGGGCGAGGAATTCCGTCGTGCCGACCAGGCTGGTCTGGCCGGTCAGCCGGGTGTCCCCGTCGATCAGCGCGATCCCGAAGTCCACCAGGTACGTCGAGCCGTCCTCGGCGACCAGGATGTTGGTCGGCTTGACGTCGCGGTGCAGCACCCCGGCCTGGTGCGCGGCGGACAGTGCGTGCAGGATCGGCAGCCCGATCGCGGCGATCGCGCGTTCGCCCAGCGGGCCGCCGGCCAGGATGCCCTCCAGCGAGCGGCCGCGGACGTAGCCCATGACGATCCACGGATCACCGCCGTCCCAGACCACGTCGTGGATGGGGACGATGGCCGGATGGTTCATCCGGGCCAGCGCCCTGGCCTCCTGCATCGCCCGGGCCCGCCGTTCGGCCAGGTCGGCCACGCCGGCGTGGTGCACCAGCGCCTTCAGCGCGACGGCCCGGTCCAGCACCGTGTCCTCCGCCAGCCAGACGGTGCCCATCCCGCCCTTGCCCAGGTTGCGCAGCAGCCGGTAGCGGTCATGCACGACACGCTGCTCAGAGGTCATCGTCCCGGAAGCGCAGCTCGTTGCCCCCGCGGCCGTCCGAGCCACCCGAACCGCCAGAACCCGCCGACCCCGTCGTGGCGGGCGAGCCGCCGGCGTTGCGCAGCGCGTCGTCGATCCGGGTGGCCTCGTCCGACAGGCCCGGCCGGGCCCGCGACGGGTCTGGGCCGGCCGAATCCGCCCAGCTCGGCGCGGCCGGCATCCGCCAGATGGCATCCAGGTCCGGGTCCCGCGGCAGGCGTTCGGCGCCGGTCCCGCCTGCCCAGGCCGGGGCGGCCCCGGCCGCCCCGGCAGCGCCGGCCAGGCCCGGCTCGCTGCGGATCCGGCGCCGGGCGACCTTCAGCTCACGTTCGGCGGTGGCCCGGAGGATCTCCTCGTAGTTGCCCGGCTGCTGCATCAGCTTGACCGTAATCGGCAGGCACTCGATCACCAGGAAGAACAGGAATATCAGCAATCGCGCCGAATTGAGCGTGAAGTCCTTCCCGGAAAGCTCGTTGAGCGCCTGCAGCCTGATCAGCAGGCCGTTGGTCGCGGCATTGCTGGCCTCGAAATTGCTGCGGAGCGCGTCCTCCGCAGCGGTGGCGGCGGCCAGATGCGCCTTTGCGCCCGGCAGCGCACCGCCGGCCTGCTGGTATCGGGTCTGCTGGGACGCCTGGTCCTGCGCCGACAGCGCGTTCTCGCGCTGCGTGATCTCACTGGTCAGCGTGCTCACCTGCTGCGCGGCCTGCTGGTAGGACTTCTGGCTGGCCTGGGCCAGCACCCCGTTACCGCGCGTGCAGTCCGGCCCGCCGTACAGCTGGCATTGCCACTGGTTGAAGTACTTCTGCTCCAGGGCCAGTTCGGCGGTCCGCTGGCTGGTCAGCGACTGGACCACCGGGTCCGCGGACGGATCGAGCGGCTGCTGCCCGCCCGAGTTGATCACCTTCTCCAGGCTGGCGACCTGATTGCCCCAGTAGGTGACCTGCTGGCTGACGCTGCTGTGCTGCTGGGCGGCGATGAAGGCGCTGGCGCGCTGCTGCTTGATCACCGCGATCTGCGTGTTGATCTCGGACTGGAACAGCCGCAGCACGATGGGGGTGGAGATCAGGCTGCCGAGCAGCACGGCGAGCACCACCCGCGGGACGGCGACCTGCCACCGGCGCGAGCCGCGCGGCGGGATCGAGGTGACCAGCCAACGGTCGATCCCCATGATCACCAGGCCCCACAGGATCGCGATCAGCAGCGCCAGGACCGGGTTGATCCCCATCGCGCTGGAGAGCGCGAACCACATCGACACGGTCGCGATACCGCTGGTAATGAGGATGGCCCAGCCCAGGCTTTGAAACTTGAGGCGTTCTGTCGGGCACTGGTCGAGAATTTGCTGCCGTGCGCCGGCCAGACTAATCAGGAATGTGCTCATCCTGCGCCTCCCGGTGGACAGCGGACGGGCATTCGTTGCATACATTATCAAGCATGGCAATGGGCTGACGTAATGCTATAGAGTTATCCCGCGCCACACCAACAACGTTAAACCCTGACACGTGTCATTGCGGTGATTAGTCCGGTCGTGTGGCTGAACCGCCAGGGGGCGTGATGCTGATGAGCGGCACGGAGCAGGAGCCAGGGGGCGAGGGCCTGCGGGAGGCCATCGCGCGGGACGTCGCGGGCCTGCCCGGGGGCGCGGCGTTCATGATCAGCGAGTTCGCCGCCGCCGGGTTCATCACCTGGGAGGTGCGGCGCGACCAGGATGGCACGCCGCACGCGCGGCAGTGGCTGGTGCCCTGGTCGGAGCTGTACCACCGGCGCGAGCCCGGCCCCTCTGGCCACAGCCACGAGCAGGGGCGGCCGGGCGGCCACCGGGCCGCCGCCGAGCCGCCCGCCGCCGAGCTGGCCGGCAGCGAGCTGACCGGCGGTGCGCTGACCGGCAGCGAGCTGACCGGCGGTGCGCGGGCCCGGATCACCCAGGCGGCGGAGGGCTCGTCGCTGCTGCTGGTGTGCAGCGCCCCCGCCGACCCGTCCGCCGCGCCCGCCTTCGCCCTGGCCCGCGGCGTGCTGGAACGCGGCGGGGTGACGTGGCGGCGCGCGTTCACCTGCCCGGTCCCGCTGGAGGACCTGCTGCTGGAGGTCTTCACCGACGACCCGCTGACGCAGTGGTATGACCTGGTGGCCCTGCGCCGCACCCCGGAGGGGCGGCTGGTGTTCACCACCCGGCAGCTGTTCGCGCCCGGTGCGGTGCGCGGGGCGGCCGAGTCGCTGACCGTCCGGTGCGAGCCCAGCGACGACGCAGGCACCGTGTTCGCGGTGATGGCCTACCGGCTGGAGGAGCGCACCACGTTCCGGCGGGTGACCCAGCGGGTGGCCAACGTCCCGCACGGCACCTACGAGCTGACCGCCGAGCTGCGGCGGCCCGGTGAGGTCCGCTTCCGGCTGCGGGAGCTGGCGGTGAAGTTCCGCCCGGACCGGCGCAGCTGGGAGGAGCTGGTCGCGCGGGTGCCGCCCCGGCTGGACCGGCTGCGGCCGGCGCACCTGATCGTCGCGGTCGAGGTTAGCGGGAGCACCGCCCGGGTGCTGGAGCGGATCGACCGCGCCGAGCAGCTCATCCGCTGTGTCGCCGCTGGCGCGGACGGCCCGCTGCACGTCTCGCTGATCTCGTTCGGCGCGCATGCGGTGCACCGCGACGACGCCGAGGAACCGGTGACCGTGCTGTCCTGGGCGCAGAGCAGCGGGGTCGCGCTGGCCGCGCTGTCCCGGCTGCGCGAGCGCGGCGCCGCGCCGCCCGGCTACTCCCGCGCCGCCCAGCTCGAATGCATGCTCACCACGGTGGCCACCCGGCTGACCGGCGAGCACGGGCGGCCGGTCCTGGTCACGGCCGGCTCCCGGCCCGCGTTCCCCAGGCGGGTGGACCGGGTCTCGGAGATCATCCCGTGCCCGAACCGCAACGACTGGGCCGCCGCCTGGTACCACCTGCGCCAGCATCCGGGCATGGCGTTCGGCGCGATCCGCGACTTCGGCCCCGGCGGGGAGGCCTGGCGGCATCTCGGCCACGACGCCGCCGGGCAGCTCGCCGCCGTCGACGTCCGGCGGTTCGCCGCCGACCTGGGCCTGGTCAGCTCTACCGCCCAGTACATCCCGTTCCCGCTGGTCGAGGCGGAGGAAGGCTGATCGTGCCGCCGAGCGAACCGGCCCGCGACTACGGCATCACCATGTGGGGAGCCTCGTCCACCGGCAAGACGACGTTCCTGGCCGCGCTCAGCGTCGCGCTGATCCGGCAGCGGGGGCCATGGCGGGTGATCGGGGCCGACCAGGCGTCCGCGACCCAGCTCACCCGGCTGACGACGGGACTCACCCAGCGCCGGACGTTCCCGCCGGCCACGGCCGCCGTCGAGCACTACCGCTGGGAGCTGGTCGGGATGGTCCGGCGGGCCGCCCGGCGGCGCTGGCGCTGGCTGGGCTGGCGGCACTACGAGCAGCTCGTCACGATCCCGCTGGACCTGGTGGACGCGCCCGGTGAGGCCGCCGACCAGGAACGGGCCGCCCCGGTCCTGTGGGACGGGCTGATCGAGAACATGGTGAACAGCGGCGGCATCGTCTTCTTCTACGACCCGGTCCGCGAATTCGAGAACGGCGATGCGTTCGCGCACACGTTCGGTGTGCTCACCGAGCTGTCCCAGCGGATGCGGGACCGGGCCGACGGGCGGCTGCCGCACTATGTGGCGGTGTGCATCGCCAAGTTCGACGAGATCCGGGTGTTCGAGACGGCCGCCAAGCTGGGGCTGATCGAGGAGGAAGCCGGCGATCGCCGGTTCCCCCGGGTCCCCGGCGATGAGGCCAAGGGATTCTTCGAGCAGCTGTGCGACCTGTCGCACAGCGGCGACGCTGAAATGGTGCTGAGCCTCCTGGAGCAGACGTTCCGGCCAGAGCGGATCCGGTATTTCGTCACCTCCGCCATCGGCTTCTACCTCGACCCGCATCTGCGGGTCTACGACCGCGACAACTACCAGAACCACCTCCCGCCGCAGGACGACGGGGAACCGGCCCGGATCCGCGGGTCCGTGTACCCGATCAACGTCGTCGAGCCGATTCTGTGGCTCAGCCAGAGCATCTCGGGGGAAGCGGGAGAGTGACACGGGAATGAATGGCGAGATGTTCCCGGTCACCGCGGAATGGGCCCTGTGGGGCAAGGAATCACATGATGCGGGTTACCGCCTGCTGGAATGCAGCGACGGCGCGGTCCGCGGTGAGGCCTTCATCGAGGTGCTCACCCGTTATTCCCCGGGCACGCTGGAGAAGCTGCCGCAGGTGACGGTGAGCTGGCTGCCGGATGCCGCGCAGCGGAACTACGTTGCCGTCGCCATCCACGACACCGAGCAGGGACGCTACGACGCCGGCGGCCGCCCGATCGTGTTCACCCGGTACTTCTGCGTGCCGCAGGAGGAGCTCGCGGCCGGCGCCGTCTCCTATGACGCCATGTACCAGGAGTTCGGCCGGTACCGGCTCGGCGCCCACGGCCCCGAGGTGATCAAGGCCGAGCTGGCCGGGTCCCCGGGCCCGGCACCCGGCGGGCAGCCGAGCGGCCTGGCCATCCGCGTCGCGGCGCTGCTGCTCACCGGGCAGCCCGTGTGCATCCTGGGTGCGGACCGGGCCGGGCTGGACACCCGGCTGCGGTTCCTCGATGAGGTGATGTCGCTGCTGCCCTACGGGATGCGCAGCCGGATGTCCGCGTCGACCTGGGCGAGCAGCACGTTCTCCGAACACAAGCTGCGGCTGTTCTTCTCCGCCGCGCGGCGGCGGGCCGGCGACCACGTGGTGACCTGGGGGCAGCCGGACACCGCGCGGATCGGCCACCGCTACGCGGACGACTACCGGAGCTGGCTGCTGGGGGGCGTGCCCGACCCGGTGACGCTGCTGGCCGGGATCAGCGAGCCGATGGGGTTCGGCCAGGCGGAGATCGCCATGATGCTGGAACGGCTGCACGTGTCCTACACCGAGCCGCCCGCCGTAGCCCTGCCCGCCCCCATGCCGGCCCCGGCCGGGCACCCGGCGACCCCGGCGCAGGAGTCCCCGGCGGAGGCGTCCCCGGCGGCTCCGGCCCGCGCGCCGGACCCGGCCCGCGCCATGAGCGTCCCGGAAATCCTGGTTTCCTGCGCCCACCGGCTGCTTGGCGGCAACCCGAACTTCCTCCAGTCGGACCTGGACCGGCTGGAGGCGCTCGCGGCCGAGCCGGCCGGCGCCGCCGACCGCGCCCACTACCAGCAGATCATCGCGCGCCACCGGCTGTTCCGCGCGGACATGCGGATACGGAAGCCGCTCCAGGCGCAGCTCTACCGGCTGCTGCTGCAGGTGGCGTTCCGGCGGCCGCTGGATTACGCGGACTACTGCGCCGTGCATACCTGCGCCGGGCAGCGCGACGACCAGCCGCTGCACCGGTCCCTGCTGCTGGCGATCAACCCGGCCCGGCAGCCCGACCTGCGCGTCCAGCTGCTCGGCCTGAACGCCCTCGGCGAGCGGGAGCTGCGGCACACCCTGCGCGACAAGCAGCTCCCGCCCGGGTCGCTGATCAGCGCGGCCGTCAGCCGCGAGCTGACGGTGCCGCACGCCCGGATCGTGTGCGACATCGCCGTGTCCGACCTCTACCGGCGGATCGGGACGGTGGACCGGAAGGCCCTGTGGGATGCCCTCGTGCAGCACGGCTACCTGGCCGCCACGTTCGCGGAGCTGTATCCCGACCAGCCCGACCACCAAGCCGACCAGCTGCACCGTCTGCTGTGCGTGACCTTCGGCGCCAAGCTGGAACCGGAGGTCATCCGGGAGGTTCTTGGCCACCCGCGGGCCGCGCCGACCGTGCCGTTGTTCGCCGCCGTCCTCGCCATGGCCGACCCGGGCGACGTGCCCCTGGCGGAGCGGACCTTCACCCGGGGGATCATCGGGAAGGGGCACTTTCCCGGCCGGGTGCGTGAGCAGTTGCTCGCCCTGCTGCCGCCGGGCGACCACCTCGGCGCCGGGCCGGACCGGGCGCCCCGCCGGCTCATACCCTGGCGGCCCGGGCACGGTCACCGCGGCGGCCGCTAGCTAAGCTAGCGGGACGGTCGCCGCGGACGGGCGCCAGCGGCTGGCCGCCGCCGCTGTGACAAACTCAGACCGTGGGCTTTTATGAGGACCAGATCCTGCCCCGCGGCATTGATCTGGTCATGCGCGGCCGTGAGGTCGGCCGGCTGCGGGCCCGCGCCACCGCCGGGCTGACCGGCCGGGTGCTGGAGATCGGGTTCGGGTCGGGCCTGAACGTGCCGCACTATCCGCCGGGGCTGAGCCGCGTCTGGGCCGTCGATCCGGCCACGGTGGGCCGCAGGCTGGCCGCGAAACGCGTCGCCGCCAGCCCGGTGCCGGTCACCTACATCGGCCTGGACGCCCAGGTCATCCCGCTCGACGACGCGAGCGTCGACCGGGTGCTGAGCACCTGGACGCTATGCACGGTCCCCGATGTGCGAACGGCCCTGGCCGAGGTCCGCCGGGTGCTCCGTCCGGGCGGGGCGCTGCACTTCGTCGAGCACGGCCGCTCACCCGACCCGAAGGTGGCCCGCCGCCAGGACCGGTTCAACCCGGTGCAGCGCCGCCTGTTCGGCGGCTGTCACGTCAACCGGCCCATCGATCAGCTGATTGCCGGCGCCGGGCTCACCCTCACCGGCATGAAGACCTTCTACCTGAGCGGGCCCCGTATCCTCGGCTTCACCTTTGAAGGCGTCGCCGCCAAACCCTGAACGGCTGCCCGCACCGGAAGACGCCGCTTGCCGCTGCTGCCTGAGCGCCGGGTTCGGCACGGGAAGGCCCCCGCGAGCGGCGCTCGCGGGGGCCTTCCGCCGTCTTACGGACGGACCGATCAGCGGACTACTTTTTCACCGTGAGCTTGATGGTGCCGAGGATGCGGAGCACCGTGTCCTGGTTCACCGGACGCATGAGGTCGCACTTGCCCTTGTCTGAGCCCGAGGTGTACCGCGCGGAGACAACGGCGAAGTACGCCTGCACGACGCCGGGGCCGTAGGCTCCGGCGAACGCGCCCGTGCTGCGGCCGCTCCAGACCTTGAAGGGCTGTGACTCCCGGTACCAGCTCTGGCAGGTCTTGGCGTTCGTGGATGTGCTGGTCGTGACCACTTTCCCGGTATTGCGCAGGATGAGGGTGCCGGCGGCCGTCTCGAACGTGCGCGTGGTGGCGTTTTGGGGCTCCAGGGAGATGCCGGGGGCCCTGGTGTTCACGATCCCGTGCAGCGTCACCGGGATGTGGGTCAGCAGGACGTCCGGGGCCCTTCCGTATACCGTGCCGGAAATGACCTCAGGGCCGGTGACCGCCGTGCTGTGCGCCGCGGCCGACGCCGGCACGGCCGTCGGCACGATGGCGGCCAGGCCGCCGGCCGCGGCCAGTGCGGCTAGCCTCATCTTGAGGTTCATCATTGTCCCTCCCTTGTTGTGCACTCCGTGACTAGAATGTCACGATCCGCTAACAAGGCTATCAGCGTGACGCACATAAAGCTCCTATGTTTTACCGTGCCGCGGCCCGAAATTCGTGGCCCATATCGGCGGAGAAGTTTCGGTATTTCGGCTGAAAGTTTCGGTATTTCGGCTGAAAGTTTCGGCTTTTCCTGCTCAGCCGGGACGGCCGGGCCGTTATGCGCCGAATAGCCGCGACGTCCGGGCCGGAAAATGCCGGTGCTGAGCCGTGCTGGGCCAATTTATATTCCCTGGCCGGAAAGCGGAATTGCCGTAAAGAATGCCGGGAATGCCCGGACGGGCGATGATGCGGCCCGGCGGCGCCGCGCGGGCCTACCCGGCCCGGCCCAGCACCCTGCGGGCGTAGTCGGCGCTGGTGCGCACGTCCGCCACCGGGCCTTCCCCGGCCGGCTCCCCGGTGAGGATCGTGTCCTGTTCCAGCACGTACCACCCGTCGTAGCCGCGCCGCCCGAGCGCGGACACGATAGCCTCGATGTTTACGTCACCGGCGCCGAGCGGCCGGTACATGCCGCCCCGGACGCCTTCGGCGTAGCTGATCCGGCCGGACCGGACCTTCGCGGCGATCTGCTGGCTGACGTCTTTGAGGTGGGTGTGCGCGATCCGCCCGGGCACCTGGCGGGCCAGTTCGGCCGGGTCGGTGCCGCCGATCAGCAGATGCCCAGTGTCCAGGCAGAGCGCGATCGACGATCCGTCCAGCACCCGCTGGACCTCGGCGCCGTTTTCCACCATCGTGCCGACGTGCGGGTGCAGCACGGCGAGGACGCCGTGCTCGGCGGCCAGCGCGCCGAGCCGGTCCAGGTTGCCCAGCAGCGTCGCCCAGCCATTCGCATCCAGCGTGGGCCGGGTGTCGTACCCGGTCAGGCCGCTGTCGGCGGCCAGCACCAGCGTGCCGGAGCCGGCGGCCGCGTAACCGGCCAGGACGCTGCGTATCTCCGGGAGCGGGTCGTGGCCCGGTACGTGCAGCAGGACCGGGACGAAGCCGCCGACCGACGCCAGGTGGTGCTGATGCAGCAGGGCGGCGGCCCGGCCGGGCTGCTCCGGCAGGAACCCGGCCGGTCCCACCTCGGTCGCGACCAGCCCCACCTGCGTCATCTCGGTCAGGACCCGCTCCGGGCTGAGCTGGAACCCCCAGCCGGGCACCTCGCACACCCCCCAGGAGATCGGTGCGCCCGCGATCTTGCCCGCACCCGCGCCACCCGCACCTGTGCCTGCGCCACCCGCACCTGTGCTCATGCCGTACCCGCCTTCCGCCGCGCCTGCTGCGCGGCCAGCTCGGTCCGCAGACGATCGGTGTGCCAGTCCCCGGCCACGGCCCGGGTCAGCAGCTCGGCCTGTGTCTGCGGGGCCATGTCGCAGTGCGCGACCGCGCCCTGCAAGGTCAGCACGGGAGACAGCAGGTGCACCTGCGCCGGGTAGCCGAGCGCCTGCTCGCGCTTCATGAAGCCCAGGTCGTAGTCGCGGTGCACCTGCTGCGCGGTGCCGCCCGGGTTGACCACGTTGAGCTGCGACGTCATCTGGTAGTTCGGCCCGAGCCAGGCCTCGCAGATCAGCGCGAGGATGTCGTTGGCGTAGTAGTCGGCGAACCGCTCCGGTGCGCGCAGCGCGAACTTGTCCAGCGCCCCCCAGCCCCGGTCGTTGGCGCCGGGCTGGGCGAAGTGGTCCCCGCCGGCCGCGCCGGACCCCTTCTGCTCAGCGATCAGCGTGTCGAACACCGCCGTGGCCCAGTCCACCGCACCGGCCTCGAGAGCCTCCTTGATCACCACGATCCCCGGCCCTTCCAGCAGGGCGCGCGCCAGCTCCGCCTGCACGGCCCGGCGCTGCCCGGCCGCGCCGGTGTGCCCGCGCAGCCGCTCGCCGTAGATGAGCACGTTACCCTGCACGGCGTCGGCGTACGCGTAGTCCGCGCGCCCGGTTTCCTGCTCGATCAGCTGCCGGAAGTCCTCCAGGCGGCAGTCCGCCGTGGTGAACCACGCCGGCACGGGGGCCGCGGGCAGGCTCGTCGCTGGCGGTGCCGTCACGGGCGGTGTCGTCACGGGCCGGGCCTTCCTCATTCCGTACGCCGGGCGTCCCCCGGGCGAGGTCGTGCCGCGTTCTTGACGTCGACACTAGGCCGCGGGGAAACTCAGGCGAGCTTGGAAACCCCTCAATTCCGCCTCATGCTCGCAGGTATGACCGGGACATTCCGGATCCGCGAGATCGCTGCGCAGGCCGGCCTCAGCCTGGCGACCGTCGGCGGCTGACCGCCGTGCTGCAGCACGACCTGCGGCAGGACCTGGGCCGCGCCTGCCAGGTGATCATGCAGGTGCAGCGCGCGCTGGCCGGGCCAATCCTGGCCCGGCCGTCCACCGTCCAGGTGATCACGCCGTACAACATGCTGCCGGGGCTGACCGTGCCGGACTGACCGCAATCCCACGGTTCATCATGGGCACCGCGCGGCGCGCCGGACGAGCCGCAAAACCCCTCAAAAGCCTTCAGCGGCGCGGGCTCGCCGCGTGACGCTTGCGCGGGGTGTCTCCGGCCGTTTAGATGGCATCAGCCAGTCAGGGATTCTGCTGGTGCGCACCATCGCCGGGGTGGCCAGGAGGGCTTCTGTGACATGCCGAGGTTCAGGGCGCGGCGCGTGATCGGCCGGCCCGGCCGGTGAACGGCCGGCCCGCGTACGGCCCAGGCACCGGTTCGCCGAGCATCATCACGCTCGGGAAGCACCGGCCGAGCGTCGCCGCGACCGCCTTTGTCGCTCCGGGCGCCACCCTCATCGGGCGCGTCACCCTCGGCGCCGACGCGAGCGTCTGGTACGGCGCCGTGCTCCGCGCCGACCGGGAGGCCATCTCGGTTGGCGAGCGCAGCAACGTGCAGGACGGGAGCGTCATGCACGCCGACCCCGGCGTTCCGCTGTCCGTCGGCTCGGACGTCACCATCGGCCATAACGCGACGCTGCACGGGTGCGTGGTCGCGGACCTGGTGCTTATCGGCATGGGCGCGATCCTGCTCAACGGGGCACGCGTGGGGTCTCATTCGATCGTCGCCGCCGGCACGGTGCTCGGCGAAGGGCAGCAGGTCCCGCAGGGGGTGCTGGTGGCCGGGGTACCGGGCAAGGTCCGGCGTGAGCTGACCGAGGCGGAGCGCGCCGCGATCGCGCGCAACGCCGCCACGTACCTGGAGATCACCCGCCTGCACCGCCCCGCCGGGGCGTGACCCGCCGCCCGGAGGCCGCGCCCGCGCCCGTTTCTGCAATAAACAGGAAGACAACGTAAAGAGCTGCACGCGCATTCCTTCCGGGCTTTAATGCATGCTGACCTGCTGGAAAGCTTTCCGGCGATGCGCATTTAAGCAACGGCGCTGAGCGGTTAGCCCTTGACAGGCGGTAGCGTACCCGCATACGTTTCGTTTAGCGCACGTTCCGCTTCAGTCGTGGCCGACGCCAGTAGCGTAGCTGGTTATGTGGCCATGTACGCCGTTTACCAGGCTCCGGGATCTGATTGGGTCCCGGAACGCGTCTGCCCATGATCATCCTTCCTTCCCTGTCTGATCTGCCTATTTAGCCTGCCACGCGGGGAATGGGCATACCATACCCGAGGTGCCCGGCAGTGACTCAGCTAGCGCCCTGAGCCATCATTGCCGCCGTAGCGGAGGTTAGGAAAATGAATTTCCCGGAAACTCCAGGCACGCTCAATCCGGCCATTGACCCCGGTCTTCGTGAACTTTATGGCACCGCCGATAAGGACCTCTCCCGCGCTGCCGCGGCCAGGAGAGCCGCACACCGCGACGCCATGGCGGCCAAGCTCCCGGCGTCCCGCGGGCCGCTGGCGGAACGCGCGGCTGCGCTGGCGAGAGCGAACCCTGCGCCTCGGTGGTGGCGCGCCCTGAAGGGCATCTCATCTATGAGGCTTATTCACGACCATGATCATCAAGCCTCCTGCGTCGCGTAGCCGCTGATCAGACCTTGATCAACTTAGAGTAGATGATCATGTGAATAACCCTCTATGTACCGGAGGAAGAGTCATGAGTACCACACCGCCACGTAATGTCATTTACTATAATGACGGCTCTAACCCGATATCTCTGGCGAGGATCAGCAGCCTGCCCTATACAGATGTCATTCTCGCCTTCCTGGTTCCGGATGGTAATCTAAATCTGATGGGGCAAGGCGGCGCCTTCGATGCTAACGGCAACCCCAATCCGAGCGACATTCAGACGCTGCAAAACACCGGCAAGAATGTGCTGATCTCCCTCGGGGGGGCAACCTTCCCGTCCAGTGCCTGGCAGCAGTGCGCCCAGGACGTGGATGGCTTAGTGCAGAAGGTGGCGGGATACGTGACCGCCAATGGCTTCGACGGGGTAGACATCGACTACGAAGACGACAGTGGATTCACCGGAACCTACGACGGCATCACATTCCTGATCAACCTGACGAACGGGCTTGCCCAGCAGCTGCCATCAGGGCGGAAGATCATCACCCATGCACCGGCGCCAGGCTACTTTAATCCAGATGGCGGCTATGCCAACTCATACACCAAGATATGGGAGCAGGCGGGCAGCAATATATCCTGGTTCAATTGCCAGTTCTACAACAACCCCCCGTATGACGCGCCGGCCGGCAACAAGGTCTCCTGGTATAAGACCTTCGCCGGTACTACCGGCGCACCGGAGCTGCTGATGGGCGCCCCTGTCGGTTCTGATGCCGCGGGCAGCGGGTACCTGCAGCTCGGCGAATTCACCAGCCAGGTCGTCGCTCCGCTGCGGCAGGCGTTCGGCTCTGCGCTCGGTGGAGTCATGGGCTGGGAGTTTTCCTTTGATCAAGACGGAACCTGGGCGCGGGGAATCGCGCAGGCACTCGCCGGCGGGACGGACACGCCCACGCCCGGCCAGCAGTACACCATCCAGTCGGGGGACACGCTCAACAAGATCGCGACGGCCGCCTACGGCGCGGCCGACACCGGCCCGGGCGTCACCGCGATCGAGCGGGCCAACCCCACGATCGTCCCCGATGACCTGCAGATCGGGCAGAAAATCTACATTCCCGTCCTGCCTTAGCCGGGACGGGCACGCCGGCCTGGCGCCAGGCGGTAACCATCCGCCGGGCGCCGGGCGGCTGACACAGGCTGCGGTCCTGCCCGATGGAACGCGCAGGTTGAGCGGCAAGCTAAGCGCGGCGCTCGCGGGCGTAGCTGTCGAGGCGGGTGAGTTCGTCCTCGTAGATGGCGCGCAGCGCGCGGGGCGCGAAGGTGCGCTCGAAAAAGCCGCCGATGCCGCCCGCGCCCTGCCAGGTCGTGGCGATCTGCACGTGCGAGACGCCGCCCTCCCGGGGCGAGACGGTGGTCTTGGTGACCAGGCTGGAGCCGGTGTCGGATTCGGTGATGACCCGGCCCGCCTCGGGCTCGTCGACCTTCATCCGGTAGTTACGGGACCGGCCGCCGGCCGTCACCGTGAACCGCGTGATCGTCCCGGGCCCGGCGCCGCCGGACTCGACCTGGAAGTCGGAGAACGCGGGCGGCAGGAACTTCGGGTGATGCTCCCGCATGTCCCTGATGTAGCCGAACACCGTGTCGGCGGGCGCGTTCACTGTTTTCTCGGCGGTCACGACGATGACTCCCATGCACGCATATCTATCACGGCACGCGCGAGCGCCGGCCCGGCCCGGGCGCGGGCGAAGGGGTCAGCGGGTCAGGAACAGCCAGGCGTTGGTGACCCCGCCACACAGCGCCAGGATCTCCGCGGCGGCCACCCAGTACAGCCCGTTACCGCCGGCGATCTCCAGCGAGCCGCCGATGGCGATGCAGACCATGGTGAACAGGTTCGGGCTGGCCACGTCGACCAGCCGGGCCAGCCGGCCAGGCGCGCACGGTATCCGCGGTTGAAGTCCCGGCATGGCCGCCAGTCCGCGCACTACAGCCGGTCGGCGTTCACCATGCGCGACGGCCTGCTGCGGATCGCGAAGACCAGCGGGCCGCTGCGGTTCGTGTGGTCGTGGCCGGACATCGACGTGACCACGCTCAATCCAACGACGGTGGTCGTGGCGCGGGAGTGACCCCTGACACCCTGACCTGACCTGCTCGTCGTGGCCGAATGGCTGCCCTGCGCCGCCCGGGTACCCGCATGTGGATCTTCCCCCGCGCGCCGGGCGGCTCTTTGCCCACCCGCGCTCGTGTACCGCCTGACCTGCACCTCCCCGGGCATCAGGGGCATGCTGCGCACCGCGCGCCGCCCCGGTCGGCGGGCGATGCGCGCAGGCCGGGGCGGGTCGCGGCGAACAGTCAGCAGCGGGTGGCGGAGCCGGCCGTGCGGCGGCCGGCGCGCCGGGCAGCACGGTGTCATCCGGCCGGTGAGATCCCCCTGAGCGCGCCGGCCCGCGCGGCCTCCACGATCGCCCGCATAGCGTCCTCCGCCTTGCGGTGGTGACCGCGCCGGATCGCGACCGCGACGCGCTCGTGGCCGGCCAGCGATTCGCGGTTGTGCCCGCCCGAACGGGTATGCAGCGGGCGGATGGCGGTGAGCGCGACGCTGATCACGTCGTGGACGTACAGCAGCAGGTCGTTGTTCGCGGCGGCGAACACCGCGCGGTGGAAGGCGAGATCGGCCTCGACGTAGGCGCCCGGGTCATCGACGGTTGCCCAGAGCCTGGCCATGGCCACCGTGATCGCGCTGCGCTGCTCGGCGGTGGCGCTCTCGGCGGCCAGCCGCGCCGCGCCCGGTTCCAGCGCGACCCGCAGCCCGGCCAGCGCGCGGATGTCCCCGGCGCTGGGGGAGGGGGCGAAACGCCAGGTCAGCACGTCCGGGTCGAGCAGGTTCCAGGACTCGCGCGGGCGGACCCGGGTGCCGGCGCTGGTCCGGCTTTCCAGCAGGCCCTTCCCGGCCAGCACCTTCACGCCCTCGCGCAGCGCGGACCGGCCCACCCGCAGCTCGCTCACCAGTTCATCCTCGGTCGGCACGGTGTCACCGGGGGCCAGCGCGCCGCGGACGATCCGGGCCCCCAGGCCATGGACGACCTGCGCGTGCCGGGCCCGGGCCGGGTATGCAGCAGTCAACGGCGGTCCCCCGTCTTCGTGGCGCGCGCTGGCATGCGTCCCCGGTGCGGCTGCCCGCGTCGTGGCGGGCGACGACAACCGCGACGGTACGTCAAGGCTGCCAGGGCGTCAACTCTTCATCTGATTAACTCGGCCGTTCATGTGATGAAATCTTGACCCGCCGCCGGGTATAGCCGTACCCTCACGGGGAGTCGTCCAGGCACAGCGGTGTGGCCCGGGGAGGGATAACCAGTGCGGCTCTTGAGGTTCCGGCATATCGGGCAGGACGAGCCCCGGCTCGGCGTCCTTGAGGAGGGCCGCACCGACGCGCCGGGGCCTGCGGGCATGGCGGGCGGAATCGGGCCCGTGAAAGGGCTGGCCAGCACGCCGGCGCTGGCCGACCTGCTGGCGCTGCCGCTGGCCGAGATCCGGGAAATCTGCGAGAAGCCGGACGGTGATCCCGTCTGGCTCGAGGAGATCGAACTGCTCGCCCCGGCCGATGGCCGCACCGAGGTATGGGCGGCCGGCGTCACCTACGAGCGGTCCCGGGCGGCACGGGTGCTGGAAAGCGAGCGGTCGGCCGACGTCTACGACCGGATCTACGACGCGGAGCGGCCGGAACTGTTCTTCAAGTCGGCGGCCT
>Ga0335078_10001222_pt1 | contig 39053 bp, 30 predicted proteins | sample Lox_Sample_32_FD_206711 | JGI IMG/M metagenome (GOLD analysis project Ga0335078, IMG submission 206711) | Soil microbial communities from Loxahatchee National Wildlife Refuge, Florida, United States - Lox_Sample_3.2 | ecosystem: Environmental > Terrestrial > Soil > Wetlands | place: USA... | reverse complement strand
AGGAGGCGATCAAAACGATTACTGACAAAGGCAGCGACTCTCGGTAGTGTCCGGGAGCAAATTTACGAAATGCGGACTACGCTCGGCCGCATCCGCCGTGTGTTCCCGGCTGCCTTAGCCCACCAGGCCCAGGAATCGCAGCAATCCAACCATGCTCACCAGAGTGACGGCCAGCACAACCGCGTATTCCGCGACGTCCACGAAGCCAACTTGCGCCAACGATCTGTTGCCATTGTCGTTCATGTACTTTCCTTTCAAACACAACCCTTAACCTGTGATCGAACTGGCGACGCTGGAGAAGACGTGGTTGGCGTTCGATCCGATCAGCCGGACCGTGCCCACCACGATGACCAGAACTACGGCCAGCATTACCGCATACTCGGCAATGTCCTGGCCCTCGTCGTCCGTCCAAAAACTTGTACAACAGCTGCATCACAGCTCCATCCTGAAGCCGCAGTATTTCTTGATTGACATTTCCAGATTGCGCTATCTCGGGCGGGTTAACAATGGCTCATCGGTGGGTTCAGCCTAACGCCTGTAACCCGCCGTGGTAACGGGGGTTACCTAACGCTTTACCCGGAGGTCACCAGGAGCACACGCGTCCATGAAGAAGACGGTTGGACTTTATAGAACCAGGGTCGCCCAGCTGTCGCCGGAAACCTGAAGCCTCCGGTTAGCGCAGACGGCGGTATGCGTGTATACCCACATAAACGTTGGCCCCCGTCACCAGCGCCGACGGCACATACCAAAGATGGTTGTGTTTCGCCTTCATATGGTAGGTGAGATAGGCGACGGCGAAATCGGCGGGCAATCCAATGCCGTACATGGCCGCCCGGCTTCGCAAAGAAGGCGGAACATAGCTGCAGGTTTTCTCCTGCTGGCAGCGCTGAGTCAATTCGGCGTCAAAAACGCTGGCTCCGAACATCGCTCCGGTAAAAGCCCAATAATGACGATCGGCGACACCCTCAAGTGATGGTCCCGTTGCCGCGGCCGGCGCTCCTTCCGATCCTCTACGTACTGGCGGATCGGGGACGGCTGCAGGCTCGGGAGTTGAAGTTCCGTCGTTCCTGGCCGCGCTGGGAGCATCTGGCAGGGCGGTTCCGGTTGCTGCATCCGAGGTTGCGGCAAACGTGACGGCGCTTGCCGTGGGCGGCAGCGTAGCCCTGGAACTCAACCCTGTGGGCTGGGTTGCTCCCACGGACTGCGCCAGGGCGCACAGCGTCGACGACAGAACAAAGATCACGCAATAGCAGAATTCTTGGTGGCGATTCCGCACCTCTTCCTCCCGGTGCTCAAGTATTTGTTTGTCGCCGGCGACGTCGCGGGGATCGAACAATCGCGTGGGCGAAAATCAGGCCTTTAAGGTCCCCAGCATTAGAGCACTTTAATCACCGAGACTAACTTGGAACTCGGAACTAGGGCCAGTGCCCGAGGAACTAGCACCTTAGGTATCGGAGAAATGCCGGATCGGGGCGCATAACAGCTTCGCAGGTTGAGGCTTAGGTCGTGTCTGCACCTATCGCCCCGCCTCAAAGATCTCTCGCCGTTGCTGAGGCCGGCCTCATTTTTCGCGCTTAGACCACAGCCGGTTTCCATGAGACTGAGACGGAGAAAATATTATTTTTAGATTTTTTCTCTCCCTTTGAGACGCGGCCGCCACCGATTCCCGATTTGAGACACTCACCTGATACAAAATACGGAGCTTACGGAAAATGCCAAATTGGCACAGCTCATGCATACATCGGAACTGTAAGAGTGTAGGCGCCTACTTACATCGGCACCAGACAGTGACCGTGCGGTGACAGGCGCAGCAAGACGGTATCCCCTGCGGTTCATCGGTACGAGCCGCCCACAACTGAAACCTGCGAACCAGCAAACAAACGCTATCTAAGCGACGGGGGCGAAGCCTTGTCTGACATGCTGATCAATCATGGCGCGGCATCACTGGCGGAACGGTCCATACTTCTATCCGGTTGCCGGATTGAGCCGACTTCGCGCTGGTACGCTGTCTATGTTCGTCCCCGGCATGAAAAACGGGTTCATGCGCATCTTCTGTTCCAGCAGGTCGAATGCTACCTGCCTCTGTATCGCGTGGCCCGACGCTGGCGCAACGGCAGCAAGGTGCGCATCGAGCTTCCTCTTTTCCCCGGGTATCTCTTTGTCCGAATCGGCAAGTGGGAGAGGGTTGGGGTCTTGAGTGTTCCCGGTGTCTTATCTTTTGTTGGAACCGGCAGCCAGCCCGCGCCGCTTCCTGATTTCGAGATTGACGCCTTGCGTTCAGGCCTGCACCTGCGAAATTTTGAGCCTTATCGCAAACTGGCGGTCGGCCAGCGCGTGCGGATCAAGTCCGGATCCTTGAGCGGGCTTACCGGCGTGCTTGTGCGCAATGCCGGCGGTTTGCGGGTCGTGCTCACAGTGGAGTTGATTCAGCAGAGTGTGGCCGTGGAAGTAGATGAAGCCGACGTGGAATCGCTCGCAAAGTAAGTCCGAGTTTCAGAATCCAAGTTCTCATCTGTAATGCCCCAAGCAAAAAACGGAAACAAGAATTCGACCGAAGAGCGCATCGTCGAAGCAGCGGTGCAGCTTTTCTCGCGGCAAGGCTTCACCGGCAGCAGCACGCATGAGATTGCGAAACTGGCTGGCGTGAGTGAGGTCACAGTGTTCCGCCACTTCCCGCGGAAGCGCGATCTTTTCTGGGCGGCGACGGAATCGCGCCTGGGACGTCTGCGCATCAGCAAGGAATTACGCGGGCGCCTTGAAAACGATGAAAACCCGCGCACCGCGCTGCCGGGCATCGTTTCTTTGCTGGTGGAAACCGTCCAGCATCAGCCCGAACTGGTGCGCTTGCTCTATTTGAGCCTGTTCGAGCTGGAACATGGGGCCGAGCGGGTGTTGCGCAAGCATCTCGTTCCGTTGTTTGAGCCGGTCCAGGAATATCTCTCGCGATGTGCTTCCAAGGGATTGATTCGCGATCTCGAGCCAGGGGTCGCTACGTTAGGGCTGGCCGCGTCGGTGGCCGCCCACCAGGGCTTGCAACAGGTGCTCGCCAGTAAGGATAAGGGTTATCCCACGACTGACGATGCCATCGCAGCCTATACCGATTTTTGGATGAAAGCACTGGTTCCAGAGCCAGTTTTGGCAGCTGCCAATGGAGCGGGCTATTGAGCAAACTGGAGCTTAATCGTTTCACACTTTGCGAGTGGCGCCGATCTTAAGGACCCTATGAACGACCACAACTCGATCACGATCAGCAAAAATGCGGAACTGGAGAGACTTGCGCTCCCGGACTTCCGTCCTCCCGGTATTCCCGTGCAGGACGATCAGCTTTCGATTGTTCAATTCTGGCGTGTATTGCAGAAGCGTCGCGTCCTGCTGTTGAGCAGCCTGGTGGGAGTGGTGTTGCTCGTAGGCATCATATCGTTGATCATCCCCAAGCGTTACGATGCCTCGTCGCGTCTTCTGCTCGACCTCGAAGGCAACGATGGCCTGGGGCTCGAGCAGGTGGTGATGCCCATCGGACTCGATCTAAACACGAAGTTAGAAACCCAGATTCATATCGTGCAGAGCGATGCCATCGCCAACAGCGTAATCAAGGAACTGCGCTTGCAACACAATAAGGACTTCGCCGGCAAGCACGCGGCGCCCTCCTCCAGGGACTTCGATTCGCTCGGTTTGGAAGACAGGGCGTGGCTGAACAAGCAGTTTCATAAATCCCTTAACGTTCAGCTGATTCCCAAGACCCAGATCGTGGAAGTCCATTTTCGCAGCCGTGATCCTCAACTGGCCGCTCAGGTTGCCAACGCAGTATCCGCAACCTACATCGAGCACAACTTCCAGACCAAGTACAAAGCGACCCTGCAGACCTCCGACTGGCTGACCAAGCAGTTGGATGATTTGAAAAAACATGCCGAGTCGGCGCAAGAGTCTCTGACTTCTTATCAAAAGAAGACGGGAATCCTGGGAACAGACGAAACCCACAATATCATCATTGACAAACTGGAAGAGCTGAACAAGGAACTGTCGGAAGCCGAAGGCGATCGAATCCTGAAAGAAGCCAAGTATCGAATCGCGTCGAGTGAGGATCCGGAACTGATCGCCAACATCGCTCCCGAGAGTGTACTCGGAGCATTGTACAAAGAACGCGCCGGAGTCCGGTCGGAATACGCGCAGTTGGCGGCCAAGTATGGAGCCTCCTATCCTCGCGTTGTGCAACTGCAGTCTCAGTTGAACGAACTCGATGCTGCCATCAAGGAAGAGATTGAGAAAGTCGGAGAAACCGTGCGCGCAGAATTTCGCGCGGCGGAGAAATCCGAGCAGATGTTGCAGGCTTCCTTCGATAAGCAAAAAGGCGAGGCCTACAAACTGAACGAAGACGCGATTCAATATGCCATCTTGCGGCGCGACGTGGAATCGAGCCGTGACTTGTACGACGGACTATTGAAAAAACTCAAAGAAGCCGGCATCACCGCCGGCCTGAAATCCAGCAACATCAATATTGTGGACCAGGCCAGCATACCCGTGGAACCAGTCGAACCCAATATCCCGCTGAATCTGGCCCTGGGCCTGATGGGTGGCTTGCTGGGCGGAATGGCCCTGGCCTTCGTTGTCGAAAACGTGGACAATTCGATCCGCACGCCGCAGGATATCGAAACTTATTGTTCTTTGCCTTCACTCGGCGTAATCCCTAGCGTGACCCTGCAAGGTAAGAATGGCCACAAGCTGATTCCCGAGGCTGGGCGCAAACAGTTCATTCTGCCGGTTACGATGCAGCAGCGAAATTCGGGCAGCGCCGAGGCATTTCGCGCCCTGCGTACGTCTCTTCTGCTTTCCTCGCCTGGATCACCGCCGCAGGTCATCCTCGTTACCAGCGCGATGATGCAGGAAGGTAAAAGTTTCACCGCTCTGAATCTTGCCGTAGTTCTGGCGCAAACCGGCCAAAAGGTTTTGCTGGTGGATTCCGATATGCGCCGCCCAGCAGTACACAAGTATCTTGGCCTTCCCATGAATAAAGGATTGAGCGCCTGCCTGGCGGGAACCGAGGACGTAAGCACAGCAGTGATTGAAGTGGAAGATATACCCGGCTTACACGTGATTCCTGCCGGGCATATGCCGCCCTATCCATCCGAAATGCTGGCATCGGACACGATGCCGCAGCTTGTGCAGCGCTGGCGCGGAGAATATCGCTATATTGTGATTGACACGCCTCCGGTGCTGGCGGTAACCGATGCCGTGGTGTGCGCCAGAATCGCCGATGTCGTCGTCCTGATTGCGCGCTCGGAGCAAACCGGAAGGCAATCGCTGGTTCGCACGCGCGACGTGCTGCGCAAAGTCCGCGCCAATATCGCGGGAGTCGTGGTCAACGATCTGTCCTTCAACTCCGTCGAATATCGCCAATACTACGGTCATTACGGTTCGGAATACTCCTACTACTACCACAACAACGACGGTAATGGTCACAATGGAAACGGCCATGCCAATGGCAACGGCAACGGGAGCGCACACTGATGGCACAACGTACAAAGGCGATCGCAACTTATCTCACCTGGAGCGCGCTGTTCGTGCTGTTGTCCGCCACGGTAATGTTTGCCCAAGCCACGACCCAGCGCGTGCCGCTAACACCTCAGGTTCCTTTCGGAACCACTGGATTCGGCAGTGGCGCCGCCGGTCCGATCGGCGCGGGCGACCTTCTGGAAATGACCGTCTTCGACACTCCGGAACTAAGCGGGAAACTTCGCGTCAGCAACACCGGAGACATTTTGCTTCCTCTGGTTGGCTCGCTGCATGTTGCGGGAATGAAAGCGGAAGAAGCACAGAATCTGATCCGCCAGAAATTCATTGACGGCGGTTATCTGAAGGATCCGCAAGTCACGGTGTTTGTCGCCGAATATGCCACCCAAGGAGTTTCGGTCGTCGGCGAGGTCAAGAATCCCGGAGTGTATCCCGCCTTCGGATCGCATCGTTTGCTGGATTACATTTCGGTGGCGCAGGGACTCACGCCGCTGGCGGGCACGACAATTACCATCACCCACGTTGACCACCCTAAGGAATCCGTCCACGTTAGAGTTGCAGCCGGGGCGACTCCCACCCCCGAAAACAATCCTGAGATTTTCCCGGGCGACACCATTTATGTGGAGCGCACCGGCGTGGTTTATGTGGTGGGCGACGTGTTCCATCCCGGCGGCTTCCCCATGGATCACGATGGCCAGTTGACCATCCTGCAGGCGGTCGCCATGGCGCAGGGGACCAATCCAACTGCAGCCAAGTCTTCCGCCCGTCTCATTCGCACCACGGCCCAGGGGCGGCAGGAAATTCCCGTGGACTTGAAAAAGATATTGAAAGCGAAGTCCACCGATCTTGCCATGCAGGATAACGACATTCTCTTTATTCCGAGCAGCGCCTCCAAGACCGCATTGAAAGACTTCGAGGCCGCCCTGCCCACCGCCTCCGCAGCCAGCATTTACCGGATACCGTAGAGTTTTATCGTAGCCGCAAGCTCCATGTCTTCGACTTCGCAGACCCTATCTCGCCCCGTCAGCTTCGATCCGGCGCTGGTCACCGGCAGAAAAGTTGTCCCCCTGCGCATCGGATTCAGTTGGTCCTTTGCGGGATGGGTTGGTTATGCGGCTTGTCAATGGCTGATGTTGTCGGTCATGGCGAAGCTGGGCAACTCGGAAATCGTGGGCAATTTCGCTTTTGCCCTTGCGGTTTCGGCTCCGGTGTTCATGTTGACCAATCTCCAACTGCGCGGAGTGCAGAGCACCGACGCTCTGAGCGAATATACATTCTCCGACTACGTGACGCTTCGCGCCATCGGATCGGCGATTGCCGTGATTGCAATCGCGGCGATTTGCCCGTTCCTGCGGCTGACGCATGCCGCAGTTCTGGCCGTCTTGCTGGTTGCCGTTTTCAAATCGCTCGAATCCTTCAGCGACATTATCGCCGGCCTGATGCAGAAATTTGAGATGCTGGATTCCGCCGCCGTTGCCCTATTGCTGCGCGGAGGCCTTTCAGTAACTGCATTTGGGATCGGCTTTGCCCTTTGGCGCAACCTGCCGCGCACTCTCATTCTGTGGATTGGCACGGCTGCGCTGGTGATTGCCGTCTACGATCTGCGCGTCGCGCGGAAACTGGCTGCAGGCGAAGGTGGAATTCACTTCCGATTCAATCGCAATACTCTTCGAAAACTTGCTGCAACCAGCCTTCCGCTTGGCTTCGTCAGCGCACTGGCATCGTTCAACACGAATATTCCACGCTACACCATCGAACGTGTGCTGAGTGTCAGCGATCTCGGCATTTTTGCGTCCATCGCTTACCCGGTAACGGCCGCAACGATTGTTGCGAATTCACTCGGCCAGTCCGCGTTGGCGCGATTGTCGCGGCTCTTTGCTGAGCGGCGATTCAAGGAGTTTCAGTGCCTGGTCTGGAAACTGGTAGCCTTCGGCGCGTGCCTGGCGGGAGCGGCGGTGGTTGGGGTCTTGACCTGCGGCAACTGGCTATTGACCGCATTATACAGACCTGAATATGCGCGTCAAGGTAATCTGTTCGTCCTGCTTGCAATAACGGCAGGTCTCAATGCGACGGCATGTTTTCTGTCGTATGCGCTGACCGCTGCGCGCCAATTTCGCGTGCAACTGCCCATCAGCATTCTCTGCATCGTGACTACAATGAGCTGCTCGGCACTGTTCATCCCGCGTTTCAAGCTGATCGGTGCCGCTTTGGCGCTGTTGTGCTCCGGGATGCTACTGGTTGCCGCGGCCAGCATCGCTTTGGTTTGGGTTCTTAAGCAGGCGCGAAGCTCAACCACGACTGTGGGAGAGTTCGTCGTCGCTGGCTATGGCGGGAGTGTCGATTGAGGATCCTTGGGTAAGAATCGATGACCGAGGCCCTGCTAAAACTTCATGAGGTTATTGGGGACCTGCGGTCCTCGGACCATCTGGTATTGCTCTTGCTGGCGTTCCTGATTGCTGGATTCTTCATCGCCTGGAATCTAAGCCCGTGGCGCTCCCTGCTGGCATGGCTAGCCACTACTTCAATTCAGTTCGAGGCTGGCACCTTCCATCTGAGCCTTTCTGACCTCTTCGTTATTCCTCTTGTCATGGGTGCGTTCATGACGTGGATCCACTCGCGCGAGAGCGGAGTCCGAGTGCCTTCTGCTTTGCTCACATTCGCTCTTCTTTTTCTGACCGCCGGCAACATCGTTACAGCCTTGACTCTTGGCGAACTGCCGCAGTGGACCTGGCTCAACAAAGACCTCGGCCTGATTGAACTGCTTCTGTGTTATTGGGCCATCCTGGTCATTTGCCGGAATCTGACGCTGACAGAAAATGCAGTGCGTGCTTTCTTGATTTCGGTTTCCGCGCTGAATTGTGTGGGTCTCGTCCTCTACGTGTCGTCCCTGCTCACCGGACTCGACTCGATCGCCAACTACGGTGGGATGAGGTTCAAGGGATTAATGTTGGATCCCAATGGCTATTCGGGATTGGCCGGCGTGGCTGCGATATTTCAGTTTTCAATGTTGATTCTTAAGCCCAGAGGTGGACTGCGCGGGCTGCTGCAGCTCATAAACCTTTCGTTGTTGGTTACCGGCTGCGTTTTGACCCTGTCCCGCGGCGGTTTTATTGCATTGCTGGCCGGCGCCCTCATGATGCTGTACTTCACTCGCACAAAATCCACGCATATCGTGGTTCTCGCCCTGCTGGCGATTTCACTCGCCGTGGTCTGGCTCGCTTCGCGAACCGATCTTGACAACTCGATTCAGGCCCGCACCGACGAACGCGGGAATATCGAATCGCGCATTGATTACATTGAGCAAGGGTTGCGCATGTATACGAGTTCGCCGGTGACATTGCTGACCGGTATCGGGATTGGAACGTTCATCGAGAAATCGCCGCAGTTTTTCGGCGATAACCACCAGATTCACAATACGTTCGTGTGGCTCCTGGTAGAAGGTGGACCGTTCCTTTTGATCGCTTACCTTTTCATTCTGTACCGCGCCCTGAGGCAGACCTATTGGGTAATGGTCCATGTGCCAGAACTGCGCCACCTGGCCACAGGTTGTTTCTGCGCGCTAATTTCGGCCGTTGTCTGGTGTCTCGGGGTGGAAGGCACTTATCACCATCATGTCTGGATGTTGTTGGCATTCTCTGAATTGCTCTGGGTGTATTCCTCTCAGAGCGCCTCAGCGCAACGGTCTATGACAGATGCAGCATGGACCGTGCAACATTCATATGCTTCAGGTTTGGCCATACCCTCCGCTAGATGATTGACCGCCCGAGTTCTCCAATCCGCCTGCTGGTTGCAGTGACCTCCCCATTGGCATGGAATTTTTACCGGGGCGCGCTCACGCACCTGAGCGCCGCGGGCTTTGCTCCGATCTTGCTTTCTGCGCCTGGGGAAAACTTGACGAATACCTCGACCCACGAGGGTGTGCCAAGCGTCACCGTCTCCATGGAGCGGGAGATCGCACCCTTCCACGACTTGATTTCGCTGTGGAACATTTATCGAGCGATTCGCCGTCTTCGGCCCACTATTGTTGACGCCAGCACACCGAAGGCCGGCTTGCTGGGCATGATCGCCGCCTGGCTGGCGCGGGTTCCGTGCCGCGTTTACACTTTGCGCGGCTTGAGGTTGGAAACCGCGACTGGAATGAAGCGCGCAGTGCTGTGGGGGACGGAACGCGTGGCTTGTGTCTGCTCTCATCGCGTGGTCTGCGTGAGTCCGAGCCTGCGCACACGCGCGATTGCTTTGAATCTCGTGTCGCCTGAAAAAGCTACTGTCCTCGCCCACGGCAGCGGCGGGGTTGATCTAGCCCGGTTCTATCCGGGCAGGCGGGACTCCGCGGATTCAAGGGCGCTTCGAATGTCGCTGGGCATCCCTTCTGGCGTCCCAGTGATTGGCTTCGTGGGCCGGTTCGTGCGTGACAAGGGAATGCACAACCTGGTCGAGGCGTTTGGCATTTTGCGCGAGCACTATCCCGATCTGCGCCTGCTGCTGGTGGGTGATTTCGAAGAGGGTGACTGCGTCGAGCCTGAGGTGCGACGCTTTATCGAATCTGATCCGGCGATTGTTCGTCCCGGTTTTGTGAATGACACAGCGCCCTACTACGCCTTGATGGACGTGCTGGTGTTGCCCACTTTCCGCGAAGGTTTTCCCGGAGTTCCGCTGGAGGCGCAGGCCAGCGCCGTTCCTGTTGTGACTACCACCGCCACCGGCGCAGTGGATTCAGTAGTTGATGGAACGACAGGAATTCTTGTGCCCGTCGGCGATAGCGATACTCTGGCGAAGGCCATTGCTAGACTGCTCGCCGATCCCGAACTCCGCACCTGCATGGGCCTGGCAGGACGCGAGCGCATGGAACGGGACTTCCATCCTCAAGTCGTCTGGGATGCACTGACAAAGTTGTATCGTCAGTTGATGTCGCAGAACATCGGACCTCCTGCCGCGTTTCCCCTCGCTTCGCGTTGCAGCGCGGCCAAGCGGGCGTTCGATCTTGTATTCGCGATCACCGGGTTAATGCTCTTGTCGCCTCTTTTGGCTGCGATTGCAATTGTGATTAGAGCCTGCCTTGGGTCCCCGATTCTGTTCCGCCAAGAAAGGGCTGGCTTAAATGGATCGCTTTTCCATTGTCTGAAATTCCGCACCATGATGGACGCCCGTGACAAGGACGGACAATTGCTTCCTGATGCTGAGCGATTAACGCCGCTCGGGCAGCTTCTGCGCAGCACCAGCCTCGACGAGCTTCCCGAACTGATCAACGTAATTCGCGGCGAAATGAGTCTGGTCGGCCCTCGCCCGCTGCTGTCGCGATACCTGGAACGTTACTCTCCCGAGCAAATGCGGCGCCACGCAATGAGACCCGGAATCACCGGGTGGGCGCAGATCAACGGCAGAAACGCACTGGATTGGAAACGGAAGTTCGAGTTGGATGTCTGGTATGTGGATAACTGGACCCTGGGGTTGGACGCAAAGCTTCTTCTGCAGACAGTCTGGAAAACATTCCGGAAGGATGGAATCTCGCAACCGGGGCATGCAACGATGGAGGAGTTTACCGGAGCGAAGTAAGCAACCACTATGGCACGCCACTTCACGTTACTGATTTCCTCCGTCGGCCGGCGGGGACAGCTGGTCGAGTGTTTTCGCCAAGCGGGCACCGAGCTAGGAATCGAGTTGCTGGTCCTGGGCGCCGACGCCGAACCCGACCTCGCACCCGCATCTCGTCTGGTGGACCGATGTTTTCGGGTTCCTCGCTGCTCCGACCCTCAGTTTACCCAAGAACTGCTTGCACTTTCTAAACACGAACACGTTGACCTAATCGTCCCGACGATTGATCCGGAGCTGCCCGTTTACGCCCGACACCGTCCTTTGTTTGAGGCCGACGGTATCGAAGTTCTTATATCCGGCCCACAAACCATTGACATCGCCTCCGATAAATTACTCACTAACCGCTGGCTCGTGCAGCACGGATACCCGACGGTTCGCCAGGCCACGGTGGACGAAGTGCTCCGGAATCGGGCGGCGTGGGAATTTCCCGTCATCGTGAAGCCGCGTTGTGGCAGCGCATCCGTGGGCGTGCGCTTCGTGAATGAAGCAGCCACTCTTCAACTTCTTGCTGCGGAACCCGGCCTGGTGGTTGAATCGGTCGCGTGCGGTGTGGAACATACGACGAATGTCCTGGTAAACAGCTCGCGAAAATGTCTGTGCGCGGTTCCCCACCAGCGGCTGGAAACGCGCGGCGGCGAAGTCAGCAAAGGTCGTACCGTCAAGAACCGCAGGCTGATGGAGTTGGTCAGGAGCGTGGTCGAGGCTCTGCCGGATGCTTACGGCCCACTGAATGTGCAGGGTTTCGTGGCCAAGAATGGGGAAATTCAACTCACTGAAATTAACGCTCGCTTCGGAGGCGGTTTTCCCTTGGCTGCCCAGGCAGGAGCGAACTTCTGCCGCTGGATTCTGGAGGACGCCTTCGACCTGCCCTCCACCGCCGCTTTCTCCGATTGGAAGGAACATCTCCTGATGCTCCGGTTCGACAACGCGGTATTCATCGAGCAGAGGGGCGAAGTCATCTGAGCGATCTGGGGCATCAGCCGTCGCGGTGTATCGTATTTGATCTTGACGATACTCTCTATCTGGAACGCGATTATGTCGCGAGCGGATTTCGGCACGTGGATGCAGTGGTGCGGGAGAAACTTAGCCTCCATGGGTTTGGAGATCTCGCCTGGCGTCTGTTTCTAAATGGACAGCGCCGTAACATTTTTGATCGTGCCTTGAACACGTTTGGAATTAATCCCGACGCTGCCTTGGTCGACGAACTGGTGGCTACCTATCGCGCTCACCCACCCTCAATTTCGCTGGCCAACGACGCCATTGAGTGTTTGAACGCGTTGCGCCACCACTGCAGTCTCGCCCTTATCACGGATGGGCCTCCAGCAAGCCAGGAAAACAAGATTCGCGCCCTCGGTCTTCAACAATGGATTCCGTTCACGATCCTGACTGGAAATTGGGGATCAGCATTCAGCAAGCCTCATCCCCGCGCGTTCGTGATGGCGCAACAACAGTCCGGCACCTCGCCTGAACATTGTTGGTATGTAGGCGACAACCCGTTGAAAGATTTTGCGTCGCCGCAACAGCTGGGATGGAGGACCGTTCGCATAAAACGGGAAGGTGGCCTGTACACACATCTGGATAACGTCCGGTGCCCGGATTACCAATTTGATAACTTACACCCACTCACCAGCATTGTCAGTCAAGCCTAGCTCTATCGAACACTCACGAAAGCACTGATCTGATATGAACAACGCAGTAGTTGAACGCGAAACCCCGTCACTGATCGGGTTACGACATCTTCCCTTCCCTTCCTGGCCACACTTCGAGGCGGATGAAATCGAGGCGGTAACCTCGGTGCTTCGCTCCGGGAGGGTAAATTACTGGACCGGCAAAGAAGGGCAGCAGTTTGAAACTGAGTTCGCGAGCTATGTAGGGACGAAATATGCCGTATGTGTTGCCAACGGCACCGTTGCCCTTGAACTCGCTCTTTACGCGCTCGGCATCGGCCCCGGCGATGAAGTCATCACCACCTCGCGTACTTTCATCGCTTCGGCCAGCTGCGCCGTAATGCGCGGCGCGCGGCCCGTATGCGTGGATGTGGATCGAGAGAGCCAGAACATCACAGCGGAAACAATCCGTCCAGCCATCACGCCGCGCACCAAGGCCATTATCGCAGTACACCTCGCCGGGTGGCCCTGCGATATGGAGCCGATCCTGCAGTTGGCGGAAGAACATGATCTGAAAGTGATTGAAGACTGCGCTCAGGCCCACGGCGCCACTTACAAGGGTCGGCAGGTCGGGTCATTCGGGCACATCTCCGCATTTTCGTTTTGTCAGGACAAGATTCTCACCACCGGCGGCGAAGGCGGTATGGTCACGACCAACGACGAGGATCTTTGGAGTCGCGCCTGGAGTTACAAAGATCATGGCAAAAGTTACGACGCAGTGTTTCGTCGCGAACATCCCGCTGGCTTCCGCTGGCTGCATGAATCGTTCGGCACGAACTGGCGTTTGACCGAAATGCAATCCGCCCTGGGACGCGTCATCCTTCGCAAACTGCCGGCATGGGTTGCGCTGCGCCGCGCTAATGCCAGCCGGCTTTCTGATTGCTTCGGCTCGCTGCCTGGGCTTCGGGTTACAAAGCAGCCTTCCGATATCGGACATTCGTATTATAAGTATTACGTTTTTGTCCGGCCTGAGCGGTTGCGACAGGGCTGGACTCGTGACCGAATCATGTCAGAAATCGTCGCTGCGGGCGTGCCCTGCTTCTCCGGGAGCTGCAGCGAAATTTACCGCGAGCAGGCCTTCTCCCCGGAAATGCGCCCTGCGAGCTACTTGCCGGTGGCCCGCGAACTGGGCGAGGCCAGCCTGATGTTCCTGGTCCATCCCACGCTTCTGTGCAGCCACATCGAAATGACCTGCGACGTGGTTCGTCGAGTGATGAAGCTGGCGACGGTTTAGTTCGGCCAAATCGTGTTGCGCAATATCGAAGCTTCAAGTTAGAAAAGCGTGATGCGGCGCAAAGCCAAGGATTCAAACTTCCACATCAACTTTTCACGGTTTTTCACGTTCGAGAAAGAAAGAAGCAAGCCATGCGTAACTCAAAAGTGCGACTGCAGATTTTTGTGCGAGTTCTCGCTGACCTGGTGATCCTGCATGTATCGCTGTGGATCGCGTTTATGCCACAAATATTGTTTCGCGGCTGGCGGGTCTTCACGCTGGCCCAGATGTGGCTGCCGTCGGCTTGTCTGCTCAGCCTGCTGGGGCCCATTGTTTTTTACGTCATGGGCTTCTATACCAAGGGCCGCTCCTACAGCGGAAAATACAAAGCGCTTTGCATCATTCGTTCGGTGGCCCTTCTGTTCGTGATCTTTGCATTGTTCCTATATTTCCTGCGAGTGCAGCCCGCATTCCCGCGTTCGGTGCTGCTGGTGGCGTGGGCTGCAACTTCGGCGCTCTTACTTGGCGCCCGGCTATGGGCGCAGGTATGGAAGCACGTACTCATCCAGGAACATCAACTCGAGCGAGTCCGGGTGGAGAACGATCGGCGCAGCGTGCTCGTCATTGGCGGCGCCGGTTACATCGGCTCGGCTCTTTTGCCCAAGCTGCTCGACCGTGGCTACCGCGTCCGTCTGCTCGATTGCTTCCTCTACGGAGAGGACCCGATCAAGCCGTTTATCCAGCATCCCAACCTCGACATTCACCACGGCGATTTCCGCAATGTTGATACCGTCGTCGCCGCCATGAAGGGCATGAATTCCGTGGTGCACCTGGGCGGGATCGTGGGCGATCCGGCTTGCGCGCTCGACGAAGAGCTCACTATCCAGATCAACCTGATCGCCACGCGCATGATTGCGCAGGTGGCCAAGGGAAACGGGATTTCCCGCTTCGTTTTTGCCAGCAGTTGTTCAGTGTACGGCGCCAGCGACGAGATTTTGAACGAAAAGTCTTCTCTTAACCCCGTGTCGCTCTATGCACGCAGCAAGATCGCCTCTGAAAACGTTCTGCTCACGGTTCACGACAGCCGCTTCGAGCCGGTTATTCTGCGCTTTGGCACAATTTACGGCCTGTCCGGCCGCACTCGGTTCGATCTCGTCGTCAACCTGCTCGCCGCCAAGGCGCTCGTGGATAAAGTGATCACCGTGTACGGCAGGGATCAGTGGCGGCCTTTCCTGCATGTGCATGATGCCGGCCGTGCCGTGCTGGCTGCGCTCGATGCGCGTTCGGAGTCAGTAGCGCCGCTCACATTCAACGTGGGCTGCGACGAACAGAACCGGACTCTTGGACAAATCGGGGAACTGATTCGCGACATGGTTCCCGGCTCCGTGCTTCATTGCACAGAAGAAAATGTTGACCGCCGAAACTATCGGGTTGAATTTCGCCGCATTCGCGAGACTCTGGGATTTGAGCCGGTGTGGAAGATCGAAGCCGGCGTCCATCAGGTACTGGACGCGATCGTCAGCGGCAAAGTCACCGACTATCAGGATCCCAAGTACAGCAATGTGAAATTCCTGAGCGCGCCGGACGCCCGCGAACACCTGCCCGTCCAGGAAGATTGGGTCACGAAATTCCTTCAGTATCCGAACGAGGCGCCCAGCATCGCGTAACCAGGCCGCTCACCTAATCCGATTCGTAATCCTCTTCATCTATATCCACATCGGCAAGCGTGACTGGCGCAAGGTTCGCTCGTCGCAGCAATTGATTCAGCTGCTCCACGCGCGACTTCTTCAGCTGATCCCAAGCCGCGATCCGCATTTTCGCCGCTTCGCTCGATTCCTTGTATAACGCAATCGCCTGAGAAGGCGCCGTCCGCTCGCCACCTTCCGCCACTCCCAGCGCCGCGATCAAGCCAATATTCGCCGCTTCCAGCCCCATCGCGCCGCCCCAGGTGTCGCCACTCCCCTTCTGTATTCCGGCGATGTCAGCTTCCAGCTGCGCTATGCTCGACTTTAATCCGACATCTTCAGCGAGCTTCGGTTCCAGAGCCTTCAGTTGCTTTTGAGCCGAATTCATTTCAGCGACTCCCCGCCGGCTGCGAAACGTCTCTGCGAAAATCTGCTGACTCAGCTGGAACTGCGCCTCCAAGTCCCGCGTCGTGGCTGGTGACCGGGGATCTATGACAACCTGCACCGGCTCGGTCAACGTTTTCCCATCTACCGTCAGGCGAACCGTATACGCCCCCGGAACGGTCCGCGGGCCGCGTGGTACGGTGCGCTCGCCTTCCAGGAAGTCAGTCGCTTTCCCCCCTGGGCCGCCCCAACTCAAATCCCACACAAAGCGATGCATTCCGGCAGTCTTCTCCGGAATTTCAGGTTTTGGCAGCCAGCGGTCCGCGACCGCCGGCAACGGTCCTTTTCGCTCCGTGCTGTCGTCGGATGAAAAACTCCGCACCAAATTCAGCTTCGCGTCGAAGATTTCAATCCTCACCTGGCTCGCTGCAAACTTCAAATCGTAATCAATGATGGCGCCGTTCGGAGGATTCTCGGCCGTCGGCTCTTCCGGCGGCAGCGGCGTCCCTACAAATCTGTCGTTATCCACGCGGATGGCGACCGCAGGATGAAATAGCCACGCGCCTTCGGCTTTCACTGCATCGTCTATCTGCCGCAACGGCGTGATGTCATCGAGAATCCAGAAGGAGCGGCCGTAGGTTGCAATAATCACATCGTCGCCGTGGATTGCGATGTCCTGCACTGACGTGGGCGGGAGATTCAATTGCAGGGGCTGCCAGCGGCCTCCGTCATCAAACGAAACATAGATGCCCAGTTCCGTGCCGGCGAAAAGCAGGCCTCGCTTGGCCGGGTCCTCCCGAACTACGCGCAAAAATGAAGGCGCGCTGATTCCGTCTGCAATCAACTGCCAGGTCGTGCCGTAATCTCTCGTGCGATAAAGATAGGGCATCTGATCATCGAGCCTGTGGCGATCCACCGCCGCGTAGGCTTCAGCAGGATCGAAATGCGAAGGCTCGATGAAAGCGATTTTGCTCCAGTCGGTCAGCCCCTTCGGGCTCACATCCTTCCAGCTCTTCCCTTCATCCTGCGTCAGATGAATTAACCCTGTGTCGCTGCCCGCCCAGATCAGCCCGCGCTTTAGACTCGACGGCGCAATCGTGTACACCACACCATAACCACGCTGCTTGGAGTTCTCCACCGTCGGCGGCCCCGGCTCCTTTTTCTTCCCCGCAGATCCGGTCAGATCCGGGCTGATCTCCTGCCAATGCAGGCCGCCGTCGGTTGTCTTCATCACGTACTGTGTGCCGAAGTAGAGCGTCTTTTTGTCGAGCGGTGAAAACAGCAGCACCGGCGTCCACGGGTCGCGATATTTGCGGTCGGCAATCTCCGTGTTCCAGGTGGGATAAGGCCACGGTGTAATGTCCTGACTGTGCGACGTGCGAAGATTAAAGCGAGCGACCCCGCCGTAGGTTTCGCTCAGATAAACAATGTCAGGATCCTGGGGATCAAGAGCGATGTACCCGCTCTCGCTGCCGCCGGGCGAAAACCAGTCACGCGGCGTAATCAACCCGTGATCGGTGCGGCTGTAAACTGCGATCGCTCCGCTGTCCTGCTGATTCCCGTAAACGGCGTAGGGAAAGCGGTCGTCGGTGGCTACGTGGTACAGTTGCGCCGTCGGTTGGTCATACCAGGAGGTCCATGTTGTGCCGTGATCCAGGCTGATGGTCGTTCCTTGGTCGGTGCCCAAAATCATGCGCGAAGAATCCTTCGGATCGATCCAAAGCTGGTGATAATCGTCGCCGCCGGGGGCGCCGCGTAGCGCCGAGACAGTCTTGCCTCCATCCCGCGACCAGTAAAGTGCGGTATTCGGAATGTAGATCACATCCGAATTTTGCGGGTCTATGGTCGGCTGGCTGAAGTACCAGGACCGCTCAGTCAGCCGCTTGTCTGAGTTCGCCAAAATCCAGGTGTTGCCGCCATCGTCAGAGCGATACAGCCCAGCCTGCTTGGCGTCAATCAGCGCATATACACGCTTGCCATCGCCGGAGACGGCCACGCCCGAACGGCTCCAATCTCCATCGGGCAAGCCGTTGCCGGTGAGATGCGCCCAGGATTGCCCGCCATCCTGCGAGCGGTAGAGTCCGCTTCCGCTCCCGGCAAGCGGCGCGTACGTGCTCCATGGCGGACGCCGCCCCCGCCACATGGTCGCAAAAAGAATATTCGGATTCTCCCAACTGATCGCGAGATCGGCGGCGCCGACATCCGCCCCTTGATCGAGAACTTTGCTCCAATTCGCTCCGCCGTCGGTGGACTTGTAGACGCCTCGCTCCGGATTCGGCCCGTAAGCATGGCCGAGAGCGGCAACATAGACCACGGCCGCGTCCCTGGGATCCACCACAATCCGGCTGATCTGACGCGTATCGCGCAGCCCAACATTCCTCCACGTCTCTCCGCCATCCTCGGACTTGTAAACGCCGTCCCCGGACGAAAGAGTGGATCGGATGTCCGATTCTCCTGTGCCGGCATAAATCACCTTCGGATCCGACGGGGCCACAGCCAGGGCGCCGATCGAGGCCACATGCTGCTGATCGAACATCGGCTTCCAGACTATGCCTGCGTCGGTCGTCCGCCAGATTCCGCCATTCACAGCGCCAAAATAGAAGGTTGTGGCATTTCCCGGCACGCCGGCGACGGCAACCGCCCGGCCGCCGCGAAATGGCCCGATCAGCCGCCACTTCAGCCCGTTGTAAAGCTCTTGCCCTACTTGCTGCGCACTGGCTGCCGCCATAAGCGCAACTACCAGGAAACCACGGGTCAACCATGTCGGTTTGTGCACTAGGATTTCCAGAGTCCTTAAGAACATCATGTATTGGATTCAGCCCGATCGCTAAGCGAATCGAAAACTGTGCGATTTCGCTGTTACAATCGTTCAACTCTTACGTCTAATGTAACTGTTTTCCCCGGAGAGAATTCATGCGCTTTTTCAATATTTTCGCGGTCTTATTCGCGCTCTGTGCAACATCGCTTGCCCAATCGACCGCCGCGGCATCGTCAGGCTCAATGCCGATGCTCGAGCATTTCAATCCCGATGAGGCCGATAAATCGCTCGATCCCTGCTCCGATTTTTCCCAGTATGCCTGCGGAAAGTGGATCAAAGCCAATCCCATTCCGCCCGACCAGACCCGTTCGGGAACGTTCGACAAGCTGATCGTGTGGAACGTCGCGGCCGTGCGCAATACGCTGGAGACGGCTGCCAATGCCTCAAATCGCACCCCGATCGAACAGAAAATCGGCGATTACTACGCCTCCTGCATGGACGAGCCGACGGTCAATAAACTCGGCGTCACTCCCCTCCAGCCCATGCTCGATCGCATCGCCAAATATCAGGATAAATCGCAACTCCCCGAACTGATCGCCGGCATCCACCAGATGATCCGGCCCGCCGATCTCAATACGATAGATGCGGAATACCAGGGCGTGCTCTTCGGAATTTACGCCTGGCCCGACTTCGACAATGCCCGCCTTAACCTCGCCGCCCTCGATCAGTCCGGAATGGCGCTTCCCGGGCGCGAGTTCTATCTCAGCGACGACGACAAATCAAAGCAGATTCGCGACCAGTATCTCAAACATGTCGCACACATGCTCGAGCTTGGCGGAGAGTCCCCCGCGCAAGCCGAGGCCGACGCGCAAAGCGTTTTGAGCATGGAAACCGCGCTGGCCCATTCCGCCATGGACATTGTGCTCCGCCGCGACCCCAAGAATCAGAATAATAAAGTGTCCTTGCAGCAGGTGCAGGCCCTGACGCCCTCTTTCAACTGGAAAAGGTATTTTGCCGCAATGCACGCGCCGGAGTCGCCACAATACCTGGTGCTGGCGCCTGATTTTTTCCGCGGCGTGGAAAGGCTGATCACCACGGAACCGCCCGAGCACTGGCGCGCTTACCTGCGTTATTCCGTACTGTTTTGGATGTCTCCGTACTTGAGCCAGCCCTTTGTGGACGCCAATTTCGATTTCTTCTCGCGAACTTTGCTAGGAGCTAAACAGCTCCGGCCGCGCTGGCGGCGCTGTTCGGTGAATGCCGACGCGGATATGGGCGAAGCCGTCGGGCAAGTTTACGTGGCCAAGTACTTTCCGCCGGAGAACAAGCAGCGCATGTTAGAGATGGTCAAAGCCATCGAAGGCGCGCTCTCAGAGGACATCGACGCCGCCTCCTGGATGTCCCCTGAAACCAAAGCGCAGGCGCACATCAAGCTCGCCTCCCAGGTGGACAAGATCGGGTATCCCGACCACTGGACGGATTACTCATCTCTCGAAATTAAGCGCGATGACTTCTTCGGCAACGTGCAGCGCTCGGCCAAGTTCGATATCGAGCTACGCATGTCTCGCTTCGGTAAACCAGTCGACCGCCACCATTGGGGGATGACGCCGCCCACTGTCAACGCCTACGAGGATGCGCAAACCAACACCATTAACTTTCCTGCCGGCATTTTGCAACCGCCGTTCTTCGATGCCAGCCAGATTGACGCGGTGAATTATGGAGCGATCGGCGCCGTGATTGGCCATGAAATCACCCACGGCTACGACGATCAAGGCCGCAAGTTCGATGCCGACGGCAACCTGCGCGACTGGTGGACAGCCACCGATTCCGCCAACTACGACGAGCGCGATAAGTGTATTCAGGACGAATACACGCAGGACGTCCCTGAAGCCGGGGTAAAGCAGAATGGCAAGCTCTCCGCCGGTGAAGACACCGCCGACAATGGCGGCATCCACTTGACACTCGCAGCGCTGCGGAACACGCTAAAATCGCAAGGGAAAGATTTGGACACGCCTGCTGACGACGGGCTGACCGAGCTGCAGAACTTCTTCCTCTCTTACGCCAATATCTGGTGCGGCGAGTGGCGGCCGGAGGCGGCGCGCACCGCCGTCATGACGCAGGGCCATTCGCTGAATCGCTATCGGATCAACAACGTTGTCGCCAACATGCCGGAGTTCGCCCATGCCTTCGGCTGCCACGCGGGACAACCCATGGTACACGCCAATGCGTGCAGAGTCTGGTAAAGAATATTTAGGCGCTGGGTGCCCCAGGTCTCGGGGTTTTCGAGACCCTGGGGTACGATCCTACAGAAATCACCTATAGTGCCGTACACACCGCCTTCACTTCGGTGTATTGCTCCAGCACCTCATGGCCCATCTCGCGGCCCCAACCGGACTGCTTATATCCGCCAAAAGGCAGTGCGGCGTCGAAGATGTTGTAGCAATTGATCCATACCGTTCCGGCGCGCAACTGCGCGGCCACCCGATGCGCCTTCTGAATGTCCCGCGTCCAAATCCCGGCGGCCAGGCCGTACACCGAGTCATTGGCCTTGGGAATCAGTTGTTCCGGATCGCGGAACGGGATCGCCGTTACCACCGGCCCGAAGATTTCTTCCTGCACCACTTTCATCTTCTCGCTGGTATTCACCAGCACCGTCGGCTTTACAAAATAGCCGCGATCACCCAGCCTTTCGCCACCCGCCACCGCCTTGGCGCCTTCGGCGAATCCTGACTCCAGATAGCCGCAGACCCGCTCCAACTGCTCCTGCGACACCAGCGGCCCCATGTCGGTCGCGGGATCAAGCCCCGCGCCAACCGTAATTTTCTGCGCTTGGTCGGCCACGCCTTCCACCACTTTGTCGAAAATCTTTTCTTCCACATACAGCCGCGAACCGGCGCAGCAGCACTGTCCGTGATTGAAGAAAATTGCGCTCGCCGCGCCGGCGATTGCCGAATCCAGATCCACATCGGCGAACACGACGTTGGGCGACTTGCCGCCCAACTCCAGCGAAACTTTCTTCAGATTCCCGGCTGCCGCCTGCAAAACCAGCTTGCCGACTTCGGTCGAACCGGTGAATGCGACTTTGTCCACGTCGGGGTGCGCGGCCAGCGGCGCGCCGGCAGTTTCGCCGTATCCCGGAACGATGTTCACCACGCCATCGGGAATACCGGCTTCCTGAATCAACTCGCCCAGCCGCAGGCAACTCAGGGGTGTCTGCTCGGCAGGCTTCAGAACCACAGTATTGCCGGCAGCTAATGCTGGTCCTAGCTTCCATGCCGCCATCAGCAGCGGGAAGTTCCAGGGAATAATCTGGCCAACCACTCCAACGGGTTCGCGCAGCGTGTAAGCCAGATACTTCGCCCCGGGTGCGTACGGCACAGAAATCGGGATGGTATTGCCCTCAATCTTTGTCGCCCAGCCCGCCATGTAGCGAAACAGATCCACTGCCAGGGGCACATCCGCCACCCGCGCAATCTTGAGCGGCTTACCATTGTCGAGCGATTCGAGATACGCAAACTCCTCCAGATTCTCTTCCAGCAAATCGGCCAGCTTCCAGATCAGGCCGCCACGCTCCGAAGAAGTCAGCTTCGCCCATGTCCCGGTTTCAAAGGCCGCACGCGCCGCGGCAACGGCGCGGTTAATGTCTTCGCGGCCGCCCTCCGCTACCTGTGCCATCACTTCGCCGGTTGATGGATCGTAAACTGGAAAAGTCTTGCCAGAAGCGGCTTCCACCCATTTGCCGTTGATCAACATTTTGTGTTTTCGGGAAACAAAACTGATGACATTGTCTTGCGGCGGAATCATCTTTAGAGCCGTTGCCATATCTTTCCTCCTCTTGGAATTATGCGCCGGCGGCGCTCACTGAATCATCTCATCGGGTTTCTGCGATCGCGCGTAATCCCACCCGGATCGTAAAGCCTTGTAACGAATTCTCTACCTTAGACAAGCTAAATTCACGGCACTCTTGCGTGCCAGGATTTTACAGCAGTTCCTAGCTGGCGGACACTTCTGATTTGTCATCCCGAGCAAGCCGCCTTTGCGTAGCGAGGGATCTGGGCGAGCCGCGCGAACTGTCGCGCTCGGCGCGACAGACACATGGCGCGTTTGATCGCTTCCTTATCAAACTGCACTACGACCCGCAACTTCCGGTGATTTTTCGGGTTTCAGGGTTGTTGGACACAGGCTGGCATCATAGCTGCGCCAGATGCATCTAAGTTCGACAAAGAGATGTTCCGGTTGTCGAAGAGAAAGCAAAAATCGAATCCACGGCTCTCGCCTTCTGCGAGGCCGAATCTCTTAGGAATCTTCGGAGAAGACAATTGAAAAACCTGAGTTTGCTCGCGATCTTATTGGTTTGCTGCTTCACCGCATCGTTCGTCCACGCCCAGCAGTTCGATGCCGCTTTTGGCGTGAGCACGCTATCCACAGCCTCGTCCACCACGAACAATGGGTTGTCGTTTCCCAGCGAGGGCGGTGGCGCCTACCCTGGCTTGAGCGCCGATTTCCTGCTGCGGCATCGGCTTGGGGTCGAAGGCGAAGTTTCCTGGCGCGCCAGCCGCAGCCTCTACGGAGGCTACGAACCCTATCGCCCGCTTTTTTACGCCTTCAATGCCATATGGGCGCCCCGGCTGGGAAAACATTTCACAGCCGAGGTGATGGGCGGCATCGGCGGCGAGAGCCTGCGTTTCTACCAGAACACCTATGTCTGCAACTTCATTACCTGCACAACATATGTGAGCAGCAACCATTTTATGGGCGATTTCGGCGGCGGGTTTCGCGCTTACTTTTGGCACAATGCTTTTATCCGCCCGGAGGTTCGCTTGTATCTGATCAACAACAACATCGAGTTCAATTCAGGGAACCTGGTGCGCTACGGAGTATCTCTCGGATATAGCTTCGGGGGAAGGTAAAGCACATTGTGTAGGGCGGACATTCTTGTCCGCCCACCGCTCGCGGGCAGGAATACCTGCGCCACTCAAGAAACGCGGACGAGGGCGTCCGCGCCACACACGAAAAAAGGCGGCTTCTTGCGAAGCCGCCTTGCAAAACCTGCTGCCTGCTCAGATCGTTAGAACTCGATCCGGGCGTGCAACTGGACCAACCGGCCCGATACTGCCGATCCGACGAACGCTCCGTAAATGCTGGTCGGAGGAACGACGGTCGAAGTGACCGTACCGAACGGGGCGTTGAAAATGTTGCCCACGTCGGTGTTCGGATTGGAGAAATTCGGGTGGTTGAAGATGTTGTAGAAGTTCGCGCCCACCGCGAAATTCACCCGCTCCGTGACCTTGAACTTCTTCAACAGATCCAGATCGGAGTTGAAGTAGCCGGGTCCACGGAACTGATTGCGACGCGTGGTAGAGAACGAGGTATTGAACGGGCAGTCTGCCGGGTTTGGATCCCCGTTTGGACATGCGCCTGTGATGTCGAACAGGTAATTGAGGTTATTGTCCAGCGGGAACTGGCTGCCTGCATCCATGCAGGGCGCCAACACCCCCGGTCCGCTCTGAGTGGGATGGCCGCAGGATGTCGGTCCAGTACCATTCCATTGCGCCGGGATCAGAGTGACGTTCGCGTAGGTATTCGAGAAAAGGAAGGTCTGGAGACCGTCCGAGGCGGTGAACGGATAGCCGCTCCGCGCGAAGAACGTCCCAGAGATGCTCCACCCGCCAACCACTTCATTCAGGATGCTGCTCGAAGACTTGAAAGGCAGATCCCAGATGTAGCTGGCCGTCAGGTTATGCCGTACATCGTAGTCAGCGTTGCTGTAATCGTTGATGTTCAACCCTTGCGGATTGAGCTGATAGAGCAAGCTGTCGTTGAGGCTGTACGGGCTGATGCCGCCATTCGACACATCGTCGGTGGCGTGCGACCAGGTGTAGTTAATCGAACCGGTGAAGCCGTGCGTGAACCGGCGGGTCGCCGACATGGTCAGACCGTTGTAGTAGGAGTTTCCGCCGTTGGTCATTTCCTCCACAAGGCTTACGCGGGAATCAGGAGGAGTCGCCGGCAATCCCGGGAAGGTTATGCCGAGCGCGCCATACAGGCCCGAACCAGCGTTGACCCAGGGATTGAAGATATAGATGTCAGTTCCGCGATTGCCCACGTAGTTGATGGACACCGAGGTCTTCTGACCGAAGGAATGCTGCAGTTCCAGGTTCCATTCCGTATACTTTGGATTCTGGACGGTCTGCGGAAGGATTGAGTTGTATTGAGGAACAGCACAACCAGGAGCCAGCGACTGGTATTGGCCGACCGTCAATCCACCCGAAAACGCAGACTTGAACGCGGTGTTGCAAGCCTGGATTTGCACTTCGGCCGGTGGACCGGCCGGGTTGCTGGTGTCAGCCGGCGAGATTGGCGCCGGATTCGGCGGCGAAAAAGTGAAGCGGTTGGAGGTCGGTGAGTTCAGAGCGAAGCTGTCCGCCAAAGTTCCAGGGTACAGGTCGGTGAACAATCCGATGCCGCCGCGCAGTACCGTGTCCGACTTGCCCCAGGGATTCCAGGCAAAGCCAAACCGCGGCTGGAAAGCCACTTTCTCGATCTGCGGGAACAGTGAGTTGTTCTCCCCGAACATCTGGTTGAAAGGAATGTTCGGATCATGACTCAGCTGGGTGAATGGCCCCGTGAAGCGCGCGATGCAATCGGTCTGGCAAACCAGGTTCGAGTTGCGATCGGCACGCAGGGTCAGTGTCAGTTTCAGGTTCGACTTCACGCGGATAATGTCCTGGAAGTAGGCGCCGAGGCTGTAAATCGCCATAGGCTGTTCCAGTTGCTCCGGGAAGTATTGGCGGATCTCGTTGGTCAAGCCGTTGGCAAATAGCTCCTGGCTGCCCTCTAAGATCTGCGGAATGGTACGGCGCCCGAACAGACCGTCGGTAATATCGTTACGACGGAAGTTGATGCCAGTCTTGAACTCGTGGTTGCCACGAGTCATCGAAAGGTCATCCGTGATCTGGTACTGCGTCACTTTTCTGCCTTGCGGGAAGGCAGAACTGGCGCCCAGACCGCCCGAGTTAGCCAACCAACTAGCTCCGCTCTCGTCGATCAGGAAGTACGGAAATGCGGCCAATGCTGCCGGCCGGTTCGCGACGTCGAAAATCGCGCTATACCAGCTTCCCGAAGCGATGAACGAGTTGATGGTGGTCGGATTGATGGTGCGAGTGTAGTTAATCTGCCCTTCGTACTGAGGCTGATTGCTGACCGCGCTGAACAACGGGCTCACCGGGTCCGAACTGGTAGGCTGCAACCCGCGATCCATGCGATAGCGGAGATACAGCTTGTCGTTGTTGGTGAGGTTGATATCGCCTCGTCCCGCCAATATCCACTCATGAGAAGGGGATCCTACCGTAGAGCGATAGCTCTCGGTGCAAGATCCGCCGCCTCCACCGAAAGCGGGATCACCGAACGGTGCGAAAACTCCGGCTGAGACCAGATCGGAGCAGCCGTAATTCGCAATTGCGCCCCCGACCGGCGTTGCCGCCGAACTTCCCTTCGCGCCAGCGAACAGGTTACCCATTGTCTGGTAAAAGGGTACGGCTGCCGGGTCAACAGTCGCCAGATTGTTCAATATCGCTCCAAAGTACTGGGGAGTCGGCAAGAATACCTGCGTGCTGCTGGCCGTAATCAGGCGCAGACCTTCGTAGTCCACGAAGAAGAACGCCTTGTCCTTCTTGATCGGGCCGCCGAAGCGCGCCGCGAACTGGTTATTGTTCACGAACCCACGGTTGGTCACCGGAACCGTCTCGTTATTGAACCAGTCGTTGGCGTTCATCGTCCGGCCGTTCCACCAGTACATCGCGTTGCCGTGATACTGGTTGGTGCCCGACACAGTTGCGTAGTCAACCTGCGCGCCGGCTTGCCGTCCGTACTGGCCGGTGTAGCCGTTGCTCACCACCGCCGCTTCCTGCACTTCGTTCTTGCCGAGCAGCAGGTTGGTCGCGCCGGAGTTGTTCAGATTGAGGTAAGGGTCCATTTCGTCGTTGCCGTTGACGGTGAACAGATTAGCCGTCGCCGGTAAGCCGAACGCGGTGAAGTTGCCGTAACCGCCGCCGCTCGACGAGTTCATCGTCACGCCGGGTGCGGTTTGCGCAATCGCCGTCAGGTCGTTGCCGGAGTTCGGAAGTTCCAGAACTTCTTTTTCACTCACGGTGGTCTGCAGGTTGGCGTTTTCCGTCTGGATCAACGGAGCCGCACCCGTGACTTCCACCGTCTCGGAACCTTGGCCGATCTGCAACTGGATGTTCGCCGTGGTTACGGCACCGATGGCCACCACCACGCTCTCCGCACTGGTGCGGAAGCCAGCCTGGGTTACCGTAACTTTGTAGTTGCCGGGCTTCAACAACGGGAACCGGTATAGACCGGTAGCCGTGGTTTTCGTGGACACGTTTGTTCCTGTGTCCACGCTGGACAAGGTCACCGTCGCGCCCGAAACCACCGCATTCGATGGATCGGTGACTGTGCCCGTCACGTCGCCGGTGACAATGGTCTGCGCCATCACTTGGACGGCGAACAAACCTGCGACCAGCAGCGTCGCTAGTTTGAATAACGGTCTAAATCGCATAGTGTCTCTCCACTTTGAGATTGTCGAATGAAACGTTTGCGAACCTGGCTGCTTGCTCACTTCGACATTGCCGCTCGGCACTGTCGAAAAACTGGGTCAAACTCGATGGCGAAACTTGAAACTGGACGCTCCCTCGCACGCCATCACACACAAGGGTAACTGACACTATTCAGCACATGCGTTGCCAAGCAGTGTTTTGTTATAAGTGTATTGTTTACAATTATTTACTTTGTACAGGAAAGACTGTAGAGAAGAATCTATGGATTTCAGAAGATTGAATCGCCTGGTTTCTCCGCAAACTCATACTCAAATGCCTTATTTTCTTGGGTTTTGTTCCCTGAATTCGGGGGTCAATTCACCGGATTTCGGGATCAAGAACCGGCATTTCGGGATTGCCCGATTGCAGCCTACAGGTCGAAAATCCGGTAGGCAGCTGCCGGCTGCTGCGCCTGCAGCAGGGTGATGGCCACGTTGTGGACCGGAATCCCGGCAGTTGTTTTCCCATCGAGTTGCCCGTGGTGAGCATGACCGTGCAAAACCAGGTCCGCTCCGTGACGGTCCACGACTTCGGCGAGGCGCGAGGTGCCCAGAAAGGCAAGTATCTCTGGAGGTTCACCCTGCACTGTCGCCGTCACCGGCGCATAGTGCAGCACGACCACGCGTTTCCTGGTCCGGAGCTGGGCCATCGCCCGCTCCAGCTTCAGAGCTTCGTCAATGGAAGCCTGCACGAACTGCTTGATTTCCGGTTCGCCGAAGGCCGTCAGCACCCCGCGGCCGAAACCTCCCAGAAAGCCCTTGGTACCGGCGAACCCCACACCGTCCCGCTCGTAGGCCGTTCCATCCAGAACTTTAATGCTGGCGGCGGTCATCATTCGGATCAGTTCGTCCTGTTTGCCACTCTCGTAATCATGGTTCCCTAGGACGGCAATCGTGGGAATACGGGAGCGCACCACCACGTTCAACAGCGGCTCCATCTCCTCGGGTTTGCCGAAGTTCGTAAGATCTCCAGCGATCACCAGCACATCGGCCGAATCTCGGACGTGACTCAGTTGATCCAGCAAGGCGCTATGAAGCGCTCCGGTAAAGTGCAAATCGGCGGTAGCAGCGATTCTCATTGAGGAGGTTCTATGGCCGGAATGCTTTGCAACCGGCGCTCGCGATATTCGCGATTCAGGTTCTCCAGCCCCCACTCCCGAATGTCAATGGCGAAGATGCGGTCGTCCACCAGGCTGCCGCGGAATTTTGCCGACGGGTCGGGATGCGCAACCGCCTCCTGGAATCGCCCGATCAGGTCGCGCCAGACTTCCCGCGGCACATAGTTTGTTTGCGCCGGATAAACGTAGCGAAACAATACCAGGGCCCAGAACAGAATCTCCCAGTGTTCGCCGGCTAATGCAAGCACGCGGAGCCAGTCGAGTCTGCCCCGCGTTCCGTAGATGATGTGGGCAATGTCGGCGCCATCGAAACGCTCGCGGCGGATGACAAAAAGTTTGGACGCCAGCAGTTCCTCAGGCCCCAGCACTCGGGTTTGCACTCCGCGAATCACCGCCGGAATGGCGCGCTCGATCCAGGAATCCGCCACTACCAGCGCGGCGTTGCTCATCCCGGTGATCAGGTCCACAAAGAACCCATCGCGGTGCACTTTATACAGCCAGACCGGATCGCAGACTTCGCACTCGAAGCCCTCTTGGCGCAGGCATTGCAGAGCCCCCACCGCACTCCCGGAGGTCAGGAACAGGTCGAGGTCTTTCGTATCGCGATAAATGCCGGTGTGTGCCTGCAGGGCGAAGGCTCCCGCCACTGCATAGCCAATCCTGTTTTCTTCCAGCAGGCTCAGCACTGCGTGGAACAACTTCTGCTGCTTCGCGGGAATCGCCGCCGGGCACGATGAAGTTTCAGGAATCTCGACCGATAGATGCTGTGATGAATGTTCGCCCATAAACCCACATGACCCGATGCCAAACCGAAGGCGCAGTTGTGAACCGCCTTTGCGTCTGACCTTGGATGCCGCGCCGGGAGGCGGGGTTGGGCAGTCGGCGGCCTAGTTCGCCTTCGCGTGACCTTCGTAACCTTTACCCGGATTGCACCCCCAATAGAATTTAGAGTTGTGCCCCGCGCAATCATTCCGCCGAGATTCTGGCTCGCCCTTCTTTGTCTTACACTGATGCCCGCAGCATCGGCTCAGCAGACCGCGCCTGCGTCCAGCGCAGACCTTGTCACCACCCAACCGGCCGCCGAAGCGCAACCGAAGATGCTGACGAATTATGTCGAAAGCGGCGGCGACTACCTGACCCTGACCAACGGCTTCGGCTACTGGACTGGCGGATATAGCCGCGCCGTGTTTACGAGCGGAAAGAATACCTGGGCCGGTGAAATCAACGGCCAGCGCGAATTTGGCGATGCGGGCGTATATTTCGGCGCGGGCGATACTTACACTTTCAGTCCTGACTGGTACGGGTCTCTCACCGTGGGTTCAAGCGCCGGTGGCTTCTTCTGGCCGCGCTTCCGCGCCGACGGATTTCTCAACAAGAAATGGCTGGGGCGCAGGCAATGGATCACGACCGCAGGTTTCGGCTACTACGACGCCAAAGACGTCCATCGCAATGACGGCTTCTATCTGGGCAGCACATATTATTTTGCTCGACCGTGGATCGTCGAGGAGGGCGTTTACCTCAACCTCAGCCATCCCGGAGCGGTGTTTGCTCCCTCCGGATTCGTCGCTGTCACTCAGGGGCGCAACAAGCAACACTACGTTACCGTGCGCACCGGCTTCGGAGAAGAGGCGTATCAACTCATCGGGCCGACGGTTACTCTTACCGATTTCCAAAGTCAGACCCTGACCATCACCTGGCGGCAATGGCTGGGCACGAACTGGGGCTTCAACGTCATCGGCGACTACTACCGCAGCCCCTTCTATATGCGGGGCGGGAGCAGCTTTGGATTTTTCAAAGAATTTTGAAGCCCGCGGCCTAACTCCGGGCAAAGCCGTTTCCGCCGATCCAACCCGCTTTCGCGGACATCGCGGCGGCGTGATCTCGATGCATCGCGCCCTCGCCCATTTTCACCTCGGCCCGATGAACTTGCTGGCCGCGACTTCCCTCTTTTTGTTCTTTTCCTCGGTCTGGCTTTTTCTGCTGGCCCGCGTCTGCCGCTTCTGGCAAAGCGTGCTTGAGGCCGGCTTGCGATACCTGCCACTGCGAGCGGAGTTGGCGCTCTCGGAGCATCGCATCACCCCGGCGTTGCGCTTCGATGTTCCCTACTTCCGCATGGAACCGGTTTTGCCAACGCCCGCAATGTGGTGGCTCACCTGCGCGGTTACCGTCCTGTTGTTTGCCGCGACGTTCTTTCTTTCGAAGAAATGGATACCTGTGGTTTATCTCTTGCGCGCCGTGCTGCTGGTGCAGGTCTCGGCGCTTTTGTATTTCATGCTGATGCCGGCTCGCTTCCCGCACACTCCGGAAAGTTATCTCGAAGGGCTCACCAGTTCCGGCGCCGCGCTGATTACCGCGGTCCCGCTGCTGTTCGGGCTGGTTTATTACATCTTCGATTTCGGCTTGTTGAAGAAGGCGGCGCTGACCTCGCTGACCATGCTTTACCTGACCCTGTTCCTGCCTTTCCAGATTCTGCTGCAGTCCGTGATTCTGCAGAAAACGGTGCTGTTCATGCCGCTGCTCTATATCGTGTTCGGCATGCCGCTCGACATTCTGCTGATTATCGCTTTCTATTCCTGGGGCATGACCTGGGAGTTCCGCAAGCGCGGCTCATAGAGGAGACGTTCAGTCCCCGGCGCGCCCGAGACGACTCTGCTAAACTGCAGCTAGCGCGCCTCGGAGGGATGCGTGAGCGGTTGAAACGGGTGGTCTTGAAAACCACTGTACGGGAAACCGTACCGGGGGTTCGAATCCCTCTCCCTCCGCCAGCAGTTTTCTTCCAGGCTGCTCGTCGCGCGCCCACGATGCCGCCCCAACGCTCTCGCTGGGAAGCATCCTCCTTCACTTCCCCGCCTTTCTCAACTCCTTTTGCAGCTGCGCCACCGTCGCAATGCGCGCGAAACGGCGGCGCAGGGCGTATTCGGTCCGCTCGCGGATGGCATCCACTCCCAGTTCTTCTCCCGGACAGTCCCAGTTGGGAATGGGGAAAGTCAGGGTCGCTTCGCTGACGAAATCCACCGCATAGCCAAAATCGGCGGCTGTGCGCGCCGTGGTTTCGCAGCATTGTTCCATCTGAATGCCGGTCACGATCACGCGGCGCACTCCGCGTTCGAGCAGGTATGCTCCCAGGGGCGTGCCGATGAAGCAACTGCGGGTTCCCTTAGTGAACACCGGCTCATCGGCGCCGGGGCGGATGAAATCCATCAGCTTGAACAGCGGACTATCGGTGGCAAATCCGTCGTCGCTGTCGGTGTGCAGAAAGTAGATGACGGGCAAACGCGCCGCGCGATAGGCCTCGATCAGCGCGGCTACATTCTTTTCAAACGCAGGATTGTTTCGCCGCTCCCATCGCGCCGAGGCTTTGAAAGAATCCTGCGCATCAACGACCAGCAAAGCCGACTGCTGAATGGGAACCTGAGCCGGATCGAGCATCGCCTCTCCTGAATTGATAATCGTTTTGTACCGCACAGCGCGACCCAGGCGCCCAATCCGCCTGCGGCGTTCTTCATGGCGCTTCGATCAGCTCCATTTTGCCTTCGCGGGTGCGGTGCAGCACCATCACTTTCCCCTTAGGATCGCGGAAGACGAAAACATCGCGATCGCGGAAATGGGCTTCTTTGATGGCTTCTTCCAGCGTCATAGGGCGCATGGCGACCGCATCCTCGGAGTGAACCAGGTGAACTTCGGTGGTCTTGGCCACCGCCGGGAATTTGTGCACCACCACATCCACCGTGGTGTCTTCGATCAGGCCAGCCGCAATCGGGGCGGGCGCCGCGGTGCCTTCGCCATTCCATTTCTTCGGACTGGCGCTTTTGTGATTGTGCCGCTTCTTGGTGCGCCAGCGGGTCTTGTACTTTACCGCTTGCTTTTCCAGATGTTCGAGGGCTTCGTTCACCGCCGAGGCCATATCGCCCGACTGAGCCAGTCCCACCAGCGGCCCATTGCGTGGGCTGATGGTAATTTCCGCCTTGTGGCGCTTCTTTTCCAATGTCAGGACGACCTTGGTTTCAAATTTATCAGAGAGAATTTTGCGGATTTTCGTGAGGCCGGTTTCAATTTCCTTGCGTATGGCGGGAGTGACTTCAAAGTGCCTGCCGGTATATTCCACGTTCATGAGCGCCCCTCCTGGGGATTTGACTTCGCATGATCTGGGCACTGCATTGGGTCAGAAGTGAGGTTGCAGCCGGGAAAACCGGGTTGTGCTCTCTCTACTCCCGACTTCTTGCTTCTGGCTTTTGCACTCTTACTTCTTGACCCTCCTTTGGTGCGTACTGGGAATATGCATATCCTCGCGATATTTGGCCACCGTGCGGCGGGTGACCTGAATGCCCTGGGTTTGCAGAATGCGTGTGAGTTGCTCATCGGTCAGCGGGCGCGCGGGATCTTCTTCTTCGATCAGCTTCTTTACCCGGCGCTTCAGAATGAGCAGTGAAGTGTTTCCGCCTTCGGGCCCATTCACGCTTTCGCTGAAGAAATAGCGCAGCTCAAATACGCCCTGGGGCGTGTGGGCATATTTGCTTGCGACTGCCCGGCTCACAGTGGAAGGATGCACGCCGATCTCTTCGGCGACTTCCTTGATCATCATCGGCTTCAGCTCGTCAATGCCCTTTTCCAGAAAATCCTGCTGGCGGGCGACAATGCTGTAGCAGACCTTCATGATCGTCTGCTTGCGCTGCTCGATATTCTTGATGAGCTGAATCGCGCTCTTGTAGCGCTCTTTGACGTAGTTGCGCGTGTCTTTATCGTTGCTATCTTTGGTCAGCAGACGCTTGTAAGCGGGATTGAGGCGCAGTTGCGGAACATCCTCGTCATTCATGATGACGAGCCATTCGTCGCCGTGCTTGACGAAGGCCACATCCGGCTCGATCAGCCGGGGCTCGGTCTTGTTGTACCGCAAGCCCGGACGAGGATCGAGCGTACGAATGTAATCGAGTGCGGTCTGCACTGCCTCGATCGGACGGGTCAGCGCTTTGGCGATTTCCTTGTGCTGCTTGTTCTGCACCCCGCGCAAATGCTGATCCACAATGGCGATCGCATCGGCCAGCACTTGAGCCGTAGCTTCCTTGTCGCCGTTCTTGTGCGATTCGAGTTGCTGCTGGTGAAAGCGCAGTTGATAAAGCAGGCACTCGCGCAGATCACGGCACCCAATGCCCGGTGGATCCATCTGCCGCACCAGTTCGATCGCTTCATGCAGATCGGCAAGAGTGAAATTGCTTTGGGGAATGGGGGCAACGACAGGTTCGACGGCCGGAGCGGCTGCGTCCAGGGCTGGAGCCACGGCGGTTGCTGTCCCCGCCCGCGCAAATTCGGAGTCGCCAAGTTCGGGAGCTTTCCAGCTAACCTCGGGCAACGCATCGTTGCCGAGACCAGGCGCGCGCTCGTCCAGCCCTATGGAATCCAAATTCGGCGAAGCGGGAGCGGAGATCGGAGCGGTGAAATCCGCGTCCTGCGAACTTAAGCCCAGAGCGGCGGCTTCCTTTACCACCGTCTCCACGACGGCGGCATCAGCCTCCGGCGGGGCGGGCGGCGCGACTCCCATCAATTCGTCATCGCTCGCGATCAGGTAGCCATCTTCGCTGAGATTTCCGATCACCAACTCCGCAGCTTCGCGGACTGCCGGACTCATCGGAATCGAACCCACCTGCCAGATCAGGTGATCGGTCAGATTGCCCGGCTTGGAGAGAAAATTCTCAAACGAGGGCCGCTCGATGTCTTCCGATTCGCCCTGACTGCGGTAACCGGGATCAAGGTAATCCTGGAAAAAAGAGCCGAAATCTATCTCTTCGAACGGATCTTTCTTTTCTTCGGCAACAACGGGGCTCTCTTCGACGGCCGGCTTGTCGCGGCTCTCTTCCTTGCGGTCAACATCGTCAAGCAAGGGAACCGCGTCTTCCAGTTCCTCAAGAACCGGGTTCTCGACCATCTCGGCGTTGATCATGTCCCGCAGCTCAAGTTTGTTGAGCGCGAGAACACTGACCATCTGGACCAGCCCGGGGGTCAGGATCTGTCTCTGCGAGACCTTCAGGTGCAGCTTGGGTTGTAACAAAACCATAAAAATTCGGCTTCTGCCTACTGGCTCCTAGCTATCAGCTTTTAGCGCTCTGCCCAGTCGCTAGAAGCTATACAAGCGAAAAACTCTCGCCCAAATACACCCGCCGCACTTCGGGATCGCTGCCCAGTTGCTCGGGCGTCCCCTGGCGGAAAATCCTGCCTTCGTTAATGATGTACGCCCGGTCGGTGACCGAGAGAGTTTCGCGAACGTTGTGATCCGTAATCAGCACGCCGATGCCACTCGCCTTCAAGTCGCTGATGGTTTTCTGCAGATCGAGCACGGCAATGGGATCAATCCCGGAGAACGGCTCGTCCAGCAGAATGAACGTCGGGCTGATGCACAGCGCGCGCGCGATTTCCACCCGCCGCCGCTCTCCGCCGGAGAGCGCATAACCGCGATTCTGCCGGATATGCTCTAATCCCAACTCATCAATCAGCTTTTCCATCTTTTCCCGGCGTTCGTGCCAGGACATCGGTTGCGCTTCCAGCACCGCCAGGATGTTCTCCTCGACCGTAAGCTTGCGAAAGACCGAAGCCTCTTGGGGCAAATAGCTGAGTCCATACTGCCGCGCCCGCAAATACATCGGGACGTCGGTAATGTCGTCCTCATCAATCAGGACGCGTCCGGTATCAGGGGGAATTAAACCGACAATCGAATAGAAGGTCGTGGTCTTGCCGGCGCCGTTAGGTCCAAGCAAACCAACAACTTCGCCCTGCTCCACGCGAAGGCTGACGCCATTTACAACCCTGCGGCCACGATAGGATTTTCCGATTTCGTCGGTGGCCAGCGTTTGCATTTATCGTGCCACTCGCGTTTGGCTGACGGTGGGGGATTTCTCGTTGCCTTCAACCAGCACCCTATCATCCTGCCTAAAGAAAGTCAACGAAACCCCGGTAATCTTGCCATGTTCGGCATCAAAAATGCTAGGCGGACCGCCACTCAGAACGAATTTGTCATCCGCGGCGGTGTACACCAGCACATCTCCTTCGGCGCGGCGGGTAGGTTCGGTGATCCTGACCTGTCCTTCAGCCACGATCTTTTCGAGTTTTCCCGCCCCGGACAGCGTTTGGTTCGGCTCTTTTTGACCGCGAGCCTGAAGAAACACATTCATCTCAGCGGAAGTGATCGTCAGGTCGTTTCCCTTCGCCACAACTCCGCCATCGAAGTGCGCCTGGCGATCGCTATCAACATAGCTCAGGCCCGAAGAGGTGATGAACACTGGAGTCGCTTTGCCGCCCTTGCCGGGTTGGGTTAGCACCGTGGACACGCTCTGCGCCTGCGATCCGCGGGCAATCATCGAGCGATGATCGCGGTCGAAATCTATCGTTGGAGCTGTGACCACGTTGGCGTCCTGCCACAGCCTTGTATCGCCGCTGTACAGCGCAGTGCCCGCGTTGCCGTGAACCGTCATGGATCGCGCGGTAACGTGAATCGGACTTGACGAAGCCAGCAGCGCGCCCTGCGGCTGCGCCTTCAGGTCGCTGTAAGCCGTCTTGACATCGCCTTCGGCGAAGGCGTCGCCGGTAGCGCGATTCAGGCGCATGGTGTGTGCCGTCGTGGTCATGCCGGCATCGGCCAAGCGAGGAGCGCCTGTCAGAACCAATATCTGATCGGCCGGCGTATAGCGCGCCTGGTCGGCCCAGGCTTTGCGCTCTCCATCCCTATACGCAACCGCCCCTTGTTGTGTGATGGATTCAATTCCGCGGCCCGCGGCAAAGTTCAGATCCAGCAACTGGCTGGTGCTGATGCGATCCGGCTGCCCGGGATTCTGGCTCACGATGCGGGCATCGGGCGCTCCGTGAACCGAGGAAAACTGGCCGGATGCATCGAATCGGGCGTCAAATTTTCCTGCGGTGACCACGGTCTGCTGGCCACTGGCAGCGCCGGGGAGAATCGTGATCTGAGATGCGCCGGAAGTCTCGGCGTGGTCGAGCCGGCGCCCACCGGCAACAAAGAAATCCACGACGCTCGCCACCAATTCCATATTTTGGGCGTGGGCTGAATCGGCCGCGGGCCTTTGCGTCAGCTTTACGTTCTCTCCCGCTCGAACTTTGGTCAGAAGGTTCTTGCCGGCAAAGTCCAGCGTTACCCGGCCTGCATTCGCGGTCATTGGCTGGGCCCCGCGCGCTTCGGCGTGAACGTCGCCGGAAAAAACTGCCGTTCCCAACGCGCCGCCACGCTCGGTCATTCTAAGTTCGAGCTGATCGGCGCGGGCCTCGCCTTCGCTTTGTCCTGCCACGTGCACCAACACATTGCCCTTCGCTACAACACTGTCCAGCGTATTGTCGTTGCGCAGAAAAAGCGTGGCCTGGTCGGCTTCGGCTTGCCGCCCTGCGCTCTGCACCTTGGGGTGTTGCAGCACAACCAAGTGCGGATCTTTGCTGATCGTTCCGCTCGCCGCCGTCATCGTCACGGCAGCAGGCTTGAGGAACACCAGGCTGACTTCCGACTCCATCGTCAAGACGCTGGTTTTGGCCACGTAGTTCATGCCGATGGCTGATCCCGCCGCCTGCGGCACCTGAAACTCGACTTTGTCCCGCGTGTAAGCATTCCCCGTTTTCTGGTTGAAAATCAGTCCGCTGGTTTTCAGATGGATGGGATTCTTGAGATCGGTCGGGGTAGACTGGTCCGGGCTGGTCAAACCTCCGGGGTTCGATTCCAGATCAATCTGCACCGGGCCTTGCGCGGTCACGTCTCCGGATTGCGGATCGTAGGCGAAATCCGCCCCATAGATACGATCGAAGCGGCTGGAATCGCGGCCGTAAAGCGTAATCTCGACATCGCGCAGCTCGGTGTGTCCCGCTTGCTTGAATTGCACCGCTTTACTCGCGTGAATGCGAAACAGCGTGCGTCCTTGCTCTGATTTTGAGACAGTAAATCCCGTCGCGCTCTGCTTAATTTCCAGTCCAATTTTCTCGGGAACCTCTTTCAGCGCATTCTGCACCTTGTGCCGAGTGTAAAAATAAACTCCGGCAACCACGCACACGGCGGCAATCGCGGTTGCGGCAAACCAGCGCCGCAGGTGAGTTATGGGAAGAGCCATCTACGATCAGTGTATAAGGGAACCTACCGTGATTTTCCAGGCGCGGTCAAGAAATCCCACTCTTTCCGGGGACGTTCATCCGGAAAGAGTGGTTTTGACGCAAAAGGACGATTTACTACGGGTGCACAAGCAGGATCGGGTTCAGCCCGATGGCCACGGTGCTGCCCGTTGGGTGGATGACGGCCGGACTCATATCGCTCCATGTGCCGCCCTGGAATCCGCTTGGAACGCTGTAGGTGTTGTTGCCACAGATATAGACGTCCGCGAAACCCGAACAATAACCGTCCATGTGGTTGCCGGCGCCTTAGACCCGGCGATAAGATCTCGGTGTAAATGTAGAGGTGTGGCCTCTTTCGGAAGTACATGAAACCGGAGGTTGCTAGGCCACATACGATCACCTCAAAGCGATGTTCGAGACGGGACCTGGAGTAACTTAAGGAGAACTCGATTCTTTCTACAACCTCTCTGGGTTGTCGCGCAGTGATCGCGCTCACCGAGCGGTGCGATTTCGAGTCTCCCCGAACGACGGGTAGCGGTGATAACATGAGGGCGCATCAGAGGTATGCCAGCCCTGGAGGAGAGTATGAAGTCGCCCAGCCGTCCCAAAGCCCCCTTGCCCCTGCCGCAGAAAACCGAGCGACGTCTAAGTACGTATGCCCTCGCCGCCAGCGCGGCGGGAGTAAGTGCGCTAGCGCTGAGTGGGACCGCCGACGCAAAGATCGTTTATACGCCGACTCACGTCGTCATGAACTCTTCCAATGACGTCTATCATCCGCTCGACTTGAACCATGACGGAGTCAAAGACTTCACCTTCACTGCTTATCACAAAACAGGCATGAGCAGCCAGTTCGCCATCCTGCGGTGCGGTCCTCTCGGGACAAACAGCGTCTTGGGCGGGCCGACAAGTGCCCGGCGGGGGGGAGATGCGGCGGCTTTTCCGCCAGGGGTCCACATCGGGGCGGGCAGGTCTTACGCTAATCACAATACGATGGCCCACGTCGGCATCTTTACGGACGGATCGTCCATTCAGGGGCCGTGGGCCAATGGCGGTAAGGGTGTCAAGGACCGCTACCTTGGCCTGAAGTTCGCCATCAACGGCAAAACGCATTATGGCTGGGCCCGGCTCAATGTAGCAATCGGCCGCGACATCGGGGTTTACATCAAGGCAACGCTCACCGGCTACGCCTACGAAACCGTTCCCAACAAAGCCATCATTACGGGCAAGACCAAGGGTCCAGATGTCATTACGGTGCAGCCCGGCACGCTCGGCCACCTGGCACGCGGCGCAATGGCGGGGCAAAACTCCTCTTCAGCGCGATAGAAAATTCTCCGGGAATATCTACCGCGGGCACGGCTTCAGCAAAATCTCCACCCTAAACGCAAAGAGCGCGTTTAGGATGGGGCACCCGATAGAGCCGAACACGGCGGCGGACAAGA
>Ga0335078_10001221_pt1 | contig 39056 bp, 31 predicted proteins | sample Lox_Sample_32_FD_206711 | JGI IMG/M metagenome (GOLD analysis project Ga0335078, IMG submission 206711) | Soil microbial communities from Loxahatchee National Wildlife Refuge, Florida, United States - Lox_Sample_3.2 | ecosystem: Environmental > Terrestrial > Soil > Wetlands | place: USA... | reverse complement strand
GCTCAAGGGGCTTTCGCAACACCCGCTGCAGCGCATATCCGATCTCATGCTCGTTGCCGTAGACGGACGCACAGTCGAAATGCCGATATCCAACGGCCGCGGCGCCCTCCACCGCCGCCGCCACTTCTCCAGGCGAGACATGGTCCGAGCCGAAGGTTCCCAAACCGATCGCCGGCATCTTGGCGCCCGTATACAGAGTCCGATGAGGCACAAGTGCTGGATCAACGTATCCGTTAGCCAATGAGGCTGACGTATTCTGTACTTTCATCCTGAACTCCTCACGATTGTGCAAATCGAATATTGAGTCTACCGGCACTTGGGGGCGCGGACCTGCAGCCTCGCTCCGAAGGACGATAATCGGTACAGTTATCGATGTCAACAGATACGCCAGCTAAAATTCCGCCTGGCGCAGCACGACGGCTTCGGAGGGGCCGCCGGCCATCTTCGCTAAAGCGATCACGACAAAATTGCCCGCAATGGGTCTTATATACTGAGTGCCACTCTATGAGCATACGAATGAAGGACATCGCCAGAGACCTCGGGGTATCGGTTATCACTGTTTCCAAGGTCCTACGCAATCATCCTGATGTGGGAGACGAGACTCGTGGGCGAGTTCTAGCACGAGTCAAAGAGCTTGATTATCGGCCTAATCTGGCGGCACGCAGCCTTGTCACCGGACGCACCTATCTGGTTGGTTTGGTGGTTCCGGACCTGCTCCATCCCTTCTTTGCAGAAATTGCCAAGTCTCTTTCCGATGTGTTGCGGGAGAGCGGCTACTATCTGATCATCTCTTCCTCGGAAGAAGACCCAGACCTTGAGGAACAGGAAATCAATCAACTGCTGGCACGGCGGCTCGATACGCTGATCATTGCTTCCTGCCGCTCGACCGTCGACCTCTTTTTCCGCATTGAAAAACAAGAAACACCCTATGTCTTGATTGATCGAAGTTTGCCCGGCCTTTCGGCCAACTTCGTTGGGGTGGATGACGAAGCGGTCGGAATGCTCGCCACCAGGCACTTGATCAGCATCGGCTGCAGAAGAGTGGCGCACATTCGTGGACCAGAAACCAGTCCCAGCATTCGCCGCGTAGAAGGATACAAACGAGCCCTGGTGCAAGCCGGTCGGAAAGTCATTGATGATTACATCATCACCGAGCGAAAGGGAGATGTGGGAACGAGACAGCACGGTGCCGAAGCAATGGGCCAGCTCATGAACCTGAGGCCGAGACCGGACGGGGTGTTCTGTTTCAACGATCCGCTGGCGATGGGCGCCATGAATTACGCACTGGATCAGGGATTACGCATCCCGGAAGACATTGCGGTCATTGGTTGCGGAAACCTTCACTACGACGATTCTCTGCGTGTTCCGCTTTCAAGCATCGACCAGCACAGCCGGCGAATCGGGGAGGAAGCTGCGCGTGTTGCGCTTGGAATTCTGAACTCGAAGGTGCCGCCCAAGCCGGAAACCGTCGTGCTACAGCCAGAATTAATCGTGCGCAGATCGACGCAGCGTCGCGCAGCTAGACAGGCGACCTCAAAAGGGAAGTCGCGGCTTTAGGGCGGCCCTAGGTAAGTCGGTCTAATCGACCTCAACGGGCTTTTCCTTCTCGATCACAGCCATATCATGTCCGGAGATCTCGCTGTCTGTATCGCTAAGGCCCGCCAGGCGATAGACAACCAGGTCGATCACCGGAGTCCGCAAAAGCCATGCGTATTACGATGGGAGGGGAGCGATGACCTGGTTCCACATCTGGTATTCTGAGGGGCGAGTCGCGATACAGTTAACGGTATATTAAAGTGTGACCGGAAGCTGCTGATAATCTGATGGATCGTAGAACCTTTCTGGCGTCCGGTGGGGCCGCGGCAGTTAGTACTCTAGTGCCGCGTTTCTCTCCTTTATTTTCTCAGTCAGCTACAACCGAATCATTTGTCTGGAAAACAGATCTCATTTTTTCCTTCGAAGTAGCAGCTGGACGTCTGCGTCAAAAACGTATGATCCCGGCAGGGATTGCGGAGGCGGCAGCTGACAGTTCCTCTGGTGTCGAAGTCGCATTGCAATGTAGCGGGCAAAATTCCCCTGACCAAGGGATGAAGTCCGGCATGGGGCAACCGGGCGCAAGGTTGTTATTCGCCGGAAAGCGCGAGGAGTCCACGCCCGGAGGTAAGCGCTTGGTCTGTATGCACACAGACCCGATCTTGAAGTTGAGCGTGGAGTCCGTCTATCAAGCCTTTGACGGCATACCTGTGGTCCGGCGGTATTCGCGGGTCACAAATAACGGGAACTCCCCGGCCGGTGTCGAGTTCTTGAGTTCAGCCATGCTGCACGGGCTCGCCGCCCCGCAGGCGTACGACCGTGAGCTCCGCATTCATATCGCCCTAAATAGTTGGATGGCGGAAGGACAGTGGCATACATTTCGGCCGTCGGAGATGGGCTTTGTCGAAAACGAGCGCACCAGTTGGTCAGAAGCGCCGGCAGGCAGTGTTGGCAGCTGGTCCACGGAGCGCTATCTGCCGATAGCTATGGCCGAAAACCTGAAGGTCGGCCTAGTGTGGTTCTGGCAGATCGAACACAACGGGTCGTGGTACTGGGAAATTTCCAACGTTTCGGCGCGCGATAATAACGCTGACGATGTTTACGCTTACCTCGGCGGCCCTGACGATCTGCACTCCGCAGCCTGGAAAAATTTGCAGCCTGGGGAAACATACGAAACTGTGCCGGTGGCGATTGGATGTGTGCGAGGAGGCTTCGGTGAGGCAGTGGAAGCGTTAACGCTCTACCGGCGGGTTGCCTGCGAAAGACCGCGCGAAAACAATTTGCGATGTCCGGTAATTTTCAACGATTACATGAATTGCCTCTGGGGCGACCCGACCGAGTCGAAGGAGTTGCCGCTGATCGCTGCCGCGGCAAAAGCGGGTTGCGAGTACTTCGTAATCGACGCTGGATGGTATGCCGATTCGCATGAAGACTGGAGCCAAACCATCGGAGCGTGGGAGCCTTCTCCGACACGATGGCCGCGCGGGCTGAAGTACGTGCTTAATCAGATCAAGCAGGCGGGAATGATTCCAGGATTGTGGCTCGAACCGGAAGTTGCCGGGGCCAAGTCTTCGCTTGCTAAAAAGCCAGACAACTGGTTTTTCGTACGCCATGGTAAGAGGGTGTTGAAGAACTCGCGCTTCCTGCTCGATTTCCGCAACCCGGAGATGAGGTCGTACCTCGACCAGGTGATCGCAAGACTGGTGAACGATTACGGCGTCGGCTACATCAAGATGGACTACAACGTCAACTCGTTGCAAGGGACTGAATTGGACGCGGATAGCTTCGGGCAAGGTCTGCTTGAGCATAACCGCGCGCACCTGGCGTGGTTGAACGGCATTGTGGACCGGTATCCTGAATTAATCATAGAAAACTGCGGCAGTGGTGGGGGGCGCATGGATTAGGCGATGCTCAGCTCTCTTCAGATGCAATCGATGACCGACCAGGAAGATTATCTGAAGTTGCCAGCAATTCTGGTGGGCGCGTCTGCCGCGGTTTTGCCGGAGCAACTTGCAATCTGGTCTTACCCGCTGGCGAAAGCGGATGCCGATCAAGCCAGCTTCAACATGGTGACCGCGATGACGTGCCGCATTCACCAGAGCGGCCGCCTGGATTCACTCGCTCCCGAAGCCTGGTCACAGGTGAGCGAGGCCATCCGCGTTTACAAGCAAATGATCCGTAAGCACATCCCTAGGGCAGTGCCGTTTTATCCTCTCGGCACATCAGACATTACCGATTCTGAGGCGCCCATTGTCGTGGGAATGCGGTCTTCGGAACAAAACTTACTGGCAGTCTGGAGAATCGACGGACCAGCGACAGTGCATATACCGTGGGCATCTGGAGACCCAAAACTTCTGTACCCCGCTGATCTCGGCATCAAGACCAGGACTGCGGGCGGAGCATTGCATGTTGAGTTCCCAAGAACCCGCATGGCTTGCCTGATCTCGGGATAGAACTTTTTCACGCGGGCAGCCTTGGGTAATGTCACCCGCAGTTTGCGGCGGATTGCGGGAATCGGTCTAGAAGGCCGCGACTGTAAATTGCTTACGGGGCGAGACTCTAAAGTGATTTCCGTGACTCATGGAGGTTGCGACGCCCCACATCGTTTTGCAGAAGCGAGTAAGACCGAACGTCCGATTCCGGAGAAGAACAAGTGATGTCTTACGGATCACTATTGAGGTTTCACCGCTGGCCACCCCAGCTTTCCGCCGGCTTGGCCGCCAGCCTCTCATTTCTTGGCGCTAACTTTACGGTTGCATTGACGCTCCTGCGCCGATGGGCGGCGCAAGGGGTCCGCCCACTTCTTGTCAGCTCCGCCCTGATTTGCGCGATCCTGACGGCGCCTGCGATCGCCGCAGAAAAGGTGGAGCTGTCAATTGACATGTCGAAAGCTGGCGCGAAAATCGACCGCAACATTTTTGGTCAATTCGCCGAGCACCTGGGCCATGGCGTTTATGAAGGAATTTGGGTCGGGCCGGATTCTAATATTCCGAATACGCGCGGCATTCGCAACGACGTGGTTGCCGCGCTGAAGGCGATTAAGGTGCCGAACGTTCGCTGGCCCGGCGGTTGCTTCGCGGATGAATACCACTGGCGCAATGGCATCGGTTCCCCGCGGACAGTAACCCTCAACCCGAACTGGGGAGGCGTGATCGAGGCGAATACGTTCGGAACCCATGAATTCATGGACTTCCTCGACCAGATTGGAGCCGAGGCCTACATCTCAGTCAATATCGGCTCGGGCACGCCGCGGGAGGCGGCTGAATGGCTGGAATACATGACCGCGGCGCAGCCCACGACGCTCGAGAAGGAGCGCGCGGCCAATGGTCATCCCGCTCCTTATAGGGTCGGCTATCTTGGCATCGGCAACGAAAGCTGGGATTGCGGCGGCAACATGACACCCGACTACTATCTGAGCCAGATGAAGATCTATAGCCGCTTCGTGAGGAATTACAATCCGGCACAACAAAGCCAGCAGCAGATGTTGAAGATCGCCGTAGGCCCCGGTGGCGACGGCCCACGCTGGACCGATTGGACCGAGGCCATCATGAAGGCCTATCAGCAGCACACCTGGAGTTGGGATATCAATGGCCTCTCCATGCACAACTACACCGTGGTGAAGTGGCCGCCGGACTACAAATCTGTGGGCTTCGGCGAAGCGGAGTATAGCCAGATTCTCAAAACCACTCTGCAGATGGACGATCTTATTAATAAGCATTCGGCCATCATGGATAAGTATGATCCGGACAAGAAAGTCTCTTTGGTGGTGGATGAATGGGGCGGCTGGTATGCGCCCTTGCTCGGCAGCAATCCCGGATTCCTGGTCCAGCAGAACAGCTTGCGGGACGCCATTCTAGCGGCATTGAACCTGAACATCTTTGCCAGTCATGCCGACCGGGTGCGCATGGCCAATATCGCCCAGATGATCAATGTGCTGCAGGCCATGATCGTGACTGACAAGGAAAAGATGGTGCTGACTCCGACTTACTACGTCTTCAAGATGTACGTGCCATTCCAGGACGCTACTTTTGTCCCTGTCTCTTTCGCTGCCGGCACTTACGTGCACGAGAACATCACCTTGCCGCGCGTGGATGCGATCGCAGCCAGGGATACGAACGGCAAGTTGTGGCTGGAGATCACCAATCTGGATCCCAATCAGCCGGTCGAGATTGAGGGAAGTCTGGCCGGGATCGTTGCAAAGTCGGCGGCCGGGGAAACTCTCACCGCGCCCAGAGTGGACAGCGTCAATACTTTCGACGCGCCGAATACAGTCGTACCCGAGCCCGTGACGGCAAAAATCGAGGGCGGAAAAGTAGTCTTGAAACTGGAGCCCAAGTCAGTGACAGTGATCTCCGTAGAGCAATAGAAGCAATCGGATCCTACCGAGGCCACGGCTAGTCCGTTCAAGCTCAACCGGCATTAGAAACTGGAAGAAGGAGATTACACATGCAGAAGTCCGCAATATTGGTGCTCCTGTTGTCGAGTCTGTGTTGGCCGCAAAAGCCGCCCGATTTTCAGCCATCTGCGACCAACGTGTGGGGCGCCGAATATCCCCGCGTTGATGACAACGGAAGAGTGGAACTTCGTGTGAAAGCTCCCGAGGCCGCGAAGGTAAAGTTAAATTTCTGGAGCGGTCCGAAACTGGATATGGAGAAACAGCCGGATGGATTTTGGACCGTCACCACGCCGCCTCTGGTTCCCGGCTTTCACTATTACACGTTGAATATTGATGGCGCCGAAGTCAGCGACCCGAGTACAGAAGCATACTTCGGTGGAGGCAGGCCGGCTAGCGCGGTCGAAGTGCCGGAGCCGGGCTCCACTTATTATTTGGCCCAGAATGTACCTCACGGACAGGTGCGGGAAGTTTGGTACAACTCGAAAGTGACGGGTAGCTGGCGCCATGCACTGGTTTATTTGCCGCCGACGTACGATACGCAAACCACGACGCGTTATCCCGTGCTGTACCTCCAGCATGGCGCCGGCGAGGATGAGACAGGCTGGATTCGGCAGGCGCATGCCAACTTCATTCTGGATAATCTGATCGCAGCTAATAGCTGCAAGCCGATGATCGTCGTGATGGCCTACGGCTATGCCCGGAGCGCAGGGCAGGCTCCTCCCGATTTGACCGGAAAACCCTTTGGTTCTCCCGAAATGCTGAAGGCCATGCAGGATATGACCGCGGCATTTGAGGATGACGTGACCCAAGCCCTGATTCCCTTTATTGACTCCACCTTCCGCACGCTTGCCGACCGCGATCATCGCGCCATGGCCGGCCTTTCGATGGGAGGAATGCAGGCATTCCAGGTCACGCTGAATCATCTCGATCTCTTTTCTTACATTGGCGGATTCAGTGGAGCGGGCGGGATGCTCGTGCTTGGGGACCGGAAACTGGATCCCAATACCGATTACAACGGCGCATTTGCCGATCCCGCCGCCTTCGCGAAGAAAGTGCACTTGCTCTGGATGGGTGTCGGGACAAATGAGCCTGAGAGAATGCGCGCCGGACTGCATAGACTGCATACTTCGCTTCTGGAAGCGAAGATTCAGCACGTCTTCTACGAATCCCCGGGCACTGATCACGAATGGCAGACCTGGCGTCGCGATCTCAAGGATTTTGCACCCAGGCTTTTCTGAACAAAACTGCCCCGAAGAAGTGTGGGGGGCAAGCGTGACCAGGGTGAAGGGTTTCGCCATTAGAGGCGTCCTACGGTGGAATCGAAAGCTAAGAATCTGAATTTGACGAGGCCGTTTTTAATCGGGGCTCCATGGCGGGTCAAGCGTTGACGCAACTATCATCGTGGGACAAAAGCCGGGAGTTCAGGTCAATGAGCAGGAACTGGCGTCCTTGCCTGATGCGATGAGCGTGCCGCCGTTTAGCGTGAATATCTATTCATTGGCGGTGCAGTAGTACCGCCTAACGTTATGACATCGAAAAGGAGCTTGCCGTGAAAACTATCAGCCGTCGTAAATTTGTTGCCAGCGCCGTCGCCCTCGGCGCCGGGGCTGTACTTCGGCCCCCCGCGTTCGCATTTGAAAACCAGGCGTCGGTGTCAAATGCAGTGAGCCGCGAGGTTGTGGCGGCGCAGGCAGTTTCCTTCTCATTACGGAATGTAAAACTCCAGCCCGGGCCCTTCAGCGCGGCGGCAGAGGTGAATCGCAAATATTTAAAGACGCTTCCCCCCGACCGGCTGCTGCATACGTTCCGGCTTACCGCCGCGCTGCCTTCTTCCGCGGAACCATTGGGGGAGTGGGAGAAGCCGGATTGTGAACTGCGCGGACACTTCGTCGGCGGCCACTACCTATCGGCTTGTGCGCTGGCCTTTGCCAGTTCAGGCGACGAGGAACTCAAGCGCAACGGCGATCTTATGGTAGCGGAACTGGCAAAGTGCCAAGCGGTACAAAAAAACGGTTATTTGAGCGCGTTTCCGCAGGAGCAGTTCGACCGCCTGCGGGACGGAGTCAATGTGTGGGCTCCCTTCTACACCATGCACAAAATAATGGCCGGGCATCTCGATATGTACACCCGCGCTGGCAACGAGCAGGCGCTGGATACAGTCCAGAAGATGGCGCGTTGGGTGCGCAACTGGTCCGACCCGCTGAGCCAACAACAGATGCAGCGCGTGCTGCAGGTGGAGTACGGCGGCATGGGCGAAGTGCTGGCTGATCTTTATGCCGTTACCGGAAAACGCGAGTATCTGGAGCTGGCAAGGCGTTTCGACAAGAAGGGATTTTTCGATCCGCTGGCCGCGCACCGCGACGAACTCAAGGGATTGCACGTGAACACGCATATTCCACAGGTAATCGCCGCCGCACGGTTGTACGAACTGACCGGGGACAAACGCTATTGGAATATTGCCGATTACTTCTGGAACGAAGTCACCAGCGAGCGCGCCTTTTGTACCGGAGGCACCAGCAATTGGGAGTTTTGGAAATCAGACCCAGGCGTGCTCTCGACCGAGCTAAGCATGGACACTGCTGAAGATTGCTGCGTGTACAACATGCTGAAGCTCACACGGCATCTGTTCGCCTGGTCGCCGCAACCCGGCTACATGGATTACTACGAACGTGTGCTGTTCAACCATCGTATGGAACGATTGATCCCGAAACCGGCACCACGGTTTATTATCTCTCGCTCGGCAATGGCTACTCCAAGATCTATGCGGAGCCTTTCAACTCCTTCTGGTGTTGCAGCGGCACCTGCGCCGAGGAGTTCGCCAAGCTCACCGATACCATTTATTTCCATGACGACAATTCCATATTCGTAAACCTATTCATTGCCTCCGAGGTCAACTGGACAGAGAAGGGCATTCGCGTAACGCAACAGACCTCTTTCCCTGAAGAACAAGGGACCGCACTGCTCATCGCGGCGGCAAAGCCGGTTGACGTTGATTTGAAACTGCGCGTCCCCTACTGGGCGAAAAGCGGCAGCGTGAAGGTGAATGGGCGTCCGGTTCCCGCCTTTGCCGATCCCAGCAGCTACCTGGTTCTGCGTGGACCCTGGAAGAACGGAGACCGCATTGAGCTGAGTCTTCCCATGCACTTGCACGCTGCGCCGATGCCTGACAAGCAAAGTCTTCAGGCTGCAATGTACGGCCCTCTGGTGCTGGCAGCCCGCTTCGAAGAGGAGCCTCAGGAGAAGTGGTACCGTCACTTCCGGGCCGAAGAAAAGCAAGAGCCCACGCCCACATTGCTATTCAAAGGTAAGCTCGACGATCCGGCGAGTTGGCTCGAAGCGGCAGATGGGAAGCTTGCCTTTCGGGCGAATTCACAAAGCAAGGCTGTTGCATTTGTCCCGTTGTCGGGCATCGTGCATGAGCGCTACTCCGTATACCAGGAGATTAAGGACAGCAATGATTGATAAGAGGCTATTCGCTGTGATGGCGCTGGCAACAGCATTTGCTATGGTACGGAGGTAGCGGCACGGGTGCAAACCGAGGTGCCGCCTGTCGTTCCCGGAGCGAAGCCTGTGACCATTGAGCATATTAAAAGGGATTGCGTTCGCCTTCACTCGGAGCAGCGTGCAGATGGGAAAATCTGCGGAGAACTAATAATCAAGCGCGGTCTGAAACGGCGAGCGCGAAAGCGCAAGCTGGTGATTGATCGCGAAATGAAGGAAGTACTCGAACAGCTTCTGACAGACTCCCAGTGCGACTATGTCTTCACGAGCCCCCAAGATCCGAAAAGCCTCTGGGGCCCTGGGTGCTGGAGGAACAGATAGGTCAGATACGGAAAAAAATCAAGACTCATCCCGATGCCGGCCTGCACGCTATGCGTCATGCTTTTCTGACCGAGGCCGGAGAGTACACGGACCCCTTCACGTTGCAGTATGTCGCCGGGCACGATAACATTAAGACCACGATACGCTATATTCACCCACGGGAGGCTGCGGTCCACAAGTTGTTTGCGCGACTGGCAGACTTGCAGCAGCCGGATGGATCCATCGCGTGCAAGAAGCCGGTGCAAAATCCGTGCAGTTGGAAATACCCTCACAGGACAAACTTGTTAAGCTATTGATTACAAGTAATTTACGGCGTGCGGAAGTGGTGGAACTGGCAGACACACCATCTTGAGGGGGTGGCGCCGAAAGGCGTGGGGGTTCAAATCCCCCCTTCCGCACCAGATCAACATTGCAGATTGAATGGCCTTTACTTCATAGAGCAGTACGCGGATTCTGCGGGGGTTGACCACTAAATCCTCTAGCTCACGGAATTCTTCCTAACAACAGGACAGGCTAAATCCCAGCGAGTATACTCATCACCCGCGATGGAGAATCCTATTGCCAGAACAGCCGAGCCCAGGCTGGCGCCAACGAAACTGAAGCGCATCCTTCTATGGTGTTTCCTACTGCTGCCGGCATTTACCTATTTCGGCTGGCGCGGCCCCGCGCATGCCATAAGGCTGAGAGGCCTCAACGACTTCACCTCGCCGTTTGTCCAGACGAAGGCATGGTTGCGCGGTTTGGACCCGTACGATCCACGAGTTGTAGTTGAGTTGTGGCCTGCGGATGCAGTACGACCTCAGTTTCTTTGGCCGGAGGCCCAGGATGGCAGCCTAGCTTTCAGGCGAGGCATTCCGTCGCCCTACCCATTGCCTGCTTTTCCGCTGCTCGTTCCCTTGGCCCTGATAACCTGGCGCGCCGCGATCCTCATTTGGATAGGCGTTTGCATGATCGCCTTTGCCTACACTGTGCGTGGCTCTTTGGCATTTGCCCGTATTCCCTGCTGGAGCATCAAAGGGGGCGCCATCGCAATCTGTGCGCTGTTGTTCAGTCCTTTTCACACCTCTATTGCAGCGGCAAACATCGTTGTGCCAGTTCTGGCTTTGGGTGTGTTGTCCTGTCTGTGGGTAGAGAAGAATTTCGTTCTATGGCCTGGCCTTCTTCTCGCCGCCGCTGTGGCCCTGAAACCTAACGTCGCGCCATGCTTCGTCCTCTACCTCGCCGCCGAGAAAAAATGGCGCACAATCGCCGTCGCGGTGGCCGCTGGGGTAGCCCTATTCCTCATCGCAGATGCCCGTTTGCTGCTGGCCGGGGTACACCCCGCGGCAAGCTACCTCCTCAACAGCCATCGAATGTTCGCGCCGGGCGCGATTGACGACTACTCGTCGGCCAATCCTTTACGTTTCGATTTGCTGAATCTGCAGGTCGTTTTTTTTCAGCTGTTCCGCAATCGCACGCTGGCGCAGGTTTTGTCATGGCTATCTTTTTTGGGACTTTTGGCATGCTGGACGCTCTCACGTTTTGGACAGAAAGCACCCAAAGTTGGCCTGCTTGATATGGCAATTCTTGCGACGCTTGTTCTTCTACCGGTTTATCACCGCTTTACTGACGGATGCCTTTTGTTATTTCCTTTCGCTTGGGCGATAACTGAATTCAATGGCCGGTTGAAATCAATCGCGCGCTTGACTTTGCTTCTTGCGTCATTCTTTGTCGTTCCAGGAGCCGCGTTGCTTCGATCTTTGGCGAGCAGCAACTCCCGGGTCGGAGCCCTGTCCCAGACCTGGTGGTGGCAGTCCCTTGTCGCACCGCACCAGGTCTGGATCATCCTGGCAATCGCGGTTTTGACGCTCACGGCGCAGGGGCAGACGGCGCGTCAATCGGCTTTGACAAAGGGGATCGGTGATATCCCGGATCGTCGTTCTGATTTTCCTGATTTCGGTGCAAAGGGCCTTTACGGTTCCCTCGTATCCGTCACGCTGTTGCCCCGTCATATCCCATGCCCGCAAGTACCCCCCGCATATAAGCGAAGCTCTTGGTAACTCCGGGCATTGGGTCATCAGGGTATATTTCATACTCCAGATCCACAAATCCTTCATATTTCACTGCAATCAGCGCCTCAAAGATCGCGCGCACCGGCATAATGCCGTCTCCAACCGCGACCTGGCTTTCCTTGCTCTGAAAATCCTTCAGGTCCTTCATGTGCATGTTGAACAGCCGCGGCCCTGCTGCATGAACGGCCTGCACCACGTCGGTGCCGGCGCGCGCCGCGTGGCCTACGTCAATGCAACAGCCAATGCGGGGATCCATGTTCTTGATGTCCTTCAGAACATCCAGCGGCGAAGGCCATAGCTTGTCCTCCGGCCCGTGATTATGGATCGCCAAACGAATGTCATACTGCTTCACAAATTTCTCGATCTGCGGCAGCGTCTGCGGCGACGGGTCGCCGGCAACGATCACGGGGATGCCGGCCCGCTTGCAATACTCAAGCTTGCTGCGAATGTCCTCGTCTTCATCCTTTGGGAAGTAAATCGCTCCCGCCGCATGAAGCTTGATGCCGGCGGCGGCATAGTCAGCCAGCGCCTTCGCTTCTTCTTGCGGGTCCATGGGCAAATGGTCCTTAACGTCCTTCGCGTTGAGCGCGCTGACGTTGAGTTGCTTCATGAAGCCGATCATCTTTGCGCGGGCGAAGTTGCGGAACGTATAGCTGGCAAGCCCAAGCCGGACGGGCGGGGAAGCTCCATTCGCCACAGTCTGCGCCATCGCTGCGACACTGTGCCACGGAACCAGGCTCGCCGCCGCTGCAATGCCGGCGGAGCCCACAAAGTCACGCCGTGAGAGCCGGCTAGACATGGGGCGCCCATCCCTTTTCGTATTCGCGGCCCCACATCTTCATGGCCTCGGGATCATCCACGATCTGCCCATTCTTGGGATCCAACCGCAGCTCGCGATTCACCTCCCACGCAATATTGGAGAGCTGCAGCATGGTGACAGCAACATTGCCAACCGAGATGGGGGCATGCAGCTTTTCGCCGGTTTTGATTGCAGCAATGAAGTTGGCGAAATGCGCATCGGTCATGGAATCGCGTCCGATGAGGTCGGAAGAAGAAGTTGTGCCAGGCAGCTTAAACTCGCCCGTCTTATTTCCCTTCAGATCGTAGATCTCATAGCCATCGCGATCCACGAGCACGGTGCCGGTAGTTCCCATGATCGTCGAACCCCGATCGCGCCCGTAATACTTCATTCCCGAGCAACTCTTCCCTTCCCACGAGAGCAGCTTGTCATCGTACTCAAAGCTGGTGACCAGCGTGTCGTAGAACTGCCAGTCATCCTTAAACTGATATCGGCCTCCCGAGGCAGTGACCCGGTTCGGATAATCAACCCCCAGCGCCCAGCGGCAGACATCCACCTCGTGGGTTCCGTTGTTCAGCGACTCGCCGGTTCCGTAAATCCTGAACCAGTGCCAGTTGTAAGGCTGGACGTTGTCCTTGTATGTCCTTCTCGGAGCCGGCCCCTGCCACAGCTCCCAGTCAAGCGTTGCGGGCACCGGCACTTCCTTGCCGATGCCGATAGACTTTCTCGTGTTCACGTACCACGCCTTCGCAAAATACGGCCGCCCGATAAGCCCGCCGTGAATCTTCTCGACGATTTCGATGGTATGGGGCGAGGAGCGCTGCTGCGTGCCCATCTGCACCACCTTCCCGTATTTCTTTTGTGCCTCGATCAGCAGTGCGCCTTCGGCCGGATTGTGGCTGCACGGCTTCTCGACATAAACGTGCTTGCCCGCCTGCAACGCCAGGATTGACATCGGCGTGTGCCAATGGTCCGGGGTGGCGATCGTGACCGCATCCACATCCCTGCGCTCCAGAACCTTTCGAAAGTCCTTTTCGGGCTGAGGCGCATAGCCCAGTTCCTTCTGAGCGGCATCGCTGAACTTCCTGAGAATGTTGCTCTCGACATCACACACATGCGAAATGCGGGCGGCATTCTGATTGGCTTTAAGAGAAGAAAGATGGGCGTACCCGCGGCCGTTCAAACCAATCACGACGAAGTTGAGCCGCTCATTGGCGCCGAGAATCTTGGCATAACTCTCTGCCGTTGATCCAATGGCCAATCCCGCGGCCCCCACTGCGAGCGTGTCGAAAAATTCGCGTCGGGTAATCATGCGTGCTTCTTCCTCCATCCCACAAACAAGCTGTTTGCGTTCATTGCTCAGCAGGTCGCGCCCGCCTTGGCCAATGTTTTTTTCAGGCCATCCATGCTGATGCGCGTCGAGGCTTCTGCCGTGCCCGCGCCGCGCCAATGTGTCTCAAGGCTCACTGCGAAGTGATAACCATCGCGCATAAAAGCCTTGAACTGCCCGACCCAGTCTACGCTCCCCGCGCCCACCGGAGCCCACTCGTACTTTTCTCCGGCCTTGCGGATCACATCTTTTGCATGGCAATGTCCGATGCGATTTTTGGGCAACAGATCGTAGCCGTTCGGATAAGGCGTGCAGCCAAACGCCGCCGCATTCCCCGGGTCCCAGTTGAGCATGAAATTGCTGTTCGGGATTGCCTTCAGCACCGCGGCCGACTCCTCGCCCGTCGCCGTATTGCACGACATCTCATTCTCCAGCAGCAGAATCAGTTTGTGCCCGGCGCACTTCTCGGCCGCCTGCTGCAACTTCGCGTTGATCGCGGCACGGTAGCGCTTCTGGTCCGCCAGCCGCCAGTAGTCGAAACAGCGGATGCGGTCGGTGTTGAAAGTCTTCGCGAGAGAAATACACCGCTCAAGAAGCATGTCCTGAGCTTTCGCGTCGAAGTCAGCGTGGAATTGGTCGCGCTTCTCACTCAGCCGCGAACGCGGCGCGCCGGGCCAGTCAGTCTTGAATAGCGGGCTGGCGATGTCCGTAACCCGCAACTTATATTCCGCTAAAAGTTTGCGCGAGTCCTCAATCTCCTTCGGACTCAGCTCGGTGATGTTTTTGTCCCACATCCCTCGCAGTTCAATCCAGCCCAGCCCGAAATCCTGAGAGGCAATCTTGCACGCCCGCTCGAAGTCCTGCGTGATCTCGTCATTGATAACGGACAGACGAAATGGGCAACCCTCCGCGCCCATGCCCGGCCCCTGAGAATTCTCGGCCGCCAGCGCAAGCGCCCGCTTCGGGAGCAGCGGCGCCATGGCCGCTCCGAGGCCCACCACACCCAACCCAGCCAGCACTTCGCGCCGTGTGCGATTCATGGTCGTTCTGCCTCCCAGTTCCGATTATTATCGCAGTCGTGGCGCGGAGGGAAGCCTCTACTCCAGATCGCTACGACTTGCGTTCGTCCGCAAGTGTCTAAATTTCTGGCTGCGTCTGCTTGGCCAGCTCAGCGGGTCGCTGCTCCTTTTTGTATCCTTGAAGCGCGTGGACCCAGATGGATAGTTTCATTTTCGATCGTGAGGACGAGCTGCAGGCGCTGGGCCAGCGTTTGCTCAAAAGGAAGCCGTTTCTTCTTCATGGCCCGGCCGGCGCGGGCAAGACCCTGCTGCTCCGCAATCTGCTGCCGAAAATGCCGGCGGCCCTGTACTGCGAAACCTCGTCCACTACCCAGGTGATGTTTCGCAGCATAGCGCTGTCTCTCCTGCAGCGGCGCGATCTGCGCGTCCAGGACGCCTGCCGCACTCCCGATGGCATCACGGCAAAATCGGCCGTCTCGCTGAAAGGGATCGTGATGGACGCGTTGCGCGCAGGAAGCTACTCAATCGTAGTGGACCACTTGTCCCGCCCCTCTCAATCTTTCGCTGCGGCGGTTCGAGAGATCATCGGCTGGGGTTCCACACCCGTGATCGCGGTGGCGCGCTCCAGCCACATGGAAGACACCGGATTCCTTCAACCCATGTACTCGGATCGCTCTGAGAAGTACGAGCTGCGAAATTTCGACTCCGCAACTGCCGAGCAATTCGCTCAAGAGATCGTGAAGCGGGCCGGGCTGTCGGCCCCAAACATCGGCCAGTTCCTGGCGAAGGTGCTGGAGTTCAGCGACGGAAATCCGGGAGCGATCGTTTCCATGCTGCACATGGCCAACGATCCGAAATACCGAACCGACGGACACATCAAGATCACGCCCCTCTACATAGACTTCCGCATGAACTGGTCGCCCCCAGCCCGAGGCCGCAAAGCCGGCTTCAGCTAAGGAAAAAGGAGAAGCGGCCTCTTGCACCGAAGTTTTGCGGTAGTGTCTTAATCGGTTTTTAAGACACTGCCAGTTTTGCCGCCTGATTGACTTCGCCGGCCCAAGCTCGTCATAATTTACGTGGGTGTTGGAGTTCGCCCTTAACCGCCCGCATTGGGCAGATGACTCCTACGAAGAAGAAGGAATTCTCTTGGTAGGAGTTGATCTGCGAGTGCCCCATCCTCTCCAGGTCCCAAGAGATTCCAGCGGTAGTTGAGCGCTGACCAGGACGCACGAACTTGCGTCCGCTGCACTTTATGCCCGAGGACTCTCTCAACTCGAACCACGCTCGCCGCCTCTCGGTTACCTGCCGGCACATAGACAAGCTGCTGGCCGGCATGGAGACCGCGCTCAACGCAGCCAGTTCCAGGAATGCCTTTCCCGAGTATCTTTCTGACGTTACGCCGGCGCAACGCCGGGTAATCGAAGACTACATTGCGCGCATCCGGGCCCAACTGGGTCGCGCCCTGGATGGCCAGGGCATTGAGCGCCCCGAGCCGTTCATTCCCGTCAGCCGGTCACTGCACACCGCTCTGACTTTCATCGCCATAGCCGCCGAGGAATTGCAGCCGAAATACATGCGCGGCTATGGCGAAATTCCGCCTTCAGCCGCGGTGGAGCTGAACGGTATCGCGGCCGAGCTCCTCAGCCTGGTTCGCCAACTCGATCAATACATCACCCGGGGCGCGGGCGAGAACCTGCAGGAACGCCTGCAACGTCTCGAATCGGGCGCAAACGAGGTGGCCTTGCTTAAGCAGCTTGAGGCGATCATCACCGAACAGGGATTGGTAGAGTTCAGGTCCACACTCTCAATGATTCTTGACCGCATGGAAGACAACCGCTTCGAAATCGCCATCTTCGGGCGGGTAAGCTCCGGCAAGTCGTCGCTGCTGAATGCCACCCTGGGTACGGACGTGCTACCCGTCGGCGTTACTCCTATCACCGCCGTTCCTACCCGCATCGTTTACGGCGAGCCTCCGTCGGTCAGCGTGTGGTTCGCCAATCGGCTGCCGGAACAGTTCGAGATTTCGCGATTGGCAGAGTTCGTCGCGGAGCAGCGCAATCCGGGAAACGAGAAACATGTCACGCGAATCGTGCTGCGGATGGCTTCGCAGCGCCTGCGCGATGGCATCGCCTTTGTGGACACGCCCGGCCTGGGTTCTTTGGCGACCCGCGGGGCCGCCGAGACGCTGGCCTACCTGCCCCACTGTGATTTGGGCGTGGTGCTCATTGACGCAGGCTCGACCCTCACCCTCGATGACCTGAAGACGGTGCAGACCCTATACGAGGCGGGGATTCCGGCAAACGTGCTGCTGAGCAAGGCCGATCTGCTTTCCGCCGAGGACCGCAGCCAAGTGATCGAATATGTGAAGGGCCACGTTCGGTCAGAGCTTGATCTGGAAATTCAGGTGCACCCGGTGAGTGCCATGCCGGCCGCCAGAGATCTGCTTACGGGCTGGTTCGAGAACGATATCGCTCCGCTCTACAGCCAACGGCAGGAACTGAAGCAGCGGTCGGTCTGGCGGAAAGTGGGAGCGCTGCGGCAATCAGTCGAAGCTGCCCTCCACGCCCGTCTGCGATCCAAAGAATACGGGCCTACCGTCGCCGCTGAACAGCTGCAGGATGCGGAAGCCCGGCTTCGACAAACGAGCGGCAAAGTCCAGGAAATCCAGGCAACCGCGCGCAGGATTGCCGGCGAGATCGGTGATCTCGGCTCACCCGCCGTGCGGAAGGCTGCGTCTGCGTTGCTGGAGCTCTGGTCTCACCGCGACGGGGCAACCAGCGTGCAGGAAACTGTCCTCGATGCCGTCAACCAACAAGTCCAGGAAAAAGCCAAATTCCTGTACGATCTTCTATCGTCTCTGGTTGACGAACTCCACGACACTTTGAGGCGGACTGCAGAAACCTTGAAACTCGCCGACCCACCCGCCGCAGAAGAATTCTCGGGCTTCTTGCGTGAAATGCCCGTATTCGACCTCGGGCAGATTACGATAGCTGTGAGGCGTCTCGCGATTTGGCGTTTCCCGGGGCGCAATATCATGGGGCGCACTATCGCCGAACGCTCGATTGCCAACAAGCTCGCCAGATCAATTGGGCCGCAGCTCGCCAGGGCGCTTTCGGCGTATCACCAACAGTCCCGCGATTGGTCGGAGAAAGCTGTCGGCCAGATTCAACGCCGCTTTGACGCCTACGCCAACGGCTACCGCGCGCAGCTGGGGCGAATGCTCAGCTCGCAGGAGTTGTCCAGCGGGCAAGAACAAGCGATTCGACGTAGTCTCGACGCACTGCGGAGAGGGCACGCCACCGAACCGGCGCAGGCCGCTTCTTAGTCTTATGCTGTGCGCAGGTTGTGACCGTCCGTCGGAAAGGAAAACCACGACTTGATCAAGTATCTGATGGTGGGAATCGGAGGGTTTGCCGGCGCCATTGCACGCTTCTGGCTGGGAAGCTACATCGGCGGACGAATGGGCAGCCGCTTCCCCTACGGAACGTTCGTGATCAACATCTCGGGCTCGTTCCTCATCGGCCTCATCCTCACCTTGCTGGCCGAGAAGACGCACTGGAGCCCGAATTGGAGATATCTGATTCCCATCGGCTTTATCGGCGCGTACACGACTTTTTCGACATTCGAATATGAGACTCTGCGCACCGTTCAGGACGGCCAGTTCCTGATCTCGTTCCTGAATATCACGTTGAGTGTTGTGGTCGGATTTGTGGCAGTCTGGGCGGGAGTCGCAGCCGCCCGGGCGATCCCATGAAGGCCGCTGACGACGGTGGAATACTGGATACCGACTGGCGCGGCCCATTGACTAATCAGCACCGAGAAATCTAGGAGGCAAAGTGCTCACATCTGGACCTGCTAAGAAGGTCGCGATTTACGTCGCTGAGGACCAGCAGTATCACGGAAGCGCCGCCTATTCTGCCATTCTGGATTTTCTGTTCTTCCGCGGCGTCTCTGGCGCAACTGTGACGCGCGGCATCGCCGGCTTCGGCGCCGACCACCATATGCACACGACCCGGCTGGTAGACTTGGCGACCCGCCTGCCAATCAAAGTCGAGTTCATCGAGACCGTGCAGAAGGTTGAGGAACTGCTTCCCAAGCTGCAGGTGATGGCCGGTACCGGGCTGGTCGAAATGCACGATACAACCATCGTGAAGCCCGCTGAGAAAAAAGAAGGTCACGCTACCGCGGCAGCGAAACCCGCCCTCAAAAGCGAAAGCAAGGCCAAACTGATGCGCATTTACATCGGCGAGAACGACAAATGGAATGACAAGCCACTCTACGAGGCCATTGTGGGTGGTCTGCGGGCCCACGATATCGCCGGAGTTACCGTCTACCGCGGCATTCTGGGCTACGGCGCCAACCGCCGAATCCACAAAGACGCCGCTCTCAGCCTCTCTCACGATCGCCCGATCCTGCTTTCTATCGTTGACACCGAAGAAAAGCTCAAGGGCTTCATGCCTATCCTGGACCAGATGGTGCAGCAAGGCTTAGTCGTGCTTTCCGACGTGGACGTTATCAAGTACACGCACGATTACGAAAAAACCGAACGGCGTGAGGAGACACGCGCATGAAACTCGAAGGCAAAGCCAAGATGCTGCGCATTCACTTCGGCGAAGACGATAAGTGGCATGGCAAACCGCTTTACCAGGCAATCGTCGAGAAGTGCAGAGAGCTCGATATCGCCGGCGCCACCGTCTATCGCGGCATCGAAGGATATGGCGCCAGCACGCTGATTCACCGTGCTCACCTGCTGCGCTCTTCCGACCGCCCGATTATGGTCTCGGTGGTGGACACTCAGGAAAATATCAGCAAGCTCCTGCCAGCGCTGGATCAAATGGTGGATGAAGGTTTGATCGCCATGTCCGACGTCGAAGTGATCAAGTACGTGCATCAGGAGGGCATTCGCTCCCAGCCTTAAAGACAATGCCCGCGGATAAGCACAACGCGACCAGCGCTCCAATCTCACCCCTGCAAGAAAGTGTCGCGCTGCCGCCGGCAAATCGCGAGACTGATGGTGCATCCCGCCTGCTTCGTCTCGCATCGCTGGCCGAAGACCTGGCCGCCAGCCAGATCGCCGAGCAGGCCCGGGACCTTGCCAGGCGCGTCTCCGAAGGCCGCTTCTATGTGGCTTGCATCGGCCAGTTCAAGCGCGGCAAGTCCACCTTGATCAACGCCCTGCTCGGAGATTCCATTCTTCCGGTTGGCTTCACCCCGGTCACTGCCGTCCCCACTGTCGTAAGGTTTGGCCAGCAGCGAAAGGCATGTGTCCAGACCCGCGACGGCTCCTGGCAAGAGGTTCCGGCCCACGATCTGGAACATTACGTCTCGGAAGAACACAACCCTGAAAACACGAAGGGAATACGTGGCGTAGAGGTTTTCCTTCCCGGCGAATTGCTGGCCCGGGGAATGTGCTTCGTGGACACCCCCGGCCTGGGATCAGTATTCACCGGAAACACCGCAGCCACCCAGGCGCTCATCCCGCATATAGACGCCGCACTGGTGGTGATTGGCGCTGACCCTCCGCTGGCCGGAGAAGAACTCGCGCTGGTCGAAGCCGTGGCGCAAAACGTTCAGGACCTGGTGCTGGTTCTCAACAAAGCCGACCGCACCACCCCAGCGGAAAAAGCTGCCGCAGTGAGCTTCGCGCAACGCCAATTGCAGAGGCGATTGGGACAAAGCGTGGGTCCGGTTCTGGAAGTCAGCGCGGCGGAACGAATCGTAAATCGCGGGCCGGATCGCGATTGGCAAAAGCTCCTGCAAGCTCTTCAGAAATTGGCGGAAGAGTCCGGACGCGAGCTCATCTACACGGCATGTGAACGAGGGCTCAGCCGTCTCAGCGAGCAACTGCTCGCGGTCATCAGCGAAGAGCGGGAAGCGATGCAGCGGCCGATTGCGGAATCTGAGCGGCGCGTTGCGGCCTTGAAGGTCACCCTAGCGGAAGCCGAACGTTCGATGCGGGAACTTGGCTTTCTATTCATGGCTGAGCAGCAACGCCTTTCCGACCTGTTTGTCGAGCGGCATAAAGCGTTCCTCAAGAATTCTTTGCCGCAGGCCATGGCGGAGTTTGAAAAACACACCGCTGTCGCCGCGCAGGGGTCAGGACCTGCCTATCGGCGGATGCTGATGCACAAGGCTCAGGAAATTGCCCGCCGTCATGTAACTCCGTGGCTGAAACCAGAACAAGAAGAAGCAGAGAGGGAATATCGCCGTGCCGCCCTCCGCTTTGTGGAGATGGGCAACGACTTCCTCAATAAGCTCGCTGCTGCCCAGATTCCAGAGCTGGCGCGGATGCCGCACGCCCTCGGCCCGGAAACCGGTTTCCGCGTCCGCTCCCGCTTCACTTTCAAGGATTTCATTGAGATCGCCCAACCTGCCTCGCCCTTACGCTGGCTGGCCGACCACATCCTGGTGCTGGCCGGTGTGCGGAGCATGATCGAAAAGGACGCCCGCGAGTTCCTGGCCAAGCTGCTCGAAGTGAACAGCACGCGAGTGCAGAGCGACATACTGAATCGTGTGCAGGAAAGCCGCAATCATCTCGAAGCGGAGGTTCGCAAACTCCTTCACCAGGTCAGCCGGATCGCAGAGCAGGCGCTGAGCAACGCCCGCAAAGTTCGGGAAGAGGGATCATCAGCCGTCGCGGCCGCGCAGGAAAGGCTTGCGGCATTGGAACGTGAAGTCCTGAAGCTCGCTGATATCGCGCGTCTGCCTCCCACGCAAATTGCCGCAGTGAAAACAGCCCCAGAAGCGGGGGCGAATCTGCCCAGCACCAATTAAGAACCACCGGCGGAAAATCCTTCCGCCTGACCTTGACCTCACTTGCCGCCAGATGCCACACTACTTTTGGTACAAGGACAAGGCAACGTCGGAAAGGTGCATCCTGCTGCTTTTTAGCGGGGCAATTTTCATCTTGCCCGCCGGACAGCGTACAATGGACGATACAGCGGGCGCTGGATGGCCGGTTGGTCCAAAGCGGGAATCAATAACTTTCGTATTATCAATGCCATACGTTAGTTCCTTCCGCTGAGCTGGAAAATTTCACATGATCACATTTTTGACCATTATTCACGTCACTGTTTCTCTGTTTCTCATCGTTGTGGTGCTGCTGCAGAGCGGCAAGAGCGGCGATATTGCTGCCGCATTCGGCGGCCAGGGCAGCCAGACTGCCTTCGGACCGCGCGGCGCGGCCACAGCCTTGTCGAAGGCCACCACCTGGTCAACCGTCATTTTTATGCTGACCTCAATCTCGCTCTCGATTCTGGTGCAGCGCCGCACCGCCTCGGGCTCGGTACTGCAGGGACTTAAGCCTTCGCAAACGCAATCAAAACCGGCCAAATAGTCCTTAGTCGTTAGTCTTTTGTCGTTGGCCATTCGCTCCCGTGCGAGACTCGGTGAAATCCCGGCTTTCGATTTTGATTTACCCGCCAAGAGTGGCTCATGAGCCTTTTACATTTGCTCGCATGCTCACAGAGAGATGCGCCCTTGGCCAACGACTAACGGCCAATGGCTAACGGCGAACCATGATCCACGAAATCCTTCCCGTCGGGCCTCTGCAGTGCAACTGCTCCGTCATTGGCGACGAAACCACGCGCGAAGCCATGGTGATTGATCCCGGCGACGACGTGGAAGACGTGCTGCAGTTAATCCGCGAGCACGGCCTCACGGTGAAACAGATCGTCATCACCCACGCCCACATTGACCACGTGGGTGGCGCTATGAAGCTGCGGGCCGCTACCGGCGCGCCGATCCTGCTGAATCAGAACGACCAGATGCTGCTGAAAATGCTCGACGTGCAGGCCGCCTGGATCGGAATGGCTTCGCCGGGCAAAGTCGAAATTGATCACAGCCTCGGCCAGGCCGATACTGTGAAGGCCGGTTCGCTCGCTGCCAGCGTTCTGCATACTCCCGGCCACACCGAAGGCAGCATTTGCCTGTACTTCGCGCCCGAGAAGAAGCTGATCGCCGGCGACACACTGTTTGCCGGCAGCATCGGCCGCACCGATCTGCCGGGCGGCTCGTTCGATAAAATCATTCGATCCATTCATGAAAAGGTGCTGGCGCTGCCGGATGAAACCGTCGTGGTTCCCGGCCATGGCCCGCTGACTACAATTGGCGAAGAGCGGGAGAGTAATCCATTTCTGAAGTAGCGAGGAGCATTCAGCAGTCAGCATTCAGTTGTTTGGCTTGACAATTGGCACTCAGCAGGCGATTCGCTCCCTAAATTCCCAAAACAGGAGAAGCTAAGTTCCAAAATGGGAAAACGGCCTAAAGTCTATAGCTTTTAGATAATATTGCGCCAGGCTTTGATTTAAGCCTCTCAAATCGAGCCGGAGGGCCCTAGCCTGCCATGACATCCGATCGTCGCTGTGCGGGGAAGTTAAACCGATTTAACTGGCACCCTGGAGAATGCTCGGATTACCCTTTCCACCCTTCAAAAAGCGCGCCACGATTTTTCAACAACTTAGCCAGCAGTGATTCGTAATGCAGGCGCGCGTGCGATCTCGCGCGGGCACTCTTGCCCGCGAAAGGCCGATAGCAACAGTCAGACTCGCATGCGCCAGGACGCGCGCGCCTACATTTGCGGGGTCCACCGCATGCCCGGCCCGGCCCTGGGCGCTACAATGTGGCGTGCGACTGCTCATCTCGGCGGGTGAAGCTTCTGGAGATATGTACGGTGGGCAGCTAATTGAAGCGCTGCGGCGCCGCGACCCCTCAGCCGAGTTCTTTGGCGCAGGCGGCGAGCGCATGCGTGCCGCCGGGTGCGACACAGTGGTAGACGCCCGCGACCTCTCAGTCGTGGGCATCACCGAAATTCTCAGCCATCTTCCGAAAATCTACGGCCTGTTTCACAAGCTGATCGCTGAGGCCGACCGCCGCCGCCCCGATCTCGCCGTAGTGATTGATTCCCCGGCCTTCAACTGGCGGGTGGCGCGGCAGATGCGCAATCGCGGCATCCCCGTCGTGTATTACGTCTGCCCCCAGTTTTGGGCGTGGCGGCAAGGGCGGGTGCGGCTGCTGCGAAAGTATGTCACCAAGGCCCTGGTGATCTTTCCTTTTGAAGAAAAGTTCTATCGCGACCGCGGCGTGGACGCGACATTCGTTGGCCATCCCCTGGCGCATCTTCCCTTCCCGGAGATTTCCCGCGCTGACTACGCCGCCCAGCTGCAACTTGACGCCGCGAAGCTTGATTCCGCCAAAGCCTGGATCACGCTCATGCCCGGTAGCCGGGTGAAGGAAGTCCGCATGAATCTGCCGGTCATTGTGGAATCGGCCGCGAAGTTGGGAAGCGGCTACGAATTCCTGCTGCCGGTGGCGCGCACGCTTGATCGCGGCTTTCTAAGCGCACTCATCGGAGATGTTCGGGTTCATCTGGTGCCGGAATCTTTGCCTGCGCTGTACCATTCGCGCGCGGGAATCATCGCCAGCGGCACTGCGACCGTGGAAGCCGCCATGATGGGCACGCCGTTCGTGATGGTCTATCGGGTCACGCCGCTTACGTATCTGCTGGGCAAGCCGCGGGTGAAGGTGCCGCACTTTGCCATGGTGAACCTGATTGCGGAGAAAAAAGTGGTTCCTGAGCTGGTGCAGTCGGACTTCACCGTGGAAAATGTTACCGCCCGCATGAGCGAGATTCTGAGCGACGGGCCAGCCCGCGAGCGCATGGCCGCCGGCCTAGCGGAGGTCAAAACCAGACTTCGCGGGCAGGGTGGCGCGGCAGCGCCCGCCGACCAGGCAGCAGAAGCCATCCTTTCGCTTCGGGAGCATCGCTGAAACAACCTGCGTTCCTCGCAATCCGCGAACTCGGCGGCCCGTCTTCAGCGATCTCGGCGCCTTAAGATTTTGTTCATACTCGTGCCTCGGGAAACCCTAAAACGTCGAGTTCGCTGAAAACCGCCGCCGAGTTCCCTGAGGTGATGCAAGCAAATGCAAGCGGGAGGCCGCCGCCACTGTCCACATCGGGAGGGCCCTTCGCGCAAAAGCCCGCCAATCGCTTGTGCACTCAGCATCTTTTGCGCAACAATCTTCATCATAGCAATGGGGGAACCAAAGCAAGTGTTGATGGCCTTTCGCACCCTGCGTGCTCGCTGGGCGCTTCTTTCTTTTCTAATGCTGCCAATTCTGCTTGGTCCGCCATGCGCCGGCGCGGCTGAGAAGATGCGCCTGCGAGTGGATAACTACCAGATTGACGCGGCGCTGGACCCGCACGTTCACCAGATTTCCGCTACCACCAAGGTCACCTTCACCGCCCTGGAAGACTTGAACGTGGCCTCATTTGAGCTGCATAACGACCTGCGCGTCACCAAAGTCCTCGACGCCGCCAACAAGCCGCTGGAGGCCGAACGCGTTACCCAGGATTCCACGGTGCGCGTTCAGCTGCCCGACAGCTTGAAGAAAGACAGCTCAACCACCCTGACTTTCGTCTACGAAGGCCGCCTCGACTCTTCCGATGATGGGCCGGTGCCGGGGCTGAAGCTCGCATCCATCGGCGATGACACCAGCTATCTTCTCTACGCCGGACGCTGGTTTCCGGTGAATGCTTACGGCATCAACCGCTTCACTTCCACCATCAATGTCACCGTGCCGGCGCACATGCTGGTGATCGGCAGCGGAAAAGAAACAGTTTCGGGTACTCAGCCGCCGAAGAAGGGCTCGGCCAGCGGGCTGCCGACCAAAACTTTCACTTTCGTTTCTGACAAGCCGAGCTTTCCCGGCACTATCATCGCGGGAGTGTTCCAGGATTTCCCCAGCGATGAAGCCGGCCTCGATACCCACGTTTATTTCAAGCCCGCCCACAAGGATTTGGCCCAGACCTACGCCGAGACCGCGGTCAAGGAGTACACCTACTACGTAACTCTTTACGGGCCGCTGCCTGCCACCACGCTGCGCGTGGTCGAGCTGCCTGATGATACGGTGCCGATCACCTGGGCGCCGGAACTTGCCGGACTCGCCAGCCGTGCCATCACGCCGCGCGTAAACTATCGCCTGCTCGCCCAAGCCATCGCGCATCAGTGGTGGGGAGTTTCAGTGAGCCCGGATACGGTGGATGACTGGTGGCTGAACGCCGGGTTCGCGCGCTACTCCGAGGCGCGCTATATTGAACAGGCTGCCGGCCCTGCCGCGCTGGAGGAGGCGGTGAAAGATATGTCGGTGGGCGCGCTGGCCTACGACACGGTTCCGCTTTCGACCGTCGGCAAGCTGGACATGTTTTCCCCGGAGTTCCAGTCTCTGGTGACCGACAAAGGCGGAATGATTCTGCACATGCTGCGCTGGGTGATGGGCGACCAGAAATACGACTTGGCCATGCGCGATTTCGCCACAAAATACGAGGGCAAGTCAGCCTCGATGGACGATTTCCAGGCGATCTGCGAAGCCCGTTACGGCGACAAGCTGACCTGGTTCTTCACCCAATGGCTGGATTCAACCGGCGCGCCCGAATTCAAGACCAAGTACACAGTCTTCCGCCTCGGAAATAACAAAGGCTTTCGGGTGAATGGCCAGATCGCGCAGGACCTGGATCTGTTCCGCATGCCGGTGGAACTGAAGATTGATACCGACGGCAAGACGGAAGAAAAGCGAATTGAAGTCGTGGGCACGGATTCGCCGTTTACGGTGGAAACTTTTGGCCGCCCGCGGCGCATTTCGATTGATCCTGATGACCGGGTGCTGAAGAATTCCTCGGACATTCGGCTGCGGGCTTCCATCCAGCGCGGGCAGGCGCTGGTACAGCAGGGAGACCTGGCCGGCGCGCTGATGGAATTCAACAAAGCGCTGGCGGCGAACAAGAACAGTTCGCTGGCGCACTATCGGGTGGCTGAGGTGTTTTTCCAGCAGCGCAATTTTCAGGCTTCGGCGAATGCTTACCGCGATTCTCTAAACGGAGACGGCGACCCGCGGTGGACTGAAGTCTGGAGCCACGTGCAACTCGGCAAGATTTTCGATATCACCGGGCAGCGCGAACGCGCCACCAACGAGTACCGCCAGGCGCTGCAGACCAACGATAATACCCAGGGCGCGCTGGATGAAGCGCGCCGGTATCTGCAGAAGCCGTTCGAGCAGCAGAAGGGGTAGTTGGTCGTTAGTCGACCAACGACTAACCCATGCCTTATATGCTTCGCTACATCTGGACCGCAACTCGTGGGCACCGCCTCACTCCCTGGCGCAGCCCGTACCTGCTCTGGCGGGTGGAAACTTATTGTGGCGTGAAGATGACGCAGATCGGCTTCCTTGAATTTTGGGAGTTCGCCTGGCGGGAGCGCCGCAGCCTGTGGCGGTTCCTGAAGTGGACGGCAGAGATGGAAGGCTACGCCCACCCTAAGCAGAGATCCCTGGACTAGAGACCGCCTGCCGGTCCGAATGGCGTCTTTTTGCCGCGTTTGGATTGGCTGCTCGCGCAACTACAGATTCCTCGCTTCCTTTGGAATGACGACGCAGATGTGCCGGCCGTCACGTTGATCTGTGCCCAGCGTCACGGCAGGCGCTGGTCCAGAGTGTTGAAGTGTTTGACGGTTCAATTCGAGTCCCTAGCCCCCGGGGCTCACAATTCCTCCCGCTCGCTGGTGACTCTCACCTCGTATTTGCGTTTCAGCCATTTAGAGAGGAGACACCTGTATGTTTGCCCGCATTCTTGAATTTGAACTGAAACATGAAAAGAAAGACGAGTTCGTCAGAACCGTAAAGAGCGAAGTTCTGCCCATTATGAAGAAACAAGTCGGCTTCCTGGAGATTCTGCCATTCTTCCCGGAGAAGGCGAGAGAAGAGAAAGTGCTGAACATCAGCCTGTGGGCGACCAAGGCGGATGCAGAGCGCTATGAGAGGGAGACCTATCCCAAGGTGCACGACCTGCTGAAGCCCTACCTAGCCACGACGATCGCAGTAAAGCCCTACACGGTTGAGACCAAACTGTGCGAGCACTTCGTGGAGGCGCTGGCGGCCTGATTTCGAACGAGCAAGCAACACTGCAGCCCCGGGGCGCGTGCCCCGGGGCTTTGTCGTCATCGGCCAGATGAAATTCCTTATTTTGGCGCCATGTAGCTGAGATCGGGCCGGAAGAGAATGGTTTCGGTCCACTCCCGTTGAATGGACTCGTTAACGGTGTGCATCACCGCCTCGGCATCCATGCGTCCCAGTGCTTTCTCCAGCATTGCGTTAAGTGGCGGTTCGGGTTCTGCGAGGTCGGCCCAGCCATTCATGTCAATCAGCAGTACGAGGTGCGGCTGCTGGCCTCCGTCCACCAGCATGTACCAGGTGTAGTGAGCGTTGCCCCAATTGCTCTTGATGATGGCATCGTTGATTTTCCTGGCGGCGTCAATGAACTTTTCTTCCCTGCCCGGCTTGAGCAGGAAGTGGTTCGCTTCCGCCATCTTGGAAGGCTCCATGCTGTCCGAAGGATGGCTGATGTTATTGAGGACCATCCAGAAGCCATTGTCGCCGTTATCGGTGAGATAGGGAGCGAGATTTGCCATGGAATCGGCAGCGTCGGCCGCACCCAGCTTGGCTTCCCAGGTGTCGAAGTCCTTGAAGGTGTGGCCGAAGGTGGTGGAGAGATAGGAGCCCGTGCCCTCGCCGGTCTGGATCTCCCAGGTGAGCCAGCTCCAGGTGTCGTTGTTCTTGCGGTGAAACTCCATGTGGCGCTTGCGGCCTTCTTCGAACTGTTTCACCATGCCGGATTTGGGAGTCATGACATAGACCCGGCCAACGTTGACGCTCTTATCCTGGGCGAAACACAAAGATGCGGTGCAACCCAGCACGAGGAATACTGCCAGGCACAGAACTGTGAATTTGCGCACGTGAAACCCTCCTTGAAGGAAATGCATGAGCTGTTGTTCCCAAGGCGAACGAGCCTGGAAGTTTACCCGCTTGCCTCGCATGAACTACGGTTTAGGTTGCTTGCCGGATGGGGCGGTACGATCTGCGCCGCACTGATAAGGGGCCGAACTGCTGTGGAAATGGCGGCGTTCGTCCCGAGCAGAGAAAACATAAGTCTTGGGAGGTTTCAGGTCAAGCGGAAAGAATTTGGGGGGATGGTTTTCCTTCGTGTTTCCTTTGTGAACCTTCGTGCCCTTGGCGGTTGGTTTGTTAGTCGTTGGTCGTTGGTCGTTGGCTATTCGCCGCTGGCGATTGCCACGAGTCCTTTGGGCCGACGACTGACGACCGACCGCTGACGAACAACAAAGCAACACGAAGGACACTAAGGTCCACTAAGGTGGCACGACGGTTCGCTTGGGTTAGCCGTTGGCGGCGGCGACCGCGCCTTCGAGGGCCAGGGTGACTTCGGTGCCTTTGCCCACCCCAAGGAGTTGCGCGGCTGAGGCGCGATTGGCGGCTATTTCGAGATAGCCCATGCTGCTGAGAATCGCGAAGACGTCTCCAGCCGCACCTTCAGCATAGGCCGATTTCAGTTCGGTGATCTCGCGCCTGGCGATGGTGAGCTTGAAACGCGTGCCCTGGAACAGCGCCGGGACATCCTGCGGTGTGATGTTGGTGATGAGGTTGCCGAAGCGGTCTACTTTGAGCACCACGCCGCGCATCGTACCGTCGCTTCCGGCCTTTGGACGCGGGACGCTAAAGCGGATAAAATCCTCGACTTCATCGCCGAACTTGCCCGTGTCCACGTGCTTGGCCAGATATGCGGCGACGGGAGCGAAAATATCGCGGGCGTGGAAGGTGTTGCTCACCGGCTGAAGAAAATAATGTTCGGCGCTGATGTGGTGAACGTGCAGCCGTTCTTCGCGGGCGTAGACGAGGGATAGCACGCCGTTATCAGGAGCCACGAAATGGTGACGGTCGGTGCTGGCGATGATAGGCCGCCGGGCGGTGCCAACGCCGGGATCAACGACGACCACGTGAACTGCGCCGGCTGGGAAGTACGAGTAAGCCTGGGCGATGGTGAGTGCGCCGTCGAGCACGTCGAAGGGCTGCACGGCGTGGGAGATGTCTACCACTTCGGCTTCGGGGGCGATACCGAGAATTACGCCTTTGAGCGTGCCGACGAAGTGGTCCTGGAGCCCGAAGTCAGTAGTGAGTGTAACGATCGGCCGGTTTGCCAAGTCTCCTCATTTCGCCGTAGCGCCGCGTTTTGCGGCCGAACAAGTGCCGCCGGGATGGCGTCGCTACGATCTTCGATCAACGCGAAAGTAACCTGTGGCGAAGTTACCGGTCAAGACACAAAAGTAACGCGAGTGTGGCGCGAGCATCGCGCTGCCGCAGCGGAGGTGCGGGAACGACAAACTTCTTTGCCACGGCTTTCGCGGATTCTAGCGGATTGAGATCGATCCGTTTTGATCTGCGAAAATCCGCGTGAATCCACGGTGGCGAATTTGTTTCTCCGCCGCACGCGCGCTGCCGCACGGGCGAGGACGCCCGCGCCTACATTACTCGTAGCGGAGGGCTTCGACTGGATCCATGCGCGCGGCTTTCAGGGCGGGGAAGAAGCCGGAAATAATTCCTACCAGCGAAAGAATGATGAACGACACCAGCATCACCACCGACGAGGCGCGCAGGAAGATGTCGCCTTCGTGATTGGCGGTTTTGTAGAGCTCGCTGTACAGCGGCATCGGCGGGATCACCCAGGTGAGGAGAACAGCCACGCCCATGCCGATCAGTCCACCGGCGAAGGTGAGCACCAGAGCTTCCAGCAGAAACTGCACCAGCACCTGGATGCGGCGCGCTCCAAGCGCTTTGCGCAGTCCAATTTCGCGGGTGCGCTCGGTGACCGAAACCAGCATGATGTTCATGACGCCCACGCCGCCGACGCCCAGGGTGATCGCGCCGATCAGTCCCAGCACAGCTTGCAGGCCGAAGGAAAAAGCGTTGATCATGGCGCGGTCTTCGATTGTGTCCCAGACGGGCGTGGCTTTTTCGTCCCTGGGATCGAAATGGTGGCGCCGCGCTATGACTTCGCGAACTGCTGCAAGCGCTTTCTTGTTCAACTCGGGCGCGGTGGGTTGAAAGACGATCATGTCAGGATCGCGAATGTTCTTGAGATCGCGCATGAGCGGGTAGGGGATGAAGGCGTCTTCGTTGTCGGGGCCGTTGTACATGGAGTCCTGGATTTTGTTGCGCATCACGCCGATGATTTCGAAATCCAGGCCGCCGATGCTGACGCTCTGCCCCACCGAGGGCGCGCCTTGAAATACTCGCTTGTTGGCGGCGTAGCCGAGCAGCACCACGCGGTGGTGATCGAGGAAGTCGGTTTCGTTGAAGTAGCGGCCGTCTTCGAGGGTGAGCTTCCGCATCTGGCCGTAGGGCAGTTCGACGCCGCGCACGAGAATGGATACTACGCGAGTGCCGATTTTGAAGCCGAAATCGCGGTCGGCTTCGGCGCTGACCGCGCGCACGATGGGAACTTCATCGCGCACCGCTTCGACGTCTTCGTACTGGTAGCTGACTGGCCTGCCTGCCCGCTGGCCGCCGGCCTGCATGCTGGTTTGCCCCGGCCACATCACTTCGACGTTGTTGCCCATGTTCATAAAGGCGTGCAGAACGCTGCCGCCGAGCCCCTGGCCATAGGCGAGCAGGATCACCACCGACGCCAAGCCCCACACGACGCCCAGCATGGTAAGCGCTGAGCGCAGGCGGTTGCGCATGAGGGCTTGCCAGCTTTGCGAGATGAGTTCTTTGAGAAACATGGTCGTTAGTCGTTAGTCGTTAGTCGTTGGCCGTTAGTCGTTGGTCGTTGGCCATTCGCCGCAGGCGATTAGTCGCTGCCACGAGTACCGGAGCCGACGGCCAACGGCCAACGACTGCTAATCAATTTCTATGTCCCCTGAGCCGGTGGCTACTTCTACCGGAACGCCGCCGGAGCGGACTTTGCCCTTTACTTCTTTGCGGCCGATTGCGCCCTGCACCGTCACCGGGTGGCCCAGCGAGATCGAGCCGGAGGTGGTGTGGGCATTGAGGTCGAAAGATGCGTCCTGCGGAAAGCGCAGACGCACCGTGCCTGAGCCGGTTTCCACCGTCCAGGCGCCGGTGGGGTCGCCATCGGCTTCGATTCCGCCGCTGCCGGTTTTGGCTTCGAGCGAGCCGCGCACGCTGCGTAATTCAATGCCTCCGGAGCCGGTTTCCGCGCGCACCGCGCCGGACGCAGTCTGTTCCAGACTGATATTCCCGCTGCCGGTGCTGGCTTCAAAGCCGCCCCCCACGCCGCTGGCGCGAATGCTGCCGCTGCCAGTTTTGGCGCGGACGTTGCCCTTTACACTGGCAATATCAATGTTGCCCGAGCCGGTGTTGGCGCGCACCGTGTCGCCGATGTTGGTGACCTTCAGGCCTCCCGATCCCGACTCGGCCTCGGCCGTGCCTTGAACTCCGTCAATGATGACGTTGCCCGAACCGGAGTGCGCTCGCAGATGTGTATCTGGCGGAACAACGACCTCAAAGTTGATGGAAATATTGTGGCGCAGGTTGGGGTCGTCAATGTGGCCGATGCGAATGTCGTTGCCGCTTTGCAGGATGGGAGGATTTTCCTGGATGCGGCGGACTTTGTCATCGGCGTTGTCGCCGAACCAGTTGTTCGCCCGAATCCAGCCGGTGACGTGCACCTGGTCGGAAGTGCCGGTGTGTACGTCAATATTGCCGGAGCCGGTTTCAACCTCGAGCGTCACCGGGCCGTTGACCTTCAGAGAGCGCTCGAACTTGCCCTCGGAGGCGGCCAGCGCCGTACCGCCGAGACACAGGAGCACCGCGATCAAGCGGAGCGCGTTAGTTCGTGTAAGTTTCATGATTTGCTGCTCCTCTTCGCGCACCTTGTGAATTGTCATGTTCAGCGTAAGCAAAGCATCTGTGCAGGTCGCCGCTGCAGGCAGAGTGCATAGGTCCTTCGCTTCGCTCAGGATGACAATTCATTCTCTGCACGACACATAATGACGCTCATACGGCGGCCAACGACTAAAGACCAAAGACCAACGACTAATCAATCTCTACGTCGCCCGAGCCGGTGCGCACCATCAGGACCGGACCGCCGCCGTGCACTGGCCCGCTGATTGAATGGCGCGAGGAACCGATATTGCCCTGGATCGTTACCGGGTGGTGCAGGATCAATTCCCCCGAGCCGGTTGAGGCCTCGAGGTTGAATCCCGTCTCTTCGGGCACGCGGAGATGAACGTTGCCCGAACCGGTCCTCACTTCCCAGGCAGCGCTGGGAACGCCATCAACCGTAATGTCACCGCTGCCGGCTTCGGCGTGCAGGCCGCCTTGAACCCCGCGGGCCTCAATGTTGCCCGATCCGGTGTGGGCGTGAACGTCTTCGGCGAGTTTCGCCTCCAGGCGGATATCGCCGCTGCCCGCTTCAGCGTTGAACGAGCCGGTAACATCGCGGGCTTCGACATTTCCTGAGCCGGTGTGGGCGTGAATGTCTCCGTTCACATCGTGAAGCCGCATGTCGCCGGAGCCGCTCTCCAGGTTGAGGTTGCTGTGCAATCCCTCGATGGTCTGGTCTCCCGAGCCGCTTTGGGTGCGCACGCTGGTGTCGGCGGGTACGGTGATTTCGTAGTCAATCGAGAGATCACGGACGTTGACGTTCTCGATGTGAATGCTGTTGCCGGTTTGACGGATGGGCGGGTTCTGCTCGAGTTCGTGGATCTGGCTCTCCATGTCGCCGTTGCGCCAGCGGTCGTTGACATGGATGCGCCCTTGAATGGAAACCGATCCTGCCGGCCCGCTGTGGATGGTGATATCGCCGGAGCGGGTAAGGACTTCCAGGTCGGCCGTGCCGCTGACCGGAAGGTCACGATGGAAAGAACCCTGATAAGACGTTGAGGCCGAAGCCAGGGTGGCGACGCCGAAAAGGACAGCGAGGGCGCAAGTCAGATGCCGCCGCGAGGTACGAGTGATTCGCTTCATAGATTTCTTATCTCCTTCGTAACAACAGACGCGCCAGCTGCGAAAAGGCCAACAACCGGCCGCGGCCTTCTATGGCAATCCCAGGCAGGATTTGTGAGCCGGGCCCTGAGTTGCCAACGACCACCGGCGAGATCTCTTTCGCGGGCGTGGACGCCCGCGCCACACTATTCGTACCGCAGCGACTCCACCGGAACCATCTCGGCGGCGCGCTGCGCCGGATACATTCCTGCCGTCACCGTGATCAGCGAAAGCGTCAGCACTGAAGCCACGATGGAAATCACAGAGATCACCGGGTGAGGCACGAAGTCCGGCAACGGCGCGGCCGAGAGCGCCAGGCAAATCCCCACGCCTAAGGCCAGGCCGAGCACGCCGCTAACTACGGTCAGAATCGCGGACTCGGCGAAAAACTGGTGGAGGATGTCGCGCCGCGTCGCGCCCAGCGCTTTGCGCACGCCGATTTCGCGGGTGCGCTCGGTCACCGAGACCAGCATGATGTTCATCACGCCAATGCCTCCCAGGCATAGCGTGACGATAGCCACGCAGGCGAAGAAAATCGTGACCACGTTGAAGATGTTCTCTACCAGCTTGGCGCCTTCCATAGTGTCCCAGATGAAGAGTGCGTCTTTGTCGGAGCCGTCGAAGTGGTGCACGCGGCCGAGCGTGCGGCGCACCTGCATTACGGCTTCGTCGTGGTGGTCGGCGTCGGCGGCTTCGAAGACGATGTCATCGAGGTAGCCGCGCACGATGCCCTTTTTTTGCGGTGGAGGAAAATCGCGCGCCACAGCGGAATAGGGAGCGTAGAGATAATCGTTGTCGGGGCCGTCGTAGTTGGAGTTCTGGTTCTTCTTTTTCAAGACTCCCACCACCGTGTAAGGAACGCTCTTGATCAGCAAAGACGCGCCGATGGCTGGTTGTCCGCTGAAAAGCTGCTGGCGGGCAGCATCCCCAAGAATGACCACGCGGCGCGATTCGGCTTCATCTTCATCAGTGATGAGCCGGCCTTCGCCTAAGAGCAAGGAGCGAAACCCCTGATACGACGGCCACATGCCCACCACGCCGCGGTTGGCGGAGTTGAACTGGCTGACTTCGGGAACGGTGCGGCGCAGTTCGGGGCTTACGTTCTTGATGAGGTAACACTCGTCATGAATGAGGCGCGCGTCTTCAATGGTCAAGCTGATTTCGCGGCCTGCGGCCAGGCCGCCGATCTGGGAACTGGTGCGCCCGCCCCAGACGATAACCAGATCCTTACCCAGCGTCTCCATGCGCTTTTTCTGGTCCACGCTGAAGCCGCGGCCCAGGCCCACCAGCAGGATCACAGAAGCGATTCCCCACACGATGCCGAACATGGTGAGGAAAATGCGCATCTTGTGCGCCCGAAAGGTGGAGAAACTCTGCCGGAATATTTCCGTGAGGTTCATGGTTTAGTCGTCAGTCTGTCGCCGGCCGCCAGCTAATTTTGCCTAAGGTACTCACGACGCGATGGAGGCTTCGCTGACGACTGAAGACCTACGACTGACGACCGTCTTACTGCAGCACGACCTGATCGCCTTCCTTCAGGCCGCTGAGGACTTCGGTCTTGGCGCCATTGGAGATGCCGATGTTGACCGCGATTTTCTTCTTGCCATCTTTGGCGCTGGGATCTGGGATCTCGACCGAAGCTTTCTTATCTTTGTCGTAGATAATCGCGCCTTCGGGAATCTGCAGCACGTTTTTGTGTTCGTCGAGAATGATTTCAGCGTTGGCCGTCATCTCGGCTTTCAGTTCGCCGCCGGGGTTGTTGATGGAGACCCGCACCTCGAACGTGGTTACGTTGTCCTTCTCCACACCCATCGGCGAAATTTTCGTGACTTTGCCGTTGAAGGTTTTGTCCTTGAATGATTCCACCTTGATGCGCGCCGGCTGGCCGAGATAGACCTTGCCGATGTCGCTCTCATCCACTTTGCCCTTCACGTAGACCTCGCTGGTGTCGCCCAAGGTCATCACCAGAGTGGCGGAAGATCCGAGAACCAGGATGGAACTAACGGCGTCGCCCATTTCCACGTCGCGCGAAAGCACGATGCCGTCAATCGGTGACTCGATGTCGGTATAGCTGAGTTGCTCTTCCAGTTGCTTGAGATTCGCGGCGTCCTGCGCCACCTGGGCCTGTGACTGGGCGATCTTCGCCCGCAAGACCGTTACTTGCGCCTTTGCCACATTTTGCTTGTTGAGCGCCATCTCGTAGTTGCGTTCCGCGTCTTCCAGGGCAGAGGTGGAAACCACCCCGTCCTTGGCCATGCCCTCGGCGCGATCGTAGGCGCGTTTGAGCAGAGGCACATCGGGCCCTTCCGCATCTACCCGAGCGCGCTCGTAGTCGGCTTGCGCGCCCTTCAGGCTGGCTTCAGAAGCCTCCAGCCCGGCTTTCGACTGAGCCACCTGGGCCTCAATCTCTTCTTTGTCCAGTTGCACCAGCAGTTGGCCCTTCTTGACCCGGTCGCCATAATCCACGTAGAGCTTCTTCACAATGCCGCTGGCTTTGGATTTGACCTCGACCTTGGTGATGGGCTCCACTTTGCCAGTGGCCACCACGCTCTTCGCCAGGTCGCCCTTCTCTACTTTCGCCAGCTTCGACGGGTCAATCTTGGTACCGCCGCGGGTGAAGGCCCAGGCGACGACTACGAATACCAGCACCAAGCCAACGACGATTCCGGTATAAATTGGCCATCTGCGACGTCTCTTTTTTCCGTTGCCGTTCACACGCGCCTCCTGCGGCTGCTTAGCCAGTGCTGCTGCTCTTCGATATCTACTACGGAGTTAGGCCTGCTGTGGTTCCTCAAAATTGTGTCCCGGTCGAAAATTCCGCAATGGTCTAGGTCCGTGACGCTGTTGTTTAGACCGGAAACTGCAAGAAATGGAAGCAGGAAATCGAAGATTGGATCATTCAGACAGGCGGCCCAGCCTGGGAAATACTCACAATGGCGAATCCTACTTATGACACTCTATTGTAGCGCGCTGGCGGCCTGGACATCTCTACCTCCTTTGGAATGTTAGAATTAGCATTCCATGGTCACGTATGTGCTGCTCCGCCTGCTGCTGATTCTGCTGCTGGTGGCGGCCAACGCCTTTTTCGCCGCGGCAGAATTCGCCCTGGTGAGCATTCGCGATACCCGCATTCAGCAGCTCATCCAGGCCCGGCGCATCGGTGCCCGCATCGTGCAGCGGTTGCACCGAAATCTGGATGAGGTCGTCAACGGCGTCCAACTTGGAATCACAATCGTCAGCCTGACTCTGGGCTGGGTGGGCGAGCCTCTTCTGGCTCAGATGATGATCGGCCCGGTTCGCGACCTGCCGCACGTAGCCATTTATGCCCACGGCATTGCGATCGTCATAGCTTTCATCCTTATTACTTCCCTGCACGTGATTCTGGGCGAACTGGTGCCCAAGTCGCTCGCCCTGCAGCGTGCCGAGCAACTGGCGTTGGCCGTGGCCGGGCCCATGGATGTTTTCCTCACGCTGACCCGGCCATTGCTGTTTGTGATGACCCGGGCCGCCGGTTCTGTGCTTCGCCTGTTCGGCACGCCCAAAATCCGCCAGGGAACGATCCATTCTCCCGATGAGCTTAAGCTCATCGTCACCGCCAGCCGCCAGTTCGGGCAGATACCGGAAGCGCAGGAGGAAATGATCCACGGCGCAATCGAACTGGAGAACATCACGGTGCGCGAGGTGATGGTGCCGCGGCCTGACATTTTTTCGCTTCCCGGCGATCTTTCGCTGGATGATGCCCTGGGCCGGGTGGTCGAAGAACAGCATTCCAGGATTCCGGTTTACGATCCGCAGCGCGGGCCGGAACATATTATCGGCGTGCTCTATGCCAAAGACCTCATGCGCTGGACGCGCCTACGCCTCAGTGCCAACCCAATCCAGCCCATCGCCGCTCGCATTGCCGCGATGAAAATCAGCCAGATCATGCGCGACGTGCTGGTAGTCCCTGAGACCAAGGCGCTCACCGAACTGCTGGAGGAATTCAAAGACCGCAAGCGGCACCTGGCGGTGGTGGTGGATGAGTTCGGTTCAACTGCCGGCGTGATAACGGTGGAAGACATTCTGGAGCAGATCGTGGGCGAGATTCAGGACGAATTCGATGTGACCCCGCAGAAGACTCCGGAATTCGAAGATGAAACTTCGTTCACGTTGGAGGGTTCAGTCGGCATTCGCGACCTGGAGAGCCAGTATCAGATACTTTTGCCGCGGGATGCGGGATTTGAAACTCTGGCTGGATTTGTGCTGGCGCGCTTGCAGAGAATTCCTCACGTTGGCGACAGCCTGGAGTATGAAGGGCGGCGCTTCAGCGTGGTAGCGATGGAAGGACATCGCATCGCCAAGGTGAAGATTGAAACCCTGCAGCCGGTAGCCGCCGAGTCCCAAGCCAGCTGAGGCAAGAAAACTGAGAACCGATATCTGAGAACTGGTTTTCTCCCAGAAATTTGTAATTTGTAATCGGGTAATTTGTGATTTAAGACCCAGAAGCAGGTGCTTCCAAGGGCGTTTAAATTACAAATCACCCGATTACAAATTACAAATCCCCAGCACAATGCTGCGCTACGTCACAGTCCGCCTGCTATACACGCTGCCGGTGGTGTGGCTGGTGGTCTCGCTGGTATTTCTGCTGATTCACCTCGTGCCCGGCGACCCGCTGCTGCAAATGATGGGCGAAGGCGTGCCCGCTGCCGACTTGCAGGCCGCGCGCCACGCCTATGGCCTCGATCTCCCGCTGGGAGAGCAATACATTCGCTACTGGAAAGGCGTGCTGCACGGCGATCTTGGTCCGTCGGTGCGATTTAATCAGAGCGTGAGCAGCCTGATCGTTCAGCGCTATCCTTACACGCTGCAACTGACGGCCGCCGCATTGCTGGTAGCCGTGCTGCTCTCGGTGCCCGCCGGAGTCCGCTCCGCCCGCCGCCGCGATCAGTGGGACGACCGCGCGCTCAGCGTAGTCAGCCTGTTTGGATTGTCGTTCCCCAACTTCGCGCTGGGGCCGATTTTGATTTTGCTTTTTTCTATCAAGCTGGGATGGCTGCCCGTTTCCGGTTCGGGGAGTCTTGCGAATCTGGTGCTGCCTGCGGTCACCATGGGCAGCGCCCTGGCGGCGATTCTAACCCGCATGGTGCGAACTTCAATGCTGGAAGAACTCAGCCAGGACTACATCCGCACCGCCCGCGCCAAAGGCCTGCCCGAGCGGACGGTGGTGTATCGCCACGCGCTGCGCAATGCCATGGTCCCGGTAATCACCGTGCTG
>Ga0335078_10001220_pt1 | contig 39081 bp, 38 predicted proteins | sample Lox_Sample_32_FD_206711 | JGI IMG/M metagenome (GOLD analysis project Ga0335078, IMG submission 206711) | Soil microbial communities from Loxahatchee National Wildlife Refuge, Florida, United States - Lox_Sample_3.2 | ecosystem: Environmental > Terrestrial > Soil > Wetlands | place: USA... | reverse complement strand
GTCCGCTCTGTGGGGGGATCCGATTGCCGTTTGCCCCACACCGGAGGCAGTACGGCAGCCGGAATTCCCGCCGGAGCCGTCACCAGCGAGGATGCCGATCTGATCGCTCACCTGGTTCAACAGGGCCCGGTGCGCATGCATCTGACTTTGACCTCACAATCCGGCGAAGAAGTCGTCACGCACAACGTCGTTGCCGATTTGAAAGGGACGGAACATCCTGAACAGATTGTGATTGTCTCCGGGCATCTGGATTCCTGGGACCTGGGAACGGGAGCGATTGACGACGGCGCTGGCGTAGCGGTCGCCATGGAAACCGCGCAGTTGCTCCGGCAGCTCGAAATCCATCCCCGGCGCACCATCCGCGTGATCGCCTGGATGGATGAAGAAAACCACGGCCGCGGACATGAAGCGTACGCAAAAGCTCATCAGGAGGAAATGCCGAATCATGTTGGTGCGATCGAGAGCGACCTCGGGGCAGACCATCCTCTTGGGTTCGAAGCCAAGATCAGCGAAACTGCGTTGACCTGGCTCGCTCCGGTGCAGGAGGTCCTTCGCTCCTTCGGCGCGAATGTGATTCAGATCACAAACAAAAGCCCGGGATCCGACATCGATCCCATGGCTAAGGCCGGCGTTCCGTCGTTTGGGCTGCTTCAGGATTCGCGGACCTATTTTAATTTTCATCACACCGCGGCCGACACGCTGGATAAGATCAACCCTGAGTTACTTCGCGAGAATGCAGCCGCTATGGCGGTCATGGGATACGCTTTGGCCGAAATGCCGCAGACTCTTCCACGCTGACCCTCCCGCGTTGACCGCGCTGAATTTTCGGCGCTGCAATTCTTGAGCGACCGATCCGCTAGTTGACGCATCTCAATTTACGCGCATATCATTTCCGTTTGGCTAATTCGAGAGGGAACTAAGGGAGCGGCCCCATGGGCCGCGATGTCATCAGATGGAAAAGAAAAAGCTGGATTATTTCCGGAAACGGTTGGAATCGCGGCAGCAGGACCTGCGCCGCATGGTTTCTCGGACGGAACAGGATGGCCGCACGGTGGATGAAGATTCCGCTCAGGACATCGCTGACAAGGCCGCCAGTTCTTACAACAAGGAATTCCTCTTTCACCAGAGCAACAACGACCGCCAGTTGCTGGCCATGGTCGAAAAGGCATTGCAGCGCATCCGCGAAGGCAGCTTCGGCGAATGCATCTCCTGCGGCAAAGAGATCAACTCCAAGCGCCTGGAAGCCGTGCCCTGGACGCGCCATTGCATCGAATGCCAGGAAAAGCTGGAAAAGGGGATGCTGGAAGAAGCCTCGCGGTAAAATCGAAGACGATCTGGGTTTGCAGGCCGCCAGGGAGGAACTGGCGGCTTTTGTGTCTGGTCCGAGTTTGTGTAGGGGCAGGTCTCTGACCTGCCCGGCCGGGTCGAAGACCCGGCCTACGTGCCTTGTTGAGAAAGCTAACTTGACCACGTTCCAGCAATTCGCCGACACGACCGTAGATCCCCCGGTGCGCGGGTTCTGGCACGATTCCGGCTCGGCGAACTCCCCCGCGCTTGGCCTCACGCATGGCGCAAGCTCGAATGCAAACTCTGCGGTTCTGGTAGCGATTGGCGACGCTTTCGCCGATGCCGGTTTCACAGTCCTGCGTTGCGATCTGCCCTATCGCCAGCTTCGGCGATTCGGCCCGCCACGCCCCGGAGACGCCGCCCGCGATCGCGAAGGCTTGAAGAACGCGGTCGGCGCTATGCGCAATCGCCGCGCGAACCACATTTTTCTCGGCGGACATTCCTACGGAGGCCGTCAGGCCACGTTGCTTTGTGCCGATGTACCGGGCCTCGTGGACGGCTTGCTGTTGCTGTCTTATCCGCTGCACCCTCCCGGCAAGCCCACGCAGCTTCGTACCCAGCATTTGCCGAAGCTGCAAGTTCCTTGCCTGTTCGTTCACGGCACCCGCGATCCATTCGGCTCCATTGCAGAAATGGAATCGGCGCTGGCGCTAATTCCTGCGAAACATAAATTATTCCCGGTCGAAGGAGTGGGGCACGATTTGGGATTCAAGGGAAAATCAAAAGACGAAGGTTTGGCTGCAAGGGTGCTGGAAGCGTTTCAGAGTTTTGTTGCGTAAACGCCCCACAAAACTTGTCATTCTGAGCGAAGTGAAGAACCCATGCAATTTGCGAGCAGAGACATTCAAATACATAGGTCCTTCGCTGCGCTCAGGATGACAAAACGTAACCACAGAGGGCACAGAGGATCACAGAGTGAATTCTGTGAGATTTTCTCTCTGTGTGCCTCTGTGTCCTCAGTGGTTAATGATTTTTGTAGCTAGTTCACCCACCCCGACTTCGATCCGCCATTCTTCTTGTCCGGATCTTCCGGGGGAATGTAGTTGCCGTGCTCATCGAAATTCACGGTCCGGTTATGCTGCCGCATGTAGACCTCGAATTTCCGCGCCGCCCGCCGCCGCTTCCAGCGATAGTAGGAATTACGAAGTCCGTAAAAGCCCTCCACGATGCCCAGCGAAACTTTGCGCCGCGCGAACACCAGATACCAGACATATCCCGCGCCCAGCCCTAGCAACAGCACGCAATAGAACAGCGCGAAGTGGTTCAGCAGCAGATATGCTGTCTCAATTCCGGCCGTGAAAAGCACAATCCACTTCACCGGAATCTGAATCGGGATAGGGAAGAGCATAATCGGCGCGCCGCGGTTGAACAAATAGAACACCATCAGGATGGCGTTCGCCGCCGCGCCCGAACCCAAAGCCGTGCCGTGCGCTACGACGCCCGAGAACGACAGGGCAAATCCCGCCAGCGCTGAAAGAATGATGCTGGTGAAAAACAGACTGTAGAACCGCGCCGTGCCAATGCGTTCCTCGACCGCCCAGCCCAGGAAGTAGATTCCCAGCAGCGACAACACAAAATCCAGCGGATCGACGTACATGAATGCGTAGGTGACGAACTGCCACAGCCAGCCCTGCATGATGCGGGCGGGATCCAGCACGCCGAGAACGAGAACAGCCTGCCCAATTCCCTGGGCGAAGGACATGAGCAGCAGAATCACGACATAGATCACCAGGCTGAAGAGAATGATCTGCCGCACTGCGCCGCGAAATGGCGGCAGCCCGATATCGAAAGAAGTATTTCTCGGCATGACTCAGAACAACTCTATTATCTTAACAGCCAACCCTCATCGTTCAGGCGCCGGCACAACGACCAGACTGCGATGCCCGTTCTTGTCTACCGCCCGCAGGCCAAAGATCACATCATCCTTTGAAAAGGGAAGCGTGGCGCGGGTTACATTGCCCACCGATTGGAGGTGTTCCCACTCCGGCGCGGTCGTCGCCCGCCACAGAACTTCATAGTCGGCAGCCAGTCCGCCGGGCGACGGGTCCCAGGTCAAAGTGGAGTCGTTTTCAAGCTGTTTCGTCAACAGATGAAGATTGGCAGGTGGGCCCGGCGCCAAAGCTAAAGAAGCCAAAGTCGCTGCGTTCAAGCGCGCCACAGCCGCCACGTAATCGAAGTTCACAAACTTCACGAGGTCGCCATACTCAATTCCCTTTTCTGTTCTCACATCCTGGTGCTGATGGTTGTAGTCCTCGCGAAATTCAGTGAAGCGCACCGCAGCGTAGCCCTGCTGATTGAAAGAAAGATGATCTCCGCCACGCAGGTAGCGGTCGAGCCGGAACACAAGGAAAGGACTGACGCCGGGATCGTAAGCATGTCCAACCTCTGCGATATAACGCGCCAGCTGGCGAGAGGTCGAATCGTTTTCTCCGCCCAGATTGCGAATTAACCTCAATTCAGCGTCTGTGGCTGCCGCCGGAACACCTTCTGAGAAGACCCGCACTACACTAGAGTCCTGCTGCGGACTGCGATCGCCGCCAACGATATCGTTGTTCAATACCGCTTCGATATTCCAACCCTGCTGTTTGGCCATTTTGGCAAAATGGTGGCTGCCGTTCAGCCCCTGCTCTTCGCCGGCAACGGCGAGAAAAATGATCGTCGCCGGAAACTTCATCTTGCTGAGCACGCGGGCGCATTCAAGACTTACCGCCGTGCCGCTTGCGTCGTCGTTGGCCCCGGGAGCAGGGTTCGTCGCATCCAAGGTTCCGGAATCGCGCGAATCGTAGTGGCCGGTCACCAGCACGATGCGTTTGGCATTTTCCGCATCGCTTCCCTTGAGCACCCCATAAACATTCGTGATCTGCGTGGGCTGCGGGATTCTCTCGGCTGGGCCTTCGGTAAACGAGTCCGTCTTGACGTCCAAACATCCGCCGCAATCTTTTGAATATCGCTCAAACTCGGCCTTGATCCACTCACGCGCTGCGCCGATGCCGTGACCGGCAGCAATCGAGGCAGGGTCCTGGGCTGAAAGCGTGGCACGTGTCTGGAAGCTCACGAGCTTCTCAATCGTGGCTTGAATACGTTGCGGAGAAATCCGCTGGAGGGCCCCGGTAATTTGCGGATCGGCGGGAAACGCAATGCCCGCTTGAGTTTGCTGAGACTTTGTTTGCCCATGAACATCCAGGCAAATGAGTGAAAACAGGCAAAACCCCAAGCGAAACGCCAAACGAAACCTAAAGACGCGCGGGTTCATCATAGATCGTCCGAGGCGAAGGCGCCTCACGCCCTTTTTACCGCCAGACCTCTTGACCTCAGGGCCGGGAGAAACTAAATATAACAGGGGGCCGGTTAAACGGAGGGAAGTCATGGTTTATTGTCCGGAATGCGAAACCAACCTCGATATTGAGGAGGACGAGGTCGATGAGGGCGAAATCGTCTCCTGTCCGGAATGCGGTACTGATTTCGAGGTGGTGACCGCCAACCCGCTCGAACTCAAGGCTGTGGAAGAGGACTACGAAGAGGAGGAAGCCGAAGAGGAAGCCGAAGACGGTGACTACTCGTAGTGTGCGCATCCTCTTGCGTCCATCTTCTATTCGCCCCTGCCTGCTAACGCCGCAAGTTCTTCTTCTGTGCCTTCTTTGCCAAATCCTCTTATCGCTGCCTGTCTGCGCCGGCAACAAGCCCAAGCCCTATGCAATGATTTTCGGCACGGTGTGGGGACCGGACGACCATCCTGTGTACGGAGTGAAGGTCAAAATTCGCCGCGCGAATGAAAAGAAGTTTCGCTGGGAGCTTTATTCCGACCACCATGGGGAATTTGCGCAGCACCTGCCGGTGGGCAAGGCCGACTACATCGTTACGGCCGACCTGAAGGGCTTCAAGTCGAACAGCGGGGAACAGATGCAGCTTGTTTCCGAGGTCCCCGTGCACATTGAAAACGATGAGCGCGCGGACATCGGTTTGCATATAAGATAGGGCAATCACTCAGGGCGCGCAGAAGCCGAGGGAGCCATGAAGAACCTGGCCGTTGTGGCCTTACTTCTTTTGCTCACGCTGGGCGGGATCACTGCTTCCCATGCCAGGGAAAAGAACAGCGATTCCGGCCGCCTGCTGACCGGCCGTGTGGCCGACCGGCAGGACCAATCTCTCGCCGGCTCGATCGTATATCTCTCCGACAGCCGCACGCGCTCGGTGAAAAGCTTCATCGTCGGCGCGGATGGCGTCTACCGCTTCCCGGCGCTTTCGCCCAACGTGGACTACGAGGTTTACGCCCAGTACAAAGGCCGCAAGAGCGATACCAAAACCGTCAGCCAGTTCGACACTCGCCCCACCGTAGTCATCAACCTCAAGATTGATACGAGGTGAAATGAAAAATGAAGGAAGACACGAGATGACCATCGTGCTTTCGCCGGTCGGCATGATGGTTGCCCAGGCTCCCCGCTTTCAGTAGCATTCTGACGACTCCTTGCAAAACCGCAGTGCCCAAGGAGGACGGCCAAAATGAGCATCATTACAGGCGCAGCTTTCTTATTCATCGTCGCCGGAATTCTGGTTTACGTCGTCATGCTCTACAACGAACTGGTGCGCCTGAAGAACGATAACGATCGCGCCTGGGCAAACATCGACGTACTGCTGAAGCAGCGGCATGATGAAATCCCCAATCTGGTCGAGACGGTGAAGGGATACATGCAGCACGAGCGCGAGACGCTCGAGGCAGTCACGCAGGCGCGGGCGGCTTCCATGAGTGCGACGACTATAGGAGAGAAGGCGCAAGCCGATCTGATGATGACTGGCGCGCTGCGAGGGCTGTTTGCCGTCGCTGAAAATTATCCGCAGCTCAAAGCCAACGAGAACTTTCTGCGCTTGCAGAACCGGATTTCAGAACTGGAAGAGCACATCGCCGACCGGCGTGAGTTCTTTAACGACGATGTCAACACCTACAACACCCGCATCGCGCAACTGCCCGAGGTTTTTCTGGCCAGCTTTATGGGCCTCAAGGCGCGAGAGATGTTCAAGGCCTCCGAAGAAGACCGCAAGCTCGTGGAAGTAAAGTTCGCCGGCCAATCGTGAGGACATGGGCGCGAGTGCATTTCAAAGAAGTGTTCCACGTGGAACATTACGCAGATTTGCACAAAGTGTTCCACGTGGAACATTTTGTTGGTATCGTGTTGCACGTACAATAACGTATGAAGCGGCTTGATTTGTTGGATTTGGTCCGAGTTGGAGCGAGTTCGACCGAGGAAACCGAACCCCTCGGTCAATGGCGGCGCTGACCGTGTGCCTCCCACCGTTCGCAAAAACCGCGAAGGATGGGGCACCCCCGATTGGGCGGTGTAGGCGAAATCAAAACCCAAGAGTGGACCAGCCGCCCGAGGATTGTGCGGGTGCGAGCGTCGGCCATGTCACACCTTCCTGTATTCAACGGTCATCACGTAACCGGCAGGCTCCGAGTCCAGCTTCTGGAGAATTTCGCCAGCGCCGGGGGTAGTGCGCCCAGTGGTCATGCCGAGCAACTGTGAGCCGTTAACATCGTCGTCAATGAAGCTGTCCTTGTCTTCGACGTGATACTCGTCGTCGTCGGTTTTCGTGATGCGCAGTTTGCTCATACGTTGCTGGGTTCCTTTCGTTCCGGTTTAAGTGCCGGCGCGGGCGAACTGACCGAGTCTAACTATCATCCGTCTCGGAATCAAAATTCCCCACCCTCTTTTCGCAAAGGACGCGCAAAGAAGGGTGGGGCACGCCGGCGAAGAGTATCTGCACAGGGCCGGCCATGGGAACCAAACCCCTTGGTCAATGGCGGTGTGCCTCCCACCTTTCGGAAATCGCGAAAGGTGGGGCACCCTTTTTCGTGATGGTTTAAAGGCAGGCTTAGTTATTTTCGTTGCCGGCGCGTTTCCAGGTGATGAGGTCCCCGATGGTTGAGCCGCCGGTGCTGGAAGCGGGATGCTTGTAGGCTTCCACTTCGGTGCGTGAAGCTTCCTCGCCGACCGCCTTGATGCTCAGCCCAACTTTCTTCTCTTCGGGATTCATTTTGATGATTTTGAAGTCGTGCTCATGGCCGGGCTCCAGGTGCATGGGCTGGCCGTTGCCATCGACCGCTTCCGAGTTGTGGCAGAGGCCTTCAATGCCTTCGGCGATCTCGACGAACGCGCCGAAACTGGCCACCCGCAGCACTTTGCCGTGCAAAACGTCGCCGATGTGGTGCTGCTGGAAGAAAGTCTCCCACGCATCGGGCTGCAATTGCTTTACCCCGAGCGAGAGCCGGCGCTTGTCCGGTTCGATGGCGAGCACAACCGCCTTCACGCGATCACCTTTCTTCAGCACTTCTGACGGATGTTTTACCCGCTTGGTCCAGCTCAGATTGCTGACGTGGACCAGGCCGTCGATTCCATCTTCAATTTCGATGAACGCGCCGAAATCGGTGAGGTTGCGAACCCGTCCCTCAACGGTCGCACCAACTGGATACTTATCGTGCAGCGAGTCCCAGGGATTTGACGCCAACTGCCGCATGCCAAGTGAAATGCGCCGTTCCGTAGGGTTCACACTGAGGACCACGCACTCAACCTGATCGCCCACATTCACCAGCTTGGAGGGATGCTTCATCCGTTTGGACCAAGTCATCTCGCTGACATGCACCAGGCCCTCGATGCCCTGCTCCAGCTCCACAAACGCGCCGTAGTCCGTGACGCTGATTACGCGCCCGTTAACATGCGCGCCGACGGGATAACGATGGGTCGCATCCAGCCAGGGATCAGGCGTGAGCTGCTTAAAGCCGAGAGAAACCCGCTGTTTTTCCTTGTCGAACTTCAGCACTTTCACCTGGATCTGATCGCCGACATTCACCAGGTCTTTGGGATGAGTCAGCCGTCCCCACGACATATCGGTGATGTGAAGCAGCCCATCGATGCCGCCCAAGTCCACGAACGCGCCGTATTCGGTGAGATTTTTCACCACGCCGGTGAGAACGGCGCCCTCTTCCAGGTGCTCGAGGGTCTTGGATTTCTTTTCGTTCTCGGCTTCTTCCAGGACCTGCTTGCGCGAGACCACGATGTTGCCGCGCTTCTTGTTGAGCTTGATGATGGCAACTTGCAGGGTCTGGCCCTTGAGCGCATCCAGATTGCGCAACGGGCGAATGTCGGCCTGCGAGCCGGGCAGAAACGCGCGCGCGCCGTGAATATCCACCGTCAGGCCGCCTTTGATCCGCTCCACGACCACGCCGGGAACCGGCTTCTTCTCGTTGTAGGCTTTTTCGATTTCGTCCCAGGCCCGCAGCTTCTGCGCTTTCTGGTGAGAGAGGCCGATGTAGCCTTCCTCGGTCTCGCTCTTGTCGCGCATGACATCGATTTCGTCGCCGGGCTGGAACCTAGGCTTGCCCTCGTGGTCGAGCACTTCTGCCAGCGGCAGCAGGCCCTCGGACTTGGCGCCGATATCGACGACTACATGCGTGGGGGTCAGTTTTAGGACCGTGCCTTTGAGCACATGATCTTCGGTGACCGCCTCTTCGCTCTCGGTCGTGAAAGTCTCGAGCGCAGTGGCAAAGTCCTCGCCCCCGGCGGCCGCCTTTTCTTCCTGGCTTGCGGGCACGGGCGGGTTGGGCTCTTGCGTGGCTGTGATGGAAGACTCTGCGGGGTGCTCGGCCACTGATGCTGAAACCGCAGAATCAAGATCGTGAGCGGTGCTGTCGTCGAACAAAGTTTCTCGCCTCTCTGCGGCTTTACTCGCACGTGTGTGCGGGACGGAAGCGGGGGCTGTTTAGTGGACGGCTGGAGTGAGTCGTTCGGTTATGTTGAGCCCGCCCTGGCGGACGGACTGGACAATCCCAGCGGTCGGACGTCTCTAAAAAGCGAACCCGCGTCCAAAGGGAACTCTTCGACTATAGCAATCGCTTCCGAACAGTGTCAAACAAGAAACTGCGCTACGTTACAGCAGTGTGACAGCGGAATTTAGGCCTGTTTTGCTCGGCCTGGGCTGCGGCGCGGAACTAATTGCACGGGAAGCACTAAATTCCGAAAACCCCGCGTTATCTGCTACTCTGCCCGCCATGGATTACCTCTGGACGCCCTGGCGCTACGCCTATGTCACGGCTGGGGAAAAGACCAAAGAGTGCATTTTTTGCGATTTGCCGAAGCTCGGAGATGACGAAAAAGCCTATATCGTTTTTCGCGGCGAACATTGCTATATCGTGCTGAACAAATTTCCTTACACGCCGGGGCACGTGATGATCGTGCCGTTCGCTCATTTGGATGAATTGCAAAAACTGCCAGTGGAGGCCGCGCGCGAAATGATGGGGTTGTGCCAGCGCGTGGAAAGCGTGTTGCGGGAACTCTACAAGCCCGACGGAATCAACCTGGGCATGAACATCGGCAAAGCGGCGGGAGCGGGCGTGGCCGGACATATCCATATGCATGAGCTGCCGCGCTGGGTGGCTGACGCGAATTTTGTTTCGGTGATTGGCGAGACCAGGATTTTGCCAGAGACGCTGGAAGAGACGTGGAAGAGGATGAGGGCGGTGCTGAATTCCTAACAGCACAGTAGGGATAACGCCAATGCCTGGATTCGAGAACGCCTGGCATGCAGTGAATGGTTCCAGAGATGGAGAGCGTGTTTCTCCAGAGCTTCGCCCACTGCTTTCGGACGTCTATGCGGCTGTTCTATCCACCCCTACGAACCTTGGGGAGTTGAAGGCAAGCCTTGAAAGACTGCTCGAGTTCCTGGCAGAGACGGGACGCACGAATGCTAACTGTTGGGCGGTCGACATGTTTTTTTGTCGGTCGGAGGGATGGGGGCGCGATTGGACGGAGGGGGATTTGCCCGAAGACTTTCATGACGTGCTGGCCCTAATGGGCGAAGCACTTCACGATACAGTCCGCTCTCCTGAAATTGCCTCGAACTTCGATTGTTTGCCTGAGCAGCTTCTGACTCGCGTAAGGAACCTGCGGGTTGAGGGTTCCGGGCGGCAATAGCTTTGCCGCACCAAGGCGATATCAAGTTGGCGCTTAATGACATTTCAATATCACCGCGAAAATACCGCATCATAGACGGGATTTTCATGGTGCATGAAATGTCAGTAATCTGGGCCAGTTCACCACAGCTCTCCGGGAATTCCGGCGTTACGAAACCAGCTTTTCCATCTCGCGCTCGTCGATGACCGCTACTCCCAATTCCTTCGCTTTATCCAGCTTTGATCCGGCGTCTTCGCCGGCCACAACATAATCCGTCTTCTTGCTTACGGAACCAGCCACGCGGCCGCCGGCGTTTTCGATCAGCTTTTTGGCTTCGTCGCGGGTGAAGTGGGACAGCGTGCCGGTTAGAACAAACGTCTTCCCAGCCAGCTTGGTGCCGCGTTCTTTCTTTTTTCCTGTGAAGGTTAATCCAGCCTTGCGCAGACGCTCGATCAGTTCGCGATTTTTCGGTTCGTGAAAGAACTCGGCAATGCTCTGCGCGATCCGTGGCCCGACTTCCTCGACTTCGAGAAGTTCATCTTCGCTCGCATTCATAAGCGCATCCATCGATCCGAAATGCTCGGCCAGGAATTGCGCCGTGCGCTCGCCGACCATGCGAATGCCCAGCCCATAAACTACGCGCTCAAGCGGAAGTTTCTTGGAGTTTTCGATCTCTTTGAGCACGTTCTCGGCCGACTTGTCGCCCATGCGCTCGAGCTTCAACAGGTCATCTTTGGTCAGCTTGTAAATGTCGGCGACGTTTTTCACTAGGCCGCGCTCGGTGAGTTGGTTGACCAGCGCATCACCCATGCCATCGATATTCATCACGCCACGCGAGGCAAAATGCAGGATGGTCTCACGCAGCTTGGCCGGACAATTCGCGTTGACACAGCGGTAATCGACCTCGCCCTCGCTGCGTACAACTTTGGTGCCGCAGACGGGGCATTTCTCCGGCATATGGAACAGCGTGTGCCCGCGGGGGTGATCTTTGTCTTCGACCACGCGCGCAACTTTCGGAATCACGTCTCCGCCACGCTCTACTTCCACCCAATCGCCGATTTTCACGCCCAGCCGCTCGATCTCATCCATGTTGTGGAGCGTGGCGTTGCGAACCGTCGTTCCGCCGATTGAAACCGGCGCCAGCTCGGCGACGGGAGTGAGCTTGCCCGTTCGCCCAACCTGCACGCGAATGCCTTCGATCTTCGTAATTCCAGCCCGCGCCGCGTATTTGTATGCAATCGCCCAGCGCGGCGCTTTGCCGGTGTAGCCCAATTCGTCCTGCAAGGCTGTGCGGTTCACTTTGACGACGATTCCGTCGATTTCGTAGGGCAACTTCTCGCGCTTTGGTTCCTCTTCCTCGATAAAGCGCCAGATCTCTTCAAACGTCGTGACCAGCTTGCGCGTGCGATTGACTTTGAATCCGGCGGCGTCGAGAGCGTTCAGAGTCTCCCAATGACGATCGAAATAGGTGCGGCCGTTTTGCAGCAGCATGTAAGTAAAGTAGTCGAGACGCCGTTGCGCCGTGATCGAAGGCTCGAGCTGACGAACCGTGCCCGCCGTGGCATTGCGCGGATTGGCGAAAAGCGAAAGCCCCTGCCGTTCGCGGTCTTCGTTCATTTTTCTGAAGGCGGCGATGGGCATGAGCATTTCGCCACGCACTTCAAAATCGAATGGAATGCCAGCCTTCTTTAGCTTCTCTTTCGGAATGGAAAGCGGAACTGAGCGCACGGTGCGCACGTTGAGCGTGACGTCTTCACCGGTTGTGCCATCGCCGCGCGTGATTCCACGAGCGAGCTGGCCGTCTTCGTAACGCAAAGCCAAAGACATGCCATCCAGCTTCAGCTCGCACACGTATTCAATCTCGTCGCGGCCGCTGAGTTCATGTACCCTCCGCTCCCAATTGCGTAAATCTTCTTCGTTGTAGGTATTGTCGAGCGAAAGCATCGGCGAAGAATGCTGGACTTTCACGAAGCCCTCGCGGGGCTTGCCACCCACACGCTGGGTCGGGGAATCAGGCGTGATCAGCTCCGGGTGCTCGGCTTCCAGCTTCTTGAGCTGGTTCATGAGCTGGTCGAAGTCGGCGTCGGAGATTTCCGGATCGTCGAGGACGTAATAGCGGTATTCGTGATGGCGGATTTTCTCGCGCAGAGAGGCGACTTTCTTTTGCAGGTCCTTGTCTTTGGCGGGAGGCATGGCGAGAGGAATTATATTCGCGGGCGGAGCGAGGCGGACGAAACACAAGGTCTCTCGACTTCACCGGATGATTCGCGGAGCGAATCATCCGGTTCCGCTCAAAATGACAATAGCTAGACCAGATCGTCCATCTTCAACTGCGAGCTGCCCTTCCACGAGGCTTCAAACTGCTTCTGCACAAATCCGGCGTCATAGTCTTTACCCTGGGCTTTTAATGCCTCTTCCAATCCCCAAAGCGAGCGCGGATTGCGTGGATTGCGATTGAGATCTTCGCGAAATACTCTTTCCGCTGCCGTGGCGTCGCCATTCATCAAGAACGCAGCGCCCAACGATTCGCGCACGGGGAAAAACCAGTCGGGCGGCTCGCCGTACTTCAAGGAATCCTGTACAGCGACGGCTTCCGAGAGCAGCGAAATTACGGTGTCGTTGTCTTGCTTGGCCATTGCGATTTTTGCGCCCAGCACATCCCTGGCGATCTTCATAATGTCTTTCGCTTTGTTGTTGAACGGCATCGCAAAGATCGCGTCGGGTGGGGTCGAGGCCTCGGCATCAGAGACGATTTTGTATTCCGCTTCCGATTGGCTCACCTTGCCGGTGCCGGCCAGCGCCATGCCCCGGCCAAAATGCCAGAACACGGTTGTGGTCTTCATGCTGGGATCGGGCTGAGGCATCTTCAGAATGGCATCCCAGCGATGGAAGCGAATCTCCACCGCCATCGGAACGGTCATGAAGGCTTCGAGTGGCGGCATCTCTTTCACCGCAGGACCGACGTGCGCGGCCAGCATATCCGCATTCTGTTTGGCCTCCGCGTAGTTACCATTCATCGCGGAGCACATGGCGATGAAGTGGAGGTTGTGGCTGTAATACATCATCGGGTAGATGCCCATCACGCCGCTGGCTTGGATGTAGGCGCGGTCGGCCTCGGCCGCCTTTTCGTTGGTCTTAACGGCAGCTTCGTAGTCACCGGTGCGAATGTATACATGAGCGGGCATGTGGACGATGTGCCCAGCTGCTGGCGCCAGCGAGGCTAATCGGTTTGCGCCAGCCAGCGCGCGCTCCGGATTAGGCGAAGATTCCACGGCGTGAATGTAGTAGTGAACCGCACCCAGGTGATTGGGATCACGCCGGATCACAGATTCCAGCGTGGCCACAATCTCTTCCGTGCCGGCTTCTGGAGTCCCATCCGGATGCCATAGCCCCCAGGGGTGCAGGTTCATGCCAGACTCAGCAAACAGAGTGGCTGCGTCGAGGTCATCCGGGTATTGCTTGACGACTTCGCGCATGGCGTCGTGGTAGGCCTCGGCGGACTTGCGCCGGTCGGGATTCGGTTCAGCGGGGAAGCGCACCGCCATAGCCTGGATGTAGGCTACTTCGCTCGGCGAAGCATTGGCCGAGAGATCGATCGCCTTCTGGATCGCGTCATGCGCCTGCTTGAAGCGGTCGTCACTGGCAGGGTCGTTGTAATTGGGACCGACCGCCTCGGCGATGCCCCAATAAGCCATCGCCAGCTTTGGATCAAGCTCGGCCCCGCGCGCGAACGAGCGCGCCGCTTCGTCGTGATTGAAGGCGTAGATCAGGCGCAGGCCCTGATCGAAAAACTGCTGCGCCTCGGCGTTGTTGGTGGAAACAGGGTGATGCAGATCGCCCAAGCCGGTCATTAAAGTCGCGGGCTTGGAATGTGGCATCGCGGAATGTTCCTGAGCGGAACCCACTCCACATAACAACAGCCCGAGCAAAGCGAAAGTCCAGAATTTCATACTCCCGATCCTCCTTGAAAATTGAGTAAGTGCTGCGAAGGGCGCCCCAAGATTTTGAGTAATCTTAGTCAAAACGCCATCCAGGTGCAACGCCGCGCTTCCCTCCGCGGACACTTCTGCTATAAAGCGGGAGAGACAAAATTATGCCTAAAGCCGTTGCGCCTTTTTCCCTGTCCGACGCTTTGCTCGAGGCGTTCCGCACCAACGATCGGATCAACCAGTACTTGCTGGAAAATCTGCCGGCGGAAGCCTGGCGCGCCGAGCCTCCCGACGGTAAAGGACGAACGGTTGCGGCAATGGTTGCCCATATGCACAACGTCCGCGTGATGTGGCTGAAAGCCAGCGCCAAGGGAAGCAAAATCCCCGAGCAAGTGGATCGGACAAAGGTGACTCCGGCGCAAGCCGCCAAAGCTCTGGAGCAAAGCGAGAAGGCGTTGAGCGCAGTGCTGAAAGGCGCCTTGGAAAGCGACGGCCGGGTGAAAGGATTTCGCCCCGACGTGGCTGGCTTTTTCGGCTATCTGATTGCCCATGACGCGCATCATCGCGGGCAGATCTGGATGCTGGCCCGGCAGGTGGGCCATCCCTTGCCGCAGAAAGCCATGTTCGGCATGTGGGAGTGGGGAACCCGGGGCAAGGCGTAACTCTGGCGCAATCCCCTTCGTGCCGCTAATCCGATACAATCCTTGTTCTGTTATCCGACGCCGTGCATAAAGCTGCTCTCTTCTACAATCCGGTCTCCGGACGCCGACGCAAGCACCGTTTGTCGGACGTCGATGCAGTGTTGTCCGTTTTGCGGTCAGCAGGAGTCGAAGTCGAGGGTGCGCCTACGGATTCGGCTGCGGGTGCGGCGCCCCAGGTGCAGCAAGCTATCGCCAAAGGTTGCGACACGATCATCGCCGCCGGCGGCGACGGCACCATTCACGATTTGCTGCAGGGACTGGCTGGCTCCAATGCTGCCCTGGCTGTGATTCCGCTCGGGACCGCGAATTCGCTTGCTCACGATCTGGGTCTGTCGCTTTCTCCCGTCCGCGCGGCGCAGGCGGCGCTCACCGCCGAACCCCGGCGTTTTGCCGCCGGGCAAGTCCGCTACGTCGATTTTCAGGGCAATTCTTCGACGCGTTTTTTCACTGTGGCCGCGGGAATCGGAGTGGATGCCCAGCTTTTCTACCAGCTTGATCCCCTGCTCAAACGCAATGCTGGCATGACCGCTTATTACGCCGAGGCGTGGAAACTCTGGATGAATCACAAGATGCAGCCATTTGTGGCCGAGTGCCACGAGACCGGCAACGGCGCGGCGAAATCTGCGGTGTTGACTGAATTGCTGGCGATCCGGATCCGCAACTTCGGCAACGTGCTGGGCGAACTCGCGCCCGGAGCCGCGCTCCATCGCAACGACTTGCGCGTAATCATGTGCAAGACCGACAGTCGGGCCCGCTACCTGCTCTACGTGTTGCAGGGTTTGCTAGGCCAAGGCCGCGACGTCGATGGAATTGATCTGGTGCACAGCGAAAAAATTTCCTGCCAGGCGGTTTCGGCCTCCAACGGTGGGGCCAATGGCATGTCCAAGGTTTACGTGGAAGCCGACGGAGAAATATTGGGAACTTTGCCGGTGGAAATCACCATGGCTCCCGACGCTTTTACTCTGCTTGTACCGCAAGCGAGATGATCCGCCCGTGGAACCCATCACACATTTTCTTACCGGGGCATGCCTGGGCCGCGCCGGTCTGAATCGCACCACCGCGCTCGCCACGGCAACTGTGACTCTGGCCGCTGAAGCCCCTGATCTCGATGTGCTGGGCGAAATCAAAGGCTCCGCATTCGGTTTCGCTCATCACCGCGGCTTTACTCATTCCTTCCTTGGGCTGGTTCTTGTCTCCGCTGTGGTGGTTGGCCTCATGTATGGAATCTGGCTTTTGCGCGGGCGAAAAACCCGCGATCCCAATCTTCCCCCGCGCTGGGGACTTCTCTTCTTCTACGCATATCTCGCCGGGTTGACCCATCTTCTGCTCGATTTCACCAACGGCTATGGCGTACGTCCGTTCTGGCCTTTTTCTGAAAAATGGTACTCGTGGGACATCGTTTTCATCGCCGATCCGATTCTCTGGGGAATGTTGCTGGCTGGCTTGCTGCTCCCTTTCTTATTCTCTCTTGTGAACGAAGAAATCGGCGCTCGCCCAAGCGGCCCCGCGGGAAGGCTGGCCGCAACGCTGGCCTTGCTGGGGATGGTTGCCTTCTGGCTGGTGCGAGATTTCGAGCACCGCCGCGCCGTGCACGCTCTGGAGGCGCGGCAATACGAAGGATTTGATCCGCTCCGAGCCTCCGCCTATCCAAATTGGTGGAGTCCGTTCGAGTGGGTAGGTGTGGTCGAGACGCAGAATTTTTTCGCCAGCATGCTGGTGAATTCGGCCACGCCCGAGGTCGATCCGCAAAGCCGCATGCAGATTCGCTACAAGCCAGAGGAGACTCCGGTCACGCTCGCCGCCAAGAAAAGCTACCTCGGGCGCGTGTACCTGGATTGGGCGAAGTATCCGATTGTCGAGGCCCAGGCGATCGACTCGCCGCAGGGCGGATATCGCGTGTCTTTTCAGGATTTGCGCTTTCAATATCCTGGACGCAATGGGCGCAGCGTCTTGACGGCCTACGTGGAGCTTGACCGCGATCTGAACGTGGTGAAGCAGGGCTTCGGATCGAGATAGGGATTTCCTCACCGCTGAAGCGGGTTCGGAATGACAGCTTTCGCAGGCAAGAAGTTGCCCCGCTTGACCTTCCTGCGCTCACGCGCCACAATCGTTGCTGCGAACGAGGTGACTTGATGCTGGCCTATTTATTTACGTTGTTAGCGGTGGTCGTTCACGCGCGCATTCTTCCTTTTCCCTGGCACTTCACTCCCGTGGCCGCAGCGCTTTTGTTTTTCGGCGCGCGCGGCTCCCGGCGGCAAATCTGGCTACCCTGGGTTCTCTTGGTGATTGCCGACATCTATCTCAACCGCTTCGTCTATGCCTATCCGCTGAGTTGGGACCAAACGGTGATCTGGGCCTGGTATGCCGCGATTCTCTGGCTGGGAACAAGGCTGGGCAAGAACGCAAAGCCTTTGCCCATCATCGGCGCGGCGTTGGGCAGTTCAATTTCCTTTTTCCTGATCAGCAATTTTATGGTGTGGGCGACGGGCACAATGTATCCCAGGACTTGGGCCGGCCTGCTGACCTGCTATGACGCTGGCGTACCGTTCTTCCGGCCCACGCTGGAAGGCGATCTGCTCTTCACGGCTGCGATGTTCGCTACGCCGGCTGTGATTCGCGCCATCTCCGAAGCTTTCGGAAAAATGGGCGATCATTCCGCTGCCGCTTAACTGCTCTGCGATGGGTCGGGAACTGGCGCTGAATCTCCTGTTCCCGAGCCCGGTCTTTTCCGCTTCAACGTTCTCACCAGAAGCCAGGCCAACAGTCCCGCCGCTAACGCCACCAGCACCCATTTCGTGTGCGTCCGGATGATCGAGACAACTCCGGGGCCAAAGATCAACGTGAAGATAGCGAGCAAAAAGAAGCGCACAAACCGCCCCGCAAGAATCGCCAGCAGATATTCTCCCAGCCCCATCTCGGAAACCGCTGCGGTCAGCGCAATGATTTTGAACGGCGTCGGAGGCGGCAACATGGCGGGGAACATGAGGCTCCAGACCGGATGCTTCTCAAACGCGGCGTGAAACTTGGCAAAGCGCTCGGGAGGAATTCGCTTCTTGAGCAGTTCTTCTCCGCCGAAGTGCCCGATGGCATAGATCACCAGGCTGCCAACGGTCGATCCCGCCGCGGCCATCAGCACATAAAGAAGAAAAGTCGCCCGGTGCTGATAGACGTAGTAAGCCACCAGAGCGTCGATCGGCATGCCGACCATGGCGCCGTCAATCGCCGCGATGGCGAACACGCCGAAAATACCCAGCGGCGCCAGCGTGGCTTTCAGGAAATTGACATAGCGCGAAAGAATGTGGGCGATGGTTTTCAAAACGGTGAGAAAGCGAACTGGGGCGAATCGTCGTCGCAGCCGGCAAGTTCAATTTTTCGGGGAATTCGGGTCCGCCTTTGTCTCGTTGATCTTCAATTAATGTTTTGTATTTCCGTCCAGCAGTTCCAGTGCATGGGGCAAAAGTTCGATTACCGCTCTCAGCGACTCCACCGCCCCGCGCGGGCTGCCGGGCAGATTCAAAACCAGCGATTTCCCTCGCACCCCGCAAACTCCCCGGCTCAGCGCCGCAAAGGGCGTTTTCTTCGCGCCTTCCGCGCGCATACGCTCGGCAATGCCTTCAACCAGACGATCGCATACTGCCCGGGTCGCTTCGGGCGTCACGTCTCGCGTGGCGATGCCGGTGCCTCCTGTGGTCACCACCAGCCGGGCTTTCTTCGCCAGCCGGGTAATGGCATTTTGAATTGCGGCTTGCTCATCGGGCACAATTTCTGAGTCCGCCACGGCGAAGTTCCTCCCACGGAGAATCCCCGCCACGGCCGGCCCCGAAACATCCTCTCGTTCGCCGCGGGCGGATGAATCGCTAACCGTGAGCACCGCCGCCGTCCAGTGCCCGGCATCTTCGGACTCAGGTGTCGAGGAGGACATCTTCTTCCTCGGTCTCATCGCCGTCATCCCGCTTGGACTCGTCGAGCAGGCGCAAGCCTTCCATCAGCAATCCTTGCGTGTTCAGCGACGTCGTCTGCTCGGAGGTCTTGCCCTCGAAGTTGACCTGAAAATTTCCCGCCGTCCAGGTCAGCACTTTGAATACGGCGGCATCGCCGGCGAGCGAACCGTAGACCGCATGCGTGACCTGTCCCTCAACAAAATACATTTCGCATTTCTCGCGATCGTTGGTCAGGGTAAGCAGGCAACTTTTGCGGCCCATTTCGAGGGACTGCACCAGGTCAATCACATTCATTTGCGTCAGGCTGCCGCGCAGGACGCCGTCGGAGGGAGCGGCCTTGGCCATTTTTTCCAGCGCAATCTTATCGATCACGCGTTTGATGCGCTGCGTAGCCTCTTTCAGAAAAAATGGCTTTTCCACGAAGTCATCGACCGACTCGCTCTGCGAGAGCTTCTCTGTGATATCGGCCTTGCTGGCGAGAAGAATGACCGAAACGCCGGCTGTGTTCGGGCGGCTTTTCAATTTGTCTACGAGCTGGCGGCCGTCCATGCCCGGCATGCGATAGTCGCTCACCAGCAAATCCGGAGGATCGTCAACCGCCTTCAGCAAGGCATCGGCCGAGTCATTCGACGTGACTACTTTTGCCAGCGGCGTCAAAGCGCCGCGCAGCATGCCCAGTACCATGGGATTGTCGTCCACCAGCAAAACTTTGACGTCGCTGCTCGGCATGGTTGGCTAGTTCTTCTTTCGCGCGCGAACGTAGTCGCCGCTTTTGCCGCCGGTCTTGCGTTCCAGCACGATTTCCCGGATTTCAATCCCTTTATCGAGGGCCTTGCACATATCGTACACGGTCAGCGCCGCCACGCTGGCCGCGACCAGCGCTTCCATCTCGACTCCGGTGACCGCGGTAGTCGCAACTTTTGAGGTAATCGCGACGCCATTCTCGCACAGGCGCAAAGCCACATCAACGAAGGCCAGGGGCAATGGATGGCACATCGGAATCAGCTCCGCGGTTCGCTTGGCCGCCATTATTCCCGCCAGCCGCGCCACTTCCAGCGGATCGCCTTTGGGATTTTTCGGCAGCGCTCTGAGCACTGCCGGACGCAACGCCACAAAAGCCCGGGCTTCGGCGGTACGCTTGCTCACGGCCTTGGCGGACACATCCACCATTTTGGCGCGGCCCGATTTGCCGTAATGAGAAAGCTTGCTTGCCATCGATTCACTTTGTGACTTGAAAGCTATCTTAACAATAGCCACATCTCACGGGGTGCCCCACATCTCGCCGTATTTGCGAGATGTGGGATCAGGTTTCGCAACCCCGGCTACTCCGGCTAGACGGACCTTGCAGCTTCCGTGTATCATTCGCCAATTTCCGACGAGGACCAAACACCCATGTCACATCATCTTGACTCACCCATCGCACGGCAGGATATTCGACTCGACATCACGGATCTCTACGTTTTCCGCGGCCAGACCGGCACCGTGTTCGTGATCAACGTTTGTCACTCCATCGCCGGGCCGATCCCCGCTCCGGGCTACCATCCCGAAGGCAAGTACGAGTTTAAGGTCGATCTCGATGGCGATGCGGTTGAAGACGTCACCTACCGCTTCACCTTCGACGAGCGCGATGCCAACGGGAAGCAGCGCTACGAGGTTCGCGCGATCAAGGGCGCCGATGCGGTTGATCCGCAGGCGGGCGGGACTGTCATCGCCCAGGGAACGACGGACGAAGCAGTGACTACACCCTCTGGACTGCGTGTATGGGCAGGCAAGGCTGGCGATCCGTTCTGGATTGAGCCCGATGTTCTCCACGCTGTCGGCCACGCCTTTCAGGACGGCACGACCATCAACCTCGCCGGCTGGGACCCCAGCGAGGCGAAGAATCTTTTTGCCGGACAGACGATCCATTCAATCGTGTTGGAAGTGCCCGATAATGAACTGCTCGCGGGCGCTGGCGGAAGGCGCAAGATAGGCGTGTGGGCTTTGTCGTCCCTTGCCACCGATGCTGGAGGATGGCGCTCCATCAACCGCATAGGACTTCCCATGATTCCGCCGCTGTTCACCCAATACAACGAAGACCTCGGCAATCGGCTTAATGGCGGACGCCCGGCCGATGATTTCGCCACCTTTGGCGAGACCGTCACCAAAGCAATCGCCGGCGTTGTAGCTGCAAACGGCACTGCCGAGGACCCTCGCGCCTACGCCGAAAAACTCGCGCACCGCATCTGCCCCAACCTTCTTCCTTACGAGGTTGGCACGCCCGCGGTATTCGGCTTCGCCGAGTGGAACGGCCGCTCTCTTACGGATAACGCGCCCGACGTCATGTTCTCGCTGGCGTCGAACGCTCCCGTGCACCTTGGGATCGGGAAAGAATCGGTCATTTTGAAGCCGTCAAAGACTTTTCCCTACGTTCAGCCAGTGGCCGAAGAGGCTCCCTCGGTTGCCGCGTAAGCTGGGACGCTGGCTCAACCTGCTTTGTCTTTACAACTGAGAGAGGCTGCCCCAGCTTTGCCGCTTTTGCAAAGCTGGGCACTACAACTCTCGGACCAAGACCAAAGCTGTTTAACAGCTCAGCGCCTACCGCACTAACATCGTCACCCACTCCCCAGCTGCGATCCGATCGCGGTCCGGAGGGATCACAACATAGCAGTTAGCCCGCGCCGCAGCCGCAATATCGCCCGATCCCTGCCAGCGCACCAATTCGACCTCGGCATGCTCGAATTCACCAGAAAGAACTGCCGGCAGGAAGCGCTTCAGGCCAGTTCTGGTCTTGATCTCAGATTTCAGCCTGGCGTGGAGGAACGCCAGCTTGCGCGGAGTCATGCCCGAAAGCCCTTCAATCATCGGCCACACAAACAGTTCAAATGTGACCATGGTTGAAACGGGATTGCCGGGAAGGCCGAAGAAGTAGCGGAAATCCTGATCTGGACTTGGGCGCTGATCGCTTGTCTTGTCCCCGCGCGTGCCATACTGCACCCGCCCAAACACAATCGGCCTCCCCGGCTGAATTTGTGCTCCGGTAAAGAAAAATTCCCCGTCGAGTTCACCGAGCACTTGCTCCACGAAATCGTACTTCCCGGCCGAAACTCCGCCAGCCAGCAGCAACAAATCAGACTCCAGGCCATCGATGATCAACTCGCGCAGCCGCTGCGGCTCGTCAGGTGCGATTGGCAGTAAAACCGGTTCTCCGCCCGCCTCGCGAATCTGCGTAGCCAACGAATAGGTGTTGGAATTGCGAATCTGATTCGGCCCGGGCAGAACATCTATGTCGACTATCTCGTCTCCTGTGGCGAGCACTGCAATCTGCGGTTTGCGATGGACCAGCAAATGCGTTCTTCCGGCCGAAGCAGCCACTGCGATGCCGGCGTGGTCGAGGCGCACGCCGGGGGCCAGCAACCGGTCGCCCCGCCTGGCTTCGGCTCCGGCAGGAACGACATTCTCGCCGGGCGAAACACCCTTTGTGATCTCAACCGTGTCGCCATGGCGCGAGGTGTATTCCACCATCACAACTGCGTCAGCGCCATTGGGCACGGGTGCGCCCGTCATGATGGGCGCGGCCTCACCCGATTGCAACGCCGGAATCGCTTCCGGCGGAGCGCCTGCCTTGATTTCTCCCACGACAGCAAGCCTGGCTGGAAGACTGGCCAATTCTGTGGCTCGCACGGCGTAACCATCGCGCGCGGCTCGCGGAAATGGAGGAAAATTGCGGTCCGCTACCACCGTCTCGGCGAGTACGAGCCCGGCGCAGTCGAGTAAATCAACCAGTTCTTTGCCTTGCGCCCGCGCTCGCGCCGCGTGCTCTTCCACGGTGTGGCGCGCGTCTTCAAAACTCATAATCAGGGACGGCTCCGGCTGAGCTGCCATGTAGAGGATGATACGAGCCAGGGGCGAGGAAATCTAATTGGGGCGCACGATCTCAGTTTGCGGACTTGCCATCGAGGCTCTTCTGGAGATCCTGGGGATCGCTCGCGTAGGCGACTGCGGTTTCTGTATCCAGCGTGCCGGCCCTCACCAGTTTCTCGATTTCTCCGTCGAAGTGCTGCATGCCTTCGCGGGAGGAGTTTTTCATGATTTCCAGCAGGGTGTCGCGAGTCAGTCCGTTGCTCTCGATGAAATGCAAAGTCCGGGGGCTGGCCTTGAAGATTTCAAAGATGGCGACACGGCCCTCCGGCCGGCGCGGCAACAGCTTCTGCGAGATCACGCAGCGTAACGTCTTGCTCAACCGGCCACGGATCGCACACTGATCGTTCCCGGGAAAGGCGTTGACAATGCGTTCCACGGTCTTGGCCGCGTCCGGAGCGTTGAGGCTCGAAAGCACGACATGCCCCGTTTCGGCAGCTTCCAGCATTACTTCCATGGTGTCCCGGTCTCGCAACTCGCCCACCAGGATGACCTTCGGGGCCTGGCGCAAGGCCGCGCGCAAAGCCTGGGCAAAATTGGGCGTGTCGCTATGAAGTTCGCGCTGATGGATCGTGCCCCGTTTGTGATTGTGCAGAAACTCGATCGGATCTTCGATGGTAATGATGTGGCAGGTCTGCTGCTCGTTGATGCGATCGAGCAGGCAAGCCAAAGTGGAAGACTTGCCTGATCCTCTCGCGCCCGTAACCAGGATAATCCCGTCCCGCAACGTAGCCAGCTCGGCCAGTTGTTTCGGCAGGCCCAGCGCGTCAAAGCTTGGAATCACAGTGGGAATCACGCGCATAACCACGGCACAACTGCCGCGCTGAATGAAGACGTTTACCCGGAAGCGCGCCAGGCCGGGCAACCCAAAGGAGACGTCGCACGAGCCCTGTTCGCGCAGCGTGGTGATGGCCTGCTTGTTGTTACCGATCAAGTCGGATGCGATGCGGCGCGTGTCATCGGCGGTGAGCGTGCGCAGTCCCGGCCCCTGCACGGGAATCAATTCACCGTAGATTTCCAGTTGTGGCGGACGGCCCGGCGAGAAAATCAGGTCGCTGACTTGCACGTTGGCCCGCAGCATGGCCGCCAGCAGCGCATGGGTAGCGGCGGGGCCGTTAGAGCTGGCGTCGAGCGTGACTTGGATCGGGGCTGTGCCCGGCGAGGCCATATTTTCGTGGACGGAAAACGCGGCGCGTGGGGAGGAAGCTGCGGAATGCGCTCGTTTCTTGTGCCGAAAATCACTCTAGCGAAAATAGCGGGATCATTCCACGAAGAACGTGAAGAACATGGACCTTCGTAACATCTCTTTCGGAACTTGTCGGGAAAAAGAAAAGGCGGCCAACGCTGGCCGCCTCTGTGGAACTTGCCGGACTATTGTTTTTTGGGCGGAGCTTTCTTCTTGCCGGCGCCATAACTGGTTTCGACCGTGCCTCCGATCGATTCCAACATGCTCTTGGCGCCTTCGGCAAACGGGCCGTTCGGTTGCAGCTCCAAATACTTATTGAGCGCTTCCTGGGTGCCCGGCGCAGGCATCACTTTGCCGGTCTTGGAATCGACCGTGGCCTTGGCGATCAGGTTCACGCCTTTCTGGTAATAGGCTTCGGCCTTGGTTGGATCAGCTGCGATGGACTTATCGAAGGCCGCAATGGCGTCATCGGCGCGGCCCGCATTGGTCAGCACAGCCCCCTGGTTGTAATAGTATTGAGCGGCTCCCGCCGGATTCAGTTGTGCCGCCTGATCATAGGCCTTGACTGCATCGTCCGTCTTGCCCGTCTTGGCTTCCGCCTGGGCCAGGTTGTTGTAGTACGCCGCCATGATCTTCGGATCGTCTGGCTTGGCGTTGGCTTGGGTAGCTTTCTGCCTAAGATCCAAGGCCTTCTGATAATCGGTCACCGCTTCGCCATACCTCCGGGTTTTTTCCGCCGGATCGGTCTGTTTGGCTGCAGAACCAAGGTAGGCGTCGGCTAAACGGGCCCAAAGGATGTCGCGGCTCGGGTCTATTTGGTTGGCTTCGGTCAATTGTGTAATCGCGGTGTCGTAATCACCACCCTGGATTGCAGTATTGGCAACAGACAGTCGTTGATTCAACTGCTTCACTACGTCTTTTTCTTTGTTGGCCTGCTCCGCCTGCTGTTGCATCTGCTTCATCTGCTCTGGAGTCATGCCTTGTTGTTTGGCGGTTTCGACCTCTTCCTTCTTCAGGTCGATATCCTGATCGAGTTCGTCGATGCCTACGGAAATCCCTCTGATTTGGTCGAGTTGCTTGCCGTCCTTGGAGAGCGTGAGATCATATTTGCCCGGGTCGATACCCAGAGAGAAATATTCCCCCTTCTTATTGGTCTTGAGGGTATATTTGCGGCCGTTATCAGTGTTGTGCCACTCCACTATGGCGCCCACGATCGGATTGCCTTGATCGTCTCGGCACACGCCTTTAACTGAGCCGGTGGTTTGAGCGAAAAGAGAGGGGACGCAAAGTCCTACCACCAGCGCCATTAACACAATTACTGCAATTCGGTTCTTCATTTCGGCCTCCAGCGTATAAAACGGATTCGAAATGACTGCATGATGTTTATATTCTTTGAGCAACCGCGGCGTAAGGAACCGGGTCGGCCGCGCCTGCTTCCTGAAACGCCCGCAAGCGCAGCACGCAACTGTCGCAGGTTCCGCAGGCCGCATCTTCACGGCTGTAACAAGACCACGTTAAATCGAAGGGCGCACCCAGTTCAAGGCCGAGGCGGACAATCTCCGCTTTGCGCATCGCGATCAACGGCACAACTACCTCAATGTTTCCTTCTTTCGTTCCCGCTTTGACGACCTCGTTATACGCGCGGTAATACACCGGGCGGCAATCGGGATATCCGGAACTGTCCTGCTCGACCGCCCCGATATAAACCTTATTGGCGCCCAGCACTTCGGCCCAACTGACGGCAACAGCCAGAAAGTGGGCATTGCGAAACGGCACATAGGTTACAGGAATTTCGCACCCAATGGCTAGCGATTCCGGGACGGCAATCTCGGGATCGGTCAGAGCGGAGCCGCCAATCGAGCGGAGGGCATCGTTGCGCGCGAGCAGGCGGTCGTCAATTCCCAGCCGGTCGCAGATTTCCAGAAAGGCCCGGCGTTCGCGTTGTTCGGTACGCTGGCCGTAACTGACGTGAATGGCGGCGACCTTGTAGTCTCTGGCCGCCAGAGCGGCGCAGACGCACGAGTCCATTCCGCCGCTGAGAAGAACAACCGCCCGAGATTTCTGAGGCTCCATAGGAATCTGAACTAGAAAGCTGAGAATAAAAGCTGAGAATAAAAGCCGATTTCAAACGCCTTTCATGGCCGGGTCCCAGATGAACTTGTGCAGTTGCAGGTTCAGGCGTGCTGAGACGCTATCAGCCAGCATCCATTCTGCGAGTTCCTGCGGATCGAGCAAAGCCTGCGAGGCGTCGCGCGCGCCGCTGGCCTGCTTGCGAAACGCCGGAGAAAATAACACAGCGCTCACCTGCGCGGCCAGATCGTGACGTGCCACGAAATCGCGGGCAAACTCATAGTCTGTCCGGTCGCTGATGACAAATTTCACTTCATCGTGAGGCTGGAGCGCGTGCAGATTTTCCTGGAGGAAGGTGTCCGGCTCTCCGGAATGAGGACACTTTACGTCGACAATTTTAATCACCTGCTCCGGAACATTCTGCAAAGGCCGTTCGCCGCTAGTTTCAAGCAGAACTGTGTAGCCTTCATCGAGCAAGCACTGCATGAGAGGCACGACTTCGCGTTCCTGCAACATCGGCTCTCCGCCGGTGATTTCGACGAGTCCGCCACTCGGACTTAGCCGGTTGATTTCAGCCAAAACCCGCTCAAGCGGCATCTTCGTACCGCCATGAAATGTGTATTCGCTGTCGCACCACGAGCAACGCAGATTGCATCCAGTCAGGCGGACAAAGACGCACAGCACGCCCGCATGGGTGGATTCTCCCTGGATCGATTTGTAGATTTCTGTTAGCTGCACAGGAGCCGTGGATAGTGATCAGTGGCTAGTGGTTAGTGTCTAGTAAGTGTCTACCGGCCATCGATTACTAATCACTAGCCACTAGCCATTCGTCACTGCCAACTCCGAGTACGTCGCCGTAGTCGTGTCGGTTTCGAAAACTTTGACTCGCGTTACCCAAACCCTCCCGCCGGTCGTCGAGCGCACGCGGCCATTGGTTTCGTCGTAAAAATATTTTGCCAGGTTCTCGGCCGATGGGTTGAGCGCGGTAAAAGGCTCGAGATCGTTAATCATCCGGTGGTCGAGGCGCTCGATTACGTGCCGCATCACCTGGCGCAAATCTTTGAAGTCGATGAGCAACCCGGCCTTGTCGAGATCGTTTCCAGCCAGGGTTACCTGAATCTTATAGTTATGACCGTGCGGGTTCTCGCATTTGCCTTTGTAATTGCGCAGGTAATGCCCTGCAGCAAACGAATCTTCCACCGTGACCTCGAACATGCATCTCCTTGCCAAGCCCGGCTCGGCCAGCAAACTCCACGAGTATTTTACCGCCTGCGGCGGTACAATTTCGGCATTCCTTGTGATCCGGGGCCCGAAATTTTGTTTTCGCTTGGTGGGTTAGAACCGGAAAGAGGCGGCCTCGCCTATGAATGTACTTTTGCTCTCCATGCCGGACTCGTTCGAGCATATGCCCCCGGTGGCGATTCGAATGCCCAACGGCGCTCTGACCTCGCTGGCAGGCAATCTTGATCCGCATCACAAAGTGGCCGTCGCCGATTTAATTCTGGCACGACGAAACGTCCGCGAGACGGTCATCGAGCTTGCGCAAGAACTGAAACCCAACGTGGTCGGGCTTTCCGTAATGACGTTTCAGCGCCGCACGGCGGGGCGGATTATTGATTTGCTGCGGTCGCTGCTGCCAGAAGTGAAAATCGCCGCCGGCGGCTACGACCCAAGCCTAGCCGCCGAAGCCTATCAGTCAATGGATGTCGACTTCATCGTTCGTGGCGAAGGCGAGGTCACTTTTCGCGAACTTCTGCGCGCGCTCGAAGCCGGCGACGGCTTCGCCAAGATTTGTGGCTTGTCGTTTCGCAAAGCGGGTGAATGGATACATAATCCCGGCCGAGGAGTGCATCGCCTGGAAAATAACGAGATCCGTTTGCCCGACCGGGCTGCCCGGGTGCTCAGGGGCTACACGTTGCTCGGACGCCAGGTGGATGTGGTCGAGACTTCACGCGGCTGCACCTACGATTGCAGTTTTTGTTCGATCATCGAGATGCGCGGCCGCAACTTTCACACCTATTCTTTCGAACGTGTGGTGGAAGATATTCGCGACGCCGAGCGCCACGGGGCGAAAACGATTTTTCTGGTCGACGACAACATCACGCTCAACGTGCACCGGTTCGAGGCGTTGTGCGAAGCCATCATCCAAGCAGGGCTGAATAAGCTGGAATATTTTGTTCAGGGCATGACTTCGGCGATCGCCAATCACGGTGCCACGCTTGCGCCGCTTATGCATCGAGCTGGTTTCCGTTATGTTTTTCTTGGAATCGAGAACATCCTGGAAAGCGATTTGCAATTTCTGCGTGCTTCCGAGAAGAATCGCGCGCGCGAAAACGGAGAACATGTGGGCAATGCCACACTTCAGGCGATCGATTATCTGCATCGCAACGGGATGTACGTCGTCGGCGGCCTGATTGTCGGCAATCCAGATGACACGCGCGAGTCGATCGAAGCCAACCTTGAGTTCGCCCGCCGTTATGTGGATTGGCCTTACATTCAGCATCCCACGCCGTATCCGCGCACGCCCATGACCAAGGATTTTCGCGATCAGGGGCTCATCATGAACGAGCGGCTGGAAGAATATGACGGCACGACCGCCGTGGTGCGCACCAAACACGTTTCTGCCGAAGACGCTGAATTCATGCGCTGGAAAGCCGAGCGCTGGATGAAGCTGCGGCACATGCCGGCCGCGTTCCGCCACGATCCGTGGTTCGTTCTGCGGTACGCGCCGGAAATGTTTGCCCATACCTTCCGCGGCAGCACATTGCGCTCAGCGCTGGGATTGGAAGAAGAGAAAAAGGCATTCCGACGGTATAAGGAGATTCGGGCGGAAGAGCGGGAGTATGTGTGAGCGCTGTTTTGGCGCGAGGTTGACCTCTTTAATATTCCTTACTATAATGTAAGGAATATTTACAGTGGAAAGGATTGCCGATGTCCACAGCAACGCTAACCTCAAAAGGGCAGGTAACGATTCCGGTGAAGGTCCGCGCTGCGCTTGGAGTCAACGCCGGCGACCGGATCGAATTCGTGGAACAAGGGAAAGGCCAGTTTGGGATCGTCGCCGCCACTCGCTCGGTGCAAGAGCTCAAAGGGCTGTTTCAAGGCAAGCGCAGCAAGCCGGTGCCGATTGAGGAGATGAACGCAGCCATCGCGAGGCGCGCATCCAGGAGCCGATGATCGGCCTCGATACGAATATTATCGTCCGCTACCTGACTCACGACGATGCTCACCAGACGGCTGCGGCGGCGAGAGTGATGGATTCACTCTCCTCGGCCTCACCCGGATTCCTTTCCTTGATTGTCATCGCGGAACTGGTTTGGGTACTGGAGGTTTCCTATCGATTCAGGAGGAAGGAAATTGAGCAGGTTCTGGAGACCTTGCTGCGGAGCAAAGAACTGGTAATTGAGCGAGCAGAGATCGTCGCGCAGGCGTTGCGCAAGTTCAGCGCCAGCCGCGCCGACTTCGCCGATTGCCTCATCGAGCGCTGCGGACATGCGGCAGAATGCCGGTATACCGTCACCTTCGATCAGAACGCTGCGAAAGCCGCGGGAATGCGGCTTCTCGAATAGTTTCCGGGGAATGTAAGACTAAAAAGAGTTCGCCTTGAAAAATTCCTCCACCACCCGCAACTCCGTCGTTTTCCTATAACTCGGCAGGCTCTCGATAAATACCCGTCCGTACTGCTTCTTCAAAATGCGGTTATCGAGCAGAGCGAGCAGCCCGCGATCATGCAGCGAGCGAATCAGGCGTCCAAAGCCCTGTTTCAGCGTGATCACAGCCGCAGGCACCTGGTATTGGAAAAACGCGTTGCCGCCTTCGGCATCGATCGCCTTTACCCGCGCCGCAACTACAGGATCGCTTGGGACGGCGAACGGCAGGCGGTCGATGATGACGCAACTCAGTTGCTCGCCTTGCACATCGACACCTTGCCAGAAAGAAGACGTGGCAAACAGCACCGCATTCGGGGTGAGGCGGAATTCTTCGAGCAGCGCGGTTTTGGGCGCGTCGCCTTGCAGGAGCAGCGGAAATTCCAGTTCGCCGAGAAGCCGCTGATAAATTTCGTTCATCTGCGCGTAGCTGGTGAAGAGGACGAAGGCGCGGCCGCGGGTAATTTCGAGCAGCTTGCGAATCTGGTCCGAAGCTTTGGCGGCGAACTGCGGCGTGCGCGGATCGGGAAGATCGGGAGGAACGTAAAACAGCGCCTGATTTTCGTAGTCAAAATGCGAGGGCAGCACTGACTCGCGCGCATGTTCCAGGCCCAGCCGGCCACGCACGTAGTCAAAGCCTCCGCCCACCGCCAAAGTCGCGGAGGTCAGCACCGCGCACTCCAGCTTTGACCATAAACACGATTTGAGAATCGAGCCAACCTCGATGGGAGTTGCCTGCAACAACATGTTCTGTTTCGCGCGGCCGGGGAGGCGCGTGCCGCCACGGCCGCCCCGCCGCTCGATCCAGAAAACTGTGTTCTTGTCTTCCGATTCCAGAAGAAAACTCAATTGCACTTGTAATTCCTGGGCCCGGCGTACGAGCGCGAAAATTTCTTCCGGCTTGGAAGACAAACCGTCCAGCTCAGCGCCGAGCCTTGCCAGCGAGTTATGCAGCGCCAGAAATTCGTCACCGTTCTCTTCCAGAAACTCGCGGCGATTCTCGAAGGCAAAACGGCCTTCACCCTGCGGAAGCAAGGCAAAGAAAAACACGGCGCGCTCGCGCAGACTTTTCAGCGCCCCGGTTAGCGAAGCCGAAAGCAAACGATTCCGTTGCAGCGAAGCCTCTGTGTCGCGGCAAAGTTCCTCCATGCGGGCGGTGCTCACCATGACACCGAAATAGCTGCCCGCGATGTCCTCCAGTTCGTGCGCCTCATCGAAGATCACAATGCCCGCGTCAGGCAGCACACCGGCGTCAGGCGCATTCTCGGCCTGCTGTTTGATCCCAAGATCAGCGAAGAACAAATGATGATTGACGATAATGATGTCGCTTTCCATCGCCCGGCGGCGCATTTCGGTAATGAAGCAACGGTCCCACGCGCTGCACTTCTGCCCCAAACAGGTGTCAGCGCGCGCGTCGAGCTTGTGCCACAACGCGCTGGCCTCAGGCAGCGAGGCCAATTCCGCGCGGTCTCCGGTCTGCGTGGTCTTTTCCCACGCCGCAATCGCACGGTAATGCTCAATTTCTTCCAGGCCGCTGAGAACGGGCTGATCGGTGAGGTCGTAAAGTTTCTTCCGGCACAAATAATTGCTGCGGCCCTTCATGTAGCAAACCCGCAATTTTCCCTCGCCGTTGGAAAACAAAGCCTGCTCGAGAAATGGAACGTCTTTCTGAAACAATTGCTCTTGCAGATTTTTCGTGCCCGTGGAAATAATTACGCGCTTGCCGGAGCGGATTACAGGAAGCAAATAAGCGAGCGTCTTGCCGGTGCCGGTTCCGGCTTCGACCAGCAAATGCCGTTTTTCTTCCAGCGCCTGTTCGACGGCCTGGGCCATCTGCAACTGCCCGCGGCGGAATTCATAGGCCGGATGCGTGCGCGAGAGCAGCCCGCCGGGGCCAAAGAATTGATAGAGGGAAAACCTGCCGTGCGTACCCTCGTTTGGAGCAACTGGAGTCGCAGGTGGAATAGAAGCGGCCACGGAGTCTCTATAATAAACTCCGACCCAAGCGCCTTTACGAACCTTGTGGGGACGGCCGCCCTCGGTCGTCTGGTCGAGCAAAGCTCGATTCTCAAATTTTCGATTCTCTTGCATTGGACAGCCGAGGGCGGCTGTCCCCCGTGATCATCGTCGAAATTATGACTTCCAGCTCGCTTCCGCATAGCCGCAGTCTGCCAATTCTCGCCATTGTCGGCCGACCGAATGTCGGTAAGTCCACCTTGTTCAATCGGATCGCGGGCTCGCGGCGGGCGATCGTCGGCGACGAGCCCGGCATCACCCGCGACCGCCTTTACGAAGAATCCGAATGGCGCGGCAGGCATTTTCGTGTGGTCGATACCGGCGGAATTATTCCAGAAGAGAAAGATTTGATCCCGTCGGAGATTTTTCGTCAGGCAAGAGTTGCCCTCGATGAAGCCGCGGCCATCGTCATGGTGGTCGATGGCCGCAGCGAAATCGCCGCGCCTGATTTCGAACTCGCCCGCCTGCTGCGCAAAACCGGCAAGCCGCTGTTTCTCGCCGTGAACAAGGTCGATACAGAAAAACAATCTTCGCTGATCGAAGATTTCCGCCGCCTTGGAATTAGAGATATGTTTCCGATTTCTTCGGAGCACGGCCGGGGACTGGATGATCTGCTCGATGCTGTGGTCCATTTGTTCCCGGAAGAAAATAGACAAACCACAGAGGACACGGAGGCCACAGAGGCAACAGAAAATTCCGATGCTGCGAGTCCCCGCGCAACTAAAGTCGCCATCATCGGCCATCCCAACGTGGGCAAGTCGACGCTCCTGAACCGGCTTACCGGCGCTGAGCGGGCCATCGTTTCGCCCATACCCGGCACAACTCGCGACGCTGTTGATGAAATTGTCGAGCGCGATGGGCGCCGCTTTCGCTTCATCGATACGGCCGGAATCCGGCGCAAAGGCAAAACTCACCTGATGGCCGAGAAACTTTCCGTTGTCATGGCTCGCAAGCATCTCGAGTCTGCCGACATTGCGCTGCTCGTCATCGATGCGACGGAAGGAGTGAGCCAGCTCGATGCAGCGATCGCCGGCTATGCGCACGAAAGCGGACGCAGCGTGATTATTGTCGTCAACAAATGGGACTTGTGGGGCGGATCGGGCCCGGCTTCCGATACCGAGAAAAACACGCGGACGGGGGCGTCCGCGCCACACAAACAGATGCCTCGTGATCGCGCCGGATATGAACAGCGGCTACGCTATGAGCTCAAGTTTCTCAACTACGCCCCTGTACTGTTCATTTCAGCCCAGACCGGCAAGGGCACCGAGAAAATTCTGCCGTTGCTCGAGCGGGTCGCGGCGGAACGCAACAAGCGCATTCCAACCGCCGAGATGAACCGGTTCCTCAAATATGTCGATTTCGACCGCGCCTCAGTTCCCGTTCGGCAGCGCGTGAAAATCTATTACATGACCCAGGCCGCGGTCGCGCCGCCTACGTTTGTGCTTTTCACCGACCGCAAAGTGAAGCTGCACTTTTCCTATCAGCGATTCCTGGAGAATCAAATCCGCCACGCTTTTGGCTTTCTCGGCACGCCAATCTGGATCAAAAACCGCGCCCGAGACTAGTTCTATCCTCGCCCGACATTTCCTTGACAACAAAATTACGCCCGCCTGACACCTGCTTATTTGCCCCCTGTTAAAAACGTCTTCGGAAGGGAAAAACCCTGAACGGAGATTCGTATGAAGATCACTAGCCTGATGTTGCTGACAGCCTTGGCTCTGGGATGCGGCTATAGCAGGCCTATGACGACAACTCAATCTGGCATTATGCCGGTAGTTGCAGCCATCGCGCCCAATAGCGTTGCTGCGGGTGGACCGGCGGTCGCCTTGACCGTAAATGGCTCGAACTTCAACGCCAATGCCGTGGTGAATTTGAACAATCTGGCGCAACCGACCACACGCATTACGGGAAGTCAGCTAATGACCACGATTCCCGCCTCCATGCTCACCACCCCAGGGATGGTGATGATTTCAGTTACCAATCCTGGCAGCAGCACGCCCGGCGGCCCGTATGGCGGCGGCACGAACATATCGCCTGAAACTTCCATGAGCGTGACCTTAACCATCAACTAGGATGGGTGGGCAGGCTCTCATCCGATCGGTTCGGGACCCGTCACCGTCCCCATAGCCAGAGGCGGCGCAGGCGGAGGCGGCATTGGATGCAATAAGGCATAGAGCGCCGGATAGCGCGGGGCAAAGAAATAAATCGAATATGCCGGAAAGAAAACGATCGCGGGCACCGAGATCAGGGCAATCGCGTAGACAATCAAGGCCACCAGTGCTGTACCAGCCATGACCGCCACACTGATGGTGTAAAGATTCCAGCTCAGGCCTGCCGCTTTTCCTAACAAGACCGCAATCGCCCCGAAGCCTCCCAGAGGAATCGCCAACGCCAGGATGATGATGGTCGCAACGATGCCCAGCACCACGGCAGCACCAATAGCGGTCACGATCTTCATGCCAATGTAGCCGGCATATCCGCCTTTTTCCGCCACGAGCATGGGCCATAACCGTCTCCAGCCTTCGAAGGCAGAGATGTCTTCCAAAGCCATCTGCGGAACTACAAAATCCTTGCTCACGACCTGGACCAGGAATTGCGCGATGACGAACGCCAGCAGCAGGAAAAAAAGCAGCATGCCTCCCAAAATCAAAGGCACGAGGTGCTGGCTGGGATCCTTGAGCCATCCCACTGCGAAAGCAAAGCCCAATGGGATTCCCGCCAGGATGGTCAAGCCCATAATGAACACGCCGAGCAACAGGAGCTGCCAGCCAAAGTAGCGCAATCCCGGTGTCTGGCGGCGGTTCCAACCACGCCGAATTTCGCATCTCTTCGCCACTACGCTGTCGAACAGAACGAACCGCATCACGCTGTTCACGTAGATGAAAAGCAGCAAGAGCACCAGGCCAACCACGACGACCACCGCAATGAGGCCGGCATACAGCGCGGGATTGATTGCCGGAAAAGGAAGGCCCAGAAAATGCTCGGTCCCGCTGGTGCGCGCCGGCATCTGGAAGCTGGCGCCATTGCAACCGCCGGAATGCAACTCACCCGCCAGCAATCCCACCAGCGCCAGCCGCGCCCACTGGCCGGCGCGAAACGGCTGAATGAGCTGCTGCTTGGTGTGCTGAAAGGCTGGGCTGATCGCGTCGATGGCGGAAACCGGCACTCTTCACCTCGCTGCCAGATACAGCGGCACAAGGTACTGCGAATGCGAGATGCGGTCAACGGGATTCTTGCAACTCGAAATCCGCGGCGTGATTCCGGATTTCGTGCGTTGTGCCGATGCGGGCGCTTTATTCGTATCTCAAGGCTTCGACCGGATCCAGCTTCGAGGCCCGCAAAGCCGGAGCTAATCCGCTCACCACGCCGACCGCGAGTAGAACAAGCGTGGAGAGCATGACCGTCATCAGCGAGATTTTCAGATGGATATCGGCCTTGCCGGAATCGTCCTCATAGAGCGGGCCCATGAGCGGCAAAGTGCCAACAGCAGCGGCGATTCCATAGGAAAGCACGACGCCGATGATCCCGCCGAGCAGCATGATGAGCAGAGTTTCTGCCAGAAATTGCAATTTGATGTGCCATTTCTTCGCGCCCAGAGCGCGCCGCAAGCCGATCTCGCGGATGCGTTCATCGACTGAGACCAGCATGATATTCATCACGCCCACGCCGCCAATGCCCAGCGTCAGCGCGCCGACAAACGTCAGCAACACCTCAAGGCCGATCGTAATGGCATCGATCACCGGGCGAAACTCGTCGCGCCCGAACATCTCGATGGCCTTCTTGTCTGTCGGCGAAAATTGCTGCCGCGTCGCCACTGCCGCCAGCACCTGCGCCATCGCTCTTTTTTCGAATTGCGGAGCAACCGGCTCGAACACCATCACCTGCGGGTAACGCGTGTCCCACAGGTCGCCCGCCGCACTGAAGGGAATCCAGACCGAATCGTCGTCGCTGGAAAAATAGTTGCTCAGCTGGATTTTCCGCGCCATTACGCCGATCACTTCAAAGCGCACGCCGCTGATCTGTACAGTTTCGCCCACTGCCGGTCGTCCGCTGAACAGCTGCTCGCGCACCCGCGCTCCCAGAAAGCAAACCCGTCGGCGTTCCAGTTCATCGTCTGCGCTGATCCATCGCCCTTGCTCCGGAACTTCGTTGCGCATTTCGCCATATTCCGGGCAGACTCCGCGAATTGGCGCGGTACCGACCAAACGATCACCGTAGGCAATCCCGGGCCTTCGCACGGTCTCCAGACAAGCATGCTTTACCAGAGGCGCAGTCGCCTTCACCATATCCAAATCCGCCAGCTCGAAACGTACTTTCTTCCCGGCGCGCTGGCCGCCGGGTTGCTCGCTCGTCTGCTGTGGCCAGCAGATGACTACGCTTTTCCCGAAGGCGTTAAAGCCGTTCACTAGAATTTGCCGGAAGCTGGTGCCGTAGGCGATCAGCAACGTCACTGTCGCAATGCCCCAAACAATGCCGAGCATGGTCAGCAGGCTGCGTGTGTAGTTGCGTCGCAGCGCAATCCATGCCTCGCGAATGATTTCAGTCAGCATGTTTGACCGTGTGGGACGGGCGACTCGCTCGTCCGCCGCTTTAATGTGCAACTAGGCGCGAGGCTGGCTCTTTACCCTCCCGCCTCGTAGCGCAGCGCTTCGATCGGATCCACCGACGCCGCTTGGCGCGCCGGATACAAGGCCGAAAGAACCGCTGTTGTCCCAAGAAGTCCACTAGCCACCACGCCCGATTTCCAGGTCGCCAGAAGTCCGGCAAAGTAGTCAGGCATAGGCAGCAGGTTCACCAGTGCGCACAATCCGTACGCGACCCCTAACCCCACGCCGCCGCTGATCAGTGCAATGAGCAGTGCTTCGATAAAAAACTGCCGCAGAATGGTGTGCGCCGGCGCGCCCAGCGCTTTGCGCACGCCGATTTCACGCGTCCGTTCACGTACCGCGACCATCATCACGTTCATTACTCCCAAGCCACCTAGCAGCAGCGTCACCAATCCCACCGCGCCCAAAAAATATTTCATGCCATCCGTCATCGTCCTGAAGGCCTTCGCTTCCTGCACTGTGTCCCAGATGGGACACGCTTCCTTGTCATGAGGGTCGTAGCGATGCATACGCGCCAGCGCAGCCCGCACTTCTCCCTTGCACGCTTCGTGGTGCTCCACCGAGTGCGGCGTGACCAGCAACTGGTCAAACGTGTACGGCGTTCCCGGAGGCTTGTCGGGAAAATCTCGCCGCATGGTGCCGAAGGGAACGAAAATCTTTTGCGTATCCCAGCCGTCGTAATCGGAGTCCTGCTTTTTCTGCTGCATGACTCCAATCACAGTGAATGGGAACGCGTTCAGGTAGAGGGTCTCTCCGATAGCGCTGCGCCCGGGAAAAAGTTGTTTGGCTGCATCGCTGCCCAGGAACGCCACGCGCCGCGCTTCCTGCTGGTCCTCCCAGTTATAGAAACGGCCCTGACCAACATCGATGCTGCGAATGTAAGAAAATGGCGGATAGGATCCCGTCACCGTGAACGCCGCGTTGTTGTAATTGCTGTGCGCCCGAACGTCGTTCTGTTCCAGTTCCGGGATCGTGTACTCGCAATCCGGCGACTCTGACTGCACTGCGGCAACATCGGTGTCTTGCCAATGCACGATCTTTCCGGCCCGGGTGCCTCCGGCTTGCAGGCTGGTGCGCCCGTGAAAAACGATCAGAATGTCTTTCCCTAAAGCCCGCGTCTGGTCTTCCTGACCTTTGCGCAAGCCTTCTCCTGCTGCCACCATCAGCACAATGGAAACAATTCCCCAGGCGATGCCAAACATCGTCAGGAAAGTCCGCAGCTTGTGGGCCCAGAGGGTGCGGAAAACATCGCCGATCAGATCGCGCAGCGTCATGGGACTCTGTTTGGACGGGGAAGCCAAACGAATGTGAGCCAGCGGCTTTCCCCTACAGTGGTCTACGCAGGCGGGAGGATATTTGTTCTCTGCAACTGGGAACCGAGAACTGCAAACTGTCAACTGGGTCAATGAGCCGCGGACCGTTCGCTTTCTGATTCGAAGACGAGAATTTCCGTCAAGCCTTCTGCGAGGCCACCGCGCTGTCGAGCCAATTCTGAAAGCAATTTAGCGCCAGCTCGCACTGCCGCCGGTGCCGTAGGGCGCGGTCGCGGACTTTTTCTGCCAACGGAGGAAGAAGATCGAAGGTGATATTCGCCGGCTGAAACTTATCACAGTCGGTGTGTGTTATGTAGTGCGTCAGAGACCCGAAGGCCGTTTCCCGTGGCGGCACGACCGGTTTCTCGCCAAGAGCCAGTGCGCTCGCCTGAATGCCTGCCACGAGTCCTGTGGCGATCGATTCCGCATAGCCCTCGACGCCGCAAATTTGTCCGGCGAAAAACACATTGGGATGCGTCTTCATTTGCAGCGTCTCCCGCAGCAGCATCGGCGAATTGATGTATGTGTTGCGATGAATCTGCCCATAGCGCAAAAATCGCGCATTCTCCAGCCCCGGAATCAGCCGTAACACCCGCGCCTGCTCGCCGTATTTCAAGTGATTTTGAAATCCCACCAGATTGTAGGAATCCGCCCGCAGATTTTCCTGCCGTAGCTGCACCACCGCATATGGAGGCTTTCCCGTCCGCGGATCTTTCAATCCCACCGGCTTCATCGGCCCAAAACGTAGCGTGTCGCGCCCGCGCCGGGCGATTTCTTCAATGGGAAGGCAGGCCTCGAAATAATTCAGTTTCTCCCAGTCGTGCTCTTCGACCGACTGCGCCGAAAGCAGCGCATCGTAAAAGCGATCGTATTCTTCCTTCACCATGGGGCAGTTGATGTAATCGGCCGTGCCCTTGTCATAGCGCGCCGCGAGGTAGACCTTTGCCATGTCGATCGAATCCGCCTCGACAATCGGGCTGATGGAATCATAAAAGTACAAATGTGGCGCGGGCGCCCCCGCCCGCGCATTCGTCTCCTCGCAACTGAGCCTGGCGATCTCTCGTGACATTGCCTCCGAAGTCAGCGGCCCCGTCGCAATGATCGTAAGTTGCTCGTCATCCACCCGGATCACTTCTTCCCGCTTCACCGAAATCAGCGACTCCTGCGAAATCGCCTCCGTCACCCGGGCCGCAAACGCAACCCGGTCCACCGCCAGAGCATGTCCCGCCGGAACCGCGCACTCGCGCGCAATTTCCAGCAACAGTGACCCAGCCCGCCGCAATTCTTCCTTAAGCAGCCACGGAGCAGTGTTCTCAGTTTCGGATTTTAGCGAATTCGAGCACACTAGTTCGGCAAAATCGCCCGTCTGATGCGCCGGCGTCGTTCGCACCGGACGCATCTCGCAGAGCTCAACCACCACACCCCGTCGCGCACACCGCCACGCCGCCTCCGCTCCCGCTAGTCCGGCGCCGATGATGCGAA